>QWCH01001551.1_pt1 | contig 65554 bp, 54 predicted proteins | sample 1972671 | NCBI WGS metagenome assembly QWCH01 (sample SAMN09866713, study PRJNA288562) | Human gut metagenome isolate term3_stool, whole genome shotgun sequencing... | isolation source: gut | host: Homo sapiens | place: USA: California
TGCATCTATCTTTCGCAGCAAATGCTCCTTCGGCACCAGTTGGTCTATGACTACGAACTCTACCAGATCTCGATCCATTTTCCCGCGTTCCAGCATCTTGCATCACCCTTGTCCATTCTACCATATCTATCAGAAAAAGCCCAGCTCCAGCCGGACTTTTTCGACAGACTGACGTCCCCTGCCTCTTTAGAGACAGGGGACGCATTTTATCTATTTATGATATAGCCGCAGCCGATTTTTTGCAGACCCATCTGGTCGATCAATGGAGAAGCACTCCGTCTCGCGCATCGTCAGCTCGCCCCCGGGCTACGTCGGCTATGATGAGGCCGGCCAGCTCACCGAGAAGATTCGCCGCAAGCCCTATGCCGTGATCCTCTTCGACGAGATCGAGAAGGCGCATCCGGATGTGCTCAACGTTCTGCTCCAGATCCTTGACGACGGCGAGATCACCGACGCGCATGGCCGCAAGGTGAATTTTGAAAACACCGTTATCGTCATGACCTCCAACGCCGGCAGTGACCGCAAGGAGGGCAGCGTCGGCTTCGGCCGCAGCGCGAACGAACAGAACCGCGACCGCATCATGAAGGCGCTGGGCGAATTCCTGCGTCCGGAGTTTATCAACCGTGTGGATGAGATCATCTGCTTCAACCGGCTCGACGAGAAAAACTTCGGCTCCATTGCCCGCATTATGCTCGATGAGCTGACGGCCAGTCTCAAGGACAAGGGCTTCACCTTTACCTACGATGACGCCGTGGCCGAATACCTTGCCGGCAAGTCCTACTCGATGACCTACGGTGCGCGCAATCTGCGCTGCACGATCCAGAAGGAGCTGGAGGACGCGATTGCCGCGCGCATCATTGACTCCTACGATCATCCCATTACGCACATCCGCGCCGTGATGGAAGATGGAAAGATCGCGCTCCAAAGCCTTTAAAGACAGAAAGGGGGGAGAGAATGAAAAATCCGTTCCGCAAGGATATTGAGCCGCGCTGCGCCTACTGCGCCCACGGCAGTACGATCAGCGACCGCGAGGTCGCCTGCTCGCGCAGAGGTGTGGTCGACAGCGCGGATTCCTGCCGCCATTTTCGCTATGATCCCCTGCGCCGCGTCCCGCCACGCTGAATCCCAAGGCACATTCGCCCGAGGATTTTTCCCTGTAACGATCAGCAAAAATAAAAAGAGGAAAGAAGGTTGCCCTATGGAAGTGAAAACCGTTTACGCCGTTTATTTCAGCGCCACCGGAAACACCAGAAAGGTTGTCACCACCCTTGCCAACGCCATCGCGCAAACGCTCGAAATTCCGCTTGAGGTCGTGGATTTCACCCTGCCCGCCGCGCGGGAAGGATCGTATGCCTTTTCACCCGACGATCTTGTGATCTTCGGCATGCCGACCTATGCCGGCAAGCTGCCCAATAAGCTCCTGCCCTATGTGCAGTCCGGCTTCGCGGGCAACGGCGCGCTGGCCGTACCGGTCGTGACATTTGGCAACCGCAGCTTTGACAACGCTCTCGCTGAATTGAGCGCCACGCTCGAGCAGGACGGCTTCCACACCATCGCCGCCGGCACGTTTGCCGCCCGCCATGCCTTTACCGACGCGCTCGCCGCCGGCCGTCCCGACCGGCAGGATATGACAGTTCTCGCCCAGCTCGGCGCCACGGTTGTGACAAAGCTTGGCAAAATGACGGAGATCCCCGCGCCCGTCGTGGTCGACGGTGACGCCGCCGCGCTGTATTACCGCCCATTGGGTCTGGACGGCGAGCCGAAAAATTTCCTCAAGGCCAAGCCGTGGACCGATCCGAAAAAATGCACCGGCTGCGGCGTCTGCTCCGCGCTCTGCCCGATGGGCTCGATCAGCAGCATCGATCCCGCCGAGGTCGTCGGCGTGTGCATTAAGTGCCATTCCTGCGTGCGCAATTGCCCAACCGGCGCAAAGTATTTCGATGACGAAGCTTTTCTCTCCCACCGCGCCATGCTTGAGAAAAACTATACCCGACGCGCGGACGCGAAGCTTTTTGCGTAAGCTCTGCCCGCGCTTTTACCGCCAATAGCCCCGCTTGTTGCCCGTTTTCATGCACCAAACGATAAAAACCCTGCCATCCGACTGCGGACGGCAGGGTTTTCCTCTTGGACGTATTGGATTGATGGGGACTGAAGGGTGGGAAATGAGCGGATTTTTCTTGACGCGACGGAAAAAACGCAGTATAATATTAAAAAATAAAACGAAATTTTAATTATTAAAATTAGCTTTCCCAACCGATGCTTCTTGAGATCTGAACCGCCGCGTCGTGCAGGGGCTTGCGCAGCGTGGCGAGCGTTTCATCACGCATGCGCACGGCCGGTCCGGTGATGCTGATGCCGGCGACGACCGCGCCCGTGTCGTCGCGGATCGGGCAGGCGATGCAGCGGATGCCAAGCTCGCATTCCTCCCGGTCATAGGCGACGTCCTCTGCGCGGATCTGGGACAGCTCGCGGCACAGGGCCTCCTTGGTTGTCAGCGTGTTCTCCGTATAACGATGCAGGCCCCGGCGCGCGATCAGCTCGTCAAGCTGCTCATCGCTGTAGTTGAGCAGGGCCAGTTTGCCGTTTCCGGTGCAGTGCATGGGACTGACGTTGCCGATCTGCTGCAGGCTCATCAGCGTTTGATGGGAGCCGGCGACCACGTCGATGTAGACCATTTGCATGTCCTGCTCGATGGATACGCACAGCGCCTCGTGGTAACGGTTCGACAGCTCCAGCAACCACGGGTGCGTCACGGACTGCAGACTGGTGTGCTCGCGGACCTGATTGGACAGCCGGCAGATTTTATAAGTCAGGCGGTAGCGTTGGTCGTTGTTTTTTTCAGCGTAGCCGCAGCGGATGAGCGCGTTGAGAAAGCGCACGCTGGTGCTTGCGTTCAGTCCCAACTGCTCGCTGATGCTGCTCAGGCGCATCGGCTCCTTGGCTGCGGCCAGCAATTCCAGAATGGCCAGCGCCTTTTCCGTTGATTGATTGGTCAGAAAGGGACTACTTTCCTGCTTTGCCATAATTGCTGCTCCTTGATAACTTGAATGCAGCTATTATCCCATACAAAAGCCGAAAAATCCAGTATGAATTCTGTGAGGAGGACATGCCCATGAATGAACCGATCCAACGATACTTTCGCCTTGGCACGCTGCAATGGATGAGCTATCCCCAGGAAGAACCGCTTGACGCATTGAAGAAAATTGCGGCGGATGATTTCTTTACCGCCATCGAGACCAAGGGCTATGGCGCGCAGAACGCGCAGGCGGCGGCCCTGCTTGCGCAGAGCCATTTGACCGTCTGCTACGGCGCGCATCCGCATCAGCTCTCATCTGGCCGGAATCCCAACGCGGTGGAGGAAGCGGAGCGGCTGGACGCGCAGGCGGCGCTGCTGGAAAATCTGGAGGAAGCGGCCTCCATCGGCGCGACGGGCTTTGCGTTTCTTTCCGGAAAATGGGCGGAGGAGACGAAGGAGCTTGCCTATGCCCAGCTTTTGAGAACGACGCGCGCGATCTGTTCTCGGGCCGCTGAACTGGGGATTTTTGTCGAGCTTGAGGTGTTTGACTACGACGTCGATAAATGCGTGCTGATTGGACCGGCTCCGCTTGCGGCGCGCTTCGCCGCCGACATGCGCCTGACCCATCAGAATTTCGGCCTCCTTGTTGATCTCTCGCATATCCCCATCACGCATGAAACGTCGATAAACGTCGTGCGGACCCTGCGCCCCTACATCACGCACTTCCACTACGGCAACGCAGTCATGCGTCCGGAGTGTGACGGCTACGGCGACAAGCACCCCCGCTTCGGTTATCCGAACAGCGAGAACGACGTGGCGGAACTGCTGGACTATCTGCGCGTTCTGCGCGATGAGGGCTTCTTCTGCCGGGAGAGACCCTATATTCTTTCGATGGAAGTCACGCCCCGCCCCGGAGAGGACGCGGACGTTGTGGTTGCCAATACCAAGCGCGTGCTGCAGCGTGCCTGGGCACTGCTGGACGAAAAATCATAAATGCGGAAAATATTTTTGAATCGAGGAGAGAGTTTTCCATGAAAATTGTTGTTTTGGACGGCTATACCGAGAATCCCGGCGATCTGAGCTGGGATGAGCTGGAAAAACTCGGCGAGCTGACGGTCTACGACCGCACGGCCTATGCCGAATCCCCGCTGATCGCTGAGCGCATCGGCGACGCGGAGATCGTGGTGATGAACAAAACGCCCATCTCTCGCGCGACGATGGATAAATGCCCGAACATCAAGCTCATCGCCGTGCTGGCGACGGGCTATAACGTGGTCGACTGCGCCTGCGCCAGGGAAAAGGGCATTCCCGTCGTCAACGTCCCGACCTACGGCACGGCGTCCGTCAGTCAGTTCTCCATCGCGCTGCTGCTGGAGATCTGCCATCATATCGGCCACCACAGCAAAAGCGTCCACGCGGGAAGGTGGGCAGACAATGCCGACTGGTGCTACTGGGACTATCCGCTCATCGAGCTGGAGGGCAAGACCATCGGCATCATCGGCTTCGGCCGCATCGGTCAGGCGGAGGGCCGCGTGGCGAAAGCGCTCGGCATGAATGTACTGGCCTATGACCTCTACCCGAATGACCGCGGTCGCGAGATCGCAGAATATGTCGATCTAGATACGCTCTATGCCCGCGCCGACGTTGTCACGCTCCATTGCAACCTCACGCCGGAGAACACCGGCATGATCAATAAGGATAGCATAGCCAAAATGAAGGACGGCGTTATCCTCATCAACAACGCCCGCGGCCAGCTCATCAACGAGCAGGATGTCGCCGATGCGCTCAACTCCGGCAAGATGGCCGCGGCGGGACTCGACGTGGTCTATACCGAGCCGATCCGTCCGGACAATCCGCTGCTGGGTGCGAAGAACTGCATCCTCACGCCGCATATTTCCTGGGCGCCGAAGGAGAGCCGCCAGCGCATTATGGATACGACCGTAGAAAATGTGCGCGCGTTCCTCGCCGGCGCGCCCGTCAACGTGGTCAACAGATGACGGCGCGCAACGGCTCCCTTTGGGACGATTATCGCCAGATCGCCGGACACGCGATCCGGGCGTCGCTGCCGGATCAGGTGGTCGAAAAGGCGCTGCGCGGCCGCGCCTTTTCCGGCAGAAAACTGATCGTCGCGGCGGGCAAGGCGGCCTGGCAGATGGCGCGGACCGCCTATGACGCGATGGACGGCAAAATCGACGGCGGCATTGTCATCACAAAATACGGCCACAGTATGGGACCGATCGGCCCGCTGGAGTGCTATGAGGCGGGCCATCCTGTTCCGGACGAAAATTCGTTCCGCGCCACGGCGCGGGCGATCGAGCTGGTGAAAAATCTGCGCGCGGAGGACAGCGTGATTTTCCTGCTCTCCGGCGGCGGCAGCGCGCTGTTTGAAAGCCCGCTGATCTCGGGGGAAGAGCTGCAGGAGATCACGAACGAACTGCTTGCCAGCGGCGCGGATATTGTCGAGATCAACACCATCCGCAAGCGGCTCTCCGCCGTCAAGGGCGGACGCTTTGCGCGGCTGTGCGCTCCGGCGAGGGTGTTTGCCGTTATCCTCAGCGATGTGCTGGGCAAGCGGCCCGACATGATCGCCTCCGGCCCGGTGTGTGCGGCCCCGTCGAGCAGCGCACAGGCGCAGGCGATCGCGGAGAAATATCACCTGCGGCTCTCTCCGGCCGCGCGGTGTCTGCTTGCGCAGGAAACGCCCAAAACGGTGGAAAACGCCGAGTGTCACATCACCGGCAGCGTCGGCGCGCTGTGTGCCGCGGCGGCTGCGGAGTGCTATGCGCTGGGCTATCGTCCGCTGATACTGACCGACAGCCTGTGCTGTCAGGCGCGGGAGGCCGGCTCATTCCTCGCCGCCGTCGCGCGCACGCACGCGGAGGAGGGGGAGAATCTTGCCTTCCTTGCTGGTGGCGAGACGGTCGTTCACCTCACCGGCAAGGGAAAGGGCGGACGCAATCAGGAGCTTGCGCTTGCGGCGGCGGAGGGGATCCGAGGACTGGACAATGTCCTGATCTTCTCCCTTGGCTCGGACGGGACGGATGGCCCCACGGACGCCGCGGGTGGCGTGGTGGACGGCGGGACCGCCGCCGCGCTGGAGCGTCAGGGCCGCAGCATTCACGCCGCGCTTGCGGATAACGACGCGTACCCCGCGCTGCGAAGTGTCGGCGGTCTGATCATGACAGGCCCGACGGGAACCAATGTCAACGACGTCGCCGTGGTCCTCATCCGCGGCAGAAAGGGTGAAAACGCTTGAATACAGTTGGATTTATCGGGGTCGGCCTGATGGGAAAATCAATGGTGCGCAACCTGATGAAGCACGGCTTTGTGGTGCGTATATACGCCCGCCATCCGGAAAAGGTGGCGGATGTCGCCGCGGAAGGGGCGGAGCTTTGTGACTCAATCGCGGACTGTGTGCGCGGCAGCGAAGCCGTCATCACAATGGTCGGCTTTCCCGCGGATGTTCGAGATGTTTACTTTGGCGCGGAGAACATTCTCGCGAGCGCCGCGCGCGGAACCTACCTCATCGACATGACCACGACCAGCCCGACCCTTTCTCAGGAGCTCAGTCGGGCGGGCGCGGAGCGTGGCATGCGCGTGCTGGACGCGCCTGTTACCGGCGGCGATACCGGCGCGCGGGCGGGAACGCTCTCCATCCTCGTCGGCGGTGCGCGTGAGGATTATGAGACCTGCCTGCCGCTCTTTCGGGCGATGGGAACAACGATCAACTATCAGGGCGGGGCGGGCTGCGGCCAGCACGCCAAAATGGCCAATCAGATCATGATCGCCGGAACGCTCTCCGGCATTTGCGAGGCGCTCTCCTACGCAAGGGCAAAGGGACTCGATGAGGAGACTCTGCTGCGTTCGGTTTCTACCGGCGCGGCGGACAGCCGCCAGCTTGATTTGCTGGGCGGCAAGCTTCTCAACGCTGATTTTACGCCCGGCTTTTATATCAAGCATTTCATCAAGGATATGAAGCTCGCGCGGGAGGAAGCGGAAAAGGAGGGCGTGGAGCTTCCGGTGCTTTGTCAGGTCTTGTCGGAATATGATGCTCTTGCGCGGCGCGGTGAGGATTCGCTCGGCACGCAGGCGCTGATCCACTATTACGAAAAAGCTGCGTCGGGCGCAGGGAACGAGGAGTAAGGCGTATGGAGATCACGATTTTGGGAACTGGCAACGCGCAGGTCACAGAGTGCTATAACACCTGCTTTGTGCTGCACGACAATGGCAAATACCTGCTTGTGGACGGCGGGGGAGGGAATACCCTGCTCGCCCAGCTTAAGCATGCGGGCTTGAGCTGGAAGGACATGCGCGAGATTTTCGTCACGCATAAGCACATCGACCACCTGCTTGGCATCGTGTGGATGCTGCGCATGCTCTGTCAGGGAATGGCCCGCGGCCAGTACGAGGGCGAGACGACGATCTATGCGCACGACGAGGTGATCGCCCTGCTGCGCCAGCTTGCGCAGATGCTGCTCCTGCCCAAGGAGACCCGCTTTATCGACGATCGGCTGCACCTGGTCACGGTGTCTGATGGCGAGGAGCGGACGCTCATCGGCAACCCCGTGACGTTTTTTGACATTCATTCGACCAAGGCCAAACAGCTCGGCTTTACGATGCGCGCGTCCAACGACAAAAAGCTCGTCTGCTGCGGCGACGAACCGTATAGCGAAGCGGAGCGGCCCTATGCGCTCGGCAGCGATCTCATGATGCACGAGGCGTTCTGCCTGTATGCACAGGCGGATATTTTTGACCCTTATAAGAAAAATCACTCAACGGTCAAAGACGCCTGCGAACTGGCGGAGGGACTGGGAATCCCGAACCTCTTGCTCTACCATACGGAGGACCGCAATATTCTCCGCCGTAAGGAGCTTTACACCGCGGAAGGAAAGCAATATTACTCCGGCAATCTTCTCATCCCCGACGACCTCGACGTGATCACATTGTAAAAAACTGCAGAGATGAACGGGCATCAGACCGGCGGCGTTTTTCGCGTTCGGCCTGATGCCTTTTTGTAAAAAGGGTGAGAATGCAATCAGCGGCAAAAGACCGTTTGGGGCCTTTTGCCGCTGATTGCGGAAGAAAAATGAAAAGAGGAGTGGTTATTTTGAAATGCCGGCGATATTCTTGGCAAGCTGTTTCTTGCCCTGAATGTTGCCCTGACGGGCGATCATGATGCGCTGGGCCTGTGGAGAGCCCGCGCCGTGCAGGGACTCTGTACGGTAGCCGACCGCCGCGGCGCCGAGGCAGATGTTTTCGAGGAAGCGCAGCACCTTCTGGCGGTCCTCGGTGGAAACATTCTCGTGAGTAGCGAAATACTTGTTGCAGATCTCGCCGATGGTCTCGCCGTTGTTGCCGACAGCAAGGTCGGACTTGAAGTCCTTCTCGCTCGGCATGGTCACCATCAGGCCGCCTGCAATGTCCTCGGCGAGACGCACGATCTCATACGGGAAGCGCGTGACGTTCTGCTTGCAGACATTTGCCAGCAGCAGGTCGATCTGGTAGTTGCCCGCCTTGGTTTGGCAGCCCTCGCAGGAGCAGGCGATGCCGCAGGAGAAGAGCGTCTCATTGAGGTGTGTCATTTCGATGAGCTTATCCTTGATGTGGCTGGCTTTCTCCGCACCGTTGTACTCAGCGGCAAGCGCGGCCGCTCCAATGACCACGTCGCCAACGCCAACCTTGCAGCCGCCGTAGCTCTGGCGGTGATAACCGGCAAAGCGCTCGACCATCATGCCGGCAAAGTCATACTCGCCGTTGAGGAAGATGTACTCGTTGGGGATGAATACATGGTCAAGCACGACCAGTGCCTCCTGCCCGCCGAACTTGGCGTTGCCAACGTCGATGGAGCAGCCCTCCAGCTTGCGGGTATCGCAGCTCTGGCGGCCATAGACCATGTAAAGCCCTTCGGCATCGGCAGGGCAAGCGAAGGAAATGGCCCAATCCTTGTCCGCCTCGCCCATGGCGATGGTGGGCATAAAAATGTGCCAGTGAGAGTTGACTGCGCCAGTCTGGTGGACCTTCGCGCCATTGACAACAATACCGTCCGCGCGGCGCTCGACCACGCGCAGGAAGAGGTCGGGGTCCTTCTGGTCGTGGGGAGCCTTGGAGCGGTCGCCCTTGGGGTCGGTCATGGCGCCGTCCACGGTGAGGTCCTCGTCCTGCACCATAATCAGGAACTTCTTGAAATTCTCGTGGTAATGCGTGCCATACTTCTCATCGACCTCATAGGTGGTGGAGTAGACGGCATTGAAAGCGTCCATACCGACACAGCGCTGGAAGCAGCTGGCGGTCTTCTGACCAAGCAGGCGCTGCATCTTGACCTTCTTGACAAGGTCGTCGGCGGACTGGTGCAGATGAGTGAAGCGGTTGACCTTGCGGCCGGTGAGATTAGATGTTGCGGTCATCAGGTCCTCATACTGTGGATCCTGCGCGAGCGCATAGGTCATAGCGACGCAGTTGATGCTGGGGCGGATGATCGGATGATCGACCCAGTTGTCGACCTTTTCGCCGAACATATAAACGCGGGTGTTGAGCTTGCGCAGAGAGTCGATATATTCCTTTGCGGTCATCATGGCGTTATCCTCCTTGTTTTACCGATGGGAAGTCCGGCAATGCCGGACTTCCCTTGATTATTATTCCTTGGCAAGATTCTGATAGCTTTCGAGGCGCTCTCTGGCGTCGCTCTCCGCCTTGGCGTAGAGCGTATCCGCCTTTTCGGGGAAGGAGAGCTTGAGCGAGGCGTAGCGGTTCTCGCCCATGAGGAACTTCTGGAAGTCACCGGTGGGCTGCTTGGAATCAAGCGTAAACGGGTTCTTGCCCGCTTCCTTGAGTGCGGGATTGTAGCGATAGAGGTGCCAGTAGCCGGCCTCGACAGCCTTCTTTTCCTCGGCTTGGCTCAGACCCATGCCGCATTTCGGGCCGTGCTCGATGCAGGGGCAGTAGCAAATAACGAGAGAGGGACCGTCGTAGGCTTCCGCTTCGCGGATAGCCTTGAGCGTCTGTGCGGGATCGGCACCCATAGCGACCTGCGCAACGTAGACGTAGCCGTAGCTCATTGCCATCAGGCCAAGGTCCTTCTTCTTGGTGACCTTGCCGCCGGCGGCAAACTTGGCAATCGCGCCCGCAGCGGTGGATTTGGATGCTTGTCCGCCTGTGTTGGAGTAGACCTCGGTGTCAAGCACGAGAATGTTGATATCCTGACCGGAGGCGAGCACATGGTCAAGACCGCCGTAGCCGATGTCATAAGCCCAGCCGTCACCGCCAAATGCCCAAACGGACTTTTTGGTCAGGTATTCCTGGTTCTGACGGATGAACGAGGCCTCGTCGCTTGCGTCATCGGCGAGAGCTGTAAGCAGCGCGTCGCTGACGGAGCGGGACTTGGCGGGATCGTTTGCCTCTTCCAGATAGGACTCGCATTCCGTCTTTGCGACGCCGCGCTCGGCAAGGGCTGCGACCTTTGCCGCAAGCTGACGGCGCACAGCGCTCTGACCGAGCAGGAAGCCGTAGGCGTATTCGGCGTTGTCCTCGAAGAGACTCATTGCCCATGCAGGGCCATGACCCTTGCAATCCGTGCAGTACGGCGAGGACGGCGTCGAGCCGCCATAGGCCGACGAGCAGCCGGATGCGTTGGCGACGTACATACGCTCACCAAAGAGCTGGCTGACGAGCTTGATATAAGGCGTTTCTCCGCAGCCGGCACAGGCGCCGGAGAACTCGAAATAGGGTTTGGCAAACTGGGAGGATTTGACATTCTTATCGCTGACCGCATCACGCTTGATAGCGACCTGCTCCGCAGCGTAATTCCAGTTTTCGGCTTCCTTGAGCTGCCCCTCAAGCGGCTGCATGGCGATTGCCGTGTCTTTGGCGAGGCAGACATTGACGCAGCTTCCGCAGCCCGTGCAGTCGTAGGGAGAGACCTGAAGACGGTAGGTGTATTTGCCGTTCATGCCCTTAGCGGGGACGGTGGCAAAGCCGGAGGGCTTTTTCTCTTCCTCCGCGGCATCGAGCAGAATGGGGCGGATCGCGGCGTGCGGGCAGACGAGCGCACATTGATTGCACTGCAGGCACTTGTCGGCATCCCATACGGGAACCTCGACGGCAGCGCCGCGCTTTTCATACTTCGAGGTGCCGGCGGGCCAGGTGCCGTCCTCCAGACCGTACTTCTTCATCGTGGAGACAGGGAGCACATCGCCCTCCTGACGATTCATCACATCCACGACCTCGCGGATAAAATCAGGCACATTGCGCTTTGCAGGAGCGTCCTCGGCCTTGAGCCATGCGGCGGGAATCTGGATCTCATGCAGATCGTTGAGACCGCGCTCAATGGAGGCGTTGTTCATATCAACAACAGCCTGCCCCTTTTTCTTGAAGTAGGTCTTATAGATAGCGTCTTTCATTTCCGTGACGGCCTGGTCAACGGGAATGACGCCGGTCAACTTGAAGAAAGCTGCCTGCAAAATGGTGTTGGTTCGGTTGCCGAGTCCGAGCTCACGGGCGATAGAGGTCGCATCGATGGTATAGAGCTTCGCCTTCTTTTCCGCGAGCGCACGCTTCATGGAGGCAGGCAGATGCCGCTCGAGTCCCTCCATATCCCAGCCGCAGTTGAGCAGGAACGTGCCGCCAACCTTAAGGTTTTTGACCATGTCGTACTTTTCCACATAGGACGGCGTATGGCAGGCGACAAAATCCGCCGACTGGATCAGGTAGGGAGAGCGGATCGGCTCCTTGCCAAAGCGCAAATGGCTCTGCGTCAGACCGCCGGACTTTTTGGAATCGTAAACGAAGTAGGCCTGACAGTAAAGATCGGTGGCGTGGCCGATGATTTTGATGGAGTTTTTGTTAGCGCCCACCGTGCCGTCGGAGCCCATGCCCCAGAACTCGGCGCTGGTTTGACCGGCGGGGGAGGTGTCGATCTCGCAGGTGACGGGCAGGGAGGTATTGGTCACATCGTCGGTGATGCCGACGGTAAAGTCGTTTCTGGGGGCGTCCTGTTTGAGATTATCGAACACAGCGATGATCTGACCGGGGGTGGTATCCTTGGAGGAAAGGCCGTAGCGGCCGCCAAAGATCTCCACGGCGCTGCCGGCGGCTTTGTAGACGGAGCAAATATCCTGATAGAGAGGCTCACCCATAGCGCCGGGCTCCTTGGTGCGGTCGAGCACCGCGAGCTTTTTGACGCTCTTGGGCAGCGTGGCGAGGAAACGATCCGCTGCAAAGGGGCGGTAAAGATGTACATTGAGCAGGCCGACCTTTTCGCCCTTGGCAAGCAGATAGTCAATGGCTTCCTTGGCGGTCTCGGCGGCGGAGCCCATCAAAACGATCACACGTTCGGCATCGGGCGCGCCGTAATAGTTGAAGAGCTTATAGTCGCGGCCGGTCAACTTGCTGATTTCTGCCATGTAGTGCTCGACTGCTTCGGGAATGGCATGGATCTTTTCGTTACAGGCTTCGCGGCACTGAAAGAAAATGTCGGGATTGACCGTTGTGCCGCGGGTCGCGGGATGCTCAGGGTTGAGAGAATGCTTGCGAAATGCCTTGAGCGCATCCATATCAATCAGCGGGCGCAGAGACTCATAATCAAGCGCTTCGATCTTCTGAATCTCGTGGCTCGTGCGGAAGCCGTCGAAGAAGTGCAGGAAGGGCATACGGCAATGGATGGCAGAAAGGTGCGCCACCGCGCCGAGGTCCATAACCTCCTGCGGGGAAGAGGAAGCGAGCATCGCAAAGCCGGTGCTGCGCACGCCCATCACGTCGCTGTGGTCTCCGAAAATGGACAGCGCGTGCGCGGACAGCGTGCGTGCGGAAACATGGAACACGCCCGGCAGCATTTCACCCGCGATTTTATACATGTTGGGGATCATCAGCAAAAGTCCCTGCGAGGCGGTGTAGGTGGTGGTCAGCGCGCCGGACTGGAGCGAGCCGTGTACCGTGCCGGCAGCTCCGCCTTCGGACTGCATTTCGACGACCTGCACCGGTTCGCCGAACAGATTTTTTTTGCCGTTTGCCGCCCAGGCATCCACATGCTCCGCCATCGGAGACGAGGGTGTGATGGGGAAAATACCGGCAACTTCGGTGAATGCATACGAGACGTAAGCCGCGGCCTCGTTGCCGTCCATAATGACGCTGTGTTTGCTCATGTTTTGTTCCTCCGGTTCAGCAGTATTGCGTAGAGTGTATTCTAAAAAATTAAAATGTATACATTAAAAGGAGAAAAATTTGGTTCTTGCGGGGATCAGGCAAAACGCAGAGACGGTTTTGCTTTTCGTCGTCAAGTAACCACGACCATTATAGCAATAATGGCTACGATATGTCAATATTGTATGCAAAAAAAGAAAATGTTTTTATATTTTGTTTGACTATTGCGGTTGAATTTTGTATACTTTGGTTAGCGATACGGAAAGGAGGGATCGGCTATGGTTTCTCAAAGCTTGATTGCTTATCAGAAGATCAAGGAAATGATATTCCATATGGAATTTACTGCTGGGACGAGGATCCCGGAATCCATCTTTTCCAGTAAGCTCAACATCAGTCGAACGCCTATTAGGGATGCTCTGCGCCGCCTTGAAGCGGAGGGACTGGTGGTTATTGAATTGAACCGGGGCGCAACAGTGCGGGAATTTTCGGATCATGAAGTGCGAGAAATCGGTGAAGTACGAATGATGCAGGATATTCTCTCGGCGCAGCTGGCTTCCTATTACGGTAGTGCTGCAGAGTTTAATCATCTCTACACGCTGGCGGACATCTGCGAAGAGGCCGCCGCGAAGGGCGATATCTACATGCGGATTCAGGCGGATACGGACTTCCATATTGCGATCTCGAAAATTTCAAAAAATGCGCGTCTGGTTGAACAGCAGCAGCAAATCTATCAATTTTCGCATTTGATTCATATCTCGAAGTATACGGATGTAGAAAGCAGTCTGACCCAGATTGCACACCACCGACCGATCATTCAGGCGATTCGAAGCGGAGATATGCAAAGGGTTTACGCCTTGATTGGCGAACATCTGAGGGATTTCTATTCGCTGGATCCGTATCTGATTGACTGCTATAAGCTTGAGCCGACTGTGCCGCAGCTGATGCAATGAGTAGAAATGGGAAGAAAAGACTGAGTCGAAGCGGCAGCCCCACGATGTGGGGCTGCTTTTTTTCACGGGGCGCCGAGGATCATCGGGTGTGCAGCCGGGCGGGGGTATAGCGCTTGCCGAGCCGATCGGAAAACAGCGCCCGCAGGGCTGCGTCATCATCGGCGGAGAGTGCGCGGCGCGGGATAATACAGGTTTCCTGCGGCGTGAGGTAGACAGAGAAAAATGAACTGTATTCCAGCACGCAGTATACTTTTGTCCAGGGGATAGAGAGATTGACCCCATGCTCCGGGGACTGGATGTGCAGCCGAAGATCCTCAAAATCTGCGGCGAAGGCCGCGCCCAGATAATTATTTGGAGTGCGCATGTATGCGCGTACGCTTTTTTCGGCGCCGGCGAAGAGCACAAGTCCCCAGATTAGCTCCGCTGCGGCGACAAAAACAAGAGGGTAGCATACGGGGAAGAGACCGCTGAAACGCCCGACCGCGTAGATAAACGCCGCGGCAAGGATAAGCAGCATGCATAGGAAGAGTCTGTGCCGGCGGATCACCAGAGCGCAGTAAACCGCTTTGCGATAATCGGAAAGCGTGATGCGATATTCAGCGTGGATATGAATGTTGCTTTGCATGGCAGAACCTCGTTTTCCTCGGTGTTGATCAGCAGTAGCCGAAGAGACGTGAGACCTTTTGATAGGTGGGCATGGGTAAGCCGTATTGCCGCCCGAGCAATACGGGAGCATAGAGAATTGTTTCGGCTTCGGTCCGCGCGCCGCTTGTCCAATCGCGGTAGAGCGACGTGCATTGGGTCGGCGTATAGCGGTGCAGCGCATCCAGACATTTGGCGCGATAGTGTTCGGTATTTTGAATCCCCATCGCATTGCCAAGCTGCACAAGCTCATCGAGCAGATGCTCATAGTCGCTGCGCATCTCCTCATCGGTCTGCATTTTGATCAGCATTGCGTTATGCAGTACGCCGACGGCGGAACGTGGAGACATTTGGATAAACTTTTCGAACAGCTGCTCTTTGGGATGTGTGGAAAGACGAACGTCGATTCCGCAGTCCTGCAGATCAGATGCGGCGGCAAACAGCTGCGACTTTATCGACGCGGGGGCATCGGCCTCGGCGCCAAGCATGACCCGTATTTCGCTTTTGCTCAGGGTGATTTGCGTCAGGGAATCTCTGCGGGAAAAAACGGAAATACTTCCCAGTACGATATGGGCAGCCGGGATCATGCTCTGCAGCCGCTCCGCAATGTCCAATCCGTTGAGCAGCGGAATGATCAGCGTTCCTTTTCCGCAGAAGCGGGAGAGAAACGGAACCGTGTCGGGCAGGGAATAGCACTTTACACAAACGAAGATGACGTCAGGCGTGCCGCGATAATCCTCGCTGCTTTGCGCGTCAATTGGCAGAACGGTGCTTGTTCCGGTCTGCTCTTCAAAAAGCGACAAACCGGCCGCGCGAATGGCACGGGCCTGATTGCTGCGGGCAATGAGCGTGACCGGCTTGCTGCCGCGTGTGAGGGCCGCTGCGACTGCGCTGCCTACGCCGCCTGCGCCAAGAATCAGATAATTCATTACTTATAAGCAGATGTGGAACGCGAGCCCGCCGAGCTCCTGCTGCATGTAGACATTGATGATTTTGCCATCTTCATTTCGGGAGATCGTTTCCTCACGGAAGGTGAAGCCGCGGGAGGCCAGATCCTTCATGGCCTCTTCCACATCGTCGACCTGAAGCGCGACATGCCCAAATGTACCGACGGTATTCTTGTCTTTAAATTCGAAAATTTTACCGACAAAAATGTCGCCGTTTCCGTTTCCTCCGGTACGCTCGAGCTGGAAGCAGTTGCGGAACAGCTCGGCGGTTTTGGAAGCTTCTTCCGCATTGGGATGATTGATGCCAATATGCTTGATACGATAATTGATCATGATATTATGTCTCCGTTTTAAAAGTTTTTTGTTGGATTACATGAGAATCAGCAGAGCCCGCTTTTCTGCAGTCGGGCAAAGACCTCCTCAACAATGGCGTGCGGGACAATCACAATGCCGTTTCCGTCTGCGGCGACCAGATCGCCGGGGCGTACCTGAACATGGCCGACGGAAACGACGCCGTTGATCTCGACGACCTCAAGCCGCCGTTTGCCGGACATTGGCGTTAGTCCTCTGCTCCAGAACGGATACCCGACCTTTTTGATGGATTCGCCGTCACGGATATAACCGTCGACAAGAGTGCCGACCATGCCGCAATCACGGTGCAGCCGGGCTGTGTTGTCGCCAAAATGAGAGCAGGTGCAGCCCTTGGCCTCCGCGACCCAAAATGCGTTTTTGATTTTCAGAAACGGCAGATCCTTTTGATAAAGGTGTGCCTGTCTGCTCTCGTGCTCATGGATGTTATAAACCTGTTCCGGACAGCTTCTTGTGGTCACGGCAACACCGACCGCCACCTGAGAGGGCGTAAGCGGCGCGATCTCGTGTGCGGGAATGGCACTTTCGCTGCTACAATAACCGAGTGCGTCCAGAGCGTCACAGAGCTCACAGGTCAGATCGGGGATGCCTTTGAGTGTGGCGATGATTTCGTCGCGGATCTGGGGGACATCCAGCAGACGGATCTTCTCCTTTTCGATCTCACCATAAATGCGCCCTTCCTGCGCGAGCTGTTCGTATCTTTCGTCGAATGTCATCGAGAATCCTCCCAATTTATGATAGGTAACTGGTTGTTTTGCTCCAATGCCGCTTATATCCATAAATGTAGAACTGCAATAGCAATGCACACACGATCCACGTGAAAGGATAGGATAAAATGGTAAAAAGAAAGCTTCCGTACTTTGGAAAGCCCAAATAAAGATAGAGTTGCCGAACGGCCACGAAGCAGAAGGTCATAATGAACATGGGACCTTTGCTGTCGCCTTCGCCCCGCAGCGCGCCGGCGTCGATCTGCGTCACCGTGTTGATCATTTGCAACGGCGCAAGGTATAAGATCAATGTGCTGCCGTAAGCGATGACCTCGCGGTCCTTGTTGAAGCAGCTGATAATGCTGTCACGGAATATGACGAAGATCACGGCGTAAATTGCGGAGATGCCAAGGCTGATGAGCATGGCGGTCCTGACGCCCCTGCGTATGCGCTCCGGCTTGGCGGCTCCAAGATTTTGCGCAACAAAAGTTGTGGTTGCAACGGACATGCTTTGCACCGTATGGTTGATGAGCTGATCAATGCGAAGGTGTACGCCCCATGCGGCCATTGCGCCTGAACCGAAACGATTGACATAGGAAGCCACGATATTGTTGGAGAATGAAATGATGGACTTTTGAAGCCCAACCGGCAATCCGACATCCAGGATCCTACGCAGGATCGCGGGGTCAATATGGGGCTGAACTGCTTCACGCATGCCGAGTTGCTCTGTATTCCACATCATGCGCAGCAAAATGAATGCGGAGATGAACTGGGATAGAATTGTGGCAAGACCGACGCCAAGGACACCAAGCGGAACGACCAGCACGAAAACCAGATCGAGCAGAGTGTTTACCGTGGCGCAGATGATGAGAACGCAGAGCGGACGCCTGGTGTCGCCGGTCGCGCGGAGAATGGCGGAACACATGTTGTAAAAGACCAGCCCGAGAACACCGGCGAAATAAACCGTCAGGTAAAGCCGGGCAGAGAGAAAAACATCCTCCGGCGTACCGAGCAGCCGAAGCATCAAAGGGGTGAACACGATGCCGACGGCAGTAAATGCGACGCCGAGCGCGGCCGTAAACCAAAGCGTTGTCTGCACGCTGCGCTTGAGCCCGGTATCATCCTGCGCACCAAAACGGTTTGAGATGTCAACGGTCGCACCGGTGCTGATCCCGGCAAACAGGCCGATGAGAATATTGACAATGTTGGATGTTGCGCTGACGGCAGCCAGAGCCTGTTTGCTGACAAACCGCCCCACAATAAGGGTATCGGCGGTGTTGTAGAGCTGCTGGAACACTTCGCCGAGCAGCAGCGGAATGGAAAACGCAATCAACTGGGCAACCACGCTGCCCTGCGTCATATCGATTTCAGAATGGCGTATTTGCCTCATCGTGTTTGCGTTCTTATTTTTTCTGAAATGCCAGCGCCAGCTCGGCTACACTTTCGGCGGAGAGCATAGCCTGCTTTTTGCGCTCTTCGTTTTCAGAAAGAAGGGCGACATTCGCAACGATGCGTTCGAGCTGATTTTCTGCGAATTTGACGGCGCCGTTTTCATCCATATGTACGATTTCACCCGGACAGAGATCCATACCGCAGATGCTCACAGGGACGTTGACTGCCTGTACGGAAAATGGACCGTGAGCGGGAGAGAGACCGGTGAACATGCATTGAATGCCGAGCGGGCGAATTTCTTCAAGGTCACGGGATGGACCGTCGGTCAGAATGCCGCACACGCCGATCTTTTTGTAGGCTGTGAGCATATTGCCGCCAAGCAGACCGTTGCGTCTGCGGATGTGCTCGGGAAAATTCTGCTTGATGGCAAGGATCACAGGCCCGTCGACTGCGGCGATGGCATTGAGAATGTCGCTGAAGCCGAGACGGTTGAAGCCGTCCGGCATGCCGTAGACCGCGGTGACGACGCGGCCGACGCGACGGCCGTGCTCGGGAAACATGCAACGCAGGGTTTCGTCGGTATACCAGCGGCCCTCCCAGGGGTTATAGAGTCCAAGGCATGTTTTCTGATTCGGAAATGTGGCAATTACATTGCTGATGCTGGGGGTATCATAGCGGAGAAGCTCATTCATCATGGCTTCGCTCGTCATGGTATCGTCTCCTTTCGTTCTCAGCGACGGAAGGTCTGTCCATACTCAACGATGGCGCGCATTCCGTTTACAATAAAATCAGAGTCAAAATTCTGGATATTCAGGCTCAGCTGGTCTTTAAACAGATCGCACATGCCGGCACCGGCATGTAACGCAAAAAGCTTATTGTGTGCTTGACAGGCATCGGCGACCTTTGCGATGGCTTCCAGCTCAATGGGATTCATGGTGTCGCCGGGAACGCCGAGCGAAATGGACAGGTCGTTGGGACCGACAAGCAGACAGTCCACACCATCCACGGAGGCGATGGCGTCGACATTTTCAACGCCGCGCTTCGACTCGATTTGCGCGATGACAACCACGCGCTGATTATCGGCGCGCATCAATTCCGTCGGCTTGATGCCGCGATAACAGGTGTTGGCGGTTTTGGCGGCGAACCCACGCTCGCCGATCGGCGGAAATTTTGCGCAGCGAACGATTTCCGCGGCCTGCTCCGCCGTTTCCACCATCGGAACTTGAATGCCTTCCAGACCTGCTTCCAGGATCAGACCGATATACTCTTCGCGCAGGTAGGGGACTCTGGCCATGCAGGAAATGCCGAGCGCACGGGCGGTCAGGTTGATGTCATGCATGGTTTCAAGAGAATAGTTGGCATGCTCGCAGTCAAACATCAGAAAATCAAGGCCGGCCTGATCGGCGAGATAGGCGACTGCGGGGTTGCGCAAAACGCGAAGCATCGTGCCGTTGACAATTTTACCCTCGGCAATTTTTTCTTTGAGTGTTTTCATGATAATTCCTCCGCCCGAACGGGCCTGTTGGTAAGATGAATGATTTTGCGGGAAAGGAGCGAACGCTTCCATCTGCTGGAGTAGGCTGCCATTAAAAATGGCAGCCTATTGCGCAAGCGTGTTTACTTTAAAATGCCCTTCTTGCGGAGAATATCGTCGATACCGGGCTTGACGAACAGCCCCTCACCGACCTCTCTTACGCGGTTGGCGTCGGCAATTTTCTTGGCGTCGGCACCGGCCATAGCTTCTTCAATATCGTCCTTGGGGACGCAGACGATGCCGTTTTCATCGCCGAAGATCAGATCGCCAGGGTTGACGACGATGCCGCCGCATGCGAGCGGGAAGTTGACTTCGCCGGGGCCGTCCTTATGACCGGAGCCGCAGACGGTGCCGCGTGCGAATACGGGCAGTCCCATATTGCGCAGATTCTCAATGTCGCGGACACAGCCGTCCACGATCAGACCGGCGACGCCGAGCTTGATCATGACGCTGACCATAATATCGCCGCAGACGGCATAGCTGGTGCAACCCTGGGTCTCAACCACCAGAACGTCGCCGGGCTTGACATAGTCAAACACCTTCTGCAGCGCCAGATTGTCGGCGGAGCAGCATTTGACTGTGACAGCCGGACCGGCCATCTTAGGCGCGATGAAGAGCTGATGGATTTCGGAGTTCATGGTGTAGAGCTTCATCATGCCGTCGGAGAGATACGGCGTGTTGTAGTCCTCTTCCATGAGCTTCTTGGCCCACTTGGGATCCGGACGCTCAATCTCGGGACGGAAGCGGAATCCAATCTTGCCGTAATAATCGTTTGCCATTATGTAGTACCTCCTAAAATTTAATAGATTAGAATCAGTAAAATGCCGATATTAGTGCGCGTCGCCGGAATACATGACCTTGATGCCTTCGGACTCAACGGCATCGCGCAGCTTTTTGGCAAAAATCAGGGCTTTGGGCTGGTCGCCGTGAATCAGGATGCGCTCGGGCGCGTGGATTTCTAGATCCTTTCCGCTGGCCGCGGTGACCTTGTGCTCCTTGACGGCGCGAACGACGCGGCTGAGCGCATAGTCCTCATCGGTGATCATGGCCTGCGGCGTACCGCGGGGAACGAGGAAGCCCTCGTCGTCGTAATTGCGGTCGACGTGGAAGAGATAGGTCAGGATCTTCATACCGTATTCCTCTGCGGCTGCGACCATGCAGGATTTCATGTTCGGGGCGGCGATGAGCAGATTGGGATCAAAATCATGGGCGGCGTGGACAATCGCGTGTGCGACCATGGGATCTTTGTGGGAGAGGTTGCCGAGCGCGCCGTGACCGTTGATGTGGCGGATTTTAGTGCCATACACACGGGTGAACGCCTCAAGCGCACCGAGCTGGTAGAGGGCCATGTTGTAGATTTCGTCCTCTTTCATATCCATCTTACGGCGGCCGAAGCCCTGCAGATCCGGATAGCCGATATGCGCGCCGATTACGACACCCTTCTCCACACACATTTTTACGGTTTCGTTCATGACCATCGGGTCGCCGGCGTGGAAGCCGCAGGCCAGATTCGCGGAGGAAACAATATCAAGAATTGCGGCGGTGTCGCCGAGCTTATAATTGCCGAAGCTTTCGCCGAGATCGGAGTTGAGATCGATGAAATTCATAAAGATGTCCTTTCTTTCTCTGCGTTATTTTAGTTTGCCTGATACGGCAGTTCGCTGTAGTCTTTGATGAGCAGTTCGCGTTCATAGCGGTTTGCGAGAAAATCCTGCTCAATTTGCTCAAATTCGTCCTTTCCGATCTCGCGGAACTGAACCCATTGGCCGGGACGGACCAGGAAGGGATCCTCCGGACGATTGGGATTATAGGACGCGGCGGGCGCCCTTCCAATGAAATGCCAGCCGGACTGGGAAAGGAATGAACTGATGGTGGTGTGAGTTGACCAGACCTGTATGGTGCTTGCAAAGGGCTTGGGAACGGGGGTCGATTTACGGGGAATCGTGAAGCTGCCGGTGGGGCTGCTGAGATAGACGGTGCCGGGAGCCACACCCATCTGAAATGCGTAATGCAGCTTGCTCGTATGGATCCGGATTACCTCGTCAAAGGAAATGTGCTCGTAGTCCACAAGATCCTGAATCTCATTTTTTTCGGTGCGATAATAGATCGGGATGATAACAACCTCATTGCTCGGTTTGACCGCATTCCAATTTACGCTTTTGAGAAGCTCCTCGATTGCCTCGACGAGTTTGGAAAAGCTGATTTCAAGCGGATTGTAGTGAATCATTTCACTACGGTAGGTTGGGATCAGCTCGGTAATGCCGCGGATAGGATTCTCCTTGAGTGCGACGTCCAGCGCCCGGACCTTAACGCTGATGGCAATGTCTGCCGTTTCGCCAAATTCAACGGCGACGGCGCTGTCGCCGCAATGCAAATATCTGACGTGTACTTCTGCGTTCATTGCGGCCTCCTCCGATTCGATACCTTGTGTACAGCGACCTCGTATTGCGTTCCGTTGAAAGAAAGGGTGTAGGACCGGACGTGCGCATTTTGAATGTCCTGCTCAATGCCGGCGAGGTATTCCTCTTCCGCCGCCAGAAGCTTTTCCGCTTCCTCCACACTAACGGCTTTGAATCGGATGCGGGAGCCGGTCATGGCCTGACCGATTTTGGGCAGATCGACCGAGATCACATTGGCGATTTTGGCATAGCCGCCGGTGCTCTGCCGTTCGGCAAGCAGGACGATCGGCTTTTGATTGGGAGGGATTTGGATGGCGCCGTTTGCGATTCCGTCGGAAACAATGCTGCCAATTTTTATCATTTCGACCGGTTCTCCGTCCAGACGATAGCCCTGACGGTTGGCCAGCGCAGAAACGGTATAGCCCTCGCTGCTGAAGAAATTGGCAATGCCCTTTTCGGAGAAAAGATAGTCTTGAGGCCCCATGATGACGCGCAGGGTAACCTCTTTGCTGTCGATTTTCTCTCGGGCAATTGCGCGTGCCGCCATATTAGGCAGCGTGGATTCGGGAGAGACAAATGCAATCTGATCCCCCTTTTTTAGTGCGCCGCCATCTATGCCGCCGATGCCGATACGCAGCAGGGTGGATTTGCTGCCATAGAGCACCGGCGTATCAATGCCGCCAGCAAAGGCAATGTAAGCGCGGCAGCCGCTTTTGCACATGCCGAATTTCAGCCGCTGTCCCGCACGCACGCAGGAGGCCGCGTACATAGGAAACGGAGCGCCGTCGAGCATCGGCGAAAGATCGGCGCCTGTGATGGCAATGATGTTATCCGCGGTAAAGGTCATGTCGGGACCAATCATGGTGACCTCCAGACCGGCTTCGCCGCGGCTGTTTCCGACAAGAATGTTGGCAATGCTCAGCGAATGCATGTCCATTGCGCCGGCAGGACACATGCCGCTCCACTGCAGGCCGAAGCGCCCGCGGTCCTGAATGCTGGTTTGAAAGCCAGGAGCGTTGATGATAATACCGTCCATACTGTCGATATCCTTACTGAAGCTTTGCCAGCGCGTCTTCAACGCGGTCGAGCGCGATCTTCAGATTTTCCATCGAATTGGCATAGGCGAAGCGAATGGTGCCGGGCAGATAATAGGCTTCGCCGGGAACCGTGGAAACCTGCTGCGTGACGAGCAGGTATTCGCTCAGATCGTGACCGTTGTTGATGTGCCACTCTCCATAGCTCTTGCCGAAATAATAGCTGATGTCGCACAGGACATAGAACGCGCCCTTCGGCTCGGGACAGCTCATGTGAGGAATTTTGCATACACGGTCGTAGACATAGTCCTTTCTGCGGGCAAACTCTTCGACCATAGCGGCGATACTATCCTGCGGACCGGTTAAGGCGGCGACGCCGGCTTTCTGGCTGATCGAGCAGTTTGAAGAGTTGACCTGACTCTGGAAACGCATGATGCCCTTGATGATGTCCTGACGGGCGGCGACATACCCCAGACGCCAGCCGGTCATGGCATATGCCTTGGAAAAACCGTTGATGGTGCAGGTGTGATTGAACGCTTCCTCCGAGATGGAAGCGATGCTGAAGTGCCGGCTTCCGTCATAGACGAGCTTTTCATAGATCTCGTCGGCGATAATGAAGAAGTCGTGCTTGATTGCCAGATCGGCCAGAGCGCGCAGGCTTTCCTCGGAGTAAACGGCGCCGGTGGGATTATTGGGGGTGCAGATGATGATGGCGCGCGTCTTGTCGGTGACGGCCTTTTCAATGGCGTCCAGATCCAGACTGAAGTCCTCCTTGCAGTTGACCAGAACGGGTTTTGCGCCGGAGAGCTTGACCATCTCGGTATAGCTGACCCAGCAGGGGATGGGAATGATGACTTCGTCGCCCTCATCGCACAGGACCATGAGAGAGCTGAACACAGCCTGCTTTGCGCCGACGGTATTGCAGATGTGATCGGCCGTGACAGGAATGTTGTTGTCCTTTTGCAGCTTTTGTGCAATTGCTTCGCGCAGCTCAAAAATACCGTTGACCTGCGTGTACTTGGTAAAGCCGGCCTGGATGGCATCCATTGCGCCCTCTTTGATATAATCGGGCGTATCGAAGTCTGGCTCACCGACGCTTAGTGAAACAATGTTCTTGCCCTGACGCTTGAGCTCGGAAACGCGGACCTGTAGCGCCGAGGTAGGAGAGCCGCTGAAACGCGACATTCTTGGAGACAGCTGTTGAGTAGACATATCGATCCTCCAGTTAAAAAAATCAAATCGAGACACACGGGTGCTCGTATTTTTGGCTTTATACTATCCCGGCGATTTCTAAAAAGCAAACGAATAAACATGATATAAAACATCGAGAAATTGGATGTTTTGCAGAAAAATAGATGCCTTGACGATGAAATTTTAGAAAGTTTTACAGAAAGCGAGCACGCGCCGCTTACCGTCCGGATTCCGCGAGAAATTGGAAATCGCAGGAAAAAATGGAAGAATATGGAGTTGACTTACATTGGAATTTTATATATCATAAAGCCGTCTGAATAAAGAGAAACAGGCAGCATGCGGAACCGGCCTGGATCATGGAGCCTTTGGAAAAAGAATACCAAGATGGAAAATTGCGGGGCGCAGGCCGGAAAAGAGACAAGGGGGAAGACATATGCGCTATTCAGATGTGGAAACATTTTTGTCCATAGTAAGGCAAAAGAGTCTTTCAAAAGCAGCGACTGAGCTGTTTTTGGCTCAGTCCACCGTCAGCCAGCGCCTGCACAAGCTGGAGGATGAGTTTGGCGGACCGCTGGTTTCGCGTAAGCAGGGGGTAAACGAAGTGGTGCTTACCCCGAAGGGAAAGCAGTTCCTGGAAGTGGCATATCAGATGCTGGCGCTTTGGCAGCAGGCGGAAACCATGAGCAAGGAGGTCTCGTATTCGCCGCTGTCGATCGGCGCGGTCGAAAGCGCGGCGTCGACTTTCTTTCCAACGCTGCTGATGGAAATTATCCGTGAAGCGCCGCATATTCAGCTCAGCTCGCTTACAGCGCATTCCATGACACTTTATAACATGGTGGACCGCAGGGAATTGGATTATGCTTTTGTTGTCTACGATTTGGAGATGCCTTATATCCGCACGCGGCGCTTCCTCTCCGAGGGAATGGTGCTGATTTGCAGCAAGGGCTATCTGCCGTTTGACAGACCTGTCGAGGTGGAGGATCTGGATGCACACCGTGAGATTCTGGATTCCTGGTCCTCGGCATTCCGTGCATGGCATGTCAGTACCTTTGGGGATAGCGTCAAGCCGTTTGTTGAGGTGGACAATCTGCCGCTGTACATCGAAATGAGCAAGGCAATCACCGGCTGGAGCATTTGTCCGGTGTCGATCGCCAATTATCTGCAGCAGCTGCAGGACATTGAAATTCACCCGCTGAACTTTGAACCGCCGAAACGGAATCTCTATCTGATCGAGCGAAAAAATCCGCTGGATGACCGGAAGCAGGTGATGAGCGTATTTGAAAAGTGTTACGCGGTTGCCCAGGAGGAGTTCCTTGAGAAAAACGGATTACGGAATCCGGTATGAGAAAAAGTCTGATAACTGCGATTCAATAAAATGAATCACAGCTATCAGACTTTGCGATATTTAATATTTTCTTTTTTCGTTTGCAAAACAAGAGATTATGCTTTACACTGACAAATGTCAGGAAGAATGAAAGGAAGCTCGATTTCATCCAACGATTTATGCACATTAACCAATATTTTGCTTTCTGCTTTGTCTAAACTCTCGTAGAGGGGGTGAGTGGCAAAGCAAAATCAGGAAACCACAGGTGATAATGTAAATGTATACGATCTTAATAAATTGGATACTTATACGATCTTGATTTTCTTTTGACGGATTGTTGTGGGAAATACTTTTTGCGAGAGGAGCCCGTCCTATGGAGAAAGGAATCAAAAAACTGGAATTTGCGTTGTGTGCGGCTTTGGTACTCTTCCAGCTGTACACGGCATATTTCGGAAATCTGTTCGGAATTGCGCAGAAAGCAGTTCACATTGGCCTGGTCATTTCGATTATTGCATTGAACCAGTATCTCAAGAGCGGCGACAAAAAGCTCTCCGGCGTGCGGAAAACGCTGAGCCTGTTAATCTTTGTGTTCGGCCTGTTCCTTGCGGTTTACCTTTGTTCTATCGCAAGAATCCTGTCCGTTGATATGACGACATTCACGCCGCTGATGAAGGTGACAGGAATTATTTTCCTTGCTATTCTAATCTATTACTGCTGGACGAACGTCGGCCCGCTCATGTCCGCGGTGGTTGCCTTCTTTGTATTCTATGCCTTTTTCGGCAAGCTGTTCCCGGCGCTGCTGCAGCATAGCGGCATGAAGGTAAATCGCTTTATCCACCTGATCTGCTTTACCTCTGAGGGAATTTTCGGTACGCCGCTTAATGCGTCCGCAACCTTTATTGCGACCTTTATCATCCTTGGCGCGCTCTTCTCGGTTACGGGCGTCGGCCCGTATATGTGCGAGCTGGCCAACGCGCTGCTCGGCGGCTTCCGCGGTGGTCCGGCCAAGGTTGCCGTTGTGTCCTCGGCGCTGTTTGGCTCGATTTCGGGTTCCGCCGTTGCCAACGTGGTCGGCACGGGTACGTTTACAATCCCGCTGATGAAGAGTATCGGCTACGATGCGGAATTCGCCGGCGCGGTTGAAGCGACCGCTTCTACGGGCGGCGCGATCATGCCTCCTGTTATGGGCGCGTCCGCGTTTCTGATGGCGGAATTTGTCGGCGTGAAGTACTGGGACGTTGTTGTCGCGGCATTTATTCCGGCTCTGATGTATTATTTGGCGGTGCTGTTCCAGGTTGACCTTTACGCGCTGAAGAACGGCCTGCACGGGGAAGCACGAGAGAATCTGCCCTCGCTGAAAAAGACGATCCGTGGGATCTGGAAGCTCAGTCCCATCGTATTGCTGATCATCCTGATCGGCCCTGTCGGCTTTACGGTGCAGAAGTGCGGCATCCTAACGGTCACCTATACGATTCTTCTGAGCTTTGTCAGCAAGGATACCCGCTTTAATAAGGAACGCATCAAGGCTTTTATTTCCGATGCGGCGCACGGTTGCCTGACGGTTGCTATCGCCACGGCGGCGGCCGGCATCATCATCGGAACGGTTACCGGCACGGGCCTTTCCGTCCGCCTGTCCTCTGTGCTTGTAAAGCTTGCCGGCGGTAACTTTGCTGTTTTGCTGATTCTGACGATGCTTGCGTCTCTGCTGCTCGGTATGGGCCTGCCCTCGGCCGCCTGCTATCTGCTGCTTGCGAGCCTGGTTGCTCCGACCATGGTGAAGCTGGGCGCGCCGATCATGGCGGCGCATCTGTTTGTGCTTTACTTCGGCGTTATTTCCAACGTGACGCCTCCGGTAGCAATGGCGGCTTATGCCGGTGCGGGTATTGCCAAGTGTAATCCGGTCAAGTGCGGTGTGAAAGCCTTTAAGCTCGCGATCGGCGGCTTCCTGCTTCCGTTCTTCTTCGTTTATAACGATGTTCTGCTGATGAACGGCTCCGGACTTGAGGTAGCACAGGCTGCGGTGATGGCGACGATCGGCATTTACTGCATTGCCTGCGCCCTTGAGGGATACATCTGGACGGCGCCGATCGACATTTTTGCGCGGGTTGCTATGGCGGCCGCCGGTCTGCTGACAATCCACCCCGCTACGTTTACCGACCTGATCGGCATTGCGATCATTGTTGCGGTGCATCTTCTCTACAATGCGAAATTCAGAAAGAGCGGCGGAAGAAAGGCTGCTACCGCTCGGGTATCCGGTACACAGAAACAGTAAAATCCGTGCGGGCATCATGGATTTCTGTAAATAAAAAAACAAAAACCAAAGGAGAAAAGAGCTATGAATAAGATCGCGCGTTGTTTATCTCTTGCCCTGGCGATGATTATGGTTCTTAGCATGGTTGCCTGCGGCAGCAAGAACGAGCCGACCAATGACAACAACCTCGGCGAAACGAATGAAGAGACCGTCACGCGCACTCCTGCGAGCATCCATTGGGCGGCTGGCAGCTCCTCCGGCGCCTGCTATATCACAGGTACTGTGATGGGCGGTCTGCTCAGCGAGCTGTATGAAGGCTACGCGGTTATTCCCGAGGTGACCACCGGCGGTATCGAGAACTGCAAGATGCTGCTTGCCGGCGATGCGGAGTTCATCTCCATCATGTCTGATGATGCGATGACGGTTAATAACAACACCCGTGACTGGGTCGGCGTTCCCGAGGCGACGGATGCCCTGCGCTATGTCGGCGCGGCCAACAGAACTCAGATGAATATCTTTGTTCCCGCCAGCTCCGGCATTACCGCGTTTGAAGAGCTCAAGGGCAAGAAGATCGGCGTCCTTTCCGGCGCGACCTATAAGTACGGCTGGCCGGTGCTCCTCGAGGCCTATGGCATGAGCGAGGCTGATTTTACCTCCGTTGAAGCGATGGCTCGCCCTGACCTCTGCACGGCGATTCAGGACGGCTCGATCGACGCGATCTTCGACATTACTCCCGATAACCAGTCCGCGCACCAGGAGGCCGCGTTTGCCATCGGCGGTTATACGGTCATCTCCATTCCCGACGACGTCCGCGCCAAGATTCAGGAGCTCAATCCGGCCTATCAGCTCTCCACCGTTGCCGCTGATTCCTACAACGGCAATGCGGAGGCCAACACCGTCTGCGTTTACAATATCTGGTGCTGCAAGGCGAATCTTGACGATCAGCTGGTCTATGACATCCTGACGCTTATGTACGATAACGATGCCGACTTCAAGGCGGCTCACCCGCTGGCCGGTATTACGGATCCCGAGACCTCCCTGCAGAATCAGGTGGTTCCGTTCCACCCCGCTGCGGAGCAGTTCTACAAGGATCGCGGCTGGCTGTAATCAGAACATCACAATCAGCATGGAAAGGCCCGCCAGAACAAAACTGGCGGGCCTTTTAATCGGAAAAGGGAGAAATATCAATGATCAGAAAAGAAAACGCGATCGAACGTGCGCTTCAGGACACGGCGGACGCCATGTGCCTGGCGGCAAAAACAGCGCCGAAGGCCTGTGGCAAGGACAGCGTGGAGGTGGTCGTTCTGGAACAGGAGGAAATTCGCCATCTGTGCGTGCAGATGCGGAGAATTGCCGAGACTGAAGAAGGAAAGCGGGCAATCATGGCCCGTGACGCGGCGTTGCTGGAAAACTGCACGGCTGTTGTGCTGATCGGATCAAAACGGTCGTGCCGCGCCTTGAACTGCGGCTATTGCGGACATTCGAGCTGCGCGCAGGCGATAAAGGCAGGGGCGCATTGTGCGTATGACGACATTGACCTTGGCATTGCGGTCGGCAGCGCGGCATCCGTTGCGGCGAACCGGCGGGCGGATAACCGCGTGCTTTACTCAGCCGGTTACGCCGCGATGACGCTGCATTTGATGGGAGAGCAGGTTTCGTCGATTATTGCGATCCCGCTTACCGCGGATGCGCGCAATCGTTTTTTTGTTCGCGGAATATCATGAAAATATTCGAAATTTCGCTATTTATGTTTTTGATTTCCCATTATTCATGGGCAAATCATGTGATATACTGTTTTATATGAAGAACCAATATAACCGCGATTGAGCGGAGGAGAGGTGGACGTTATGCCCTTTCAACCCAATCACAGTATGACCAAATGTCCGGAAAACTGCAACCACCGCGCGCTGTTCAAAGCGGTCGGTTATTCGGACCATGATCTGGAAAAGCCGATCATCGGCATTGCCAATTCGTGGAATGAGATCGTTCCTGGGCATTTTAATCTTCGTCAGGTGGCGGAATTTGTCAAGCGTGGAATCTATGCCGCCGGCGGTACGGCAGTTGAATTTGGCACGATCGCCTGCTGCGACGGCATTGCGCAGGGCGATGGAATGTTTGCGATTCTGCCGACGCGAGAGATCATTGCCAACAGCGTCGAGATGATGGTGCGTGCGCACAACCTTGATGCGATCGTTTTGCTTGGTTCCTGCGATAAGATTGTCCCCGGCATGATGATGGCGGCGGCACGGTTGAACATCCCGGCAATTTTGCTGCCGGGCGGTCCGATGCGCGGCGGCGCTGTGATGGACAATCGTCCAAGCGATTCGACCTCCATGTCGGAAGCGCTGGGAATGTTGAAAGCGGGCAGAATGACGGAGAGCGAGATGTATGAGTACGAGGAGTCCTGCGTGCCGACATGCGGAAGCTGCTCGTTTTACGGGACGGCAAATACCATGTGCTGTGTGGCGGAGGCAATGGGGCTTACGCTCAGCGGCGGCGCGGCGATCCCGGCATATCTGAACGACCGGCTGCGGTGTGCGGAATATACGGGGGAACAGATCGTGAAGCTTTGCCGCGACGGCGTGACGGCACGGGATATTCTTACGCTGGACGCTATTGAAAACGGCGTGATTTTCGTCAATGCGACCGGTGGATCCACCAATGCGATTTTGCATCTGACCGCACTTGCGCATGAGCTGTCCATTCCGGCGGAAACGGTGATGAATCTTTTTGAAAAGCATGGGCGGACCGCTCCGCAGGTGGTCAAGATCAATCCTGCCAGCGCGTATAACATGGAGGACTTCTACTATTCCGGCGGTGTGCCGCAGGTGCTGGCGGAGCTCAAGGATCTGCTCAACACTGGGTGCAAAACGGTGGATGAAATGACGGTTGGCGAACTGATTCAAGTTCACCGCGCGCCGAATGGCATAGACCGCAATGTGATCAAAACGGCGGCGGAGCCGTTTTCCGTTGGCAACGGACTTGCGGTTCTGCGCGGAAACATTGCACCGGATGGCTGCATTACCAAACCGGCCGCAATCCGCGAGGATATGCGCACATTTTCCGGAACGGCCCGCGTATTTGATAGCGAGGACGATGCGATCCGGGATATTCTCGGCGGGAATATCCATGCGGGCGATGTGCTGGTGATCCGTTATGAGGGACCGAAAGGTGGCCCAGGCATGCGCGAAATGTGCAATGCCATGAAATACCTTTACGGTTTGGGTCTGGGGACTTCGACAGCGATCATCACGGACGGACGCTTTTCCGGAACGAATAACGGCTGCTTTGTTGGCCATATTTCTCCCGAAGCGGCTGAGGGCGGACCGATTGCCGCGGTGCGGGATGGCGATGCGGTTACCATTGATATTCCCAATCGCGTGATCACGCTGCATGTTTCGACGGAGGAGATCAGGGAACGCCTTGCACATGTGGTTAAGCCGGCCCCGCGCTTTACGAGCGGGTATCTGGCAATGTACAGCAAATACGCGACGTCCGCGTCTCAGGGCGCCGTGCTGGAATAATAAACAAAAGAAGAAAGGAAATTGCCATGTACACACAAAAAGAGATCCATACGGTACTGGTTGCCGGTTCCGGCGTAATGGGTGCGTCCTTTGCGCAGATCTTTGCGCAGCATCACTATGACGTCATTCTTTATGATATTGCCGATGCCGCGCTGGAAAAGGCGAAGAATCTGATTGCAATCAACCAGAAAACGGAGATCGCGCAGGGAAGTCTGACAGAAAAGGAGTCGGAAGAACTGCTCTCCCGTATTTCATTTACTTCGTCTAAGGACTGCTTTGCCCGTGCGGATTTTGTGCTTGAGGCGATCGCGGAAAAGATGGCGATCAAGCATTCGTTCTGGAGCGAGGTCTCTCAGGCAGTCAGCGATGATGCGGTCCTTGCAACGAATACGTCGGGCCTGTCGATTTCTGAGATTGCGCAGGCGGTCAATAAGCCGGAACGTTTTGCGGGCATGCATTGGGTCAACCCGCCGCACCTGATCCCGCTGGTTGAGGTCATTTCAGGGGAAAAGAGCTCGGAGGATGTGATTGCGACAATTTACGATGTTGCGCTCGACCTTGGACAGAAGCCCGTCAAGGTTTATAAAGACCCCGCAGGCTTTATCCTCAATCGTCTGCAGTATGCAATCGTGCGCGAAGCCTGTCATTGTGTGGAGATGGGCTATGCCAGCATTGAAGATGTGGATAATGTGGTCAAATATGGCCTTGGCATGCGCTATGCATGCATTGGCCCGTTCGAAACGATTGACTTCGGCGGGATTGATATTTTTAATCACGTCGGCAGCTATCTTTTCGACCAGCTTTGCAACGACGGCGGGGTTCCGGCCATTTTGAAGGAAGCCTACGAAGCGGGCAAATGCGGCGTGAAGAACAGCAACGGCTTCTATGATTACAGCGATGGCAAGGGCGAGAAAGCGCTTGCCAGACGTGATGAAGCGTTCATCAAACTGGCGCATTGCCTGTACGGCAAGCGAGCTGCACTCTGTCGGTAAATCAGTAAAAGAATAGGTCCCATGATCCGCCTGACACTCTCCCGGGCGTTTGGATCATGGGGCCTTTTCTTTGTGCTTTGCGGGCGTTAGAGCTTCCAGCCGGCGCTCTCGCGCTTGCCGCCGACAAAGTCGGCGTAGATGCCGCTCTGACGGATGAGCTCTTCGTGCCGCCCCTGCTGGACGATTTTACCGCCGTCGAGCACCAGAATCTGATCGGCGCTGCGGACGGTTTTGAGCCGGTGGGCGATCATCAGGATCGTCTTATCGCGCGTGAGCGCTTCGATTGCCTTTTGCAGCCGATCCTCATTCTCGGGGTCGACGTTGGCGGTGGCCTCGTCGAGAATGAGGATGGGCGCATCCTTGAGCATGGCGCGGGCAATGGAGATGCGCTGCTTTTCACCGCCTGAGAGCGACGCGCCGCCCTCGCCGATGACGGTAGCGTACCCGTCCGGCAAAGCCGAGATGAAGTCGTCACAGCAAGCTTTCTTCGCCGCTTCGACCACCTGCGCGTGCGTGGCGTTCGGACAGCCGAATTTGATGTTGTTTTCGATCGTGTCGGCAAAGAGATAAACGTTCTGGAACACCATGCTGATTTGATCCATCAGGCTCTCGAGCGTATAGTCTCGCACATTGTGGCCGCCGATGCGCACGCTACCGCTGTCCGCATCCCAGAAGCGGGCGACGAGGTTACACAGCGTGGTCTTGCCGGAGTCGGAGGGACCGACGATGGCGGTGGTGCTCCGATCCGGAAGCGTCACGGAAATGTCGCGTAGGATCGGCTTTTTCTCATAGGCAAAGCTTACATGGTCAAAGACGATGTCGTGCCGCTCGGGCGCGATGGCTTTGCCGTTTTCATCCATCTGCGGCATCCGTTCGGTCTCGGCCGTGCGGTCAATGGCGGCGGCGGTCAGGCGCAGCATGGAAACGCCCATGCTGAAGAGCTTGACCTGACTGAAAACGAGGAAGGAGACCACCACGGTCATCAGGGCGTTCGGCAGAGACATGCTGCCTGAGGCGCACAGAAGCACGGCGGCAAGCATCATAGCCACGCTGGCGATTTGCAGCACGGCTTCCTGCGCGGCGGTGTAGGGCGTCATGACCCACTCCACGTCAAGATCGCTGCGGCGCTTATAGTCCAGCGCATCCTGAAGCTTGCGGTCGCCCTTGCCTGTGAGGTGGAACGACTTAACGACGCTCATGCCCTGCACCGTTTCCAGCACGGCCTCGGTAAGAGCGGCCTGGGACTTCTGTATGACGCTTTCCCTCTGCGCCTGCGGGAAGGGCGCGGAGAGGGATACCGAGCGCGGCGCGCCCGCTTCCGAGCCGCAGCCGTCCCCGGCAATAACGGAGCCGCCGCAGGCGAGCGCCGACGGCGCGGAGGTGGATCTGACCGCCCTCAGCAGCACGATGGTCTACGCCGAGGTCTACAATATGCTCTACAACGATCCCGAAAGCTATCTCGGCAAGACGGTCAGGGCGAGGGGAGAATTCTCCTGGAGCCCTCCGAGATGCGTTAATCTCCGCTCGGTGTCCCTCTCAGACCCGCCCTCGCTCCCCCATGTTACGGCTCTGCTGTCCGGGCATTAAATATTGACCTTGAATTTACAACAACATGGAGGTTTGTATGTTTAGACTTGATAACCTTTCCCCCTCTTTCTAGTACCTCCTATCGTGCAGTTTGCCACACCGTAACTGGTCTGGCAAGCAGGCTGGTCGGAAGTCCGGCACTCGCCTCAGCCGCCGTTCTTGGCAACATCACACGGGCTGTGTGTATCGAGATCCTTGATTCTTTCCTTTTAATTCGGTTTTAATTATATTCGTCAATTCTGTCTGACAGTGCCATAACAACATAATGTGCTAAAATACCGGCATTGCGTTTCGGATCTACTTGAATGCCCGCGTCTATGACCGAGCAGCTTTTTTGATTTCGAATTACTCCGCACGCTCCGGCATTCCATCGTTTTCTTTTACTCAACTGCATAGCAATTCCCCAACTACTGGTTTTCGGCATAGAAAAATTACAGTCGTCAATCCGCGTACAATAGCAAAAATATACGGGGATCCTACTGTAATTTTTAATGATACCAATCCGCTTTTATCTCCTCAAGCCCTTATATCGCATGGGTTTAAGCCATATGGTATCGCTCCACATCCCACTGTTGTCGCTGCAGGTGTTCACGTCCGCGATGATCTGGTCGGCAGTCAGGGAATTGTAGTGGTCGTGCGCGTTGGAATGGTTCATCAGCTCGTTGCCGCTCTCGACGATGGCCTTGGCCTGCTCGGGGTACTGGTCCGCCCAGTTGCCGACGACGAAGAAGGTACACTTCACACCGTAGTCCGCGAGCACATCGAGAATCTTCTGCGTGTTGTCCGCCCCCCAGGCGGCGTCGAACGAGATGCTGCACACCTTCTGGTCGCGCTCGACGCAGTAGATGGGCAGCTGGCGCGTCGTGGCCGACGCCCGCACGGCGGCGGGCGCGTTCACCGCGCCGAAGATGGCGAGCGCCGCCAGCAGCGCCGCACCGACGGTCAGCGTCCTGCGCCGCAGAACAAGAAAGCGCGGCTTCGCCGCCTCCCGCTTCCCGCGCTTTTTCCTCAAGGCAAACTGCAAAAACATCCGCATATCCTCCCCATTTTGTTTTGGTAGAGGGTATGCGGCGCTTTTCTTTTTCATACCGGGCGGAGCCCCGTGCGCGTCACGGGACAGGCCCGTCGTCCGCCGTCCGCGCACCGATTTTCGGCAGAATTTACTTTTTTCGTTGAGAAAAAGCCGCGCTTGTGTTACACTGGATACAGTTATCATAGAAAATGAAACGCGCGGCCCTTCGCCGCACACTGAAAATTCAATCGTTTTTGGAGGAGAAAAATCATGGAGATCAGAAAAGAAAAGAAGGATTCCGCGCTGTCAATGGCCATTGAGGGCCGTATCGACACCACCACCGCCCCCCAGCTGGAAACGGAGCTGAAGGCCGACCTTGACGGCGTCACCGAGCTGCGTCTGGACTTCGGGCAGGTCGAGTACATCTCCTCGGCGGGACTGCGCGTGCTGCTGTCCGCGCAGAAGCTGATGAACCGTCAGGGCAAAATGGTGCTCACCCATGTAAGCGAGTCGGTGATGGAGATCTTTGAGGTGACCGGCTTCTCCGACATTCTGACCATTGAGTAACACCATGCGGACGATGAGCCCCGCCGCACATCGGACGACGGACCGCTTTACCGCTCGGATGTTCCGTGGACTGTGGGTCCCTGCCATGCTCTCGTCGCTCGGCTGGGCGCTGAGCGATATGGCGGACGCCGTGGTGGTGGGGCAGCGGCTGGGCGCCGTGGGACTTGCCGCCATCGGTCTGATCCTGCCGGTCTACATGATCAACTGCATGTTTGCCCACGGCCTCGGACTGGGCGGCTCCGTTCGCTATTCCCGTCTGCTGAGTCAGGGCAAAACGCAGGAGGCCGCGGACAGCTTTCACGGCGTGCTCGCGCTGGCACTGCTTTTCAGCGTCACGACCGCCGTGCTGGGCAGCGTATTCATAGACCCGCTGTTGGCGCTGCTGGGCACGCGGAGCACGGACGGCGCGCTGTATGCCGCCACAAGGGACTATCTGCAGATCCTTGTCGCGGCCACGCCGCTGTTCTACCTGTCCAACGTGTTCAACTACTATCTGCGCAACGACGGGAGTCAGCGCCGCGCCGGCGCCGGCTCGGTCATAGGCAACCTCTGTGACATCGCGCTGAACATCACGCTGGTGCTGGCGCTGGACATGGGCACGCGGGGCGCGGCGCTGTCCACCGCGCTGGGACAGATCATCACCATCGCCATCTATCTGCCGGGCTTTTTCGGTCAGAAGCACACGCTGCGCTTCGCGCTGCCGCGCGGGCGCTGGCTCGTCCCTGCCCTTTCCGCGCTGAAGGCGGGTATGGCCACCTCGGTGCAGTATCTGTACCAGATGATCTTCTTCCTCGTGTGCAACAATCTGCTGATCCATCTGGGCGGCGAAACGGCGGTGGCGGTGTTCGATGTCATTCAGAACACCTCCTACCTGATCCTGTACCTGTTTGAGGGGACGGGGCGCGCCATGCAGCCCATCCTCTCCACCTATCAGGGCGAGCACAACCGGCAGGGAATGCGGAACACGGTGCGTCTCGGCTTTACGACGGGACTGACGGTGGGCGGCGCGCTGATCGCCCTTGTGGAGCTGTGGCCCGCGGGAATGTGCCTGCTGTTCGGCATCGCCGGTTCGGCATCGGAGGCGCTGGCGTGTACCGCGCTGCGGCTCTACGGCGCGGGGGCGCTGTTCGCCGGCATCAATATCCTGCTGTGCAATTACTATCAGGCCTGCGAGAACGAAAAGCCGTCGTTCCTGCTGGAGACGCTGCGCGGCGCGGTGCTGCTCATCCCGCTGACGTTCGTGTGCTATGCCTTGGGGTTGCAGCGCTTCTGGCTGCTGTTCCTGCTGACGGAGGCCGGCTCGCTGGCGGTGTTCCTGCTGCTGGGCCTCGGCGGCCGCTATAAGAAAGCGGAGCTGCCGGAGGAGCGCATCTTCCAGCGGACGATCCTCAGCAACGCGGAGGATGTGATGGACGTGTGCCGCGAGCTGGAGGCCTTCTGCGAAGTCTGGGGCGCGGACATGAAGCAGCAGATGTTTTCGACCATGACCGTGGAGGAGCTCGGCATAGCCATCTTGAAGCACGGCTTTCAGGGGCGGACGGACGGCTACCTCCAGCTGACGGCCATCATGGACGAGGGCGGCGTGCTGGAGCTGCATCTGCGGGACGACGCCACGACCTTCAATCCCTTTGCGTTAGATACCTCCCGCGCCAGCCGGGACGAGGATTTCGACATGGACGGCATGGGCGTGCTGGTCATCAAAAAGCGGGCGAAGGAATTTTTCTACCGGCGCTATCAGGGCTTCAACACACTGATCATCAAGATCTGAGGACAAAGAGGGAAAAGCGATGAAGGTCGTTTATTTCGGCAGCGACGTGTTCCTGTCGTGCTTTGAATATTTTGTGGAAAAGCATCATGGGCTGGCACTGTATACCTATCACAACGACGAGGACTATTTCACGGAATATGCCATCGTAAAGCGTGCGGGGGAGCTCGGCATCCCCGTCCACTATGAGGCCATCTCGCCGGAGGAGATCCGGCGGTACTTCACGGAGGAGGGCTGCGAGCTGTTTTTCATCGCGGAGTATGACCGCATCCTGACGCTGCCGGAGGAGCTTCCCGCGTTCCGCGGCATCAACACCCACAGCTCGCTGCTCCCGCAGGGGCGCAGCTATTACCCCATCGAGGGAGCCATGGAGCGGGAGCTGTCATGCACCGGCGTGACGATGCACAAGGTGGCGCAGCGATTGGACGGCGGCGATGTTCTGGCGCAGCACACCATTGACATAACCGCGGACACGGACAGCATCGACGTCTATCTGCAAAGCGCGGCATGGGCGCGCGCGACGGTCGAGGACCTCATCGAGCACCTTGACGACCGCCGGGCCGCCGGCCGGCCGCAGGCGGAGAAGCAGCCCTACTGGAAGCGTCCCGCGTCCGAGCTGCTGACGCTGCATTCCGAAATGAGCCGGGCGGAGGCCCTGGCGATCTTCCGAAAATACAATTCCATGACTCAGGTGGAGCTGGGCGGCGCGTGGTTCTATGTGACCGCGGTGGAGACCGGCACAGTCTCCCTGCCCTGCGAGGTGCAGCGTCTGTCCCCCACGCGGGCGCTCTACCGCGTAATGGACGGCCATTTGCGGCTTCATATCCATCCGATGGAGGTGCGGACATGAAACGAGCAAGGAGCATACGGTTACAGCCCAAGCTGCTGCTGGGACTGGTGGCGATGGCCGCCGTCCTCGCGGCGATCCTGGCCCCCACGATCGCTCAGCTGTACCGGGCGCGGATGGAGGAGCAATACGCCTCTCTCGCGTTCGGTCAGGCCTCCGTGGCGGCGGATCTCATCGACGGAGACCGCGTGGAGCAATACTACCGGACCGGCGAGAAGGACGCCTATTATGAGGAGATCCACCGCTACCTGCAGGACGTCAGGGAGAAGTTGGGACTGAAATACTTCTATGTGGTCGTGCCGGAGGATGAGGTCATGTACTACATCTGGGACGCGGGCGTTCCCGGCGAGGACGGCGTCTGCGACCTCGGCGACACCGACGCCTACTACGGCGGCGGCAACGAGCTGATGCATGGGGCCTTTGCCGTCGACGCGGAGCAGACCATCCTCATCACCAACAACGAGGAGTATGGCTATCTGGCGTCGGCCTACGTCGCCATCCTCAACAAAGCCGGCACACCGGTGGCGCTGGCCAGCGTGGACATCTCGATGGACATGATCGACCAGCAGATCCGGCAGTTTCTCGGCCTGACGCTGTGCGTGGTGCTGGCCGTTCTGCTGCTTTCCATTTTCGCGTACTACTACTATGTGCGGCGCATTCTGATCCGTCCGCTGAGGACTCTGCACCACGCCGCCATCGGGCTGGTGGAGAGCAGGATGGAGGATCTTTCTCACTTCCGGGTGGAGGTCAACACCGGCGACGAGCTGGAGGAGCTTGCCCATTCGTTTCAGTACATGGTGTCGGAGCTGAATGAATATATCCAAAACCTCAGCCGCGTCACTGCGGAAAAGGAGCGCATCGGCGCGGAGCTGGATGTGGCGCGCCACATTCAGGCGTCCATGCTGCCCTGCATCTTCCCCGCCTTCCCCGAGCGCCACGAGTTCGACATTTACGCCTCCATGACGCCGGCGAAGGAGGTCGGCGGCGACTTCTACGACTTCTTTCTGGTGGACGACGACCATCTGGCGCTGGTCATGGCGGACGTGTCCGGCAAGGGCGTCCCCGCGGCGCTGTTTATGATGATCTCCAAAACGCTGCTGAAATCCGCCGCGCAGAGCGGTCTGTCCCCGAAGGCCGTGCTGGAAAAGGTGAACGATCAGCTCTGCGAAAACAACGAAGCGGAGATGTTCGTCACCGTCTGGCTGGGCATCCTCGAGATCTCCACGGGAAAAATGAAGTGCGCCAACGCGGGTCACGAGTATCCGGCCATCATGCGCCGCGGCGGCTCCTTTGAGCTGTTCAAGGATAGGCACGGCTTCGTGCTGGCCGGCATGGAGGGCGCCCGATACCGCGAATACGAGCTGGAGCTGGACGCGGGAGACCGTCTGGTGGTCTACACGGACGGCGTGCCGGAGGCCACGAATGCCTCCAACACGCTTTACGGGACTGACCGGATGCTCCGTGCGCTGAACGCCGCCGAGGGCGGCTCGTGCCGTCAGCTGCTGGAGGCTCTGCACCGCGATGTGGACGAGTTCGCGGGCGGCGCGGACCAGTTCGACGATATCACCATGCTCTGCATCGAGATGAAGTCGTCGGGCATGAAAAAGATCCGTCTCGCGCCGACGCTGGAGCAGCTGCCGCAGGCCACCGACTTTTTTGAGGGCATCCTCACCGAGGCAGGAGCCTCCATAAAGGTGATCGCTCAGGTCAATGTGGCGGTGGATGAGATCTTCTCCAACATCGCCCGCTACAGCGGCGCGACCGGCGTCGTGCTGGGCTGCTCGCTGAAGGACGGCAGGGCGACGCTTCGCTTTTCCGACAACGGACGGCCTTACGACCCCACTGAAAAGCCCGACCCGGATACAACGCAGTCGGCGGAGGAGCGGGAGGTCGGCGGCCTTGGCATCTTCATGGTGAAGAAGCTCATGGACGAGGTGACCTATGAATACGCGGACGGGTCGAACATCCTGACGCTCGTGAAGAGCCTTTGACCGATCACGCCGGGTCGCCCGCATTTTGCACACATCCGCACAATTACACCTGTCGCGCGGAACATTTCCGGAAGGATTTTGACCGAGGACACACGATGAGCAAATACGCCGCGCAGCTCAGCAAAAGCTGAACCGCCGCGAGATACAAAGAGGCCCATCTGCTTTGGCAGATGGGCCTCTTCTCTTTGTTTTGTCTGAGGGAGCGTGTTCCCGTTACTTGTTGTACGCCCGGTAGAGGAACGTGACGATCTGACCGCGGGTGCAGTCGTTGTCGGAGCCGAACAGGCCGCCGCCGATGCCCTCAGTCACGCCGTTGGCCGCCGCCCAGGCGACCGCGTCCGCGAAGTAGCTGTCGGTCGGGACGTCGGAGAACTCCGCCGCACTCGCCGCCTTGGCGTTCAGGGCGCGGGCGAGGAACGTCACCGCCTGCGCGCGGGTGCAGGTCGCGTCGGGAGAGAACATCGTGGTCGTCGTGCCGGTGGTGATGCCGTTTTCGATGGCCCACGCCACGGCCTTCTCATAGTAGCTGCCGCTGACCACGTCGGTCATGCCGGACGCAGCGCCCTTCGGCTCGGGAGAGCCGGCGGCGCGCCACAGGAAGGTCACGATCTGCGCGCGGGTGCAGGGCTGCTCGGGAGCGAACAGATTGTTGCCCACGCCGGTGGTGATGCCGTTCTTGACCGCCCACTTGACGGCCTCATAGAAGTACGCGTTGTTGGGCACGTCGTAGAAGAAGTTCAGCATGGAGTTGTCCTCCATGAAGGTCGCCTTGACCTCGACCTTGCCGGCGGGCATGGTGAAGGTGTACTTGCCGTTGCCCTTGTCCTTGAGCGTCAGCTCGTTGCCGTTCTTGTCGGTGACGGTCAGGGTCTCGAGGACGTAGCCGCTGTCGGGCTTGACGGTGACGGTCACCCGGTCGCCCTTGGAGGCGTTCTTGGGGCTGACGGTCACGCTGCCGTTCTCGGTCTTGCTCGGGGTAGAGACGGAGTAGGTCGGGTCGTAGGAGCTGCTGCCGGAGGAAATGTAGCTCCAAGAAGCGGTAAGAGTAACATCCTTCGTAACTTCGTAGGGGCTGCTCACCTTGGTGCTGCCGTCATACCAACCGTTGAAGGTATAGCCGCTGCGCTTGGGCGTGGGGAGGGTGATGGTCGTGCCGCTGGCCACATTGTATGTGGTGTCAGCAGTTGCACCATCGTTATACTTCAGGGTAAGCGTGACTAAGTCTTCTTCCTTGACACCGCCGTTATAGATCACGCCCTTAACCGGCGTGACTTCAATGGACTGACCATTTCCGTTTTCTTTGGACAGATACAAATGCTCGATCGTACCATCGTTGTACTTGAATGTTGCGCCGTAGTTGGCATCATGCTCCACATAGAGATTGGTGACCGTACCACCGTTCATCGTGAAGCTGCCAGGATTGCTGGCCGACCACGCATTGGCGTTTACAAACACGTTACCGATCGTGCCGCCGTTGATCGCAGTCAGCGCGCCGTTGGCATTGGCGCCAATCCACAAATCGGAACTGTACTGCAAGTACTTTTCATTCTGATACAGTTCAGCGTTCTTGTTGCCAGTAATGCTGCCGGACTTCATTTCAAAGGACGCGCTGCTGGTCATGTAAACGCCGCCGATAAAGTTAGGAGCCTTGCCGTTCGTGATCGTCGCACCGTCGATGGTCAGCTTACCCTTATCACAGAAAATCACGCGGCACTTCTCATTGCCGTTAACCGTAACATCTTTCAGCGTGACCTCGCCGGAAACGTAGAGAACGCAGTAGGTTTTGTTATCACTGCCGACAGTAAAGCTGTTGGCAGCCTTGATCGTGTACTTGCCCTGACCGTCGATGGTGATGTTCTTTGCAAGATTGAGCGTGGAGGTCAACTCCGCGTCCTTCAGCAGCTTCACGGTCTCGCCGTTCTTGGCCGCCGTGATGGCGGCGGCAAGGGTGTCATAAGCGCCTACGGTTTTCCCCTGTGCGTCGAGGACTTCGGCAGCCATGTTCGCCTTGATCTCCACGCCATAGGTGTTGCCGTTCTGCGTAGGTACAAAGCCGGGAGCGCAGCAATTTCCAGGGACCTCGCTGGAGAACGTGCCGCCGGAAACGGCGATGGTGCCATCGGTCGTAGCGCTGACCGCGCCGTTGAACTGACCGTTTTTAACTTCCGCCTTGACATTGGAGGAGCCAGTGCCTTGCACATCGGTCTGATAAATCGGCGCTGTGCCGGTAAACGTACCGCCGTTGATGGTCACATCAATGGGTTTCTTTGTGGTGTGCTGGGAAATCGCAAGCGCCGCATTCTTGACCGTTGTGCCGTTGCCGTTTGCGTCGGCCGTGACTTTGCCACTGCCACCAGTGACGTTGCAGTTTGTCAGCGTCAGCCTGCCTGCGCGGATTTCGATACCGGTGGAGGGTGCAGTGACTGTGGTGTTCTCGAAGGCGCTTGTGCTATAGCCCGCAAGATACACGCCACAGCCCGTATCCTGATTGGAGCCGCTGTTAGAAGCCGTGATCGTAGCATTTTTGACCGTCAGCGTGGAGTTGTCCGTGCTGACAGAGCCGTTGATGTAAATTGGGCAATACTGGCTGCTTTCATAGGTGCCGCCGTTGATCTCGATATGACCGTCTGTTCCATTCGTTACCATCAGCGTACCGACGAGTTTGGAGCCTTCCTTCGTTCCGTTGACCGTGATTTTGTGTCCGTTCTTGGCACAGAACATCACGCCGTAGGCTGAGGTCGAGGTCAGTGTATTTCCGTTGAGATCAATCGTAATGCTCTTGCTTTCCAGATTAACGCGCTCAGACGAGCAGTCCTTCAGCAGCGTGATGGTATCGCCGTCCTGCGCGGCGGCAACAGCGTCAGCCAGCGTCTTATAATAGGTACCGCCGACCTTGGCAACTGCGTTGGTTTCGCCCAAGGTTTCCACGGCGCCGTTCTCGTTCTGGATGTAGCCATTGGGAACGTAGGCGGAAATGTCAGCATCAAATTTGCCGCCGGTTACCGCTGCGGTACCACTGTTGGATGCATTGTAATGATCCACAATCATTTCCTGGGTATCGCTGGCGTGCTTAAATTCGCCGCCGGAAATGGTCAGTTTGCCAACGTAATTGGCATTGCCACCAAAAGCAGAGGTGAACAGTACCGCGGAAGCGGTATCCAGAGTCCGGAACGTGCCAGCAGTGATTTCAGCCTTGTTCCAGTTCATAATGACATACTGGGCAGTATTAGAGAAATTACCACCATTGATGGTCAGTACACCAAAGTAATCATTCTTGACCGTGTTGACACCGCCGACAAAATTGCCGCCCCTAATCGTCAAATTGCAATCGGCAGTTGCCTCGCCGCCATTGCGGATCATGCTGGAATAACCGCCAGCGTTTTCAACGGTAACGCCAGTGTTAATCTCCATGGTACCGTAGTTGGCAATGGTGTACCAGCTGTTTCCGCCGTTGCCATAGGGAGAATAGGTACCCTTTTCGGCAGAACGCTTAAAGGTGCCGCCATTCAAGGTAACCTCGCCGGAGTTGACGATTGCGCCCTTTCCGTGCGACACATTATCTACGATACCGTTGCCAGTGATGGTCAGCGTTGCACCATTTTTAACAATAATGGTGTGCTCGTCCGCTTTGTTCGTCAGCGTTTTACCGCCCAAGTCGAGCGTGGCGGTCACACCGGCCGGAACATTGACAAAAGCAGTTGTATCCTCAGACATAACATAGCTGTCATTTCCCAGCGTGATAACGCCGTCTACTGCCGCAGGCAGCGCAGTCCCCACCGCCGCGGGCACTTCCGCCGGCGCAGGCGTGCCTTCTCCGTCCGCCAGGGCGGCGGTGGGCAGCAAGCTGAACGCGAGGCAAAGCGTCAGTAAAATGGATAGCAATTTACGTTTCATAAAATGTCCTCCTACAATGTATATTTTCCGCGGCTCCCCGCGGGCGAGCACAGCACATCTGTTCCCGGTCGGGAACAGAAAAGGGGCCATGGCCCCTTTTTGCACTTTATGGCGATATCATAGCACGCCCGTGTAAAAAAATCAACCTTTTTCCTGTAAGGAAATGACAAATTTCGCGCGACATTTTTCGAGAATCCGTGCATTTCGCCAAACCCGCCTTGCCGCTTCGCGTCGCTGCTGTATTTACTTGGCAAAGCGTCCGCTTTGCACTATGTTAAAGCGTCCTAAAACGGAGGGCGCAGAGCGGCAGAGAGCATAAATATTCTGTTAAGCGATCGTTTCGAGCCTTTTCGCGCGCTTTTGCCACGCATAAATAACCGTGTGAATGGTAAAATCCTACAAGCCAGCGAGGATTTTCGGCGCAAGATTGTCAAGAATTTGAGAACTGTTCCGCGGGGGCTTGACATTTGCGCGCCGCCGTAGTATCTTCACGTCAACAATTGAATAGGCTCAATTCAGTTGAGCGAGATAGAGGCGCGGCCGACAAGAGTACCGAGTCCGTACGGAGCAGAGATCCGGGACAAAGGGAAAGGGGAAGCCGCCGAAGTGGGGAACGGTTCCTGTGCCGTTTTCTGCTGGCTCGTCGGAGAAGATCCGCCGGACTGTCACAATTTGTGGAGCGCTATCGAAGAGTCGGCAGGCCGTTTTCGGTTTTGCCGGTATTGCAGATCATTTGCCGTAAATGCTCCACGCGAGCGTTTACGGCTTTTTCTGTTTCCGAACTCGTTGGCGCGGACAACGAAGGGCCGACTCCCCCCACGGAGCCAATTTCCATTCAGAAAGGAAGCAACACCATGAACCTCAGAAGAACCATCGCTACCCTGCTCGCAGCCCTCATGCTGCTTGCCCTCACCGCCTGCGGCGCGGGCACGACGCCCCCCGCGCAGGACGCAAACACCCCCGCCGAAGAAGCCGATCCACCCACGACCGAAAGCAGCCAGTTCCGCGTCGGCATGGAATGCGCCTACGCGCCGAGCAACTGGCAGGAGAGCGCCGCGACCGACACCAACGTTCCCGTGGAAAACGTCGCCGGCGCTTACGCCGAGGGCTACGACGTGCAGATCGCACGCATCCTCGCCGATCAGCTCGGCAAGGAGCTGGTCATCGTCAAGCTCAGCTGGGACGGCTTGATCGACGCGCTCAATCAGGGTCAGATCGACGCCATCATCGCCGGCATGATGGACACCGCCGAGCGCCGCGAATCCATCAACTTCTCCGACCCGTACAAGGAGACGATCTACAGCATGATGGTGCTCGCCGGCTCGCCGTATGAGAACGCGACCTCCATTCAGGACTTCTCCGGCGCCGCCGTGCTCGGTCAGCAGGGCACCGCGCTCGACGACGTCATCGACCAGATCGAGGGCGTCGAGCACCTCAGCCCCGTCGGCAGCGTACCCGACATGATCTCCCGCCTGCAGCAGGGCACCTGCGACGCCATCGTCATCAACGAGGAGAGCGCCCCGGGCTACCTCGCCTCGAATCCCGATTTCCGTCTCATCACCTTCAGCGAGGGCAACGGCTTCACGCTGCCCGCCAAGGGCTCCTGCGTGGGCCTGCGTAAGTCCGACACCGAGCTGCTCGCGCAGATCAACGAGATCCTTGCCACCATCGACAGCGACGCGCGCACCGAGATGTGGAACACCGCCGTCGCCAACCAGCCGAAGTAACCGGCGGCTTCACGCCGCATAAGGAGGAAGCACCATGAGAGGAACCCCTGCGTCCCGCGGTCAGAGCTTCATCGCACGGGACCACCGTTATGTTTATCTGGGCGGCAGCGTCATCGCCCTCGTCGGCCTGAGCCTGTGGTATTCCGCGCCCAGTCCGTACAGCTTTCTGCCCGCCGGCTCCGTGCCCGGTACGGCGCTCGCCGCGGTCTGCTATTTCTTTTTGGTCGTCAGCACGCTGGCGCTGCTCGTGAAATGGACGCACTGGAGCAGCTACGGCGAGACCATTCTCAAGCGCCCGGCCCTCGTGCGGCTGAGCCGCTATCTCTCCTATCTGGACGCCGCGGCTGCCGCGCTGCTCGCGCTTGACCGCTTTGTGCTCAAGCTCGCCTACGTCGTCCACGCCGCCGTCCACGCCGAGAGCAACCCCACCGGCACGCTCTCCTCCATGGTCTACATGGCCTACAACCAGCGCTCGCTCTTTGTCACCGGCGTGTGGACGACCGTTCAGCTCGCGCTGGCCGGCACGGCGATCGCGTTCGTGCTGGCGCTTCTCATGGTCTTTCTCCGCATTCAGGAACCCGACAAGCGCAACAACGACTTTGTGAAGATTATCAAGATCGTCGCGAACAAATTCGCCCGCTTCTACATCTTCGTCATCCGCGGCACGCCGATGATGGTGCAGTCCCTCATCTTCTACTACGCGATCTTCAATCTCTTCAAGCGCACCGGCATGAGCGTCACGGAGATCAACCGCGTCTGGTCGCTCTTCATCTCCGGCCTTGTCACGGTCTCGCTCAACTCGACCGCGTACCTTGCCGAGGTGCTGCGCGGCGGCATCCTCGCCGTCGACGCGGGGCAGATGGAGGCCGCGCGTTCGCTCGGCATGACGCACTGGCAGGCCATGCGCAGAGTCGTTTTCCCGCAGGCCATCAAAAATTCGCTGCCCGCCATCGGCAACGAGTTTATCATCAACATCAAGGATTCCTCCGTGCTGTGCGTGCTGGGCGTATCCGACCTGATGTTCATGACCCGCTCGGTCGCCGGCATTTATTATAAGGGCACCGAGTGCTACCTCATCGCCGCCACCGTTTACCTGTTCCTGACGTATCTTTCCTCGCTCCTGCTCAAGGCCATCACGGGAAGGATGACCGCGCCGGACAACACGAAGCGGCGCCAGGGCAATCAAACTGTCGATCTGGGACTTCCCAGCTCAAACTGACAGGAGGACGCTATGACGAACGATCCCATCATCAAAATCGAACAGCTCGAAAAGTCCTTCGGCGACCTCCATGTGCTCAAGGGCATCGACTTAGAGGTCAACCGCGGCGAGGTCGTGTGCATCATCGGTGCGTCCGGCTCCGGCAAGTCCACGCTGCTGCGCTGCATCAATCTGCTGGAGGAAGCCGATTCCGGCCACATCTGGTTCGACGGGCAGGATCTCATGGACCTCAAGGTCGACCTCAACGCCCTGCGGCAGAAGATCGGCATGGTGTTTCAGGGCTTCAACCTTTTCAACAACAAGTCCGTGCTGGACAACTGCACGCTTGCGCCCATGACGGTGCGGCACATTCCAAGGGCGCAGGCCGAAGAAACAGCCATCCGTCACCTCAAGGCCGTCGGGCTGGAGGATTTCATCCACGCCGACTCCCGCCGCCTCTCCGGCGGGCAGAAGCAGCGCGTTGCCATCGCGCGGGCGCTGTGCATGGAGCCCGAGATCATGCTCTTCGACGAGCCGACGAGCGCCCTCGACCCCGAGATCGTGGGCGAGGTGCTCGATGTGATGAAGCGCCTCGCGCAGGAGGGCATGACCATGGTCGTCGTGACGCACGAGATGGCCTTTGCCAAGGAGGTCAGCGACCGCGTGGTATTCATGGACCGGGGCGTCATTCTCGAGCAGGGCTCGCCGCGCGAGGTCTTCGGAAACCCGAAGGAGAGCCGTACCCGCGAATTTCTCAGCCGCTATCTGGAGGACAAAATGGCATGACGAAGAAGATCACCGATTTCTTTGCCCTCGAGGGCAATTATCCCGACTTAGACGCCGAGGGCGCGGTCGCGCGTCTTTCGCAGGCAATCCAATGCAGAACCATCAACTATGCCGACCACAGTCTGACCGACTATAGCGAGTTTGACAAGCTCCACGCGCACATGAAGGCGAGCTATCCCCACATCATGCGCGCAGGAGCCTTTGAGCGGCTCGGCCACCATGCCGTGCTCATCACCCTCCACGGCAGCGACAAAACGCTGCGCCCCTGCCTTTACATGTCCCATCAAGATGTGGTGCCGGTGGTCGAGGGCACGGAGCAGGACTGGACCTATCCCGCCTTCTCCGGCGCGGTGGCGGACGGCTACATCTGGGGCCGCGGCACGCTGGATATCAAGGAGCAGGTCTTCGGCGTGCTCGAGGCTGCGGAGTATCTGCTCGCCCGCGGCAGGACCTTCCGGCGCACGGCCTACCTCGCCTTCGGTGACGATGAGGAAACGCTCAACACCGGCGCGCTGGCGATCTCCGACCACCTCAAGGCGCAGGGCGTAACGCTGGAATTCGTTTTAGACGAGGGCGGCGGCAAGATCGAATCCGGCGTGGCCTTCGGCGCGCCCGACCTTTCCATCGCGCAGGTGGATCTGATGGAGAAGGGCTACGCCGATCTGGAGCTGACGGTCCGCTCCATCGGCGGACACTCGAGCCGCCCCTACGGCGGCACCTCGCTCGCCCATCTCGCCTGTGCCATCGCGGACATCGTCCGCATCCCCTTCCCCGTGCGGCTCAATCCCGCCATGATGGGCGCGTTTGAAACGCTCGCGCCCTACATCACCGCCGAGCCGCTCAGAACGCTGACGCGGGACATCCGCGCGAACGCGGACACCATTGCGGCCTACTGCTATCAGTCCTCCGCGCTCTTTCCCTTTGTCACCACGACCATCGCTCCCACCGTTATTCAGGGCAGCAGCAAGGCCTGCAACGTGATGCCGCAGGATATGCAGGCGGTCATCAATTTCCGTCTTGCCGACGGCGACACGGTCGAGAGCGTGATGGCGCACTGCCGCGCGGCGGTGCAGGACCCGACCGTGGAGCTGCGCTACCAGCAGGCCAACGATCCCTCCGCCACGGCCCGGCGCGACGGCTACGGCTACCGCACGGTGGTGGACAGTATGCGGCGCTACTACCCCGACGTGGTGTTCGTTCCGTCCATGACCGTCGGCGCGACGGACGCGCACCAATACGAGCAGATCTGCGACACCTGCCTGCGCTGCTCGCCCTTCATGGCGGAGCCAGAGGAGGCCGCCTCCGGCGTTCACGGGACGAACGAGCGCATTCTGGTCCGCGCCTATCTGCAGGGCATCCGCGTGCTCATCGACCTGATGGAGCATGCCAATCTCTGAGACACGACCGCAGTCCGCACGCCAAGCCGCAAGCACGTAAAAAGAGCCGCGTTCCCTGCGCCGGGAACGCGGCTCTTTCCTTTTCAGCAGCTTTCTTTACCACGCGGCGACCGCGCCGTCGCAGCGCGGCTCGGTGCCCGCCGTGTAAACGCCGTCCTCTCCGCGCCAGATGATCTGACCGCGGCCCATCGAAATGCGGTCGTCCACGACCGTGACCTCGTGGCCCATCGCGCGCAGCTCGTCGGCAATGGCCTCGCCCGCCTCACGCTCCAGTTCGAGCCTCCTGCCGCCGATCCATTGGATGCGCGGCGCGTCAAGCGCCTCCTGCGGGTTCATGTGATAATCGAGCGTGTTGACGAGGACCTCGGTCTGACCCTGCGGCTGCATGAATGCGCCCATCACACCGAATGGGCCGACGGCGGCGCCGTCCTTGAGCAGGAAGCCGGGAATGATGGTGTGGTAGGACCTCTTGCCGCCGGCAAGGCAGTTGTCGCTTGCGGGGTCGAGCGAGAAGTTCGCGCCGCGGTTCTGGAGCGAGATGCCCGTCCCCGGCACGGCGACGCCCGCGCCGAAGGTGGTGTAATTGCTCTGGATGAACGAGACCATGTTGCCCTCGCGGTCGGCGGTGCAGAGATAGATGGTGCCGCCGCAGTGCGGGTCGCCCGCCCTCGGCTCCAGCGCGCGGTCGGTGATGAGCGCGCGGCGTTTTCATATAGCGCGGGTCGGCGACGTAGGTCCTCGTGTCGGCAAAGGCCAGCTTGATGGCCTCCATCACCTTGTGATAGTGCTCGGCGCTCTCGCGATTTTCCGGCATGGTCATGCCGTTCAGGATGCCGAGCGCCATGAGCACTGTAATGCCGTGGCCGTTCGGCGGGATCTCACAGACCGTATAGCCGCGGTATTCCTGCGTGATGGGCTCGACCCATTCGGGGCGATAATTGCGGAAGTCGTCCTCGCAGAAGTACCCGCCGGTCGCGCGGGAGAACGCGACGATCCGCTCCATCAGCGCGCCGCGGTAATAGCTCTCGCAGTCCGTCGCGGCGAGGGCACGCAGCGTCGCGGCGTAGTCCGGAAAGCGGAACAGCTCACCCGCGCGGTAGGGCGTGCCGTCCGGCTTCATAAAGCTCTGCCACCAGTATTCGTGCGGCGCGGCGTTCTCAGCCATCGCCTTGGCAATGCGGCGGCTGTCGCGCTCCCACTGCCGCGCGATGTTCACCGGCACGGGATAGCCCTCCTCGGCATAGGAAATGGCGGGCGCAAACAGCTCGGCAAGCGGCTTCGTGCCGAAGCGGCGGTTCAGCGCCGCCCAACCTGCGGGTGCGCCGGGCACCATCGTCGGCAGCCAGCCCTCCGTCGGCATCGCGGCATAGCCCATCGCACGGACCTTCTCCGCGCTCAACGCCATCGGCGCGACACCGCTGGCGTTGAGGCCGTAGAGCCGTTTGTCCCGCTCGATCCACACGAGCGCAAAGCAGTCCGAGCCGAGGCCGTTGCCGGTCGGCTCGAGCAGCGGCATAGCCGCGGCCATCGCCACAGCGGCGTCCACGGCGTTGCCGCCGGACTTCATCACGTCCAGTCCGATCTGTGCGCCGAGCGGCACAGACGTGCAGGCGACGGCATTTTTGGCGTAGACGACATTGCGCCGTGAGGCGTAACGGTAGGTCAGCGGATCAAAGGCAGGCATGGGAAGCGTTCTCCTTTTCTCTTTTATATCAGGTCCAGTATAGCACACCGACACGGGAAGAGCAAGGCGGCGGTTAGGCTCCCGCACGGACGGTTATAATATTTTCCGCATCATTACCCGGTTTTTAGGCATTATTGAAAAAATGAATCATTCTATTTCTTTGCATTTTCTTGATTTCTTTGGTGTTGTGCGCTATATTTTAGTTTGATTACGAAATTTTACTCACATAAACACAGAAAGGCGGATTTTATGGAGCTTCAAATTCAGGATCTGGTATCCTCCATCAAAAAGGACGGCATCGAGAGCGCGAACCGCGAGGCCGCGCAGATCCTTGCCGACGCCAAGGCGCAGGCGGAAAAGATCGTCGCCGACGCGAGGAGCGAGGCGGACAAGCTGCGTGCGGACGCGCAGGCGGAGATCGGCGTGTTCAAGGCCAGCGCTCAGCTCAGCGCAGAGCAGGCGAAGCGCGACGCAGTGCTCGCCTTCCGGCAGGAGATCGGCGCGGAGCTGACGAAGCTGCTCGCGCAGGATACGCATAAGGCGCTCGACGACAAGGCGCTCGCCGCGCTCATCACCGCCGCGCTGCAGGGCGAGGACGCCTCCGCCTACGCCGCAGAGGTCGCCTCCGTCACAGACGCGCTCAAAAGCGAGCTCGCCGGCGAGCTCAAGGCGGGGCTGGAGCTGCGGCTCTCCAAAAAGGTCCACACGGGCTTCCGCCTGTGCGCCAAGGACGGCTCGGGCTACATCGACTGCTCCGACGAGGAGCTGGCGGAACAGCTCGCTCCCTTCTTCCGCGAGCTGCGCATTTAAGGAGGGACGCTCTTGGCTTCCTATTACTACTTGATCTCGAGCCTGCCGATGCTCCGCGCGGGCGACGCCCCGCCGCTGGATTACGCCGCGTTTCTTGACCAATGCCGGGGCGCGGTGAGCGACAGGGTCTACCGCTCGCTCGAGGAGCTGACGGTGCGCTCGGAGGACGGCGGCTTCGTGAGCCGGTGGGCGGCCTTCTACCGCGTGCTGCAGGGCGAGCTGACCTATCAGCGGCGTGTGAAGCGCGGCGAGAGCTGTGCCGCGCCGAACGAGCGCGACGCCGCCGTGACGCAGACCGTCACCGCGGCGGTGAACGCAAAGGACCCGCTCGAGGGCGAGCGGCTGCTGCTCGCGCTGGAATTTGACCGGCTGGATGAGCTGGTGGGACTGCACAGCTTCGACGACTGCGCGCTCTACGGCTACGCGCTGAAGCTGCGGCTGCTCGAACGGCAGCGCGTCTTCCGCCATGACGAGGGCAAAGCCGCCTTCGACACCCTGCTCGGACAGGTCCGTCAGCAGATATTCAGCCTATAAGAAAACGGGAGAAACGAAATGGAGAAAGTGACAGGCTATGTGACCGGAGTCAACGGCAACCTTGTCTCGGCAAGATTCTCGGGCTCCGTTCGGAAAAACGAAGTCGGCTTCGTCAAGATCGGCAATGACCGCCTCAAGGGCGAGGTCATCCGCATCAGCGGCGACGCCGTGAGTATGCAGATCTATGAAATGACCAACGGCATTCAGGTCGGCGACGAGGTCGAGCTGACCGGCGAGCTGCTGAGCGTCGAGCTCGGCCCCGGCCTTCTGACGCAGGTGTACGACGGCTTGCAGAATCCTCTGCCGAAGCTTGCCGAGCAATGCGGCTTCTTCCTCGAGCGCGGCGTATACCTTGACCCCATCCCCGATAAGGAATGGGAGTTCACCCCCTGCGTCAAGCCCGGCGACGCCGTGCTCGCGGGCGACGCGGTCGGCAGCGTGCCGGAGGGGCAGTTCACGCACCTCATCATGGCGCCCTTCGACCTCAAGGACGAGGGCTGGCGCGTAAAGAGCGTGAAGGAAAAGGGCGTCTATCACGTCCGCTCCACCGTCGCGGTGCTGGAAAACGGCGCGGGCGAGGAGAAGGCGCTGAGCATGGTCTTTTCCTGGCCGGTCAAGCAGCCCATCCGCTGCTATGAGGAGCGTCTGCGTCCCGACGAGACGCTGGTGACCAAGATCCGCTGCATCGACACCTTCCTGCCGGTCGCCAAGGGAGGCACCTTCTGCGTGCCCGGCCCCTTCGGCGCGGGCAAGACCGTGCTGCAGCACATGGAGGCGAAGAACGCTGACGTCGACATCGTCATCGTCGCCGCCTGCGGCGAGCGCGCCGGCGAGGTCGTGGAGGTGCTCAAGGAGTTCCCCGAGCTGACCGACCCGCGCACGGGCCGCTCGCTGATGGAGCGTACCATCATCATCTGCAACACCTCGTCCATGCCGGTCGCGGCGCGTGAAGCGTCCGTGTACACGGCAGTGACGATGGCCGAATATTACCGCCAGATGGGACTCAACGTCCTGCTGCTGGCGGACTCCACGAGCCGCTGGGCGCAGGCCATGCGCGAGATGAGCGGCCGACTGGAGGAGATCCCCGGTGAGGAAGCCTTCCCTGCCTACCTCGAATCCGTCATCGCCGCGTTCTATGAGCGCGCGGGCAAGGTCCGGCTGAGAAACGGCAAAATCGCCTCCGTCACCATCGGCGGCACGGTCTCCCCCGCGGGCGGCAACTTTGAAGAGCCGGTCACGCAGGCGACGCTCAAGGTCGTCGGCGCGTTCCACGGCCTCTCCCGCGAGCGCTCCGACGCGCGCAAGTATCCCTCCATCCACCCCATCGACTCGTGGTCAAAGTATCAGGGCGTGGTGGACATGGCGCGTGTGGAGGAGGCCCGCGGCATCCTCCGCCGCAGCAGCGAGATCAATCAGATGATGAAGGTCATCGGCGAAGAGGGCACCTCGGCCGAGGATTACATCCTCTACCAGAAGGGCGAGCTGCTCGATGCCGTGTACCTGCAGCAGAACTCCTTCGATCCCATCGACGCGGCCTGCGAGCCGGAGCGTCAGGCGCATGAGTTCAACGTGCTCTACGATGTGCTCACGCGCGATTACGCGCTCAGCGACAAAAAGGAGATCCGCGCCTTCTTCAATCAGGTGCGTCAGGAATTCCTCGACTGGCACGGCACGGTCTACGGCACGCCGGAATTTGCGGCGCAGGAAACGAAGCTCACGGACCTCTACCGGAGCAAGGTAACGGGTTAAGGAGGGTTTCAGAATGCAGAAGGTTTATACCAAGATCGAATCCATCGTCGGCAACGTCGTGACCGTGCGCGCCTCGGGCGTGCGCAGCGGCGACCTTGCCCTCGTCGGCGAGAGCTACGCGAGCGTCATCAAGCTCAGCGGCGACCTCGTCTCCCTGCAGGTCTTTGCCGGCACGCAGGGCGTCAGCACGACCGACACCGTGCGCTTCCTCGGGCGGCCCATGATGGTCTCGTTTTCCGACGACCTGCTCGGGCGCGTGTTCGACGGCGCGGGCGTGCCGCGCGACAACGGCCCCGCGCTGACCGAAAATATGATCCCCATCGGCGGGCCCTCCGTCAACCCCGCCAAGCGCATCGTGCCCAAGCGCATGATCCGCACCGGCATCCCGATGATCGACGTGTTCAACACCCTCGTCGAGAGCCAGAAGCTGCCCATCTTCTCCGTCTCCGGCGAGCCCTACAACCAGCTGCTCGCCCGCATCGCCATGCAGGCGGAGGTCGACGTCATCGTCCTCGGCGGCATGGGCCTGAAATTCGACGACTACCTCTTCTTCCGCGACACGCTCGAAAAGAGCGGCGCGATGGGCCGCACGGTCATGTTCGTCCACACGGCGTCTGATCCGACGGTGGAATGTACGCTCGTGCCCGACCTGTCGCTCGCCGTGGCGGAGCAGTTCGCCCTTGCCGGCAAGCGCGTGCTCGTGCTGCTGACCGACATGACCAACTTCGCCGACGCGCAGAAGGAAATGGCGATCACGATGGAGCAGGTGCCGTCCAACCGTGGCTACCCCGGCGACCTCTACAGCTGCCTTGCCTCGCGCTATGAGAAGGCGGTCGACTTCGAGGGCGCGGGCTCCATCACCATCCTCGGCGTCACCACGATGCCCGGCGACGACGTCACCCACCCCGTGCCGGACAACACAGGCTATATCACCGAGGGCCAGTATTACCTCAAAAACGGCCACATTGAGCCGTTCGGCTCGCTCTCGCGTCTTAAGCAGAACGTCAACGGCACGACGCGCAGCGACCACCGCGCCCTGATGGACGGCATGATCCGTCTCTACAGCGCCTACAAGGAAAGCCTTGAGAAGAAGTCCATGGGCTTCATGATGTCCGAATGGGACGAGAAGCTGCTCAAGTACGGCCACCTCTTTGAAACGAAGCTGATGGACCTGAGCGTGAACATCCCTCTGGAGGAGGCGCTGGACCTTGGCTGGGGGATCCTCGCCGAGTGCTTCGAGCCGAACGAAACGGGTCTGAAGACCAGTCTCCTGCAGGAAAGATGGCCGAAAAAGGACGCCTTGAACTGAGGGAGCGCGTATGGCTGTCAAACTAACAAAAAATGAACTGAAGGTCCAGAAGGATCGGCTCAAGCAGTTTCAACGCTATCTGCCGACGCTGCAGCTGAAAAAGCAGCAGCTCCAGTCGGTCGTGATGCAGGTGACGGCGCAGCTTGAGAAGGTCGAGGCCGAACGGCTGAAGATCGTCGACGGTCTGGACGGCTGGATCGCGGTGTTCGCCGAAAACGGCAGCTTTCCCGAGGGGATGCGGCTCGATTCGCTCATCCGTCCAAAGGACGTCGTCTGCCGCGACCACAACATCGCCGGCGTGATCGTGCCGGTCTTTGAGGAGCTGACCTTCGAGGAGATCTCCTACGACGTCGCGGACTATCCGCTCTGGGTGGACACCGCCGTGGTCACGCTGCGCGAGATCGCGCGGCTGGACGCGCTGGTCAAGACGCTGCGCACGCAGGTCGAGCTGCTCGAGCGGGAGCTGCGCTCCACCGCGCAGCGCGTGAACCTGTTTGAAAAGGTCAAGATCCCCGAGGCGAGGGAAAACATCCGCGTCATCGGCATCTACCTCGGCGACCAGCAGACCTCCGCGGTCGTGCGCGGCAAGATCGCCAAGAAAAAGCTACAGGAGGCAGCGCGATGATCGAGAAAATGAAGGTCGTTCACATCGTCGCCGCGCAGACGCAGAAAACGGAGCTGCTCGACGCGCTGCGCGCGCTCGGCATCGTCCATTTCGCGGAAAAGGCGGATGCCGACCAGACCTATCTGGAGCGCTTCGCCGCGCTCTCGCGGCTCATCACCGTGCTCGAGGAGCAGGGGGTGAGCGAGGTCGAAGCGGAAGCGCTCGACGACGTGAAATTCAAGCAGCTCTATGACGGGCTCAACGCCTGTCTGGATCGCAAAAAGGCATTGGAAGCCGAGCGCGCCGCCGCGGTCAGCGCGTGCGACACGCTCGCCGGCTGGGGCAGCTTCTCCCCCGCCGAGATCAAGGAATTGAAGGCGCAGGGCTTCGAGCTGCACTTCTGCCGCGTGGACAAAAAGCTCCTCGCCTCGCTCGAGGCGGACAAGGAAGTGCGCTTCCTGCGGCTCGCGCCGGTCGGGAAGCAGCAGACCGTCGCCATCCTCGGTGCGCTGCCCGCCTCCTGCGCCGCCGGCGAGTTCATCCCGCCGGAAAAGAGCCTTGACGAATACCGGCAGGAGATCGCCGACTGTGAGCGCGGTCTTTCTGAGTGCGGCGCGCAGCTCAAGGCCGCCGCGAAGCACCTGCCCAGCTTCCGCGAGCAGCTGCTCAAAACGCAGAACGATGCGGACTACTCCTCCGTGCGCAATACCTCGGAGAGCGGGGACGGACTCGTGTGGCTGACCGGCTACCTCCCCGTCGACGAGGCGGAGCGCTTCAAGGCCGCCGCCGCGAAGGAGCATTGGGCGTGGGCGATGGACGATCCGGCGGCGGACGACGACAAGGTGCCGACCAAGATCAAGTACACCAGGGTCACGCGGCTCATCGCGCCGGTGTTCGACATTCTCGGCACCGTGCCGGGCTACCGCGAGTACGATATTTCGTTCTGGTTCCTCGGCTTCTTCACACTCTTTTTCGCCATGATCATCGGCGACGCGGGCTACGGCTGCCTGTTCCTGCTGACCGCCGCGGCCCTGACGGTGAAGAGCAAGAAGTCCTCCGATGCCGTGCAGCTTTTGTGGGTGCTCTCCATCGCCACCATCGTCTGGGGCGCGATGACCGGCACCTGGTTCGGGCTTGAGGGCGCGATGGACGTGCCGCTGCTCCGCTCGCTGGTCGTTCCGACCTTTGCGAACTACCCCGAGTATTTCAACGTCACCACCACCCAGCAGCAGAACAGCGTCATGAAATTCTGCTTCATCCTCGGCACCGTCCAGCTCTCGCTGGCGTGTGTGATGAACATCCGCCGCAAGACGCGGGAGAAGGACCTCAGCTGGGTCGCCGACCTCGGCTGGCTGTGCGCGATCTGCGCGCTGTACTTCGTGGTGCTCTACCTCGTCATCGGCGAGCAGGTGAACCTCACGCCCATTGCCGCGGTGGTCCTTCTCGGCTTCGTGCTGGTCGTGTGCTTCGGCGGTATGTCGCCGGACAAGACCTTCGCGCAGGGTCTCAAGGCGGGCCTTGGCAACGCCTTCACAGTGTTCCTCAACACCATCAGCGCCTTCGGCAACATCATGAGCTACATCCGACTGTTTGCCGTCGGCATGGCGTCGCTCGCTATCGCGCAGAGCTTTAACAACATGGCGCTCGGCTTCAAGGGGCCGCTGGTCGTCGTCGGCATCCTCATCATGCTCGTCGGTCACGGGCTGAACATCGTGATGGGCCTGCTGTCCGTGGTGGTCCATGGCGTGCGATTGAATCTGCTGGAATTCTCCGGTCAGCTTGGCATGGAGTGGACCGGCACCGCCTACGCACCGTTCAAAAAACTGGATAAGATCAGAAAATAATCAAAAAGAGGAGAAATGTATTATGAGCATTGAATTTATTGGTATGGCGTGTGCGCTGGGTCTGTCCGCCATGGGCAGCGCGTTCGGCGCGGGCTTCGCGGCGCAGGCGAGCGTCGGCGCATGGAAGAAGTGCTACGCAAACGGCAAGCCCGCTCCCTTCATCATGGTCGCCTTCTCCGGCGCGCCCCTGACGCAGACCATCTACGGCTTCCTGCTGATGAACTTCATCCGCAGCGCCGTGGCCTCCGGCGCCGATCCCGCGCTCGCCATGTTTACGGGCATCTTCGCGGGTCTCGCCATCGGCCTGTCCGCGTTCTTCCAAGGCAAGGTCGCCGCGGCGAGTGCCGACGCGCTCGGCGAGACCGGCAAGGGCACGGCGAACTTCTTCATCGTCATCGGCATCATCGAAACGGTCGCGCTCTTCACGCTCGTCTTCAGCCTCCTGCTGCTGCAATAAGCGCAAAGGGGAACTTCATAGCGGCACAGCAAAGGGAGCCGGAGGATGTCCGGCTCCCTTCTTGCAGCATTTTCTTCACGATACCCTCATTTTCCGCCAAAGGCGCAGGCTTTTCTGTCAAGCTCTGCAATGTCCTCCTCCCTTCATTTCATCATTAGCTGAGCGAATGATAAGTATATTAAATTGATTCTTTTCTTATGCCGTTGTATCCCGTATAATGCTGAGGCTGGCGTTTTGACGCAAACCGTATCTCTCATAGTACGGAGGAAATATTCAGGAGGCTATTATCATGGCGAATTGTGCGATCGTAGGCATCAACTGGGGCGACGAGGGTAAGGGCCGCATGGTCGACTACCTCACCGACCGTTTCGACGTGGTCGTGCGCTATCAGGGCGGCGGCAACGCGGGCCACACCGTCGTGAATGATAAGGGCAAGTTCGCCCTGCACCTGCTGCCCAGCGGCATCTTCCGCGAGGGCGTGGTGAACATTCTCGGCAACGGCGTGGCGCTCGACTGCGAGAACCTGTATAACGAGATCGAGACCCTGCGCGCCGCAGGCGTGGCGATCACGTCGGAGAACCTGAAGATCAGCGAGCGCGCCTCCCTGCTGCTGCCGTGGCACCGCGAGCTCGACGCGCTGGAGGAAGCGCGCCTCAAGGACAAGAAGTACGGCTCCACCAAGCAGGGCATCGCGCCGTTCTATTCCGACAAGTATCAGAAGAAGACCGTGCTCGCCGGCGAGCTGCTCCACCCCGAGCACCTCAAGGCGCATCTGGCCGACCTGCTCGAGTGGAAGAACCTCACGCTCACCCGCGTCTACGGTGCAAAGGGCTATACCATGGACGAGCTGACGGCGTGGATCGACGACTTCGGCACAAAGATCAAGCCCTTTGTCGCCAACACCACGGCGTTCCTGCGCGAGGCGCAGGCAAACGGCAAGCGCATTCTCTTCGAGGCACAGCTCGGCGCGCTGCGCGATCTGGACTACGGCATCTATCCCTACACCACCTCCTCCAACGCCATCGCCGCCTATGCGCCGGTCGGCTCGGGTCTGCCCACCGCAAAGCTCGACGAGGTCGTGGGCGTGGTCAAGGCTTACTCCTCCTGCGTGGGCGAGGGGCCCTTCACCTGCGAGTGGTTCGGCGATGAAGCGGCAAAGCTGCGCGAGGCCGGTGCGGAGTTCGGCGCAAAGACCGGCCGTCCCCGCCGCGTCGGCCCCATCGACCTCGTGGCGACGCGCTACGGCGTGGAGATGCAGGGTGCGACGAGCATCGCCCTCACGAAGCTCGACGTGCTCAGCTACATGGACAAGATCCCTCTGTGCGCCCACTATGAGATCGACGGCGTGCAGACCGACGATTTCCCCTTCCCCGTCCTCCTCGACCGCGCTAAGCCCGTCATGGAGTATATGCCCGGCTGGCAGTGTGACATCTCCGGCGCCCGCCGCTGGGAGGATCTGCCCGAGGCCGCGCGGCGCTATGTCGAATACGTGGAGCGCGCCATCGGCTGCCACATCGGCTATGTGTCCGTAGGTCCCGAGAGAGAAAGCCTCATTCTCCGATAAGAAAAATGGAACGGCAGCGCCGTTCCATTTTCTTTCGGGTGGACAAGCCGCGGATTTTTCGGTACAATAAAGCAAATCAGAAAAGAGGAACGAGCCATGAGCAAAGATGTTTACGAATCACCCCTATCGTCGCGCTATGCGTCGCCGTATATGCTGCACCTGTTCTCCGCCGATATGCGCTTTCAGACATGGCGGCGGCTGTGGACCGCGCTCGCCCGCGCGGAGCACGAACTGGGGCTGCCCATCACCGCCGAGCAGGTCGCGGAGCTGGAAGCGCACATCACCGACATTGACTACGCCGTGGCCGAGCAGCGCGAGCGCGAGGTGCGCCACGATGTGATGGCGCACGTCTACGCCTATGGCAAGGCCGCGCCGTCCGCCGCCGGCATCATCCACCTCGGCGCGACGAGCTGCTACGTCACCGACAACGCCGATCTCATTCTCTACCGCGACGGTCTGCGCTATCTGCGCGGTGAGCTGCTCGGCGTGCTGGCAAATCTCGCCGCGTTCGCGTGCGAATACGCCGCCGTGCCTACCCTCGGCTACACGCACTATCAGCCCGCGCAGCCTGTGACTGTCGGCAAGCGCGCAGCGCTCTGGATGCAGGATTTTCTCAGCGATCTTGAGGAGCTCGACCACATTCTCGCCACGCTGAAATTCCTCGGCTGCCGCGGCACGACCGGCACCGAGGCCAGCTTCATGGACCTCTTTGACGGCGACGGCGCGAAGATCGACGAGATGAACCGCCGCATCGCCGCGGAGTTCGGCTTCGACCGTTGCTTCTCCGTCTGCGGCCAGACCTACCCGCGCAAGACCGACAGCCGCATCCTGAACGTCCTCTCCTCCCTCGCGCAGAGCGCCTACCGCATGGCGAACGACATCCGTCTGCTTCAGCACGACCGGCAGGTCGAAGAGCCGTTCGAGAAAAACCAGATTGGCTCGTCCGCCATGGCCTACAAGCGCAACCCCATGCGCTGTGAGCGCATCTGCTCGCTCAGCCGCTATCTGATGGCCGACGCCGCCAACGCCCCCATGACCGCGAGCGTCCAATGGCTCGAGCGCACGCTCGACGACTCCGCCAACCGCCGCATCGCCCTGCCCGAGGGCTTCCTCTGCGCGGACGCCGTGCTGCGCCTGTGCCAGAATGTCACCAACGGTCTGCACGTCAACAAGAAGATCGTTGACCGCACCATCCGCGAATACCTGCCCTTCCTCGCCACCGAGAACATCATGATGGAGGCCGTCAAGCGCGGCGGCGACCGGCAGGAGCTGCACGAGCGCATCCGGCAGCATTCCATGGCCGCGACCGCACGCATGAAGGAGGGCGAACGCTGCGACCTGCTCGATCGTCTCGCCGCTGACCCCGCCTTCGGCATGACCCGTGCGGAGCTCGACGCCGTCATGGACCCCGCGCTCTACACCGGCCGCTGCGCGCAGCAGGTCGAGCGCTTTCTGTCCGAGTGCGCGTCCCTGCTCGCGGGCGCGCAAAGCGCCGACGGCGCGATCAGCCTGTAAACGCAGCAAGCCCTCCCGATTGGGAGGGCTTGACTTTTGTGCGTGGTATGGTACAATCGTTTTGAGGGACGCTGTTGTATTGCGGCGGTTAGCCACTCCCTTGCGAAAGGGGGTGATGCAGATGGGAAACGGGCGCCGGGCGCGAGCCCTGCGTTTCGCGATATGCTTCATCGTGATCCTTGCGATCATGATCTACATAGCCCCAAAAGCGTGTTGACCGCCCGGCTGGCACCCGAGCGGTCAACATAGACATTCTATTTTGATCTCTGAGGGCTAACTGCCGATACAGCAGCGTCCCTTGCTATCTTCATTATAATCCGGCGGGCGAAAATGTCAAGCCGGAAATTTTTTTTGCCCTCGTTGCACGCGGACGGACACCAAATGGGCGAATCACTCCTACAGGTGATTCGAGATATTTTCGCCGTAAGAAAAAATCATAAAACCGGCGGAAACCTCGGAATTTTACACGAAAAACTGAATCATACATCATCGGCCGCCCTCGGCGGGGCGGCTTGAAACAAAAGGCCGAGAGGAGAATGATATGGACTCTTTTCCGAATTATAAATCTGCACCCAATGCAAATCAGTATCACCAGCCAAGCAATTAGAAAGAGCTTGAAGCGAGCAAGTACCAGAAGTGAAAGCCATCGTGCAATAGTCCATTTTTACTACGTATTTCATAGTGCATACTCCTATCTCAGTTTTTTCCTCGCTGATAGAGTATCATTATCGTACCCCCATACATTTTCAGAAATTTCAAAAATTTTCGCAGCAATGGCAGACGTTTCAAGAATCGGCGCGAAAAATTGGGTAGACGGAAGGGTAGACGGCGACCCTCTCGGAAAACCCGCAAGCCCTTGCGCCCCAGGCGTTTCGGCGGGTAGACATCGGGTAGACATCCTTGTTTTGTTCAAAAATCGTTTGTGCAAAACGGAGAAAAATGCAGTTTTTGAAGAAGCCATGAAACTTTTCAGATTTCTATAGCCTTTTTGTCGCGGGCGTGGTATACTGCAATTTACAGTATCTCTCGAGGAGGAAACGCCATGAAACGAATGCTTGCGTTGCTGCTTACGGCAATGCTGATCTTGACGCTGCTGCCCGGCTGCGGCAAAAAGGACCCGGGCGGCGACGCTCCGGAGGTCCCCGAAAATCCATCGGAGCAGGGCGGCGAAACGCCCGATGTGACGCCCGAGCCGGAGCCCTACGTCGATCCCTACGAAGCGGTCAGGACCTATTGGAGCGAGGATCAGCTCACACAGTCCTGGGGCCCCGACCAGATCGTGGAGCACCTTTTCTTCCATCCCGTCATCGCCTATCCCCAGTGGGCATTTCATGACTGCGGCGCGAGCCAGAGCGAACGCTACGGTCTCGATGACTGGATGGTGACCGCGGACGAGTACGCGAAGATCTTACAGTCCGTGTATGAAAAGGGCTACATTCTTGTCGCCATCGAGGATGTGTGGAGCGAGGTCACGGACGAGAGCGGCACGCACATGGTGCGCAACACGCTCAAGCTGCCCGAGGGCAAAAAGCCGCTCATCATCAGCTTTGACGATGTGAACTACTATCCCTATATGCTCGAACAGGGCTTCACGAGCAAGCTCGTGGTCGGTGAGGACGGTGAGATTTGGGCCGAGTGCACCGATCCCTACACGAAGGAGACCTTCCTGACCAAGGAGGGCGACGCCACCACGATGCTCGACGAGTTCGTTTACGAGCACCCCGACTTCTCGCTCAACGGCGCGAAGGCCATTTTCTCACTGACCGGCTACTATGGCATCCTCGGCTACCGCACGCAGGATGACCGCGACATCGCCAAGGACAGCCCCGAGCGCGCAGCGTTCGAGACCAACCGCGCGGCGGAGATCGAAGCGGTCAAGCCCGTGATCGCGCGGCTCAAGGAGACCGGCTGGACCTTCGGCAGTCACACCTGGGGCCACATCCGTCTGGCGGACAAACCGCTGCAGACCGTCATCAACGACACCGAGCGCTGGGCGGACGAGGTCGGCAGCCTGGTCGGCCCCACCAACGTGCTCTTCTACCCGCACGGCGGGCGTCCCGACGGCGACGACTGGCACAAGACCGGCGAGCGCTTCCAATACTTGCAAAGTCAGGGCTTCCGCATCTTCGCGAGCGTCGGCGTCAATTCGTTCAGCTACATCAAGCCGGATATCTCCGCCGTCATCTGCGACCGTCTGCATCCGGACGGCACGACGCTGCGCCACTCCCGCAGCCGCTATCTGCAATTCTACAACGCCGAGGACATCATCGATCTTTCGGTCCGTCCCGACCTCGGCGTGGACTGGTAAGGAGGAACGAATGAGCGAACATGAGCTGATGCAAAAGGCGATCGAAATGCTCGACCGCGCGTATATCCCCTATTCTCACTTCCCCGTCGGCGCGGCGCTGGAATGCGAGGACGGCACGGTATATACCGGCTGCAACATCGAAAATTCGAGCTTTGGTCTCACCATCTGCGCCGAGCGCACCGCCGCCGTCAAGGCGATCAGCGAGGGACATTCCAAATTCTGCCGCATCGTCATCGCCGGCAACAGCAAGGATTTCTGCTATCCCTGCGGCGCGTGCCGCCAGTTCCTTTATGAGTTTTCCCCCGATATGGAGGTCATCTGCCTCAACCGCGCACGCGAGGCAAAGCGGATGACGCTCCGCGAGCTGATGCCCTGCGGCTTTGACAGCACGTTTCTCTAAGAAAAAATCTTTGATATAACAGGTGATCAACATGGTAGACATTACGAAAATCGCAGCGATCTACGCTGACGCCGAGCGCTACGGCGGCATGACCGTGACCGTCGGCGGCTGGGCCAAGACCATCCGCGACCTCAAGACCTTCGGCTTCATCGAGCTCAACGACGGCTCCTGCTTCCGCAACCTGCAGGTCGTCATGGACGCGAACATTCTCGCCAACTATAAGGAGATCGCCGCCCAGAACGTCGGCACGGCGCTCATCGTCATCGGCGAGGTCGTGCTCACGCCCGAGGCCAAGCAGCCGCTTGAGCTCAAGGCGACCGAGATCGCGGTCGAGGGTCCGTCCACGCCGGACTATCCCCTGCAGAAGAAGCGCCACAGCGTCGAGTTCCTGCGCACCATCCAGCATCTCCGCCCGCGCACGAACCTTTTCAACGCGACCTTCCGCGTGCGCTCCGCCGCGGCCTTCGCGGTGCATGAGTTCTTCCAGAGCCGCGGCTTCACCTACGTCAACACCCCCATCATCACCGGCTCCGACTGCGAGGGCGCGGGCGAGATGTTCCAGGTCACGACGCTCGATCTTGAAAACGTCCCCAAGACCGAGGACGGCAAAGTCGATTATTCTCAGGATTTCTTCGGCAAGAAGACCAGCCTGACCGTCTCCGGACAGCTCAACGCCGAGAACTTCGCCATGGCATTCGGCGACGTTTACACCTTCGGCCCCACCTTCCGCGCCGAAAACTCCAACACCGCGCGCCACGCCGCCGAGTTCTGGATGATCGAGCCGGAGATGGCGTTCTGCGACCTCGACGGCGACCTCGAGGTCATGGAGGCGATGGTGAAATATATCATTACCGCTGTCATGGAGCGCTGCCCCGACGACCTCGCGTTCTTCAACAGTTTCGTCGATAAGGGACTCATCGAGCGTTTGCAGCATGTCGCTAGCAGCGACTTCGGCCGCATCACCTACACCGACGCCGTCGAGCTGCTCAAACAGCACAATGACCAGTTCGACTACAAGGTCGACTGGGGCACCGACCTCCAGACCGAGCACGAGCGCTTTCTCACCGAGCAGATCTTCAAGCGTCCCGTGTTCGTCACCGATTATCCCAAGGAGATCAAGGCGTTCTATATGCGCCTGAACGACGACGGCAAAACCGTCGCCGCGGCGGACTGCCTTGTGCCCGGCATCGGCGAGATCATCGGCGGCAGCCAGCGCGAGGAGCGGCTCGACGTGCTCGAGAGCCGCATCAAGGAGCTTGGCATGAATCCCGCCGACTACTGGTGGTACTGCGACCTGCGCCGCTACGGCTCCTGCCGCCACGCGGGCTTCGGCCTCGGCTTCGAGCGCATGGTGATGTACCTCACGGGCGTGGGCAACATCCGCGACGTAGAGTTGCATCCCCGTACCGTCGGCAACGCGGAGTTTTAAGAAGCTGAATACGCAGCAAGCCCTCCCGGCCGGGAGGGCTTGACTTTTTCGCGTGGTATGGTACAATCGTTTTGAGGGACGCTGCACAGACGGCAGGCGGTCGGCCACACCACCCGAAAGGGGGTGAGACCATGCGGATCACTTTACATATCGGTTCCTTTACGGTAACG
>QWCH01000567.1_pt1 | contig 65551 bp, 56 predicted proteins | sample 1972671 | NCBI WGS metagenome assembly QWCH01 (sample SAMN09866713, study PRJNA288562) | Human gut metagenome isolate term3_stool, whole genome shotgun sequencing... | isolation source: gut | host: Homo sapiens | place: USA: California
CAGATAATACTGGATGTCTTATCGAGCATTTTGGCAACGCAGATGCCGTGCCGCAGCCGCCGGAGCGGTGCTTAAGCCGTCAGGCGGGAATTGTGCGGTATTGCCATAGGTGAATTGCTCCTTTTCGCAGCTTGACATGGGGCTGCAACTGCCCTATACTGATATCATACAAGTTAAACCCCGGTTTAAGTCGAGGGGTTCTGCAAAAAAATCAGGAGGCAACTATGGCTTATACGGTGGGCGAAATGGCAAAACGGCTGGGTGTGCCTGCATCGACACTGCGCTATTATGATAAGGAAGGGCTGCTGCCCTTTGTGGGGCGTTCCTCCGGCGGCATCCGCGTATTTGAGGAAAAGGACTTCGAGTGGCTGCGCATTATTGAGTGCCTGAAAAAGACCGGTATGTCGCTGAAGGATATCCGCGAATACATCGAGCTTGCTATGCAGGGCGACGCGACGATCGCCCAACGATTGGAAATGTTCCGCAAGCAGAAGGCCGTGCTGGAAGCCCGCATGGCCGAATTGCAGCAGACGATGGACACGCTGGACTATAAGTGCTGGTTCTATGAGACCGCCAAGGCCCGCGGCACGACAGATGGCATCAGCGACCTGCCGGACGCCGAACTGCCCGAGGAACTGCGCCCGGTGCGCGAGCACCTGCGGGAAGTGGCGGAATGAAGGCCGAATCAAAACGACCCGGCAGGGGAAAGCACGCCTTTGGCGGCGCTGAAGGACAAGGGCTGCACCGACAACTGCGACAGCCCCATCATGGCCCTCTTTGAGGACATTGTGCCGTTTATTACAACTCACCTGAAAAAATCCCGTCGCGGACGCCATATTTAGTGGCCCGGCGGCAGCCAAAACGCCAGAGCACAGCAAAAAATCCATAAAAATCACGTTTTCGGTGTTAAGCACAGCACATTTCCAAACGCCTCCCTTTGTGGGTTTGTGCGGGAAAACGCCCCGCCCCCAATAGCACACAATTTGCCCCGCTTAGCCACGTTAAATTTTACAAAATCCCCCTGTAAACCCGCAAAACCGCCCAAAATCGCACCCTGCACCACCGCAAGATATGCACGGTTAAATATTCACCGGAAAACGGCTGCAAAATTTGTCGTAAATGCACATATTTTTTATAAAATAACGCAGAAACGCGTAAAATAAAATGCCGATGCGGCGGCATTATCGAACTGCACACGTTGCAAAGCAACAAAAAACTTTGCGAAAAGAGTACGAAACAGGCAACGAAATGTTTTTTGCTGTTTTACTGTAACTTTATTGAAATTTGGTAAATTGTATGATATTATAACTTCACAGTAAAAGGACGGTTGAAGTCCTTCTGGAGAAATCGGAGGAATTATAATGTTCGAGAAAATTCGTAAAATGAAGAACAAGAAGGGCTTCACCCTCGTCGAGCTCATCGTTGTTCTCGTCATCCTGGCCATCCTGGCCGCCCTGCTGGTTCCTGCCCTGACCGGCTACATCGACAAGGCAAATAAGCAGAAAATCATTGCAACTACTCGTCAAGTTATGATGGCAGCTCAGACAGAAACTTCTGAAGCATATGCAAAAGTTGATGGGGGCAAGTTCACTACTTTGACTTTGGCGGCTGATACAACTCCGAGCCTGAACAAGATTCTTGAGTTGGCAGAAGTTGCAACTGTTTCTAAGGATGGCAAAACTGTTACTTACAAGAATGGCATTTCCAAGGTTGAGGTTACGATTACGGCGGATGGCCATGTTGACACTGTTACGGTTGAACAGAGCGGATTTACTTGCGTTTACCATGAGACCATTGCTGCTGGCACGACCTATACTGATGGCAATTACGATGTCCAGCCTACAAAGGCATAATGAAATTATAGCTTAACTTTTGTTTTCCACCGTCTCCCACCGACGGTGGGATTTTTTATGCCCATTTTCCCTCGCTGCACCGTAGGGGCCGGGCATGCCCGGCCCTGCCGTGTAGGGCGGCATCCGTCCCCCGGCAACAGTAGGGGCGGCGTCCTCGACGCCCCGCAGGCCAGCACCCACCTTCCCGGAAAAACGTAGGGCGGCCGGTTCTCTGGCCGCCGCGGAGGGGGCAAGCCCCCTTCCTACAAATCCATGGATAAAGGGACACCCACCGCATACTTGCGGGCCGGGCATGCCCGGCCCCTACACCGCTGCGGTGTTTTCCATCGTGCAATTTTGGCGCACGGGCCGCTCGCCGCGTTCCCTTATCTCGCACCTTTAAAAGCGCACGCCCTTAAACTTCACTTCAAATTACACCCTTGCAAAATTCGTGCCGATGTGCTACAATCTCATAGCATACCGTTTTAGTGGGAAATCTTCCCGCCACCCCTGCATCACAAAAGGAGAGAGCCGCCCCATGTCCGAACGCCTTGTAGGCATCCTTGTGGATTCCTTTGGTAAAATATTGCTGCCCGGCCTGACCGTCACCATCCCGCTGACCGTCATTTCCTTCACGCTGGCGCTGATCATTGCCGTTGTGGTGGCGCTGGTGCAGTTTGCTCATGTGCCCGTCTTGCAGCAGATCGCCCGGTTTTACATCTGGGTCATGCGCGGCACGCCGGTGCTGGTGCAGCTGTTTGTCGTGTTCTACGGCCTGCCCGGCGTTGGCATTCTTATCGAGCCGTTCCCCGCCGCGGTGCTGGTCTTTTCCATCAATGAGGGCGCGTACTGCGCCGAGACCGTGCGTGCCGCGCTGGAAGCCGTGCCCCAGGGTCAGATGGAGGCCGGCCAGTGCGTCGGCATGAGCTATTTGCAGATCATTCGTCGTATCATCCTGCCGCAGGCCATGCGCACGGCGTTCCCCACGCTGGCCAGCTTTTTGATCGCTATGGTCAAGGATACCTCGCTGGCGGCCAACATCACCGTGACCGAAATGCTCATGACCACCCAGCGCATTGTGGCCCGCACCTATGAGCCGCTGGCGCTGTACATCGAGGTCGGCATCATCTACCTGCTGTTCTGCACTGTGCTGACCCGCCTGCAGGCCGTGGGCGAGAAGTACCTGAACAGCAAGGGCGCGCAAAGGAGTTAAGCTATGCTGGAAATCAGAAATTTGCGCAAGGCTTTCGGTGATTTACAGGTGCTGAAAGGCATTGACCTGGACGTGAACAAGGGCGATGTAGTCGCCATTCTGGGCGCAAGCGGCAGCGGAAAAACCACGATGCTGCGCTGCCTGAACTTTTTGGAGAAGGCCGACGACGGCACGATGACCTTTGACGGCCAGCGCGTGGAGCTGGCCCATGTGACCCGTACCCAGGTCAACGCCCTGCGCCGACGCACCGGGTTCGTGTTCCAGAACTACAACCTGTTCGCCAACAAAACGGCCTTGCAGAACGTCACCGAGGGGCTGATCGTGGCGCGGAAAATGCCGCGCAGGCAGGCCGATGAGATCGCCCGCGCCGCGCTGGTCAGGGTGGGCATGGCCGACCGTGCCGACTACTACCCCAACCAGCTTTCCGGCGGGCAGCAGCAGCGCGTGGCGATTGCCCGCGCCATGGCCGCAGACCCGGAGATTATTTATTTTGACGAACCCACGTCGGCTCTTGACCCGGAGCTGACCGGCGAAGTGTTGGCTGTCATGCGCAGCCTGGCCGAGGAAGGCCGCACGATGCTGGTGGTGACCCACGAGATGGGCTTTGCCCGCCATGTGGCGAACCGCGTGGTGTTTATGGATGGGGGCGTGATTGTGGAGCAGAACACCGCCGAGGCGTTCTTCAACGACCCGCAGCAGCTCCGCACCCGGGAATTTTTGCAGACATACAGACAAAGGAGCCAATTATAATGAAGAAGCTTGCCAAACTGACCGCCCTGACCCTGACCGCCGCGCTGGCCCTGACGGCCTGCGGCAGCACCGCCGAAAGCGCCGCCCCCGCCGAGAGCACGGCGGACACCGCCGCGACCGAGGAGACCGGCGGCGACCTGTTGAGCCAGATCCAGGCCAACGGTACCATCACCGTTGCCATGGAGGGCACCTGGGCGCCCTGGACCTACCACGACGAGAGCGACAACCTCGTCGGCTACGACGTTGAGGTCGCAACCAAGATCGCCGAGAAGCTGGGCGTGGAGCCGAAGTTCGTCGAGGGCGAGTGGGACGGCCTGCTGGCCGGGCTGGACGCGGGCCGCTATGATATCATGGTCAACGGCGTGGACATCACCCCCGAGCGCGCCGAGAAATACGATTTCTCGACCCCCTATGCCTACAACCGCACCGCCGTCATCACCCAGAAGGACAACGACAGCATCAAGACGCTGGAAGATTTGAACGGCAAGACCACCGCCAACACGATTTCCAGCACCTACGCCGAGCTGGCCGAGCAGTACGGCGCAACTGTGACCGGTGTGGACGACCTGAACCAGACCTTTGAACTGCTGCTAAGCGGCCGCATTGATGCCACGCTGAACGCCGAGGTGACCTACTATGATTACATGAAGGAGCACCCCGACGCGAACGCGAAAATCGCCGTGCTGACTGACGATGCCAACGAGGTTGCCATCCCGATGCGCAAGGGCGAAGAAACCGCCACCCTGCGCGCTGCCATCGACGCCGCCATTGAGGAAATGCGCACCGACGGTACGCTGAAGGAATTGAGCGAAAAGTACTTCGGGACGGATATCTCCACGAATGAGTAAATGAAGCATCCCCCGCCGCGTTGAAACGGCGGGGGGATTTTTGTGTGGGGGAGCTGGATGGGAAAACGAGAAATTGCCGGAAGGCTGCGGGCCGGGTATGCCCGGCCCCTACAACTCTGTCTCGCGGCTCGTAGGGGCGAGGCTCTGCTCGGCCCGCGCCGCGTACCCGCAGTGGCATTTTGCACAAAGGAATGCGACTTTGTTTTGTGCGCTTTGCACTACACTTTTTGTAATCTTTTTGTTACAATTACAGATTGTGCGCCCAAAACGACAGGTTATGCAAATTTTGTGCCGCAAAGCCCCTTTTCTGCTACAATAGGGTCAGAACATAAGCAGGGGCCAAAAGCCCTGCCAAAATTCAAGGAGGAGAAAAATGCAAAAGAAAAAACTCACACCACTGCAAATTGTAGGCCATATTCTGCACACAGGTATTCTGGCTGTGCTGGCAGTTGTCATGGCAGTGCTGCTGTTTGCAGCCAACGTCATTCTGCCTAGCTACGCCCGCATGATAAATGCAATGCTGGGCTACAAGAAATCTTGGGACAACAGCAAAGTACAGACCGAGGGCCTGAACCTGGACTATAACACGGCGGACTATACCGCCGACACCATCGGTGATGCCGAAAAAGACCTGACCGACCGCATCAACAATGAAGGGGTCGTTCTGCTGAAAAATGACGGCGCCCTGCCCCTGGCCGAGGACACAACCGTGAGTCTGTTCTCTGCCAACAGTAACCAGAATGTGGGGGCCGGGCTGTTGGGCGGCGGCTCGCCGTTGAATACGGCCCTGACCGAGCGCGGCCTGAACGTGAACGAGACGCTGTGGAATTTCTACACGCAGGGTGCAGGTGCCGGGTATGGGCTGGCCAGCGGCTCCATCAGCTTCGGCGATGCCGAGGACTTCCGTATCAACGAATGCCCGCTCTCTGTCATGCAGGGTGAGAGTGGTCTGCTGGAAAGCGTACAGGGCACGACCCCGGTCTATATTCTCAAGCGTGTGGCAGGCGAGGGCCGTGATATGCCCCGTTCGATGTACAACCACGCTGCCAGTGAGGAAGACAAGGTCCGCAGCTATCTGGAACCGGACTCCACCGAGCGTGAGATTCTGCAATACCTGAATGATAACTATGACAATACAGTGCTGATCGTAAACTCCAACGCAGCGCTGGAACTGGACTGGCTGGCCGATTACCCCAACATCAAGTCGGTGCTTTACGCGCCGACCATCGGCGCAGCTATGGCGGATGTGCTGACCGGCAAGGTCAGCCCCAGCGGGCGCACGGTGGACACCTTTGCGGCCGATGCCTCTGCATCCCCGGCGGCGCAGAACTTCGGTGATTATGCCTACTATGACGAAAATGGCAGCATCACAAAGTATAACTACGTCACGTATGAGGAAGGCATTTATGTCGGCTACCGCTATTATGAGACTCGGTATGAGGACGTTGTCCTCGGCCAGGGTAATGCGGGCGATTACGACTATGCCGGCGAGGTCGTGTATCCTTTCGGTTACGGCCTGAGCTATACGACCTTCGATTGGAGCGACTTTAAGGCAGACTGGAGCGGTGACACCTGCACGGCACAGGTCACTGTCACCAACACCGGCGATATGGCAGGCAAGGACGTTGTGGAGCTTTATGTACAAAGCCCCTATACGGATTACGACAAAGCAAACGGTGTGGAAAAGCCTGCCGTGGAGTTGGTTGGCTACGGAAAAACGTCTGAGCTGGCACCCGGCGCAAGTGAGACGGTAAGCGTTACCTTTACGAAAGACCAGCTCAAGGCATATGACGCCAGCGGTGCGAAAACATACATCCTGGATGCAGGTGACTACTATATTACCGCGGCAAAAAATGCCCACGACGCTATCAACAATGTGCTGGCGGCCAAGGGAAAAACCGTTGCAGACGGTATGACCGCCGACGGTGATGCGGCATTTGCCACCGTGTATACCCCTGCCAACACCGAGACAGATACCACCACCTATGCAGTCGACAGCCGCACGGGTGCTGCTGTCACAAACCAGCTGGATGCCGCCAAGGGCGATGCCGGTTACCTGACCCGCAGCGATTGGGCAGGCACGTTCCCGAAGCCGGACGGCGAACCCAGCGATGTGATCAGCACCTGGGGCAATGAAATCAACGGCACGGATGCTGACGGCAAGCCCGCCTCTTACCAGTACAAAAAGACTGCCGGTGCAGAGCTGGTGGCGCAGCTGGATTCCACCGATTCCGGCAACCCGACTGTGGGTGATACCTACGAGGATGAAATCGTCTACGGTGCCGACAACGGGCTGAGCCTGATTGACCTGCGCGGCAAGAGCTACGACGACCCGATGTGGAACAACCTGCTTGACCAGCTGACGGCAGACGATTATTACAACATCATCACCTGCTCTGGTTACGGCGTGCCCGCCATCAATAGTGTGGGCAAGCCCTTTGTGATCGATGCTGACACAGCAAGCGGGCTGATCTACGGCGGCACCGGTGCTATGTTCCCCAACATGATGACCCTTGCCCAGACCTGGAACCAGGATCTGGCGCAGGAATACGGCACGATGATCGGCAATGAGGCGGTCATCGGCGGCTGCGACGGCTGGTATGCACCGTCCATGAACATCCATCGTACCCCCTTCAGCGGTCGTAATGGTGAGTATTACTCCGAGGATCCGTTCCTTTCCGGCACGGTAGCATCCAAAGAAGTCTACGGTGCTGCCACCAAGGGGCTGTATGCCTATATCAAGCACTTTGCCTTTAACGACCAGGAAAACCACCGCGGCGACCGCGATGGGCAGTACGGCGCGGCAACCTGGCTGAATGAGCAGTCTGCACGCGAAATCTATCTCAAGCCTTTTGAGATGTGCATGAAACTGGATGACGTCACGCTGAACTATGTGGAGAAGCAGGCCGACGGCAGTTACAAGAATGCGACTACTACCATCCCGGCGGCACTGGGCGTTATGACAGCCTTCAACCGCGTTGGCGCGACCTGGACCGGCGGCAGCTACGCGCTGATTACCGGAATCCTGCGCACCGAGTGGGGCTTCAATGGCGCGGTTATCACTGATAACGCCAATACCGGCGTCTTTATGGGCGGCCAGCAGATGATCGAGGCAGGCGGCGACATGAAGCTGACTTACGAGAAAAACTCCGCCCGCTGGGATGATTTCGACAAAGACAATGCCGAAACCTACCACTATGCACGCGAGGCGCTGCACCATGTGCTGTACACGACCGCCAACACCAAAGCGATGAACGGCGCAATGCCGGGCAGCATCTACAAGGATGGCCCGCAGGTCAGTACGATCGTGCGCACAGTGGTCAACATCCTCTGCACGCTGCTGCTGATTCTGCTTGCTTACCGGGTATTCCGTGTGTGGAAGCCCAGCAAGCGCAAGCTGGCAAAGATGGAGGCAAAAGCGGCCAAGAAAGCGGCCAAGAAGGCAAACACCTAATTCAGAAAGCAAGGGCGGCAGAATGTGCTGCCGCCCTTGCTTTTTATGCGGGGAGAGACCCATGAAACACACAGATATTGTAACCAAACTAAACCTTGAACAAAAATGCGCCCTGCTGTCCGGTGATACCGTATTCACGACGCGGGGCTACAAAAACGCGGGCGTGCCGTCCATCACCCTGTCCGACGGCCCCAACGGCGTGCGCAAGCAGGCCGGAGCGGCGGATCACCTGGGGCTGAACCCCAGCGTGCCGGCCACCTGCTTCCCCACAGCCGCCACAGTGGCGTGCAGCTGGGACCCGGCGCTGGGCGAGGAAATCGGCCGGGCCATGGGCGAGGAGGCCGCCGCGCAGGGGGTCGCCGTTCTGCTGGGGCCGGGCCTGAACACCAAGCGCAGCCCCCTCTGCGGCCGCAACTTTGAGTATTTCTCCGAGGATCCCTATCTCTCCGGCAAGATGGCCGCCGCCTACGTGCGCGGCATCCAGTCGGAAGGCATCTCCGCCTGCCCCAAGCACTTCGCCGTCAACAGCCAGGAGCTGCGCCGCATGGCATCGGACTCGGTGGTGGACGAGCGGACGCTGAGGGAACTGTACCTGACCGGGTTTGAGATCGTCGTCAAAGAGGCGCACCCCAAGGCCCTCATGTCCAGCTACAATCTCATCAACGGCATCTACGCCAACGAGAACGCCCACCTTTTGCAGGATATCCTGCGCGAGGAGTGGGGCTTTGACGGCGCGGTCGTGACCGACTGGGGCGGCAGTAATGACCATGCGCTGGGCGTGAAAAACGGCTCGACGCTGGAAATGCCCGCCCCCGGCGGGGACGCCGTGCGGGAGCTGCTGGCCGCCGTACGGTCCGGCAAAATTACCGAGGCCGATGTGGACGCCCGCCTGGATGAGCTGCTGACGCTGGTGCTGGACACCCACGCCGCCGTAGAACGCCACAGCCGCAGTTTTGACGCCGACGCCCACCATGCGCTGGCCCGCCGCGCGGCAGGGGAGAGTGTTGTGCTGCTGAAAAACGACGATGCCCTGCTGCCGCTGGCCGAGGGCACGCGTGTGGCGGTCATCGGCGACTTTGCCGAGACGCCGCGCTACCAGGGTGCAGGGTCCAGCGCCGTCAACTCCATCAAAGTGGACACCTTCTTGGATTGTCTGAACGACAGCGGCCTGCACAGTGTGGGCTTTGCCCCGGGTTTTGACCGCCAGGGCAAACCCGATGCCGCCAAGCAGGCCGAGGCCGTCGCACTGGCCGCAAAAGCGGACGCCGTGCTGCTCTGCCTGGGACTGGACGAGATCAAGGAGAGCGAGGGCCTGGACCGCGCCGATATGAAGCTGGCCGACAACCAGATCGAGCTTTTGCAGGTCGTGCGCGAAGCCAACCCCAACACGGTGGTCATTGTGAACGCCGGTGCCTCGCTGGAAACGCCGTGGCTGGCCCACTGCAAAGCGCTGGTTTACGGCGCACTGGGCGGCCAGGCGGGCGCGGGCGCGATGGTGGACGTGCTGACCGGCAAAATCAACCCCGGCGGCAAGCTGGCCGAGACTTGGGCCAACGCCTACGACGACACCCCCGCCCGCGACCACTTTGCAGGCCCTGGCCGCACCGTGCAGTACCGCGAGGGATTGTACGTCGGCTACCGCTATTACCAGACCGCCGGGGTGCCGGTGGCGTTCCCCTTCGGCCATGGGTTGAGCTACACGCAGTTTGTGTACAGTGACCTGCATGCCGACGCCCACAGCGCGACCCTGACCGTGACCAACACCGGCGACCGCGCCGGGGCAGAGATTGTGCAGCTGTACGTGGCCAAGCCGAATGCTGAAATTTTCCGCCCTGCACAGGAACTGAAAGCCTTTGCCAAGGTGCAGTTGGCGGCGGGGGAGAGCAAGACCGTGACCCTGACGCTGGACGACAAGGCGTTCCGCTACTGGAACACCCGCACCGACAGCTGGGAGGTGGAGGGCGGCACGTATGAGCTTCGCGTAGGGGCAAGCTCTGCGGACATCCGCCTGACCGCTGCGGTCGAGGTCATCGGCACCGACGCGCTGAACCCCTATGCCGGGAAGGCGCTGCCGCACTACCAGAGCGGCAAGGTGCAAACCGTGCCCGACGCCGAGTGGGAGACTCTGCTGGGCCGCCCCATCCCTGACGACCGGGTCAAAATTGACCGCAACATGACGCTGGGCGAGCTGAACCATGGACGCAGCCCTCTGGGCTGGCTGGTCTGGGCGGTGCTGACCGTTTTGCTGAACGCCAGTTACAAAAAAGGCAAGCCGGATTTGAATGTGCTGTTCCAGTACAATATGCCGCTGCGCGCACTGGCCAAAATGACCAATGGCGCCATCAGCATGGGCATGGTGGACGGTATCGTGATGGAAGTGCAGGGCTTTTGGGTTATCGGCCTGGTGCGAGTGATTTTTGAGGCCGTCAAGAACGTGATTTTGAACGCGCAGCTGGAAAACCGTCTGCGCAACAGCTGACAGGAGGTGCAGCCATGCAATTTTGGAATACCTTTGCGGCTAAGCACCCCGCCGCCGCCAAGTGGGTGCGTGAGGGCGGCTTGTTCGTCATCGTGTCAAACTTAATTACGGTGTTCAAATACTTGCTTTTGCAGTTTCTGCCCGCCGCATTCAGCAGCCTGCCGGTCGTGGATTTCGGCTGGCCGGGCATCCCGGTAACGCTCTTTGGCGAGACGTTCCAGTGGAACATCCTGGGGTATGATGCCGCCCACGGCGGTCTGCCCTACTTCTGCGCCTACATGATCGCGATGGTGATTGGCGAGTGCATCAACTTCCCGATCCAGCGCAATTTTGTGTTCCGCAGCAAGGGCAACCTGGGCAAGCAAATTGCCTGGTATGTGGTGGCGTTCTGCATCATCACCTGCATCGTCAACTCCATCAACTGTGTTTGGGTGGCGGTGGCTGGCCTGCTGGTGCCGGACTTCATCTACAACATCGGCACGACGGTTTTGAACGGCGGCGTGTCCATGGTGATCTTCTTCTTCGTCAATAAGGTGATTTTCCCCGAAGGGGAGAAATAAGAAAAAGGCGCGTGTGCGAAAACTTCTCGCACACGCGCCTTTTCTTGGCTTCCCCCAAGGGGGAAGGCTTTTATTCTACTGCCTCCACCTCTTTGATCATCATTTCGTTTCCCTGCACCAGATGCGTATGTTCGCTCCGGCAGTGGGGGCAGATTCGGCCATACTGCACGGTGGGGTACTGCTGCCCGCAGTCCTCGCAGAGAGTCACGGCGGGGATGGTCTCCACCGCCAGCACCGCGCCGGGTAAAATCTCAGACTTCGCGGCGGCCCACTTCCAACAATCCTGCAGGTAGCTCTCCACCACGCCGGAGACTTCGCCCAGCTGCAATGTCACCCGTCGGATGCGGGATACATCGTTTTGCTTTGCCACATCCTCCACCGTGCGGATGATGTGGAACACAATGCCCAGCTCGTGCATTTACTTCTCCTTTTTGGAGAAACGAATCTTGATTTCCCGCTTCGCCATATAGGGCAGAATGGCCTTGAACTTGTCCTCGCTCTTGACCATCTTGCTGCACTCGGGCAGGTCGCGGTGCAGATGGATAGCGTCAAACTCGCACTTGGTCGTGCAGACGCCGCAGCCGATGCACTTGTTTGGGTCGACGACGCTGGCGCCGCAGCCCAGACAGCGGGCTGTCTCGATTTTGACCTGATCTTCGGTCAGCGTCAGGTGCGCATCCCGGAAGGAACGGCGGGTGTCGATGCTCTCGTCCAGCGCGGCGGTCTGGCGCGGGGCATGGTCGTACTCGCCCAGGGACAGATTGTTCTTGTCCAGCTCGTGGAAGTCCCGGCGGTTGCGGCCGATCGTCATGCTGGTGTTGGGCTGCACATAGCGGTGGATGGAGATTGCCCCCTGTTTGCCTGCCGCAATCGCGTCGATGGCAAAGCGCGGGCCGGTATAGACGTCGCCGCCCACAAACACGTCGGGCTGCGCAGTCTGGTAGGTCAGCGCGTCGGCCACGGCACCCTGGCCACGGCCCAGTTCTACGGCCTCGCCGTTCAGCAGGTCGCCCCACTCGATGCACTGACCGATGCTGAGCACAACGTTCTCGCAAGGCAGGGTGATGGTGTCGTTCTCGTCGTAGGTGGGCGCAAAGCTGCCCTCGGCATTGTAGAGACCGGTGCATTTTTTCAGCACCACGGCGGTGACATGGCCGTTTTCGGCGATAAACTCCTTCGGGCCGTAGCCGCAGGTGATTTTGGTGCCTTCCTCCTCGGCCTCGGCGATTTCCTCCACAGAGGCGGGCATCTTCTCCCGCGGCTCCAGGCAGACCATTGTCACATCGTCGGACCCGCAGCGCAAGGCGACCCGCGCCGCGTCGATGGCGACATTGCCGCCGCCGATGACAACGGTCTTGCCCTGCATCTTATGGCTTTCGTCGCCGCCCACGGTGCGCAGCAGGTGTACGGCAGTCTCAATGCCTGCGGCATCCTCGCCGGGCACGCCCGCCTTGCGGCCGCCCTGGCAGCCGATGGCAATGTAGAACGCCTTGTAGCCCTGCTCGCGCAGCTGGGCCAGCGTCACATCCCTGCCCACGTCCACGCCGCAGCGGATGTCCACGCCCAGCTCCCGCAGTACGTCGATCTCGGCGTCAATGACGTCTTTCTCGAGCTTGAAGGAGGGGATACCGTACCGCAGCATACCGCCGGGACGCTCGTTTTTCTCAAACACGGTGGGCTTGTAGCCCTGGGTCGCCAGGAAGTAGGCGCAGCTCAGGCCCGCCGGGCCGCCGCCGATGATGGCGATTTTCTGCGGCCACGGCCCTTGCAGCGACGGCTGGACGACGTCGGGCACATAGCGGTGCTCGGCGTGCAGGTCCTGCTGGGCGATGAACTTCTTCACGGCGTCGATGGCAACAGCCTGGTCCACGGTGCCGCGGGTGCAGGCATCCTCGCACCGGCGGTTGCAGATGCGGCCGCAGACGGCGGGGAAGGGGTTCTCTTTTTTGATCAGCGCCAGCGCGTCGCGGTAGCGGCCCTGGGCGGCCATTTTCAGGTAGCCCTGCACGGCAATGTGGGCAGGACAGGCCGTCTTGCAGGGGGCCGTGCCGGTGTCATAGCAGTTGACACGGTTCTTGTCGCGGTAGTCGATGGCCCACTTCTCGGGGCCCCACTTTACGGTATCAGGCAGTTCCTGGCGCGGGTAGACGACGCGCCCTTCCTTGGTGCAGAGCTTTTGGCCCAGCTTGACCGCACCGGCGGGGCAGTACTCCACACAGCGGCCGCAGGCTACGCAGTTTTCCGGCGCGACTTTGGCAACGTAGGCCGAGCGGCTCATGTTGGGCGTGTTGAACAGCTGGCTGGTGCGCAAAGCGTTACAGACGTTGACGTTGCAGTTGCAGATGGCGAAAATCTTGTTCTCGCCGTCGATGTTCGTGATCTGGTGTACAAAGCCGTTGTCCTCGGCCTTTTGCAAAATCTGCATGACCTCGTCGTAGGTGACGTAGTGGCCTTTGTTCGTCTCCACAAGGTAGTCGGCCATGTCGCCGACGCCGATGCACCAGTCATCGGGGTCGTCGCCGCAGCCCTCGCCCATGGCGGCGCGGGACATACGGCAGCTGCACGGCCCGGCGGCATACTTGCCGTCATACTTTTTCAGCCAGTGGGAGATATGCTCCACGTCTACGGACTGGTTCTCAGTCTCGATGGCCTTTTCCACCGGGATGACGTGCATACCGATACCCGCGCCGCCCGGCGGCACCATGGCGGTGATGTGTTCCAGCGGCAAAAAGGTCATCCGCTCGAAGAAGGCCGTGACCTCGGGGTGGTCGGCGATCTGCTGTTTGTTCATATTGAAAAATTCCGCGCTGCCGGGCACGAACATCGGCAGGATGTACTGCTTCTCCCGGCGGGGATTTTCCCAGTTGTATTCCAGTAATCCGACCACAGCCATCTGCTGCAGCAGCGGTTCCAGCTCGTCGGCAGGCCTGCCGGTAGCCTTGACCAGCTCGGGCAGGGTCATAGGCTTGCGGACCTTCATTTTCAATGCGACCTCGGCCATCTCGTCGGTCACGATGGACGCAAGGCCCCAGTATTCGGGGTCGTCCTGGGTCAGCGTGCCCTTTTTGGCAGGGATGCGGTCAGTGATCATCTGGCCCAGCTTGGCGATATTTTCCCGGAACGGCTGGTCCTTCGGGATCCGGAAGGGCAGCTTGCTCTCGTCCAGCGGGAACGCAGTGGGTTTGCTCATGGTGTGCTCCTTTTTATGTTGTTGCTCCGTTTATGCTCCAAAGCCTTCCCCCGAGGGGGAAGGTGGCCCCGCAGGGCCGGATGAGGGGCGGGTGTGCCGCGACTGTCCGGTAAATGGTGGCAATGGCAAGCTTGCCCCTCATCAGTCCGCTTCGCGGACAGCTTCCCCCGAGGGGGAAGCCTTTACCTCTGCCACTCCCTGACCTGCTCTTTCAACCAGTCGGCCCATTCGTCGATGCCTTCCCCGGTCTTGGCACAGATGGGGATGACCTTCGCCTTCGGGTTGCGCATGGCGACGTACTTGCGGCATTTGTCCAGGTCAAAATCAAAGTACGGCATCACGTCGATTTTGTTCACAAGCACGATGTCGCATACCTGGAACATCAGCGGGTATTTCAGCGGCTTGTCGTGGCCCTCGGGCACCGACAAAATCATGGCGTTCTTCACTGCGCCGGTGTCAAACTCGGCAGGGCAGACCAGGTTGCCGACGTTTTCGAGAATCGCCAAATCGATGTCCCCGGTGCCCAGACCTTCCAACCCCTGCCGGGTCATTTCGGCGTCAAGGTGGCACATACCGCCGGTATGCAGCTGGATAGACTTTGCCCCGGCCCCGGCGATGGCGCGGGCATCCACATCGGAGTCAATGTCCGCTTCCATCACACCGATGCGCAGCTCATCTTTGAGGGCTGCAATGGTTCTGCGCAGCGTCGTGGTTTTGCCGGACCCCGGTGCGCTCATCAGGTTGAGCAGAAACACCTTCTTCGCTTTCAGGTCAGCCCGCAGCGCGGCGGCCTGCTCGTCGTTGGAAGCAAAGATGCTCTGCTTCACTTCCAAAATTTTTATGTTGTCCATGGGATGCTCCTTATAAATGTGGTATTATTTATATTTTAACATTGTGTATAAAAATCCGCAATCGACGAATCTGCCAAAAAAGAAAGGGCGGGGTGGGTGATTTGACGAAAAAACGAGGCGTTGCACCCGCTCCCTCCCCGTGCTATAATACAAACAAAAACAAGCAAAGGAGACACCCCATGAAATTCTCAGAAATGCCCTATGCCCGCCCGGATCTGGATGCGGTGAAGCAGCAGTTCGCCGACCTGCGCACCCGGCTGGAAAACGCCAGATCCTACGCCGAGGCCCGCGAAATCTTCCTGGAAGAGGAAACGCTCAACAAACACGTTGACACTGCCGCCCAGCTGGCCAGCGTGCGCAACAGCATTGACACCCGCGACAAATTCTACGATGAGGAGATGAACTTCTGGAACGAGGCCATCCCCCAGCTGCAGGAGTGCCAGAACGCCTGGAGCCAGGCTATGCTGGCGTCGCCTTTCCGCAAGGAGTTCGAGGCCGAGTACGGCAGCCTGATGTTCGTCAACGCCGAGATCGCCGACAAGGCGTTCTCGCCCGCCATCCTGGACGAGATGGCCCAGGAAAACAAGCTGACCACCGAGTACGGCAAACTCATCGCGTCGGCGCAGATCCCCTTTGAGGGCGGCGTCTATACCTTGAGCCAGCTCTCGCCCTTCAAGAACGACCCCGACGATGCCCGCCGCCTGGCCGCCTGGAAGGCTGAGGGCGCGTGGTACAAGGAGCATGAGGCCGAGTTTGACGGCATCTATGACAAGCTCGTCCACCTGCGCGACACGATGGGCAAAAAGCTTGGCTATGAGGGTTACACCACCCTGGGCTACTACCGCATGGGCCGCAACTGCTACACGAAGGCCGACGTAGAGAAGTTCCGCGCCGCCGTGGTCAAGTATATTGTGCCGCTGGCCGACAGCATCTACCGCGAGCAGGCCAGGCGTCTGGGCAAGCAGTACCCGATGAACGCCGCCGACAACGCCTTGATGTTCCGCAGCGGCAACCCGCGCCCGGCGGGCGACGCCGACGCCATCCTCAAGCAGGGCAAAAAGTTCTATGAGGAACTTTCCCCCGAGAGCGGTGTGTTCTTCAACAAAATGCTGGATGACGAGCTGCTGGATGTGCTGTCCACCCCCGGCAAGGCGGGCGGCGGCTACTGCACCAGCCTGGGCGATTACGAAATGCCGTTCATTTTTGCCAACTTCAACGGCACGCAGCATGACGTCGAGGTCGTGACCCACGAGGCAGGCCACGCCTTTGCCGCCTACATGAACCGCGACCGCATCCCGTACTCCTACGTCTGGCCCAGTATGGAGGCCTGCGAGGTCCACTCCATGTCTATGGAGTTCTTCGCCTGGCCCTGGGCCGAGGGCTTCTTCGGTGCGGACGCCCGCAAGTTCCGGTACAGCCATCTGGCGGGCGCACTGACCTTCATCCCTTACGGCACGATGGTCGACCATTTCCAACATATCGTTTATGAACACCCAGAGTTGACCCCGGCCCAGCGCCACGAGGAGTGGAAGAAACTGGCCGCCATCTACCAGCCCTGGATGCGCCTGGACGGCGAAATTCCCTTCTACGGCGCGGGCGAGTACTGGCAGCGCCAGATGCATATTTACCAAAGCCCCTTCTACTACATTGACTACTGCCTGGCGCAGACCGTCAGCCTGCAATTCTGGGCGATGCTGCAAAAGGATCGCGCCGACGCCTGGGCACACTACATGGCCTACACCAAGCAGGGCGGCAGCCGCACCTTTACCGAGCTTTTGAAGAACGCGGGCCTGACCACCCCCTTTGAGGAAAGCTGCCTGCGCAGTGTCAGCGAGACAGCCAAACAGTGGCTGGACAACTATGACCTGGCAGGTATCGTGTGATGGCCGACCGCGAGAAAAAGAAGAAGCGCGCCTATCTCGATGACTTTGAAAAAGACCTGAACGGCAACTACCGGTACCGCGGGGCACACTACCGCTATGCAGGTGAGATCCCGCGCGGCAAGGCGCTGGCCCGGCTGTGGGCTTTGTGCGGCGGCGGTGCGGCGCTGACCGTGGCGGCGGGCGTTTTGCCCGGGGCCACGGCCCGCGCACCGCTCTACCTGGAGCTGCCCTACATGGCAGCGCTGGTACTGGCGTTGTACGCCGTGGTGGTACTGGTGCGTGCAACGCGCGGCGGCGACCCGATGCGGGCTTACATCCACGAGCAGACCGTGCAAAAATTGCCCTCTTTGTGTGTGGCCTCTGCCGTCTTGTGCGGCGTGGCCGCTGCGGGACAGGGGATGGCGGTGTTTGCGGATGGAGGACAACTGCTTGACACACACGGTATTTTTATACTTTTTGAAATCGCCGCCTGTGCCGCATTTGCTGCCGCGGCGGGGATGGTCAAAAAGATGCCGTGGAATAGGGAAGAATAATTATACATTATATAAGGGCGTGCTCTGCCGGGAGGCGGGGCACGTTTTTTGTGCGCAGAGGAAAGGCTCCCCCCCTCGGGGGAAGCTGCCCGCGGAGCGGACTGATGAGGGACGGCCTTGCCGTGATTGCCCTTTTACGGCGCAGCATCGGCAAACACGCCCCTCATCCGACCTCGTTTCGCCCGGCCACCTTCCCCCAAGGGGGAAGGCTCAAACCCACCCTTCCAAAATTCTTATCCAAATTTCGTCAAAAGGTACAAAAGTGTGATTTTCGGTTGACTTTTTTGCGATTTTACGGTATGCTAAACAATAAGCCATTATCGACAAGTGTGCGCTGTAAAGAAACAACAGGGTTCAGAAAGGGGTACCCCTTTCTCGTATTACGCTCTTGGGGAGCGTAATAATGATTTGTAGGTGAGGGCAAAATATAGGAGGTTTTACACATGAAAAACACCAAGCAAGTCATTGCACTGGCATCTGCTGCCGCACTCAGCGTCAGCGTGCTGGCTGGCTGCGGCGGTGCTGCGTCCGACGCGACCAGCGAGAGCACCAGCACTGCTACTGCCGAAGCATCTAACACGGCCGCTTCTGATGGCACCCTCGTTCTGGCAGAGACCGGCTTTGAGGGCAAGTTCAGCCCCTTCTTCGCCGCCTCTGCTTCCGACCAGGATGTCATTGACCTGACCCAGCTCGGTCTGCTCGGCGCTGACCGTAAGGGCGAAATGATCCTGAACGGCATCGAGGGCGAGACCCGCGAGTACAACGGCACCGACTACACCTACTACGGCACCTCTGACTGCGTTGTCACCGAGAACGACGACGGCACCGTCACCTACGATATCAAGCTGCGCGACGACCTGAAGTTCTCCGACGGCGAGCCTGTCACCATCGACGACGTCATCTTCTCGATGTATGTTTTCCTCGATCCTACGTATGACGGCTCTGTGACCATGTACTCCACCCCCATCGTTGGTCTGGAGGAGTACCGCAATTCTATGTCCACCCTGTCCAAGCTGATCGCTGAGGCCGGCGAGGACAACACCGACTACACCAACTTCACCGAAGAGCAGCAGAAGGCTTTCTGGGATGCTGTCAATGACGGCGGCGTGAAGTTTGCCCAGGAGATCGTTGACTATATGATGGCCAACGGTGCTACCGATGTTGCCTCCGCTGCTGCCGGCTGGGGCTTCGATGGTCTGGCTGCCGATGCCACCGCCAAGGACTTCTTCCTGGCGATCGGCGAGCAGTACGACTGGAGCTTCTCCGCTATGGAGGCCGAGTCCGCCGGTTCTGCCCTGTCTGAGCTGATCCCCGAGGACGTCTACGCATACTCCACCACCGGTGTCAATGTCGGCAATGCAGTTGCCAACGTTGCCGGTATCGTCAAGACCGGTGATTACAGCATGACGCTGACCACCAGCGAGCTGTCCACCACCATGATCTACCAGCTGCAGATGCCCATTGCCCCCCTGCACTACTACGGCGATGAGAGCCTGTACGACTACGACAACAACTCCTTCGGCTTTGTCAAGGGTGATCTGAGCGGCGTCCGCTCCAAGACCAGCGCTCCTCTGGGCGGCGGTATGTTCACCTTCTCCAAGTACAGCGACGGCGTTGTCTACCTGGATGCCAACCCCGACTACTTCAACGGCGCACCGAAGGTTGCCCACGTCAACATGAAGGAGACCCAGGAGGCCGATAAGATCACCGGCGTTCAGGCCGGCACCATCGACATCTCCGATCCTTCCTACTCTCTGGAGGTTGCTGACCAGATCGCCGACATCAACGGCGCCGAGGGTGAGGACGGCCCCGTCATCACCACCCGCCTGAAGGATTACCGCGGCTACGGCTACATCGCCCTGAGCGCCAAGAACGTCAACGTCGGCGGCGACCCCTCCTCCCAGGCCTCCAAGGATCTGCGCAAGGCCATCATGACCGTCATCGCTGCTTACCGCGATGAGGGCATCGACTCCTACTACGGCGATACCGCTACCGTCATCAACTACCCCATGTCCAACACTTCCTGGGCTGCTCCCTCCGTCACCGACGACGGCTACCAGATTGCCTACTCCACCGACGTGGACGGCAACGAGATTTACACCTCCGACATGAAGAGCGAGGACAAGTACGCCGCCGCTCTGCAGGCTGCCCTGGGCTACTTCGAGGCTGCCGGTTACACCGTCGAGAACGGCCAGATCACTGCCGCTCCCGCCGGTGCCAAGATGGAGTATCAGGTCAACATCGGTGCTTCCGGCAACGGTGACCACCCCTCCTTCCAGACCCTGACCAACGCTGCTGCCGCCCTCAAGACCATCGGCTTCACCCTGACTGTCAACGATATGGCCAACGCTTCTGACCTGTTCGCTTCCTATCAGTCCGGCGCTGCCGAGGGTTGGGTCGCTGCCTGGCAGTCCACCAATGACCCCGATATGTTCCAGCTGTACCACAGCCAGGGCGCTACCAACTACTACGCCATCAACGATGCCGACCTGGATGAGCTGATCATGGCTGCCCGCCAGACCACCGACCAGGAGGCCCGCAAGGCCATGTACAAAGAGGCCATGGAGATCATCCTGGATTGGGGTGTCGAGCTGCCCGTCTACCAGCGCAGCGAGGCTACCATCTTCTCCACCGAGCGTGTCAACATCGACACCATCGCGAAGGATCAGACCCCGTACTGGACCTACAAGTCTGAGCTGAACAACCTCGAGCTGAACTAAGTTTCAGCCCCGGGTTGTAAGGCAGGTGACCGCCCGATAAGGGCGGTTGCTTGCTGTCAAGGCATGGGCGGACCAATGCCCGCCCGCGGGGCGTCGAGGACGCCGCCCCCTACAACTGCTAATATGGTCGTCCCACTCCCACGCAGTGTTTGCGCGCTGCGTGGGATGGGGATGCCCACATTACGGCATTTCCCTGCAAAATAAACGCGGTCTAACCGTGCAAGGAAGGAACGAAAACTCTTGCGAAATTACATCATCAAGCGTATCGCGCAGTCGGTATTGATCCTGTTCTGTGTCATGTTCATTATCTACGCGCTGATCCGCAGCCTGCCCAGCTCCTTTGCCGAGACGATGGCAATGCAGCTGGCCCAGGCCCCCGGTGCCAAACCCTATGAGGAATGGCTGGCCCAGCTCAATGCGGCCTACGGCCTTGACCTGGACATTATCCCCGGCTTCTTCACCTGGCTGAGCAAGGCCATCGTCGGCAACTTCGGCGACAGCTGGAAGTGGAACGTGCCCGCCACCCAGAAGTTCACCGAGGTCATCGGCCTGTCTGTCATCATGGGCGGTATCTCCTTTGTGCTGTCCATCCTGATTGCTGTGCCCCTCGGCGTGCTGGCTGCCACCAAGCAGTACAGCCGCACGGACTACGTCATCACGGCTGCGGCGCTGGTCGGTATTTCGCTGCCCACCTTCTTCTTTGCTACGCTGCTCAAGCTGCTGTTCTCGGTCAAGCTCGGCTGGTTCGATCTGTACGGCCTCGTCGGCCGTGACTATGCCCAGCTGGACGCCTGGGGGCAGTTCTGCGATAAGGCCAACCATCTGGTGCTGCCCATCGCAACGCTGGTCATCGTCTCCATCGGCGGCTATATGCGCTATACCCGTACGAATATGCTGGAAGTGCTGAACGCGGACTACATCCGCACCGCCCGCGCCAAGGGCCTGTCGGAGCATACGGTCATCTACAAGCACGCCTTCCGCAACACGCTGATTCCCCTTGTCACCATCATCGGCGGCAGCCTGCCCGGCCTGTTCAGCGGTGCCCTTATCACCGAGACGCTGTTCTCCATCCCCGGCATCGGCTATATTTCCTACCAGTCCATGGTCGCAGGCGACATCCCCTTCACAATGTTCTACCTGTCCTTTATGGCGGTGCTGACGTTAGCCAGCAACCTGCTGACCGATATCCTGTACGGCGTGGTTGACCCGCGCGTGCGCATTTCTTAAAGAAAGGAGACTGCACACCCATGAGCGAAAACACGCAGAACCAGAACCCGAAGCAGGAGCAGTACTCCCTGAACGATGACCGCCGCGTCAAGGTTTTGTCTCCTGGCGCACTGGTCGCCAAGCGGTTCTTCCGCAACCGTCTGGCCGTCGTCGGTCTGTCCATCCTGATTGCAATGTTCCTGTTCTCCTTCGTCGGCGGCCTTGTCAGCCCCTACGGCCAGGACGAGCAGTTCTTCACCTACACCCAGATGTCCAAGGAGTTCGTCGGCGTCACCCGCAACGACACGATGCGTTTTGTCGTGGCCGACGGCCAGAACTTCGGTTCCATCGCCCAGAGCAAGGCCCTTGAAACCGTGAAGAAGGGCAGCACCGAGTTCAACTATAAAGATACTGACTACACCGTCGATATCCAGAGCGACGACTTCTATGTCGTCTACCAGGGCAGCGACGTCATGGGCTATGCCAGCCGCGACCTTGTCAACGAGGCCGACGGTGCGCCGAAGTTCAGCTTTGACGTCAAGCTGGCCGCCCTGACTGCCATGACGGCAGGGGAGAGCGACTTCACCGCCGACGGCGTGGACTACACGCTGAACAAGGACGGCGAGATCGCCGCCAATGGCGAGCAGCTGGGCTATGTCAGCCGCTTTGTCGTCTCCGCCGCCGATTCCAGCGTCGTCGTTACCCGCGACTTCAAGGATCGCCTGGAAGAGGCCATCAACGAGAACGCCGATAAGTTCAACTACACCGACGCCGAGGGGAACGAGGCCGAGTACGATATCGTCTACGATGCCTCCACCAAAGTTTGGTCCGTCAAGCAGATGACCGAGACTTACGTCTACGACCGCTACGCCAGCCCCAGCAAGGCGCATTGGCTGGGCACCGACACCAACGGTATGGATATGCTGACCCGCCTGATGTACGGCGGCCGCGTCTCGCTGATCATCGGCTTCATCGTCGTCGTCATCGAGGCATCCCTGGGTATCCTGATGGGCGGTATCTCCGGCTACTTCGGCGGCTGGGTCGACAACATCATTATGCGTGTCGTCGATGTTTTCTACTGTATCCCTTCGATGCCGGTCATCATCATCATCGGCGCGGCTATGGACGCCATGCGTGTGGATTCCTGGAAACGTATGCTGTACCTGATGCTGATTCTCGGCTTCCTGGGCTGGCCCAGCATTGCCCGCCTGGTACGCGGCCAGATCCTCTCCCTGCGTGAGCAGGAGTTCATGCTGGCCACCGAGGCCTGCGGCATCAAGGTCTGGCACCGCATTTTCCGCCACCTGATCCCCAACGTTATCCCGCAGCTCATCGTTACCTGCACGATGGGCCTGGGCTCCACCATCCTGACCGAGGCCACCCTGTCCTTCCTGGGCCTGGGCGTCAAGTATCCGTTCGCCTCCTGGGGCAACATCATCAACGATGTCAACAACGCCTACGTTATGACGAACTACCTGTTCATCTGGATCCCCGCCGGTATCTGCCTGCTGCTGACCGTTCTGGGCTTCAACTTTGTGGGCGACGGTCTGCGCGATGCGTTTGACCCCAAGATGAAACGCTGATTGGAAGGAGAAACACACGATGGCTAAAAATCAGGACGGATATCTTTCCGCCAAAGAGTCGCGGCGTATCTCCAAGGAAAACCGCCGCATCACCGACCAATACGAGAAGCGCCGCAAGCGCCGCAACGTGCCCGAGAGTGAGTACACCACCCAGATGAAGGACCCCGCCAACGCGGTGGAGTTCGATAACCTGCACACCTATTTCTTCACCGACACCGGCGTCGTCAAGAGCGTCGACGGCGTTTCGTTTGAAGTGCCCATCGGCAAGACCGTCGGCGTCGTCGGTGAGTCCGGCTGCGGCAAGTCTGTCACCAGCCTTTCCCTGATGCAGCTGCTGCAGCGCCCCCAAGGGCAGATCGTCGAAGGCGAGATTCGTCTGAACCTCGGCAATGACAAGGCCTACGACATTGCCAAGACCCCGACCGACAAGATGCAGGGCCTGCGCGGCAACTATATCTCGATGATCTTCCAGGAGCCTATGACGAGCCTGAACCCGGTGTTCCGCATTGGCGCACAGATCGAAGAGGTCATTGCCCTGCACGAGGGCGAGGGCAAGACAAAAGAGGACATCAAGAAGCGCACCATTGAAATGCTGGAGATGGTCGGCATTGCCAACAGTGAGGGTGTCTACGCGATGTACCCCCACGAGCTGTCCGGCGGTATGCGCCAGCGCGTCATGATCGCCATGGCGCTGGCCTGCAACCCGAAAATCATCATTGCCGACGAGCCGACCACCGCGCTGGACGTGACGATCCAAGCCCAGATCCTGGACCTGCTGCGCAACCTGAAGGATCGCATCAACTCGTCCATTATGCTGATCACCCACGACCTGGGCGTTATCGCCGAAATGGCCGACTATGTCGTTGTCATGTATGCGGGCCGCGTGGTCGAGAAGGGCACGGTGGAGGAAATTTTTGCCCACCCGAGCCACCCCTACACCATTGGCCTGATGGCGTCCAAGCCGGTCGTCGGCAAAAAAGTGGACCGCCTGTACTCCATCCCCGGCAAGGTGCCTAACCCGGTCAATATGCCGGATTACTGCTACTTCAAGGACCGCTGCGAAATGCAGCTGCCCTGCTGCAGCGGCGAGTACCCCTGCGAGATCAGCCTGTCCCCCACGCACAAGGTCAGCTGCTACCGCTACTATGAAGAAAACAGAAAGGCGGGTGAGTGACGCATGGCAAAGAAGGAAAAACTTCTGGTTGAAAACGACTACACCCCCGTCACCTACGACCCTCAATATATTTTGATGGTCAACCACCTCAAAAAGTATTTCCCCATCAAGGGCGGTCTGCTGTCCCAGACTGTGGGCTATGTTAAGGCTGTGGACGGCGTTACCTTCAACCTGCGCCGCGGCTGCACGATGGGCCTGGTCGGTGAGTCCGGATGCGGAAAATCCACGACTGGCCGTACCATTCTGCGCCTGGGCGGTGAAAAGACCGGCGGCCAGGTGCTCTTCAACGGCAAGGAAGTCTACGACATGACCCCGGCCGAAATGCGTGCGCTGCGTACCCAAATGCAGATCATCTTCCAGGATCCGTTCTCCAGCCTGTCCCCGCGTCTGCCGGTCGGTGAAATTATCGGCGAAGCTGTGCGCGAGCACAACCTGGTGCCGAAAAACGAATTTAACGATTATATCGACCAGGTCATGGACGACTGCGGTCTGCAGCCCTACCACAAGACCCGCTACCCGCACGAATTTTCCGGTGGCCAGCGCCAGCGTATCTGCATTGCCCGCGCCCTGGCGCTGAACCCTGAGTTCGTCGTCTGCGACGAGCCGGTCTCCGCGCTGGACGTTTCGATTCAGGCGCAGATCATCAACCTGCTCAAGAGCCTGCAGGAAAAGCGCAACCTGACCTATCTCTTTATCTCCCACGACCTGTCCGTCGTCGAGCATATCTCGGACACGGTGGGCGTTATGTACCTGGGCAACCTGGTGGAGTACGGCGAGACCGACGATATCTTCGCCCACCCGCTGCACCCCTACACCAAGGCGCTGTTCTCGGCCATCCCCATCCCGGACCCGACGGTCAAACGCGAGCGTATCGTGCTGCAAGGCTCGATCCCGTCCCCGGCCAACCCGCCGTCCGGCTGCAAGTTCCACACCCGCTGCCCTTACGCCACCGAGCGCTGCAAGACCGAAGCACCGAAGCAGCGTGAGGCCGAGCCGGGCCATTACGTGGTCTGCCACCTGTACGACAAATGAGGAAGCACGACGATTTTGAGGACGATGGCCGCACCATCGCCGATATGAGTGATATCGGCCCTGCGCCGATGCTGCGCCCCCACCGCCGCAAGGCGGGCACCCCGCCACCAGAACCGGCCAACGACCGCCCATGGGAGCAAGCCCCTGACTGGACCGCCAAGGAAAAGTTCTTGGCCGTGCTGGGTGCCATGAAAGCAACCCTGCTGATTGCCGGGGTCTACCTGGCGGGGCTGGCAGTGCTGCTGCTCATCCTGTTCCTGCTGTGGAAATAATGGCATAAAACTCCAAAAGGCACACACCGATTTTGCGTCGGTGGGTGCCTTTTTTGCAATTTGCGCGATGTACAGCTTATTTTTTGATGTAATGCTCCACGATTAGCTTCTGCGCCGGGGGAGTGAACTGCAAAACCGAGTAGGGTGTGCCGCGGGCGCTGACGCGGTCCTCGCTGCGCAGGCCGGCATCTACACCGGCGGGGGTGGGCACGTAATAAAAGCCCTTGGTGGGGAGTTTTTCCATGGCAATCAACCGCTCGTCCAGCAGCCAGCCCTCCATATCCTTGATGGTGGGGGCTTTCATGTCGGGCGCGGCGACGGCGGCCAGCGCCTCCTTCATTTCGGCGGGGGAGAGGGCGTCCTGGTAGGCAAACGCCGCGGCGCGTTCCTCGGTCAGACAGAATGCGGCCTTGGTGGCCTTGCTGCCGGGCTTGGCGGTTTTCGCGGGCGTTTCCGGTGCGGGCTCCGGATCGGGGGCATCCAGACTCAGCACCGCGTCGGGGTGGTCGGCGCGGTAGGCGTCGATGACCGCAAAGAACTGGTCGGCATACTTCTCGTACTTGCGCTCGCCCATGCCGTAAATACCGATCATCCCTTCCACCGTTGCGGGGGCACGCAGGCACATATCGGCCAGCGATTTGTCGCCGAACACGACGTAGGGCGGCAGCCCCTCGCGCTGGGCGATCTCGAACCGCAGGGTGCGCAGCTGTTGGTACAGCTCCAACCCGGCCTTGGTCAGGGCGTCCATCACGCTGCGCTTTTTGGGGCGCTGCACCCGCTCCGGCTCCTGCCGGGGTGGCAGCTTGACCAGCACTTGCGCCCCGGGCTGTTTCAGCGGCGTGATATCGCCCATCCGCAGCACGGCGTACTGGTCGTCGGTCTGCACCAAATATCCATCTTCCAACAGCTGGGCCAGCAGCCGGTCCAGCACATCCCGGGGCAGGTCTTTCAGCTGGCCGTAGCTCTTGTAATTCGTCGCGCCGATCTCTTTCAGCCGGGCGCGGTTGGCCCCCTGCAAGGTGCCAAAGACGATGGCCTTGCCAAACCGGCCCCGCGTCTCGGCCACGCAGTTGATCATCCACTTGGCCGCGGCGGTCAGGTCGGCCTGTTCATACACATTGTTGCAGCTGCCGCAGTTGCCGCAGGGCGCGGCGGGGTGCTCGCCGAAATATTCCAAAATATAGTTGCGCAGGCAGGCCGTTGTCTTGCAGTAACGCTCCATCGTCTGCAACCGCTGCAAGTCGCGCTGGCGCAAAAGCTCGGCGTCCTCGTCGTCGGATTCCGAAAAATCCTTGCGGTCCAGCAAAAACTTGTTGATGACCACATCCTGCGCCGAAAAGAGCAAAACGCACTGGGACGGAAGTCCATCGCGCCCGGCGCGGCCTGCCTCCTGGTAATAATTCTCCATGCTTTGGGGCATATTGTAGTGCAGCACGAACCGCACGTTGGATTTGTCGATGCCCATGCCGAAGGCGTTCGTCGCCACGATGACGGGGGCTTTGTCGTAGATGAAATCGTTCTGGTTCTTCTTGCGCGTCTCGGCGGCCAGACCCGCGTGGTACTTGGTGGCGGCAAAGCCGTAGTCAGCCAGCAGGGCTTGCAGCTTGTCTACATTTTTGCGGGTGGCACAGTAGATGATGCCGCTCTCGCCCGGGTGGTCGCGCAGGTATTGCAGCACAAAATCATCCTTGCGGTGGATCTGCTCCACCTGAAAGTAGAGGTTCGGCCGGTCAAAACCGGTGACAAGCAGCTCCGGGTCATGCAGCCGCAGCGTGCAGATGATATCGTCCCGCACCTCCCGCGTGGCAGTGGCCGTAAAGGCGGACAGGATGGGGCGTTCCGGGAGGCTGTCCACAAAATCAAGGATTTTTAAGTAGCTCGGGCGGAAATCCTGGCCCCACTGGCTGATGCAGTGGGCCTCGTCCACTGTGACCATCGAGATATCCGCCGCCGTAGCAAAGCTGCGGAACGCGCCGCTTTCCAGCCGCTCGGGCGCAACGTAGATGATTTTATAGCTGCCCTCGGCGGCCAGGTTCAGCGCACGGCTGATTTGGCTTTCCGACAGGGAAGAATTGATGTATGCCGCTCGGATGCCCGCCGCGTTCAGCGCCTTGACCTGGTCCTGCATCAAGGAGATCAGCGGCGAGATGACCAGCGTGATGCCCGGCAGCAGCAGCGCCGGGACCTGGTAGCAGATAGATTTGCCCGCGCCGGTGGGCATGATAGCCAGCGCGTCCCGCCCGGTCAGGATGGCGTCCACAATTTCAGCCTGCCCGGGGCGGAAGGAATCATAACCGAAATAGCGTTTCAGCGCCTCCAACGGTGTCATGCAGTGTGCTCCCCTCTTTTATTCTAAGTATACCCCGATTTGCCGCCAGTGTAAAGCTAGTTGGGGGCAAGGCTTTGCCGCAGCTGGGCGCGGTACTCGGTTGGGGTAACGCCGTACAGTGCGCGGAAACTCTTTAAAAAACTGCTGTAATTTGTAAAGCCGCTGGCATTGCAGGCGTCCAGCACGCTGGCCCCGGCCGCAATGGCGTTGCGGCAGTGCTGCATCCGCAGGTTGGTCAGGTAGCCGTGTACGCTTTCCAGTGTGTACTCCTTGAACACGCGGGACAGATGCTCCCGGCTTGTGTAGGTGTACTTGGCCAGCTGTGCCACGGTCAGCCCGGGGTCGGTGTAGTGGGTTTGCAGGTAGTCAACGGCCTTGGCAATCAGCAGGCTGGTGGCCGAGGGCGGCGGTGCAGCGTTGCGCCGGGTGATGACATGGCTGGCAAGCAGAATCAGCTCTGTTACCTCGCAGCATTGCACGATGGAGCGTATCCTTTCGTCCAGTGAGACCGTCTGTGCCATCCGTTCCAGCAGGCCGCGGAAATCCCAGTGCAGGACGGCGTTTGCATCCAAGATGATGGGGTCGCGGTTCCATGCGCGGCGGGGCAGACCGCTCTGCTGCCAGGCTCGATCCCAGATGCCCGGCGCGATCTGCACGACGAGCCGCTCCGAAGTATCCGCCGTGATGTTGAACTTGCCGGAGTGGTACATTTCGCCGGGGAACAAAATCAGCTCGCCCAGGTGTAAATCGTAGACGCTGCCGCCGACGGAATAGCGGACACTGCTGCCCGCTACCGGCAAAATCAGCTCATAGTAGGGGTGGGAGTGGACGACCGACTGGCTGTTGACCTGGTTCGTGTACCAGGCCACCACTACGTCACCGCCCTGCAGGGCGGCGCTGGCGATCTCCTGTGTCAGAACAGAATCTACATAGTGCGGAACTTTTTGGATAATCATGGCGTCGGTCCTCCTGCAATTTTTGTCCTTAAAACGATTATATCACATTTTGCAACATTCATGCCACAAATGCAGAAGAAATTTCATGAACAATTTGTTATTATAAGGTCGAAACAGGGCGAACGGCTTATAGATGCACAAAAATTATATCCGATTTTTGTGCATATTGCCTATTTACGCCCAAACCACCGCATCACAAAGAAAGGGGAAAATCTATGAAAGTGTGCTACACCGGCGGCGCAGTCACCGACCACGGCAGCTACTATGCTGTGGCTACTAACGCCGTGGAACTGCGCATCTGGTTCCTGACCGACGACATCCTGCGCATCCGCGCGGGCTTTGACGGCGATTGGGACGAAGCCTCTTACAGCCTGACCATGACGGCGTGGGACTCCCGCACCGACGAACTGATGAAGGACTGCCGCAAGCGCGTCCAGCCCGCCGAGGCTGCGCTGACCGACGGCGGCAAGCAGGCCGTCATCCAGGGCAAGCGGCTGAAAGTCGTCATCGAGAAAGCGCCGTTCCGCATCATGGTCTATGATAAGGACGGGAGCCTGCTGCACGCCGATATTCCCGACCTGGCCTACCGCGAGGACAGCAACCACCGCCGCATCCATGCCAGCCAGATCGAGGCTGACGACTGCTTCTACGGCTTTGGCGAGAAATCCGGCGAGATCAACAAGGCCGAGAAATACATGAACATGGCCCCCGGCGACGCCATGGGCTACAACGCCAAGGAGACCGACTCCCTCTACAAGCATATTCCGTTCTACATCCGCCTGAACCGCGGCACCAGGCAGGCTGTGGGCTATTTCTACCACAACACGGCCGAGTGTGATTTCAACATGGGCCGCGAGAAGCGCAACTACTGGCACCGCTATTCTTCCTACCGCACCGACGCGGGCGACATTGACCTGTTCCTGATTGCCGGTCCGTCCATCCGCGAGGTCATCGAGCGCTACACCGACCTGACCGGCAAGAGCGTCATGCTGCCGAAGGCCGCGCTGGGCTATCTGGGCAGCTCGATGTATTATCCCGAGCTGCCCGAGAACAGCGATGACGCCGTGCTCGACTTCATCGACACGACCCGCGAGGAGGGCATCCCCGCAGACGGCTTCCAGCTGTCCAGCGGTTACTGCGCGGTCGAGACGCCCGAGGGCATCAAGCGCTGCACCTTCACCTGGAACCACAAGCGGTTCAAGAACCCGGCAGACTGGTTCGCCCAGATGGAAAAGCGCGGCATTGTCGTCTCGCCCAACATCAAGCCCGGTATGCTGCTGGTCCACCCGCTGCTGGACGAGATGAAGCAGAAGGGGATGTTCCTGCCCGCCTCCGATGACAACACCGGTGTGGATGGTCTGGCCGTCGGCACCTGGTGGGGCGGCCCCGGACTGTTTGTTGACTACACGAAGGAATCCACCCGTTTGCACTGGAAGCAGTACATCAAGGACGCGCTGCTTAAGTACGGCTGCCGCTCCATCTGGAACGACAACTGCGAGTATGACTCCCTCGTCGATAAGGACGCGAAGGTCTACTTTGAGGGCAAGGGCAGCACCATCGGCACGATGAAGCCGGTCATGAGCAACCTGATGTGCCAGCTGTCCAACGAGGCCATCGAGGAATACGACCCCGACTGCCGCCCCTTTTCGGTCTGCCGCTCCGGTCACGCCGGCATCCAGCGGTATGCCCAAGTCTGGGCTGGCGACAACCTGACCTGCTGGGATACCCTGAAATACAACATTGCTACGATCTTGGGCATGGCGCTCTGCGGTGTGTCTAACCACGGCTGCGACATCGGCGGCTTCTTCGGCCCCGCGCCGGAGGGTGAGCTGTTTGTGCGCTGGGTGCAGAACGGCATCTTCCAGCCGCGCTTCTCCATCCATTCGACCAACACCGACAACACCGTTACCGAGCCTTGGATGTACAGCGACAAAAAGCAGTACATCAAGGAGGCCATCGACTTCCGCTACAAGCTCAGCCCGACGCTCTACTCGCTGATGGAGCGCGCTCACGAGAACGGCCTGCCCATCTGGCAGCCGACGTTCAGCGTGTTCCAGAACGACCCGGCCACCTACGACGAGGGTGTGGACTTTATGTTCGGCGATTCTCTGCTGGTGGCCAATGTTGTCGAGAAAGGCCAGACCGTCCGCCCGGTCTACCTGCCCAAGACCGAGAACGAAGCCGAGCGGTTCTACGACTTCTACACCCGCGAGGCTTATGCCCCCGGCCAGACGATTGAAGTGCCGGTGGACATCGCCAGCATCCCGCTGTTTGTGCGCAGCGGCGCCATCATCCCGATGAGCGGCAACGCCCTGCATAACCTGATGACGGAGAAAACCACGGCCCTGGATATCCTGATGGCCCCGGACGTTGACTCTGCGTTCACCCTGTACGAGGACGACGGCCGCACGAACGACTACCGTAAGGGTGCATACCTCAAGACGAAAATCGACGTCAAGGCAGGCGTCAAGACGGTCGTGACCTTCACGAACGAGGGCACTTACGAGACAGCGGTCGAGAGCATCGCACTCGACATGATCCACCGCGAGAAATCGCCGTTCTACGTCCAGCTGGACGGCCAGGAGCTGCCGCATTTCCTGCACCGCCGCAAGTTTGAGGAAGCCGAGAGCGGCTGGTATTACAGCCAGCGCCTCAAGAGCGTGCAGATCAAGTACCCCAACCCCAAGAAAAACCACGAGGTGCTTGTCTCGTTCGAGCAGTTTGATTTGATTGGGATGTAAGGGGGAGGCGGCGGTGAGAAATCCCTCCGCCCTCGCTTTGACAAGGGAGGCTTTAAAGGCCCCCTTGTCAAAGGGGGCTGTCCGCGAAGCGGACTAGGGAATTCCCCGCTGCACCTGCCCGCAGCGACCACATATATCAGAAGGAGAAAATTATGTTCAAGAAAATTGCAGCCCTGGGTGCTGCTGCGGCGCTGTGCGTCGGGCTTATGTCCGGCTGCGGCGCGTCCGGTACCGCGGCCGATACCAGCTACAGCGCCGAGAACCCGCTGGTGCTGACGCTGGCCCACGGCCTGTCCGAGACCCACACTGTCCATATCGCCATGACCCAGTTTGCCGACGAAGTCGCCGAAAAGACCGATGGCCGCATTCAGGTCAAGATCTTCCCCAACGGCCAGCTTGGCAGCGAGAACGAGAACCTTGAGCAGCTGCAGGCGGGTGTTATCGCCATGACGAAGGTCTCCGCCCCCGGCCTTGCCACCTACAACGAGGCCTACAACGCCTTCGGCCTGCCCTACATTTTTAATGACACGGAGGATTTCTACCATGTCATGGACTCCCAGGAGATGCAGGACTTCTTCCTCTCGACCGGCGACGACGGCTTTGTCACGCTGACCTACTACACCTCCGGCGCACGTTCCTTCTACACGAAGGACAAGGCCATCCGCACCCCGGCAGACCTCAAGGGCCTGAAGATCCGCGTGCAGGATATGAAGAGCCAGACCGATATGATGAGCTACCTCGGCGGCATCCCGGTCGCCATGTCCTACGGCGATGTCTACACCTCGCTGCAGACCGGCATCATCGACGGCACCGAGAACAACGAGACGGCCCTGACCACCGGCAAGCACGGCGAGGTCTGCAAGGTCTACTCGGTCGATCAGCACGCCATGATCCCCGATGTACTGATCATGAGCGAAAAGGTCTGGAAGACCATCAGCCCGAAGGATCAGCAGATTCTTCTGGAGGCTGCCCACGATTCCACCGACGCCCACAAGGTTATGTGGGACACCGCCGTGGAGGAGGCCGTCAAGGAGGCCCAGGAGACCATGGGCGTCGAATTCGTCTACGACGTCGACAAGGAAGCCTTCCGCGAGGCGACCCAGCCCATGATCGAAGCCTACGAAGAAGAGTATCCCGGCGTCAAGACGCTGATGGATACCATTGAAAAGGCAAGAGGGGAGGAGTAAGTCATGAAAAACACCTTCGCAGCCATCAAATACTGGATGGATAAAATTCTCAGCATCGCCTGTGCGATTCTGCTTTCCTTCATGACCATTCTGGTGCTTATCCAGGTGTTCTCCCGCTATGTGCTCAACAGCCCGGTCGCCTTTACCGAGGAGCTTGTCCGTTACAGCCTGATTTGGACCGGCTTCATCGGCGCGGCCTACGCCTTCTCCACCCGTGAGCATATGTCGCTGACCCTCGTCCGCGACAAGTTCACCGGCAAGGCCCACACCGCCCTGCTGGTGGCCATCGACGGCCTGATCCTCCTGATGGCAATCTTTGTTTTCACGATCGGCGGCTTCAAGCTGGCTGTTTCCGCCAGCCGCGAGTTCTCGGCGCTGCTGGGCATCCCCCGCAGTCTGGTTTACGCTATCGCCCCGATTTCCGGCGTGTTCATTGTGATTGCGCAGATCATCAACATCTATGAGGACATCACCGGCGAAAAAGTAGAATCCAAGGAGGGTGCAGACAAATGAGTATCACCATGACCACCGTTATTTTGTTCGCTGTGTTCGGCGTGCTGCTGTTCCTCGGCGTGCCCATCTCCATCAGCATTGTGGCATCCTCCATTGTGACGGCCATGTCTACCCTGTCCTGGGACCAGATCACCTTTATCACGATGCAGAAGATGAACTCCGGCGTGGAGAGCTTCTCTCTGCTGGCCGTGCCCCTGTTTATTCTGGCCGGCAACATCATGAACAACGGCGGTATCGCCAAGCGCCTTGTCAACTTTGCCCAGCTGTTTGTCGGCAAGATTCCCGGCTCGATGGCACAGGCCAACATCCTCGGCAATATGCTGTTTGGCGCACTGTCCGGCTCCTCCGTCGCCGCTGCGTCCGCCATGGGCGGCTGCATCAGCCCTATTGAGGAGGAAAACGGCTACGACCCCGCCTACTCCGCCGCTGCGAACATCGCCTCGGCCCCCACGGGTCTGCTGATTCCCCCGACCTCCGCCTTCATCGTTTACTCCACCGTCGCGGGCGGTGTGTCCATCTCCACCCTGTTCATGGCCGGTTATATCCCCGGCATCCTGATGGGTCTGTGCTGCATGATCGTTGCGTTCATCGGCGCGAAGAAGGCCGGCATGAAGGCCACCGGCTTTGACCGCAGCCAGAGCGTGCTGAAAACCGTCTGGGACGCGGTTCCGTCCCTGCTGCTCATCGTCATCGTCATCGGCGGCATCGTCTCCGGTGTCTTTACCGCCACCGAGGGCGCAGGCATCGCGGTTCTGTACTGCCTGATTCTCTCCGTAATCTACAAGAGCATCGACTTCAAGGGCTTCCTGAATATCCTGCTCAACTCTGCCAAGACCTCCGGCATCATTCTGTTCCTGATCTCCGCTTCTTCCGCTATGTCCTTTGTCATGGCCTACTCCGGCATCCCGGCGGCTATCTCCAACGGTTTGATGAGCCTGACCGACAACAAGTATATCATCTTCCTGCTGATGAATATCATCCTGCTGGTCATCGGTATGTTCATGGACATCACCCCGGCCATCCTGATTTTCACCCCGATTTTCCTGCCCATCGCCACCAGCTTTGGCATGACCGAGATCCAGTTCGGCGTTATGCTGATCTTCAACATGTGCCTGGGCAACATCACCCCGCCTGTCGGCTCTGTCCTGTTTGTCGGCTGCGGTATCGGCCATGTCTCCATCGAGCAGGTCACGTCCAAGCTCATCCCCTACTTTGTGGCACTGGTGGCCGCCCTGCTGGCTGTCACCTACATTCCCGCGCTGTCCCTGGGCCTGCCCAGCCTGATGGGCCTGATTTGAGCGCAGCTTAACAGCTGATTAAAATACGCAGCCCCCGCAGAAGGTTGACCTTTCTGCGGGGGTTGCGCTGTTTTTAGGGCGTTATATACATTGTCTGCTCTGTCTCCACGACCTGGGGCAGCCCGGCGGGGAAGGTGTAGCCCACCGCCAGCGAGACCGTGCACCGCTCTCCGGGCGTGAGCAGCGGCGGCGCGATCTCCAACGGGCGAACGGTGAAAAACTTGTGGCAAACAGCCCCTTGCGTTTCTGCCCGCATTGTGTTATACTCTACACCGTAAAACTGAATACGACAGCAGGTGCCTTTTTGCGCGGTTCCGCCGCACAGAAAAGGGTAAAAGGGAAGCGGGCGCAAATCCCGCACGATCTCGTCACTGTGATAAGGGAACCTGCCGCCAGGGTGCGCTTGCACCGGTCACTGGGCATCAGCCCGGGAAGGCGGCGGTGGGTGTTGATCTTTCAGCCAGGAAACCTGCCCGCTGCCGGGTACGGGGGCGCACAGCTCCAAATCACGAGGAATTGGTTGTACCGCAAAGAACCTGCTGAAAGTACGGGGTCTTTTTGTGTTGCCATTCTGCACGCAAAAAGGCCTCGTTTTTTGATAGGTGTGTTTTGCTGTGCCTTTCCGTGCCATGCAACGTTTTAAATAGGAAAGGAAGCAAACACATGAGAAAACGCAACCACAAAAAGCCTGCTGCCGTGCTGGCAGCCCTGGCCCTGACCACCGCGCTGCTGGCTGGCTGCGGCAGCACCGCCGCTACCACCGAGAGCACGGCTGAGAGCACCGCTGTCAGCGAGAGCGAAGCCGTAAGCAGCGAGGAAACCACAGACGAGGGAGATGCCGACGAAGTGGCCGCGAAAAACTGCGCCGATCTGATCGACGCCATCTATGTGCAGGAGCGCACCGACGACACCGACGCCCAGTGCGAGGCCGCCAAGGCTGCCTGGGACGCCCTGACCGACACCCAGAAGGAAATGGTCGAGGGCGAGAATGCCGACCCCGAGTATTTCGGCCGTGACACCGGCGACGCCGGCAACGACGACCCCCGCAACGAGGATGAGATCGGCGAGAACGAACTGCTGGTCGTCAGCTTCGGAACCTCCTTCAACGGCAGCCGCGCCGCTGACATCAAGGGCATCGAGGATGCCTTACAGGCCGCTAACCCCGATTGGAGCGTGCGCCGCGCCTTCACCGCGCAGATCATCATTAACCATGTGCAGGCCCGCGACGGCGAGAAAATCGACAACATGGGCCAGGCTTTGGATCGCGCCGTTGCCAACGGCGTTAAGAACCTGGTCGTCCAGCCCACCCATCTGATGCACGGTGCCGAGTACGACGAGATGTGCGAGGCCGTTGAGCAGTACAAGGACAAGTTCGAGAGCGTTGCCATCGCCGAGCCGCTGCTGGGCGAGGTTGGCGAGGATGCCACCGTCATCAACGCCGACAAGGAGGCCGTTGCCGCTGCCATCACCGCCGAGGCCGTCAAGACCGCTGGGTATGACGATGCCGCTGCTGCCGCTGCTGACGGCACCGCCTTTGTGTTCATGGGCCACGGCACGTCCCACACCGCCAAGATCAGTTACAGCCAGATGCAGACCACCATGCAGACCCTGGGCTATGACAATGTGTTCATCGGCACTGTCGAGGGTGAGCCGGAGGACACCGCCTGCGACGCTGTCATCGAGAAGGTCAAGGAGGCCGGTTACACCAAGGTCATCCTGCGCCCGCTGATGGTCGTTGCCGGTGACCACGCCAACAATGACATGGCCGGCTCTGACGAGGATTCCTGGCTGAGCCAGTTCAACGCCGCTGGCTGCTTTGACAGTGTCGACACCCAGATCGCCGGTCTGGGCGAGATCGCCGATGTCCAGCAGCTCTACGTTGATCACACCAAGGCAGCTATCGACTCCCTGAACGGTTAAGTTTGATACATTCTGCCCGAAGGGAACGCCTTCGGGCAGTTTTTGGGTTTGGGAGATAGAAAGCCATTTTCGGTGGAGAGGGGAGGGATTCATCCCGCCCGCGCCGTATGCCGTTATTGCTCGATTTCCCCGTGTGCCGCCCATGCGCGGCCCCTGCCGTGCGGTGTTCCCTTAATTTATATATATATATATATGTTAGAATAGAGACAGGAAGGTAACCATGAAAAAACGCCAACTCGCATCCATCACACTGGCCGCCCTGCTGCTGGCGGGCTGCGGCGCATCCGCATCCACCACCACCGAGAGTGCATCCGCGGCTGCCTCCACCGTGGAGACTGCCCCCGCCGCCACCGAAGCCCCTGCCGCCGCCCTGCCCGACGGCGTTTACACCGCCGAGTTCAAGACCGACAGCAGTATGTTCCATGCCAGCGAGGCCGTGGACGGCATGGGCACCCTGACCGTGGAAAACGGCGTTATGACGTTCCACGTCAGCCTGCAATCCCAGAAAATCGTCAACCTGTACCTTGGCATGGCCGCCGACGCCCCCGACCACGAGAGCGACTGGCTGCAGCCCACCGTTGACACCGTGACGTACTCTGATGGCACCAGCGACGAGGTCTACGGCTTTGATATCCCGGTGCAGGCCGTGGATACCGACTTCCAGCTGGCCATCCTGGGCACCAAGGGCACCTGGTACGACCATACCGTCAGCGTGGCCGATGCCCAGCCCGTCGCTGACGAAACTGCCGCCCCCGCTGAGGCACCCGCCGACGGCAGCTATACCTGTGCCGTGACGCTGGAAGGCGGCAGCGGACGCGCTACCGTCGAAAGCCCTGCCGCCCTGACCGTGGCCGACGGCACGATGACCGCCACCATCGTGTGGAGCAGCCCGAACTACGACTATATGCTCATCGACGGTGAAAAGTACCAGCCCACGAACACCGAAGGCAATTCCACGTTTGAGATTCCTGTCACCGCGCTGGACACGGCGCTGGCCGTCACGGCAGATACTGTCGCCATGAGCACCCCGCACGAGATCGACTACACGCTGACCTTTGACAGCGCAACGCTGACCGCTGCCGAATGAAGCATACTTTACTTTTGACCCTGCCCGCCCTGCTGCTGGCAGGCTGCGCGGCGGCATCGGAACTGACACAAACCGACGCACTTGCGATAGAAAGCCGCTACCCGCTCGATTATGCGCAGCAGTTCACGGTGGACGAATGCGCGGGCGGGTACAGCCTTATCACCATCGACGGTAGCCGCTATCTGGTCGTACCCGAAGGGGCCGCCGTGCCCGCCGAACTGGACGGCGACATTGTCGTTTTGCAGCAGCCTATCGAGAATATCTACCTCGTTTCTTCCTCCGCCATGGACCCCATCATCAGCATTGGTGGGCTGGGGGCGGTGGCACTCTCCGGCACGCAGGCCGAAAACTGGTATCTCGACGCTGCCCGCACCGCCATGGAGCAGGGCCAAATTGTCTACGCGGGCAAGTACAGCGCCCCGGATTACGAGACGATTTTGGCCGCCGACTGCGGCCTTGCCATCGAAAACACGATGATCTACCACACCCCCGAGGTGAAGGAGCAGCTGGAAAAATTCGGTGTGCCGGTGCTGGTCGAACGCTCAAGCTACGAGAGCGGTCCGCTGGCCCGCATGGAATGGGTCAAGCTCTACGGCATTTTGCTGGGCAAAACCAACGAAGCAGAGCGTGTTTTTGCGGATGCCGAGCAGCGCATCGCCCCCTTGGCGGACGAAGCCCCCACCGGCAAGACCGTCGCGCTTTTCTCCATCACCTCCAACAACCTTGCCACTGTGCGCAAAGGCGGCGATTACGTTGCCGAAATGATCAAGATGGCGGGCGGCAGTTACGCCTTTGCCGATTTGACCGACAGCGGCAACAACCTGGCGACCGTGAATATTTCGCTGGAAGATTTCTACGCCGGGGCCAAGGATGCCGACGTGCTGATTTATAACAGCACGATTGAGGGTGAACTGCGCTCTATCGATGAATTGATTGCCAAATGCCCAATGCTGGCCGACTTCAAGGCTGTGCAAAGCGGCAATGTCTGGTGTACCGCGCAGAGCCTTTTCCAGCAGAGTATGGAACTGCCGGATTTGATCCTGGACATGAATAAGGTGTTCACCGAGGGCAACCCCAATGCCAATGAATTGAAATTTTTGACGAAATTGCAATAAGGACGATACCATGCACACCCGAACACGCCTGACAATCGCATATTTCGCCATGGCGGCGGCCCTGCTGGCGCTGTTTGCACTCAATCTCTTCTGGGGCAGCGTGGCGCTTTCCCCGGCGCAGGTCGTGGACGCGCTGCTGGGCCGCGCCCCCGATGCGCTGACCGCCAACATCCTGTACCAGCTGCGGCTGCCCCGGGCGGTTATGGTCGTGCTGCTGGGCGCAGCATTGTCGGCGGCGGGCTACCTGCTGCAAACATTCTTTGCCAACCCCATTGCGGGGCCGTTTGTTATGGGCATTTCCAGCGGGGCCAAGCTGGCCGTCGCACTGACGATGGTCGTGTTCCTCAACCGCGGGCTGCTCACCAACTCATGGACGCTGATTCTGGCGGCTTTCGCCGGGGCCATGGCGGCCATGCTGTTTGTGCTGGCTGTGGCGCGCCGCGTGCAGCGGATGAGTATTCTGGTCATCTGCGGCGTCATGATCGGCTACATCTGCTCGGCGGTCACGGATATCGTCGTGGCCTTCGCGCAGGATTCCAACATCGTCAACCTTCACAACTGGTCGATGGGCAGCTTCTCCGGCATGACCTGGGGCAACGTTGCCACGGCGGCGGCCATTGTGCTTCCCTGCCTGGCAGCGGCGTTTCTGCTCTCCAAGCCGATGGCTGCCTACCAGATGGGCGAAAGCTACGCCGCCAGCGTCGGTGTACCGGTGCGGGTGTTCTCGGTGGCGCTGGTGCTGCTGTCCAGTTTGCTGGCGGCCTGCGTCACGGCGTTTGCCGGGCCGATATCCTTTGTGGGTATCGCGGTGCCGCATTTGGTAAAACAAACGCTGGGCAGTGCAAAACCGCTGCATGTGCTGCCCGGCTGCGCTCTGGGCGGCGCGGCGTTCTGCCTGCTGTGTGACCTGATCGCCCGCAGCCTGTTTGCGCCGACAGAACTGTCGATCAGCTCGGTCACGGCGGTGTTCGGTGCGCCGGTGGTCATCTGGCTGCTGGTGCGCCGCCACAGCGGGGAGGGGGCAGCATGAGCTATTGCGAAACACAGGCCCTCGCCATCGGCTATGGCGCACCGCTGCTGCGGGACATTGCCCTGCACGCTGAGCGCGGCAAGATACTGGCCCTCATCGGCCCCAACGGCGCGGGCAAGTCCACCTTATTAAAGACGCTGGCGGCGCAGCTGCCCACACAGGGCGGTGCGGTGCTGCTGGACGGGCAAAATCTGGCCGCCTACACCCCCAATGCCCGCGCCCGCAAGCTGGCGCTGATGCTGCCCCACACGGTCCGCACCGAACTGACGACCTGCTTTGACGTGGCTGCTGCCGGGCGCTACCCCTACACCGGGCGGCTGGGTGTGCTCTCTGCCGCCGACAAACAGCAGGTGCGGGCCGCGCTGGAACTGGTGCAGGCCGCACCGCTGGCTGACCGGGATTTTACCAAAATCAGCGACGGCCAGCGCCAGCGCGTGCTGCTGGCCCGTGCCGTCTGCCAGCAACCGGAGATTTTGCTGCTGGATGAGCCTACGTCGTTTTTGGACGCAAAAGGCAAAGCGGAGCTGATGGCCATACTGCAAACGCTGGCCCATGAAAAAAACGTCGCTATCATCGTGACGCTGCACGAGTTGGAACTGGCGCAAAAGCTGGCCGATGCCGTCGTCTGCGTTGCGCCGTCCGGGGTATCCGGCGTGCTGACGCCGCAGGAGGCCTTTGCCGAGCAGAACATCCGCAGACTGTTTGATTTGACTGCCGAACAGTACGCCATGCTGTTTGAAAATGGCGATACAAAGCCAAAGTTTGAGCACTATATCCGCAGCGGGCAAAAGCTGCTGCGCTGCGGCTACACCACCGGCACCTGTGCGGCGCTGGGGGCGGCGGGGGCGGCGCGGCTGCTGCTGACCGGCCATGTGCCGGAATCTGTCGGCCTGCGCACCCCCAAGGGCATCGTGGTCGAGGTCGCGCCGCAGTTCTGCCGCCCCACGGCGGGCGGCGCAGAATGCGCCATCGTCAAGGACGGCGGCGACGATATCGACGCTACCACCGGCCTGCCGGTCGTTGCCGCGGTCACGCTGCTGCCGGATGCGCCGCGTACCGTCACCATCGACGGCGGCGCAGGTGTGGGCCGCGTGACAAAGCCCGGGCTGGATCAGCCGGTGGGTGCGGCAGCCATCAACCATGTGCCGCGCCAGATGATCACCGAGGCGCTGCTGCGGGAGGCCGACGCCGTGGGCTATGGCGGCGGCTTCGCGGTCACTGTCTCCATCAAGGGCGGCGCGGCTGCGGCCAAGCGCACTTTCAACCCGCATATCGGGGTCGAGGGCGGGCTGTCCGTGCTGGGTACCAGCGGTATCGTTGAGCCGATGAGCCAGCAGGCGCTTTTGGACACGCTGCAAATCGAAATCCATCAGGCCGCGCTGAAAAGCCGCCGCCTGATCCTGGCCCCCGGCAACTATGGGCTGGATTATCTGGCTGCGCATATGCCGGAGCTGGCCAGAATTCCCGTCGTCAAAATCTCAAATTTTGTCGGTGAAGCGCTGGACATGGCGGCAACCGAACACTTTACGGAAGTGCTGCTCGTCGGCCATGTGGGCAAGCTGGTCAAGCTGGCGGGCGGCATCATGAACACCCACTCCAAGCAGGCTGATTGCCGCACTGAGCTGTTCTGCGCCCATGCGGCGCTCTGCGGGGCGGATGCGGCCACCTGCCGCGCCCTGATGGACGCCGCGACTACCGACGCCTGCCTGGAAATTCTGGACGCTGCCAACCTGCGCGAGCCGGTCGTGGCAAGCCTACTGGATGCCATCCAAACGCATGTAGACCGCCGCGCGGCGGAGGCGTTTCGGGTGGGGGCGGTGTTGTTCTCCAACCAGGCGGGGCCGCTGGGCCAGACAAAAACCGCCGATACACTGTTGAAAACGTGGAAAGGAGCCTGACATGGTACATTTTGTGGGGGCTGGCCCCGGCGCACCGGATCTCATCACCCGGCGCGGTGCGGCGCTGCTGCAAACGGCGGACTGCATCATCTACGCGGGCAGCCTAGTCAACCCGGCGCTGCTGGGGCTTGCAAAGGCGGACTGCGCCATTTACAACAGTGCGGAAATGACACTGGAACAGGTGCTTTCCGTGATGAAAGAGAACGAAACAGCGCACAAAACCACCGTGCGGCTCCACACGGGCGACCCCTGCTTGTATGGTGCAATTCGTGAGCAGATGGACGCATTGGATGCCGCAGGCATTCCCTATGACGACACCCCCGGCGTGTCCAGTTTTTGCGGCGCGGCGGCGGCACTGAATGCCGAGTACACACTGCCCGGTGTCAGCCAGACCGTCATCATCACCCGGATGGAGGGCCGCACCCCGGTCCCGGAGGGGGAACGGTTGGCCGCGCTGGCCGCCCATGGGGCCACGATGGTGATTTTCCTCTCCATCGGCCTTGTGGAAAAAGTCCAGGCCGCGCTTTTGCAGGGTGCGTATACGGTACAGACCCCCGCCGCCGTCGTCTACAAGGCCACCTGGCCGGAACAAAAAATCGTACATTGCACCGTTGGAAATTTGGTACGGAGCACCCGCGAGGCCGGCATCAACAAAACCGCGCTCATCGTCGTGGGGGACTTCCTCGCCGCGCGGTACGATCGCAGCAAGCTCTACGACCCGGCGTTCACCACTGCGTTCCGCAGGGGGACCGACGCATGATTTGCGCGTATATCGCCTTCACGGCGCGGGGGTTGGCATTGGCGCAGCGGCTGGCGGCCGCGTGCCCTGGCAGTGTGGCCCGCGGCGGCGCAGACGGCGTGCCGCTGGCCGACTGGACGGCCCGGCAGTTTGCACAAAGTGATGCACTGATTTTTGTGGGGGCTGCCGGAATTGCGGTGCGGGCCATCGCGCCCCATTGCCGCAGCAAGGCCGCTGACCCTGCCGTTGTGGTACTGGACGAGGGCGGTCAGTTTGCTATCCCGCTGTTGTCTGGGCATCTGGGCGGCGCAAACGACCTGGCGCGGTGGCTGGCGGCGGTTTGCGGCGCGGTGCCGGTCATCACGACGGCCACCGATGGGCGCGGCGTTTTTGCTGTGGATGAATGGGCCAGGCACCAGAACTGCGCCGTGGCCGAGCCGGAGCGCATCAAGAAAATCAGCGGAGCACTGTTGGCGGGTGAGGCGGTGCGCTATGCCGCCGATTGGCCCATTCAGGGTACCCCGCCCGCAGGTGTGATGCCCACCGACACCGCCGACTGCGCAGATTTTGCGCTGACGCTGACGCCCCGGAGCAAAGCCTTGCACGTCGTCCCACGCATTGCGGCGCTGGGAATCGGCTGCAAGCGCGGCACATCAGCGGAAAAGCTGGAAGCAGTGTTTGCGGCGTTCTGTGCGGAACATCGTCTGGCCCTGCAGGGCATTATGCAGGCCGCCAGCATCGATTTGAAACAGGATGAGCCGGGCCTGGCGGCGTTCTGCCATGCCCACGGCTGGCCCATGGACTTTTATACTGCCGATGAACTGCGCACGGCACCGGGGAATTTTACGGCGTCCAATTTTGTGCAGAGCGTCACCGGCGTGGACAATGTCTGTGAACGCGCGGCGGTGCTAGCGTCGGGCGGTGAGTTGCTGCTCCCGAAGTGGGCGCACGACGGCGTGACCTTCGCGGTGGCATGTGCGCCCTTTGCCCCGGACTGGAGATGGAAAAATGATGAACCGTAACCTTGTGTATGTGGTGGGCCTGGGTCCCGGCAACGCGCAGTTTTTGACCGCCCAGGCTCGGGCCGCGCTGCAAAATGCCGATGTGCTCTGCGGCTACACGGTCTACATCGATCTGGTGCGGCCGCTGTTCCCTGAAAAAGAGGTCTACGCCACCGGCATGACGCGGGAAATCGACCGCTGCCGCTGGGCGTTGGAAAAAGCGCAGCGCAGTAAAACAGTGGCGCTGGTTTGCTCTGGCGACGCGGGGGTCTACGGCATGGCAAGCCCGCTTCTGGAGCTGGCAGGGAACTACCCGGACGTAGAAGTCGAAATCGTCCCCGGCCTGACCGCGGCATTGAGCGGCGGGGCCGTGCTGGGCGCACCGCTGGCGCATGATTTTTGCGTCATCTCGCTGTCCGACCGGCTGACGCCCTGGGCAGTGATTGAAAAGCGGCTGGCCTGCGCGGCGGCGGGGGACTTCTGCGTGGCGCTCTACAATCCGTCGTCCAGGGGCCGCGCCGACTACCTTGCCAAGGCCGTGCGCGTCCTGCTGGCAAACGGCAAGCACCCCGAGACGGTCTGCGGCATTGTGCGCAACATAGGCCGTGACGGCCAGACCGCAAGGCTGCTGACATTGGCCGAACTCGAAAGCACGCCGGTGGATATGTTCACGACGGTGTATATAGGAAACGATGCTACGCAGAATTTGTGCGGCAGAATGGTGACGCCCAGGGGGTATCACGGCGTATGAATGTGGTGATTTTCAGCGGCACGACCGAGGGCCGCACTCTCTCCTGCCAGGTGGCGGCGCTGGGCGCGGCGGTCACGGTCTGCGTGGCGACCGATATCGGTGCCGAGGAACAGGGAAACACCGAGGGCATCACAGTCTGCGCCGGTCGGCTGACCGCTGACGAGATGGCGGCATTGCTGCGCGGTGCGGCGCTCTGCGTTGACGCGACCCACCCCTATGCCACGGAGGCAACGCGCAATATCCGTGCAGCGGCCCAGGCTGTGGGGGTGGAATATCACCGCCTGTTGCGCCCGGCCAGCGCCCTGCCGGCGGGCAGTGTGACACTGCAAACCGCCGCCCAGGCCGCCGCCTACCTGGCGGACAAACCCGGAAATGTCCTGCTGACGACCGGGGCCAAGGAACTGCCCGCCTTCGCGGTGCTGGACCCGGCGCGGCTGTACCCCCGGGTGCTGCCGACGCTGGCAGGCATCACTGCGTGCGAAGCTGCGGGCATCCCGCATCGCAATATCCTTGCGATGCAGGGGCCGTTTACCCAGGAACTGAACGCCGCGCTGCTGCGCCAGTTCCGCATCTCCTATATGGTTACGAAGGACGGCGGGGTCGCAGGCGGCTTTGCCGAAAAGGCCGAAGCCGCTGCGCAGTGCGGCGTACAGCTCATCGTGCTGCGCCGCCCGGAGGAGCAGGGCGAGAGCACCGAAACGATTTTACAGCGATGCAGGGAGATTTTATGAGGATCACATTGGTGGGCATGGGTAGTGGGGCACCCGGAGGCCTGACGGTGCGCGGGCTGGCCGCACTGCAAGGCGCGGGGCTGATCATCGGGGCACGCCGCCTGCTGCAAAACCTGCCCAATGGCTGCACCGGCAACCGAACCGCCCTCTACAAAACGGACGAAATTTGCGCACTGCTGCAAGAGGCCGACTGCGAGCAGGCGGCGGTCGTTTTCAGCGGGGACACCGGGTTTTACTCCGGGGCGGGGGCGCTCTGCCGTGCATTGGACGCCGCAGGTACCCCCTATACGGTGGAGCCGGGCGTGTCCAGCGTGCAGCTGCTGGCGGCGGCACTGGGCCGCCCCTGGCAGGATTGGCAGCTCGTATCGGCCCACGGCTGCGCCTGCGATCCGGTAGCTGCGTGCAAAAAGGGCGTGCCAACGTTCTTCCTGACAGGCGGCAGTGAGACGCCCGCGACACTCTGCGCCCGGCTGGCAGCAGCCGGGTACGGCGAGGTCATAGCGACCGTGGGGGAAAACCTCGGCAGCGATGCCCAGCGCCTTGTGACCGACACAGTGGCCGCGCTGGCGCAGCAGCAGTTCGCGCCGCTGAGCGTGCTGCTGGCGGAGCGCTGCCCCGCGCCGCCGCGCCGCACCCCCGGCCTGCCGGATGAAGTGTTTCTCCGCGGCAAAACGCCGATGACCAAGCAGGAGGTCCGCGCCGCCGTGCTGGCAAAGCTGGCCGTGCGCCCGAACGATACCCTGTGGGATGTGGGTGCGGGCACCGGCAGTGTCAGTGTGGAAATGGCGCTGGCTGCGCCCGAGGGCCGCGTTTATGCCGCTGAATGTGACGCCGATGCGTGTGAGCTGATTTGCCAGAACCGCGCAAAATTTGCCGTGCAAAATTTGCACCTTACCCAAGGGCTGGCGCCGGAAGCCCTGGCCGATTGGCCTGCCCCGGACGCCGTGTTCATCGGCGGGAGCAAGGGAAATCTGCGTGCCATCGTGGACGCCGCGCTGGCGGCCAACCCTGCCGCGCGGCTCTGCATCAGCGCCATTGCGCTGGAAACTTTGCAGCAGGCCGTCGCCGCACTGACCGCCCATGGCCTGACCGCCCAGGTCACGCAGATCGCCGTCAGCCGCAGCAGGGCGGCGGGCAGCCTGCATCTGCTGATGGCAAATAACCCGGTATTTTTGATCGCGAGGGAGTAATATGCTGCAACTGGTCCTGGCCGCGCCGCGCTCCGGCAGCGGAAAAACAACGGCTGCCTGTGCATTGTTGGCAGCCATGCAGGCTCGCGGGCTGGTTCCCTGCGCCTTCAAATCCGGGCCGGACTACATCGACCCAATGTTCCACCGCGCCGTGCTGGACGTGGAAAGCCACAACCTGGATCTGTTTTTCTCAAAACCGGAAACGGTGCGGGAACTCTACGCCCGGCACGCGGCGGGCCACGGCGCAGCGGTCGTCGAGGGGGCCATGGGCTACTATGACGGCCTGGGCGGTGTGACCGACACGGCCAGCGCGTGGCACCTGGCGGATACGCTGAATCTGCCTGCCCTGCTCGTCGTGCGGCCTAAAGGGGCCAGCCTGACGCTGGCGGCCGAGCTGCGGGGGCTGATGGCGTTTCGTACACCGCACCATATCGCAGGAATTTTGCTCAACGACTGTAAGGAAAGCCTGTACAAAATGTTGCGCCCCATGCTGGAAAAAGAGACCGGCCTGCCGGTAGTGGGCTACCTGCCGCCGCTGCCCGAGGCTGCCATTGAGAGCCGCCACTTGGGGCTGAAAACCGCCGCTGAGATTACGGACTTGCAGCGCAAAATTGCACTGCTGGCAGACGCCGCCCAGCGCGGCATCGATTGGGCGCTTTTGGAAAAGCTCTGCGGCCGCCCCGCCCCGGCCGCCATACCACAGAATTTTCCCGCCACCCGGGTGCGCATCGCCGTGGCGCGGGATGCCGCGTTCTGCTTCACCTATGCGGAAACGCTGGAAGCCTTGCGGGAAAACGGCGCTGAGCTGTGCTTTTTCAGCCCGCTGACAGACGCGGCCTTGCCGGGAAACATCGGTGGGCTGTACCTGCCGGGCGGCTACCCCGAACTGTACGCCGCCCAGCTGGCCGCCAACGCGCCGATGCGCCGCGCCATAAAAAACGCAGTAGAGAGCGGCCTGCCCACCGTGGCCGAGTGCGGCGGCTTTCTCTACCTGGGGCAAACGCTGGAGGATGCCGAAGGCATGCCCCACCCGATGGCGGGCGTGCTGCCCGGACAGGGGGTTAAAGTTGGACGGCTCATGCGGTTTGGCTACGCAACGTTGATTGCCCGCACTGACAGTATGCTGTTTGCGGCGGGAGAGCACATCCCGGCCCACGAGTTTCACCACTGGGATTCCACTGCCAACGGAGACGCGCTGACTGCCGCCAAGGCTAATGGGCGGCAATGGGCGTGTGGGTTTGCCAATGCACATATCTACGCTGGATTCCCACATCTGTACTGGGCGGGGACACCGCTGCCGCAGCGCTTTGTGTGCGCCGCCGAACATTATATAAAGGAACGACCATGACCGAAACGGAACTAAAAAACCTGCTTAAAACCGTGGCCCCGCCCGACGAGGCCGCCCGCGCCGCCGCACACGCCCACTGGGCTGCGCTGGCAAAACCGCTGGGCGGACTGGGCCGGTTAGAAACGATGGTCGAGGCTGCCGCCGCGCTGACCGGCGACCCCGCGCCCGACTTCACCCGCCGCGCCGTGCTGGTGCTTTGCGCCGACAACGGCGTTGTGGCGCAGGGCGTCAGCCAGACCGACGCCAGTGTGACCCGGGCGGTGCTCGAAAACCTGACCGCCCGCCGCACCAGCGTCTGCTGTATGGCGGCTGCGGCCCATTGCGAGGTCGTCCCAGTGGACATGGGCATTGCGGGTGTACCTGTGCCCGGCGCGGTGGATCGCCGCGTGGCCCCGGGCACGCGGGACTTTACCCAAGGCTCGGCTATGACCCGCGAACAGGCTGTACAGGCTATCGCGGCGGGTATTGAATTGGTGCGCACCCAGAAGCAGAACGGCGTGCGGCTGCTGGCTACTGGGGAAATGGGCATCGGCAACACGACGACGTCCAGCGCAGTGGCGGCGGTGCTGCTGGGCCGCCCGGCTGCAGAGATGACAGGGCGCGGCGCGGGCCTGTCCGACGATGGGCTGCACCGCAAGATTCATGCGATCGAGCGCGGCATTGCGGTCAACCACCCCAATGCCGCGGACCCGCTGGGCGTGCTGGCTGCGTTGGGCGGGTTCGATATCGCCGGGTTGTGCGGCGTGTTTTTGGGCGGTGCGCTGGAAAAAATCCCTGTCATCATGGACGGCTTCATCAGCGGTGTGGCGGCGCTGTGCGCGGTGCGGCTGTGCCCGGCTGCGGCCAAGGCTGTGTTTGCCAGCCATGCTTCCAGCGAACCCGCCGCCCGGCTGGTGCTGGATGCGCTCCACAAAAAGCCGCTGATCACCGCAGATTTGCACCTGGGTGAGGGAACGGGCGCGGTGGCAAGCCTGCCGCTGTGGGATATGGCGCTGGCCGTCTACAACCACTGCTATTCCTTCACGGAGGGCGGCATTGCGCCGTACACCCCGCAATGCTGACGCTGGTCATCGGTGGTGCGGCCAGCGGCAAAAGTGCCTTTGCGGAGTCTCTCTGCCTGCGTGCCCCGCTGCCCCGTACCTACCTTGCCACGATGCAGGTGTGGGATGCTGAGTGCGCAGCCCGCGTTGCCAAACACCGCGCCATGCGGGCCGAAAAGCAGTTTGTCACGGTGGAATGCCCGCTGCACCTCGACCGGCTGACCCTGCCCAGGCGCGGGACCGTACTGCTGGAGGACCTGGGCAACCTGGCCGCCAACGAGCTGTACGACCCAGACGGTGCAGGGGAAAACACGGCCGCTGCGATTTTGCGCGGTATTGAAAATATTGCGCAGCAATGCGAAAATTTAATTCTCGTCTCCAATGAAGTATTCAGCGGCGGGGCTGATTACGCGGGCGATACCGACCGCTATCTGCGCACGCTGGCCGCCGTCAACAACGCGGCGGCTGCCCGCGCCGACGCCGTGGTGCGGGTCGTGTGCGGGATACCGGTTTATTATAAAGGAAGCGAAAGATGATGACAGCTTTGCAGACCATCGCCGTGGCGTTTGCCATGTTTTCCGCCCTGCCGATGCCGCAATTTGACTGGAACGCAAAAAATATGCGGTACGCGCTCTGTGCTTTCCCGCTGGTGGGGGCTGTCTGCGGGGCGCTGTGGTGCCTGTGCGGTATGCTGCCGCTGCCCGCGCTGGCCCGCGCGGCCGGCTTCTGCTTGGTGCCGGTCTGGGTCACGGGCGGCATCCACCTGGACGGCTACGCTGACACCTGCGACGCCCTGTCCAGCTACGGCGACACGGCCAAGAAGCTGGAAATTTTGAAAGACCCCCACTGCGGGGCGTTCGCGGTCATCCGGCTGTGCAGCTACTTTGCAGCGTATTTTGCGCTGTGCGGCTGTGTGCAGTTTACCCCGCGCGTCGGGGCGCTCTGGGCGCTGGCGCTGGTGGGGGAACGGGCGCTGTCAGGCTTGGCCGTGGCGGCGTTCCCGCTGGCGAAAAACACCGGCCTTGCCCACACCTTTGCCACAGCGGCAGACAGGGTGAATGTGCGCCGTGCGCTGGCGGTGCTGTGCGCTGCGGTGGCGGCGGCGCTGCTGGCCCTGGGCGGCTGGGCACTGGTGCTGGCGGCGGCGGGCGTGTTTGTGCGGTATTATTTCGTCGCCAAAAAGCAGTTTGGCGGCACCACAGGTGATTTGGCCGGGTGGTTTTTGCAAAAATGTGAGATCTGGATGCTGGCGGCGCTGGCTGCCTGCCAGTGGCTGGGGGTGCTGTAAATGTTGTTCATCACCGGGCCGCTGTACAGCGGCAAACGTACCTACGCGCAAAAATTCGGCGGGCGGCAGGTTTATGAGGTGCAAACACGTGCCGCCGATGCCGCCGACCTGGCGGCGCTGGCTGACGAACTGGCTGCCTGCGACGTGGTGACTGCCACCGAGGTGGGCGGCGGTGTTGTGCCCATTGACCCCGCAGACCGCGCCGCACGGGAGGCGGCGGGCCGCCTGGCCTGCCTGCTGGCCGCGCGGGCAGACTGCGTTGTGCAGATGTTCTGCGGCCTGCCCACGGTTCTGAAAGGAGAACTTCCCGAATGCTGATTTACTTTTTACGGCACGGTTTAACGGACTATAATGCCCAGAAGCGCTACCAGGGCCAGCGGGATATCCCGCTCTCGGCGCAAGGGCTGGCCCAGCTGCGCAAAGCGGATATCGACCCAAAGGTTGTCTACATTTCTACCTTACAGCGCACAAAACAGACGGCAGAGGTACTGTTTCCGTATGCAAAGCTCGTGCCGGTGGACGCCCTGAAAGAGATGTGTTTCGGCAGCTTTGAGGGGCGCAATTATGTCGAGATGGAGCACGACCCTGATTACCTGGCCTGGGTCGCCGCCAACTGCGAAAGCCAATGCCCCGACGGCGAGCGCAAGGCCGAATTTTCCGACCGCATCTGCAAGGCGTTTGCCGCGCTGGTGGACAAGGCTCTGGCCGATGGCGAGGAACTGCTGGTCATCCTGGCCCACGGCGGCACCCAGATGGCCGCGCTGGAGCGTTACGCCCTGCCGCACAAGGACTATTATGAGTGGTGCGGCCCCAATGCAGGCGGCTATGTGCTGGACGCCCGCGACTGGCCGACGCAGCATATTTTGCACCTGGTCAAGACCGTGCAGTACACCAAGGAGGGCACATGTTGATTTTTTGGGCGGTGCTGGGCGGTTTTTTGCTGGATGCCGTTTTCGGCGACCCAGTGTGGCTGCTGCACCCGGTCGTGCTGATGGGGCGGTGCATCGCAGCGCTGGAAAAGCGCCTGCGTGCCGCCCTGCCCAAAACGCCGCAGGGTGAGCTGGCGGGCGGCTGCATTGTGGTGGCGGTGCTGCCGCTGGGGACACTGGCTGTGACCGGGCTTTCCTGCTGGGGTGCAGCAAAAATCCATCCGCTGCTGGGGCTGGCGCTGCAAATGTTCTGGTGCGCCCAGGCGCTGGCGGCGCGTGATCTTGTGCGGGAGAGCATGAACGTGTACAGGGAACTGCAAAGGGGCGACCTGCCTGCCGCCCGCAAGGCCGTGGCGCGTATTGTGGGGCGGGACACCCAGAACCTGACTGCCGAGGGCGTGACGAAAGCTGCCGTAGAGACAGTGGCCGAGAACGCCAGCGACGGTGTGATCGCGCCGCTTTTGTATATGCTTATCGGTGGTGCACCGTTGGCGCTGACCTACAAGGCCATAAACACGATGGATAGTATGCTCGGCTACAAAAACGAGAGATATCTATATTTTGGACGCTGTGCCGCCAAATTGGACGACGCTGCCAACTGGCTGCCCAGCCGCTTGGCCGCCCTTTTGTGGGTCTGCGCGGCGGCCTTGACCGGCAGCAGCGCGGCGGGGGCATGGCACATCTGGCGGCGGGATCGCTGCAACCACGCCAGTCCCAACAGCGCCCAGACCGAGAGCGCCTGCGCCGGGGCCTTGGGCGTGCAGCTGGCAGGGCCAGCCTACTATTTTGGCGAGTATTACGATAAACCGACGATCGGCGACCCACTGCGCCCGGTGGAACCGCAGGATATTCTGCGTGCTGACCGAATGATGTACGCCGAGAGCACGCTGGCGCTGGTCTTGGGGCTGGCCGTGCGGGCACTGCTTGTGTTTGGATTGTGAGGCAACAAAAATGAAGTTGGTACATGGCGGAGATTGGGCGGGCTACCGGGCAGAATTTGGCCGCGATGCGCTGGATTTTTCGGCCAATGTCAGCCCACTGGGTCTGCCTGCGGGCGTGGCGGCGGCCATCACGGCAGCGCTGCCAATGGCAGACCGCTACCCGGATCCGTTGTGCCGCGACCTGCGGAAGGCGCTGGCAGAGGCTGAGGGCGTACCCGCCGAACAAATTTTGTGCGGCAACGGGGCAGCGGATTTGATTTTCCGCCTGGCGCTGGCCCTGCGCCCGCGCCGCGCGCTGCTGCCCGCGCCCACCTTTGCCGAGTATGCCGCTGCGCTGGATACTGTGGGCTGTACGGTGCAGCGTGTGTTTTTGCAGGAAGAAAACGACTTTGCCGTGACGGATGACTTTGTGGATGCCGTGACCGACGATATCGACGCTGTCTTTTTGTGCCAGCCCAACAACCCTACCGGACAGGTCACACCGCCGGAACTGGTGCAAAAACTGCTGCGCCGCTGTGCCGCCTGCGGCGCGGTGTTGGTGGTGGACGAGTGCTTCTTGGACTTTTTACCCGACCGCGATGCACTGACTGCTAAACGATTTTTACACGATGCATCGAATCTTATCATCCTAAAGGCCTTTACCAAGCTCTACGCCATGGCGGGCGTGCGGCTGGGGTACGCGCTGTGCGGGAATGCCGCGCTGATGGACAAAATGCGTGCGGCGGGGCAGCCGTGGGCGGTGTCCAGCCTTGCGCAGGCGGCAGGGCTGGCGGCGCTGGGCGAGACTGCCTACGCCGACCGTGTGCGGAACCTCATTGCCGAGGAACGTCCCAAGCTGGCAGCGGGACTGCGTGCCCTGGGGTTGTACGTGGTAGGGGGCCGGGCCAACTACCTGCTGTTCCGGGCCCCTGCCGACTTTGGCGAAACCCTGCGCCGGCGCGGTGCGGTCGTGCGCAGCTGCGCCAACTACCCGGGTTTGGATGGCAGCTGGTACCGTACCGCTGTGCGTACCAACGCCGAAAATCAAAAGCTGTTGCAAATCATGGGGGAGGTGCTGGCGTGAGCAAAGCAAAATGTATCATGGTGCAGGGCACGATGAGCGGTGCAGGGAAAAGCCTGCTCTGCGCCGCACTCTGCCGCATTTTTGCCCAGGATGGCTACAAGACGGCACCGTTCAAAAGCCAGAACATGGCGTTGAACAGCTTTGTGACCCGCGACGGGCTGGAAATGGGCCGCGCCCAGGTCGTGCAGGCCCAGGCCGCGGGCGTGGAGCCGGATGTGCGGATGAACCCGATTTTGCTCAAACCCAGCAGTGACATTGGTAGTCAGGTCATCGTCAACGGCGAGGTGCGCGGCAATATGCCCGCACGGGAATACTTCCGCCATAAAAAGGCACTGATCCCCGATATTCTGCGTGCCTACGACAGTCTGACTGAGAAATTCGATGTCATTGTCATCGAGGGCGCGGGCAGCCCGGCCGAGATCAACCTGAAGGCAGACGACATCGTCAATATGGGACTGGCGAAGCTGGTGAACGCCCCGGTGCTGCTGGCAGGGGATATTGACCGGGGTGGCGTGTTTGCGCAGCTGTACGGTACGGTGGAACTGCTGGAACCCGATGAGCGGGCACGGATCAAAGGACTTATCATCAACAAATTCCGCGGGGATGTGGAGATCCTGCGCCCTGGTCTGACGATGCTGGAAGAAAAGACCTGCCTGCCGGTGGTAGGCGTAGTGCCGTATCTGAAAGTGGATATCGAGGACGAGGACTCGCTCTCGACGCGGCTGGAGCAAAAAAGTACCGTAAAACCGTTGGATATCGCCGTTGTGCGATTGCCGCATATCTCGAATTTCACCGATTTTATACCGCTGGAGCAGCACCCGCTGCTGAGCGTGCGGTACGTGCAGACCGCGCGGGAGCTGGGTGCGCCTGATTTAGTCATTTTGCCCGGCACGAAAAACACGGTGGGTGACCTGCTGTGGCTGCGGCAGTCCGGACTGGAGGCCGCGCTGCTGAAATTAGCGGCAGGCGGCACGCCGGTGTTGGGCGTCTGCGGCGGCTACCAGATGTTGGGCCAAACGCTGGACGACAGCCAGGGCACCGAGAGCGGCCGCTCGCAAACGCTGCGCGGGCTGGGACTGCTACCGACACAGACAATTTTTACCGCCGACAAGCGCCGCGCCCAAATCGAAGCCAGCGCCGCCGCGCCCTTTGCGGGGGCCGCGCTGACCGGGTACGAGATCCACACAGGCCGTACTGCCGTGCAGGGGGCACCGTTCTGCACCCACGCCGACGGCACATCCGAGGGCTGCGTGCAGGGCACGGTGTTCGGAACCTATCTGCATGGCCTGTTTGACAGCGGTGAGCTGACCGAGCGGCTGGCAGCGTATCTCTGCGCACGCAAGGGAATTGCCCCCGAGGCCGCCGCGCCGATTCCGATGGCCGCCTACCGCGAACAGCAATTCGACCTGCTGGCCGACGGTGTGCGCCGCGCCCTGGATATGGACGCTGTCTACGCAGCCATAGGTCTTGTAAACCCGAAAGGAGACAAAAAATGACGCCGCAGCATCATCTGCCCGCTGATATTGAGCGCACGAGCATGGGCATCATCACGGCGGAACTGGCCACGCGGGGATTGCAAATCCCGGAGGAAAGCGCCGCCGTTGTCAAGCGGGTCATCCACACCACAGCGGATTTTGACTATGCCGAAAATCTGCACTTCACCCCCGGCGCGGTGGCGGCGGGCATGGCCGCCGTGCGCAGCGGAGTGACGATCATCACCGACACAAATATGGCGCTGGCAGGCATCACCAAGCCCGGACTGGCGCGGCTGGGAGGGCAGGCGCTCTGCTTTATGGCGGACCCCGCTGTGGCCGCAGCGGCCAAGCAGGCAGGCACGACCCGCGCCGTGGCCGCCATGCACAAGGCCGCACGGGACTACCCCGGCGCGGTGCTGGCTGTCGGCAACGCCCCCACGGCGCTGCTGACCATCGTGGAAGAAATCGAAAACGGTCTGCGCCCGGCGCTGGTCATCGGCGTGCCGGTGGGCTTTGTGAACGTGGTGGAAAGCAAGGAACGCCTTTTTGCCGTCTGCACGCAGTATGGCGTGCCCGCCATCGTGGCCATGGGCCGCAAGGGCGGCAGCAACGTGGCTGCCGCCATCTGCAACGCGCTGGTGTATTCCGCCGCCGAGATGCTCGACCCTGCGGCAAGAGGATGGCAGTAATACACTTTCTACCCCCGGTGTTTCCCTACAACCGAAAATTTTGGCGCGGAGGAGGCGTTTTGCCTCCTCCGCTTTTTTGTTTCCCTATAAAATCCGTCAGCGTTTCTCCGGCTTCCTGCCTGAATTTTGCGGAAAGGTGCTGCCGGATAAAGTTGGACACGGGAATGGTACTTTAGTATCCTGCTGCTGCGGCACGGCATCTGCGTTGCCAAAATGATCGATAATGTCGGGTTGCGGTACCCGCATCGTGCTTCGGTTCGCTGTATCCGCCACTGGCGGCGCTCGCTTTTGCTTGACTGCGCGACCATTTACGAATGTGGATTTGCGTTTAAAGACGTTAAATAGCAATAGAATTACGGAAATATCAGGTCAGGGCCCAAGCACCCATCAGAATGGCCAGAAACACTACATTGGAAATAGTAAACATCGCAAAATAGTGCCCTTTTTCAGCAGGTACTTCATTTGCAATCTGTCGATAAGAAATTAGGCTTGCCATGGATGCAATTAATGTGCCAAGGCCACCAAGGTCTGTGCCAATAATCAGCGCACGGAAATTATCGGTAAATCCAGAAAGCAGGATGGCAGCAGGCACATTACTGGTCACTTGAGAGGCCAGAACTGATACTAAAACCTCATGGCCGGCCAGAATATTCTGCAACCATCCAGAGAACGCTTCAATCCGACCTAAGTTCCCGATGAAAATGAACAGTGCTACAAAGGTAAGAATCAGAGAATAGTCTACGTGGCCAAGAGTGGGGCGGTCGGCAAAGAAGATGCACACCAAGATAGCGACGAATGCAACACCGTATGGGAGAACACGCAATACAACCAATAAACAGGCGACAAACAGAATACTGTACAACGCAATGAGTTTCTTGTCTGGTTTTGAGTTTACCGCAGAATGAGTTACAACAATGTCGGAACCTTCACGGCACAGCCATACTGCCCATATAGCAATAAGCACTAATGATATGATGGAATAGGGGAGCATCAACAGAACAAAAGAGCTCATATCCATCCCGCTCTTGCCATACAAATACAGGTTTTGGGGATTGCCCAGTGGTGTAAGCATACTGCCAAGGTTGGCAGCTATCGTCTGCATACAGACGATAGGGAGGAGCAGTTTGCTACGAACAGATGCGTTCAAACTATTCAGAACGACAAACGTAAATGGTACGAATGTTAGCAGCGATACATCGTTTGTTATCAGCATACTGCTGAAGAAGCACAGGCCAACGAGAACAACTGTTAGCTGCAAAGTGGTGCGGGTATGAGATAGGAGGGCATGGCCGAGTCTATCAAATACGCCTTGCCCTCTCAGTCCGGCCATAACTGTCATTAGCGAAAACAGGATTGCAAGAGTACGGAAATCGATATATCCGAGGTATTCTGCGTCCGGGGGGACAAAGAAAGCGGAAATGATCGCCAAACAAGTGGCAATGCACAGGACAGGTTCTTTCTGAAAAATGTGCTTAATCATCATAAATAAGATTCTCTTTCCGACTATTCGTTATCTCTTCCGGACGGCAAAACCAAAAGCTGTACCGCAAATACCACCGACAATGTGCATAAAGTTAGCTACATTATCTTGTATAAGGAGGATACTGTATACCTGCTGGCTTAAGTACAGCACGCCAACCAAGATGAAGGTGATAGGGATACCTCCATTCTTACTGCCGGCCAAACTGGAGAGCATGATGAGCATGAATACGATACCGGATGCACCAAGCAATGCAGAAGTGGGGAACAGCACACACTGCAATATGCCGGATACCAGCGCGGTCATAAGGATACCGCTTAGAAGTGTTCGGCTTCCGTATCGTTCTTCCAAAGGTGGAGCGACAACAAGGAAGAGGAGCATATTGTTTATAAAGTGATTCCAACCGCCGTGGCCAAGGACATGACCGAACAACCGGACATAGAATAGCGGATCCGTCATCGACGAGCGATACACACTAAACAGGTGCGAGGTTGTCCAGTTGTTTGTTAAGTAGCCCAATACCAGAGAGGCGAGGGACAAAAAGAAAAAGGTCAGTGTGACGGGGGCATTGTATTGGAGTCGGATGCTGCTGCGTTTCATAGAAGTTCCTCCATCGTTATTGGATATTATTAGTATAGCACATTAGAGCGAAATATGTTGCAGAATAGAAAATAATCTGGGAGAGTAAAAGAGAAAGTAAATAAAAACCATTTAAAGACGATTGGATATTTCACAGGGAAGATACGCAGCAGTGGTCATATAGTAGTCAGCAAGGGCTGCCCCTGCAGCGGGATAATTTGTGTGCTATCCTTTTATAATGCCGGAAGATGAGCACAATGACGCTTCAATTAGATAAATAATTTTACCTAATAATATTGACATTCGAGACGAACGTGGTATAATGACCTCATTGACAATTACGTCAATTTATTTAGTTAAATTATGTGAGGTACGTGGTATGAACTTTGAAGAATTGAAAGAAGTATTTGTTGACACCCTGAGTTGCGATGCTGACAAGGTCACAATGGATGCCAGCCTGACCGAGGACTTGCAGGCGGACAGCTTGGATGCTGTAGAGCTGAACATGGCGTTTGAGGACAAGTTCGGCGTTACGATCGCCGACGAGGATCTGGGGACGCTTAAAACCGTGGGCGATATCTTCAACTATCTGGCTGCACGGGCAGCCTAAAGGGTATTGCGGAATGAGTGCCATTGAAAAGCTGTTCCCGACCAGCCCGCAGGAGCGCAGCTTTCAGATGAAAGCCCGCCGCGATGCCGGTACGGCTGCGCCCAACTGGGTGCCGCCGCAATTTGTCGCCTGCAAAAAATGCGGCCGCCGCGCCACCCGTCAGGTTTGGACCAAAAGCCTGTATGTTTGCCCCAACTGCGGGGTGCATCTGCCCATCGGGGCCTATTATCGGTTTAGTACGGTTTTGGATCACGGAACCTTTAAAGAACTGAACCCGGACATTGCGCCCAACGATGTGCTGCATTTTCCTGATTATCCGGAAAAGCTGGCCGCTGCTTCGGTCAAGACCGGCCTGAAAGAAGCCGCCGTTACAGCAACCGGCAAGATCGGCGGCGTGCAGGCGGTGGTCGCTGTGTTGGACAGCCGCTTTTTTATGGGCAGCATGAGCACCGCTGTTGGTGAGAAAATCACACGTGCGATCGAGTACGCTGCCGACAAGCACCTGCCGCTCATCATTTTTTCTGCCAGCGGCGGCGCACGGATGCAGGAGGGCATTTTCAGCCTGATGCAGATGGCCAAAACCAGCGCTGCGCTGGAACGGTTCAACCGCAGCGGCGGGTTGTACATCAGCGTGCTGACTCACCCCACCACAGGTGGAGTTACGGCAAGCTTTGCCAGTCTGGGTGATATTACGCTCGCCGAACCGGGGGCACTCATCGGCTTTGCCGGGCCGCGCGTCATTGAACAGACCATCGGTGAAAAACTGCCCGACGGGTTCCAACGCAGCGAGTTCCAGCTGGAACACGGCTTTGTGGATCAGGTCGTGCCGCGCACCGAGTTAAAAGAGGTCTTAACACGGATCTTGCAGCTCCACACACAGGGGAGGAAGCGCAGATGATCAAGGAAGTTTTGCAGCAATTGGAACCGCTGGACGCGCAGATCGACGCGCTGTGCAGCCGTGCCGATGACGCCGAAATGGCGAACACGACCGCCCATGCGGCCGAACTGGCCGAGCTTTCCGCAGAGGAAAATGCGCTTTTACAGCGCTGCACCTCGCTGACGGCGGAGGATCGTGTTTTTCTGGCCCGCCGCTCTGACCGCCCGCACATTGCCGAAATAATCGATAACTTGTTTACTGACTTTTTTGAGCAGTGCGGCGACCGACAATGCAAAGAGGATGCGGCCATTTTATGCGGAATCGCACGGTTCCACGGGATGCCCGTTACCGTTTTGGGGCACCGCAAAGGGACCACGCTGGAAGAAAACCTGCACTGCAACTTTGGCATGCCGGGACCGGAGGGCTACCGCAAGGCCCTGCGCGTGATGAAACAGGCAGAAAAATTTCACCGTCCCATCATCACTTTTATTGACACTCCTGGTGCTTACCCTGGCAAGGATGCTGAAGAACGCGGTCAGGGGGAAGCCATTGCCCGCAACCTGATGGAGATGAGCGGCCTGACCGTCCCAGTGTTGGCCATTGTCACAGGCGAGGGATCCAGCGGCGGCGCACTGGGGCTGGGCGTTGCCAACCACATTCTGATGCTGGAAAATGCCGTGTACTCAGTGCTCAGCCCCGAGGGGTTTGCCAGCATTTTGTGGAAAGATGCTTCCCGCAGCGGTGAGGCCTGCACCATGATGAAGCTGACGGCACAGGACCTGTACGCAGATGGCATCGTGGAAGAGATCATCCCCGAACCGCTGGGCGGCGCACAGCGTGGGCGGCAGCTGCTTTTCAGCCGGTTGGACACCGCCATTGCGGTGCACCTTGCCGCCTTATGCAAGATGAGCGGCAAGGCATTGGCCGACCAGCGATACAAAAAATACCGCCGCATCGGAGAAATGAGGGGCGCATGAAAGGTTTACAGCTGCTGGCTACCGGTGGGGCATTGCCCAACCGTGTGGTGACGAACGAGGATTTGCGCCAGCAAGTGGACACCAGCGATGAATGGATCACGACCCGCACCGGCATCTGCCAGCGCTATTACTGCACCGAAAACGAGGATGCCGCCACGCTGGCCATCACCGCCGCCCGTCAGGCCCTGACCCACAGCGGTCTGACGGCAAACGACATTGCCTGCTGTGTTGTGGCAACGCTCTCGGCCCCAACGGCCACTCCAAGCATTGCCTGCCGCGTACAGGCTGCCTTGGGTCTGCCGGAAGACCGGCCTGCCTTTGATGTGAATGCGGCTTGTTCGGGCTTTATTTATGCCGCTGCCGCGGCCCACGGGCTCTTGAACACGCTGGGCGGACGGTATGCGCTGGTCATTGGCTGTGAGGCACTCTCCCGCATGGTGGATCCGACCGACCGCACGACCTGTGTATTATTTGGCGATGGCGCGGGTGCGGCTATTTTTGAGCTGGCCGAAAATGTACCGTTCGCCGTAACTTTAGGCGCACGGGGCAGTGAAGCGATCCGCGCGGGCGGCCCTGCGGCCCGCGATACCGCACCGATCACGATGGACGGCAAGGCTGTTTTCCGCTTTGCCGTGGAGGCTATGCCGCGCTGTCTGCAAGCCGTGCTGGACCGCAGCCAAAAGACATTGGCTGACCTGGACTGGGTAGTCTGCCACCAGGCCAACAGCCGCATAATTGACCATTGTGTCAAAAGCTTACACGCAGAACCGTCAAAATTTTACAAAAACATAAGCCGTCACGGCAACACCAGTGCTGCCAGCATCCCGATTGCCCTGCATGAAATGGCGGAAAGTGATTTGCTGCGCCCCGGCCAGACGCTGGCCTGCATCGGCTTTGGCGGCGGGCTGACATGGGGCGGGATGCTGCTGACGTATGAGGGTAGAAAATGAAGCTGCTCAATGAAATTTTAGGTACAAAATATCCCATTATACAGGGCGGCATGGCCAATATCGCCACAGGCGAGTTTGCCGCTGCCTGTTCCAATGCCGGGGCGCTGGGACTGATCGGTTCCGGCGGCATGGACGCGGATTCCCTGCGGGAAAACATCCGCCGCTGCCGCGCCCTGACCGATAAGCCCTTTGGCGTGAACATCATGCTGATGCACCCGCAGGCGGATGAATTTGCCAAAATCGTGGTGGAAGAGGGCGTAAAGATCGTTACCACCGGGGCGGGAAATCCGGGAAAGTACATGGCCGCGTGGAAAGCAGCCGGCATCACGGTCATCCCCGTGGTGGCGGCAGCCATTTTGGCCAAACATCTGGAACCGCTCGGCATTGATGCCGTTATTGCCGAGGGCACCGAGAGCGGCGGTCACGTGGGTGAGATGACAACGATGGCACTTGTCCCGCAGGTCGTCGATGCCGTCCATGTGCCTGTCATTGCTGCGGGCGGCATTGCCGATGGGCGCGGGTTGGCTGCAGCGCTGGCATTGGGGGCGTGCGGTGTACAGGTCGGTACCTGTCTGCTGGCAAGCACTGAGTGCCCGATCCACGAAAACTATAAAGCGGCCCTGTTGAAAGCCCGTGACAGCGATACCATCGTGACCGGGCGCATCAGCGGCACCCCTGTGCGCGTACTGAAAAACCGTATGAGCCGTGAGTATGTCCGCCAGGAAAAGGCCGGGGCTGACAAAATGGCACTGGAACGCTTTACTTTAGGCAGCCTGCGGAAGGCTGTGTTTGACGGCGACACCGAGAGTGGCAGCCTGATGGCCGGACAGGCCGCAGGGCTGCTGCACGAAGTCCGCCCGGTGGAAGAAATCTTTGCCTTGATGGTAAACGATGCCAAAAACTGCATTGGTGGGCTGCACAAGGAGATCACCTTATGAAACTAGTATTTTTATACGCCGGGCAGGGCAGCCAGCACGTCGGCATGGGCCAGGATCTTTACGAGACTTTCCCGGCTTTCCGCGCCGCTTTTGACGAAGCCGACGCGGCGGTGGATTTTGATTTGAAAGAAGTCTGCTTTACCGACGCAGCAGGCGTATTGAACGAGACCCAATACACCCAGCCCTGCATGACGGCGTTTGCCGCTGGCCTTACTGCCGTACTGCGGGAGGCAGGTGTCACACCGGATTATGCGGCGGGACTGTCACTGGGGGAGTATTCCGCCCTGGCCTGCGCGGGGGTGTTCGATGTGCAGACCGCAGTCGCTTTAACCGCTTTCCGCGGTAAGGCAATGGCGGCGGCTGCGGCTGGGCGCACCTGCGGGATGACAGCCGTTTTGGGGCTGGACGAAGCACCCCTGCAGGCATGCTGCAATGCAGCTGCCGACAAAGGCGTTGTGCAGATCTGCAACTACAACTGCCCCGGCCAGCTGGTCATTGGTGGTGACAAAGCTGCCGTGGACGAAGCTGCCGCGCGGGCGCTTGCTGCCGGGGCACGGCGCTGCCTGCCGCTGAATGTCAGCGGCCCGTTCCATACCTCGTTGATGCACCCGGCCGGGGATGCACTGCGGGAAAAATTTAAGGCTACCCACTTTGCGCCGATGCAGTTCCCGGTGCTGTTCAACTGCTTGGGACACGAGAGGGAGGCAGCCGACACCATTGCCGCACTGCTGGAAAAACAGGTGCAGTCCGGCGTGCGTTGGGAAGCGACCGTCCGCCGTCTGGCAGAATTGGGCGTGGACACTGCCATTGAGATCGGCCCCGGTAGGGCGTTGACCGGGTTTGTCAAAAAGACTGTGGGAAGTGCCATCTCGTGCTACCCGGTGGAAACTGCCACGCAGCTGCAACAGCTGCTGCGCACCCTGAAAGGAGCCTGACCATGCCGCAAACCGAAAACTTGCGCCGTGCCGCCCTGATTACGGGCGGGGCCAAAGGCATTGGCCGTGCCATTTGCCTGGCTTTGGCCGAAAACGGCATGAACATTGCCGTCAACTATGCCGGCAGCGCTGCCGCTGCCGAGGAAACGGCCGCAGCCTGCCGCGCCCTTGGTGTGCAGGCTGTCACACTGCAGGCGGACGTGCGCAGCCCCGAAGCATGTCAGAAACTGGTAGAAGACACCGCGGCCGCTTTTGGGCGGATCGATGTGCTTGTCAACAACGCGGGCATTACCGCCGACAAATTGCTTCTGCGCATGACCGAAGCCGATTTTGACAACGTGCTTGCCACCAACCTGAAAGGGGCGTTTTTCTGCACCAAAGCGGCCTGTCGCTTTATGATGCACCAGCGATATGGGCGCATCATCAGCGTCAGCAGCGTTGTCGGTCTGCACGGCAACGCGGGCCAGGCCAACTACGCGGCCAGCAAGGCGGGGCTGATCGGTCTGACGAAAAGCACTGCCAAAGAGTATGCTGCCCGCAATATCACCGCCAATGCCGTGGCTCCCGGCTTTATTGCAACGGATATGACCGCCGTGTTGTCAGAACCAGCCCGTGCCGCAGCGGAAGCAGCCATCCCGGCAGGCAAAATCGGCCATGCCGAGGATGTCGCGGCGGCGGTGGCTTTTCTGGCAGGGGAGCAGGCCGGTTACATTACCGGCCAGGTTCTTTGCGTTGACGGCGGAATGGGAATGTGAGGTGTGCAATGGACACAAAAAAGAAACGCCGGGTCGTTATCACCGGCCTTGGCACGGTAAATCCTACCGGCAATACCGTGGCTGAAAGCTGGGCCGCTGTTAAGGCTGGCCGCTGCGCCGTTGGGCCGATCACCGCTTTTGATGCGACCGATTTTAAGGTAAAGCTGGCCGCAGAGGTCAAGGATTTTGACCCCGCCGAACGTATCGACAAACGTGAAGCCCGCAAAATGGCGCGCTTTACCCAGTTTGCCGTGGCCGCCGCTGAGGAAGCGGTTCGTGACAGCGGTCTTGCACTGGAAAAAATCGACCGCGCACGGTTCGGTGTTATCCTTTCCAGCGGCATCGGCGGCCTGCCCACGATCGAGGAAGAACACACCCGCGGCCAGCAGCGTGGCTTTGAAAAAGTCAGTCCCTATTTTGTCCCCATGTCCATCGGCAATATGGCGGCGGGGCAGATTGCCATCCGTTTTGGCTTGCAGGGCATGTGCAGCTGCCCCACCACCGCCTGTGCAGGCGGTACCAATGCGATCGGCGATGCGTTCCACCGTATCCGCGATGGGTACGAGGACCGTATGCTCTGCGGCGGCAGCGAAAGCTGCATCAGCCCGCTGGGCGTGGGCGGCTTTGCCAGCATGAAAGCCCTTTGCACGGCGGACGACCCGGCCCGGGCCTCGATTCCTTTTGATGCCCGCCGCAGCGGCTTTGTGATGGGCGAGGGCAGCGGCGTACTGCTGCTGGAAGAGTTGGAGGCCGCCCGGGTACGCGGTGCCCAAATTTATGCCGAGGTCGTAGGCTACGGTGCCAACTGCGATGCTTACCACTTTACTGCCCCGGCCCCGGGCGGTGCAGGCGGTGCGGCCTGTATGCGGCTGGCGCTGGCCGATGGCGAGGTAATGCCTGAACAGATCGGCTACATCAACGCCCACGGAACGTCCACCCACCTGAATGACAGCTGCGAGACAGCGGCCATCAAAACGGTGTTCGGCGACCATGCGTACAAGCTGGCCGTGTCTTCTACCAAGTCGATGACAGGTCATTTGCTGGGCGGCGCCGGCGGGGTAGAGGGCGTATTCACCGCGCTGGCCCTGCGCGATGCCTTTTTGCCCGCCACCGTCAATTTGCAGGAGCCGGACACGGAGCTGGATCTGGACTATATCCCAAACCAGGGTCGTGCGGTGCAGGTGGAGTATGCCATGAGCGATAGTCTGGGCTTTGGCGGCCATAACGCCTGCGTGGTATTCAAACGCTGGGAGGGATGAGGATGAACTGTACGCCAAATGAACCGCCCCGGACCATGACCGCGGCAGAAATCGAAAAGATTCTGCCGCACCGCTACCCGTTTGCTTTGGTGGATAAGATTCTGGACTACACCCCCGGCCAATGGGCACGGGGCGTCAAATGCGTGACCCGTACGGAACCGTTTTTTGTGGGGCACTTCCCGGGACACCCCGTTATGCCCGGTGTGCTGATTCTGGAAGCGCTGGCCCAAACCGGAGCGGTAGCCGCGTTAAGCCTGCCGGAAAACCGCGGCAAGCTCGCCCTGTTCGGCGGAGTAAAAAACGCCCGCTTCCGCCGTCAGGTCATACCCGGCGATGTGCTGACATTGGAATGCGAGCTGATAGAACAGCATGGCCCGGTAGGCATCGGCAAGGCCACCGCATGGGTGGACGGTGTGCGCGCGGCCAACGCCGAGCTGACGTTTGTTCTCACGGATGCCTGAGGGCTGGTTTTGCATGGCGGAATGTGCTATAATAAATCCACTAACCTACAGGGGGATTCTCGCTATGCTGGACCAGACATTCGGACGGGTATATACCAAATTCAAACTGCATTTCTATAAGCAGATCTTCAGTCGATTCGAGGACCGCGAAGCCACGCTGACGACGGTAGAATCTTTCTGCATGGAAGTCATCATGGCATTGGGCGAACCTACGATTGCGCAGTTCAGCCACATGATGAATCTTTCTACCCCCAACGCCGCCTATAAAATCAACTCGCTGGTCAAAAAAGGCTATGTAGAGCGCATCCAGTCCACCACCGACAAGCGGGAATACCGCCTGCGCCCGACCCAAAAGTACATTAATTACTATAACATCAGCTATTCCTATTTGCACCTGGTCATGGAGCGCGCTAAACAACGCTTCACTCCTGATGATTTGGCTAAATTGGAGGAAATGCTGCAAGTCGTCTCCGATGAGCTGATGCCGGAGATTCAACTGCCTGAATAATTGTACCGATTCTAAAATCGTCTGCGACGGCGACCCCAACCCGTGATTGATACACCGAGGCTGCGGATGATATGCTGTTGAAATTATTCTAAAGACAAAAAACAAAAGTAAAAACCTCATTGCAAAAGTACATTGCAATGAGGTTTTTAAGTGCGCCAGACTGGATTCGAACCAGCGGCCTTTGGAGTCGGAGAACTACGACAGGGCGGTATAGACCGACGTTGAAGCGTAAAATTTGTTGGTTCTGTACAGTTGAGCCCGAAACGAGAAAAAGCCCATTGTTGGTTGGCTTAACAGTGATAAGGAACTAATTTACTTATCAACTGTTAGCTGACGGTTTCCGGGGTGCATACGGACAAATCCCGTCTGATTTCTAACAGGAA
>QWCH01000570.1_pt1 | contig 65328 bp, 55 predicted proteins | sample 1972671 | NCBI WGS metagenome assembly QWCH01 (sample SAMN09866713, study PRJNA288562) | Human gut metagenome isolate term3_stool, whole genome shotgun sequencing... | isolation source: gut | host: Homo sapiens | place: USA: California
ACCGGCTATTCGATCAATTCCAATCAAGGTTTATCAATCCATTCGTCGGATCTTATAAAGATAAACTCTATTTACTTGTTTGGGAAAAAGATCTGGCAGAACACTATCAAAATATAAAATGCAACTATCCGGCTATACGAAAAATATTACCGTCTCTATCCACAGATAATAGCAACTGGATTCTAATAACCATAGATATAAAAAAATAGATATGAAAAACACTAGTATATTATTCTACATCCTACTCTGGTTATTCTCCGTAAGCTCCTGTAATCAAAAGAAGCATCAAGTCACCCTGCTGGAAAAGTTCACTGTTCCCCAAGAGGATCATCCCGAATGGACAGATCTATTCACCGATAAATATACTATTACACCGCTGGAAACAACCCCGGAAAGTTTGGTTGGTGAAATCAACAAAATCAAAAAGTTCAACGGTCATTATTATATTTCTTCAGCGGGAAAGTCCATTTTGTGCTTCAATGAGAAAGGTAAATTTGTTACTTCACTTAATAAAATGGGACAAGGTCCGGAAGAATATCTTCGTATTGAAGACTTTGATGTGTATGAAATAAACGGAAAAACTGAAATCTGGATTTCAGACAATAAGAGTCTAAAGATTTATGATGCAAATGATTGCACTTTTTTGAACAAAATCAGCTATCCTTTCATCATACATAAATTCAAACGCTTAGACAACTCCCATATCCTACTGGTAACCGGACAAAACGATCATTCTTTGACACTGACAGATAAAAACGGAAACATCCTATCCGAATACCTCAAAAAAGAAATACCCTATTTAATGTTCAGACCCGTACAATTTGTGAAATACGGTTCCGAATATCTTTTTCAATTAGGTATATCAAATACCTATATTGCTTTCGACTCCAAAACAGAAACCTTCAATAAAGGTCTCTTTTCAAATAACGAAGTTTACCTCTCCGATATACAATTACTGGAATTATATAATACATACGAAATGGAGTTTATCAGAGAAGCAAATAAGAGCTCTTACATCAACAACATAATACCACTTAACGAAACACTCTGGTTACAAACGTGTTATGCGGGTAGAAAATATATAACCAAAATAGAAAAAGACGGAAAGGCAACCTCCACAGAATATTCTTACGGCACATTTGTTTCCACAATCACCGTAGGAGACAGCGAAAACAGCCTACTACTCTATTTAACTCCGGATCAACTTTTAGAGAATGAAAAACAATATACTGATAGAGATGGTAACGAAATTATTTGTCAAATAGATGACAATCCTTGCATTGTAGAATTCTTTTAAAATTATCGGATTATGAATAAATGGACATTACTTTCGTGCGGAGTGCTGACAGCATTTATCGCATGTAATCAACAAAATAGAAAGGAAAGACAAGATCACTTTGATTTGAAAATAGCAAATGAATACATAAAAATTCATCTGGATGATAGTACCTATATTCCTCTCAGCAATATATCCTATTTCAAAAATAAAGCCAATAATGAATATATAGTTTTTACGAACAGGCAAAAACCGGAACTTCATTTTTACAATTTGGAAACTGCGCGTATTTATAAGAAAATAAAATACAACACAGAAGGAAGTAACAGCATTGTAAAAGAAATCGGCAGTTTTTATGTAAAAGACTTGGATGAAATATATCTAGTAAGTCCATATACGACTCTTTTATATAAGAGTGACGGTAAAGGCAATATTATCAGCAAATTTGACTTTTCAAAAGCGAGTAACGGAGAACCGCTTACGACAACCATGAGCTCCATGGGTGGAATAGATTTCGTTGATAACAAATTCCAAATAACACAAAATATAAATAGGAACTATGGTGAAAACATGCTAAAAAAAAGTAGTATGGGAGCTATTATTGACACAGTAAATAAGAATATAGTATTAACGCCTCTCAAATATCCCCCTTTGATTACCCTGGAAGACATCGGCACCAATGCAGGATTCGGATATCAATACAGACGAATATTCGATGGAGAAAATTTTATCTATTCTTTTCTGTATGATGATATACTGTATAAAGTATCTCCCGACCACAAAACAGTCAAACAGATAGTAGCAAAAAGTCAATATATACCGCAAATCAAAATAAACAGACTCAATACAACTGATTTCAATAATATTCTTAGAGCCAGTTGTGAAGAAGCCACTTATGAAGATATTGTGTATGATAAATACAGAAAAGTCTATTACCGTTTCGCTTTTCCTAAAACAGAAGTAGACGCGGATGACAACCTGCTGGAAATAATCCGTTCAGGAAAAAAACAATTCTCCATAATGGTTTTAGATAAGAACCTCAATATAACAGGGGAAAAGTTATTTCCGGAATTCACCTATGTCCCAGCGGCCCATTTTATTAGAGAAGATGGATTATACATAAGTTGCAGTCATTTTAAAAATCCAGATTATGATGATAATACTCTCTGTTTCCAGAAGATAGAGTTAATAAAAAAAGAATAAAATCCAATTTGCATTATATACTGTACATCTTTTTGAAACTTCCTATTCAAATTTGCGTTTGATATATATCAAACGAATAAAACACATATATGTTCTTTTCGTTTGACAATTGAGTTTCTTTCATTCAATAATTGCCAAACGAAAATTTGTAAGGATACTTTTTTCCACACCTTACCTATCAAATCATACATAGATTGGTTCATTCATTTGCTTTTGACCAGGAACTTCAATATATTTGTTCAAACAAATCTTTCTTATGAAACAGACCCATATCTTATTTAGCCTTTTATTGTTCTTTGGTTCCTGTATTAATCAAAAAGAAGCAGGAAACCTAGAGGGTACTATCCTGTCCATCAACACCGATGATAAATCTATTATAACAGACAGCCCGGCATTGACAAATATTCGTTTCGTTAAACTCGAAACAAAAGATGAATGTCTGTTGGAAGATGTAAATAAGGTCATTCCATTTGAAGATAAGCTATACATTCTTTCTTCCCTAGGCAACGGTAACGTCTATATATTTGATAATAAAGGTAAGTTCATCCGGAAGTTGAACAAAGGAGAAGGACCGGAAAATATTATCTATCCAACGGATATCTCCCTAAACGCAAATAAAAGAAGCCTGTTTGTCCTCGACTTTTATCGTAATATTAAAGAATATGACCTGGAGGGCAACTTCCTCCGAAAGATATCGATGCAGGAACCTTTCTTTGCACTGGAAGCAATAGGAAATGATTTCCTTTTATTTGATTCCGGTAGCCGCTCAAAAGCGGACTATTATGTTCGCTATCTGACAGAAACATCAGAAAATAAAGACTTTTTTCAGAAACCGGTAAAAAGTAAGTTCTTCGCATCAAGCAACTTCTTTACCCCAATAAGCGATGATAAAGTTCTCGTTTCCTGTCTTTTTTCAGATACCATATTTCTTGCGACCAGCACTGAAAAAGAGTTATTCCCCTATATCATCCTGGATTTCCAGGATAAAGGAGCAAACACCCCCCAAAGGCTTAACGAAATTAGCAACGTGGGAGAATATCTGAAAAAAGTAAAACAACAGAAATATATACCCGGACCAAGCGACCTTAGCATTATCAATGATAATCTATTCTTCACCTTGAACGGTGAAAAGTTTTATTTTGCCAGATATGATACAAAAAAAGACAAAATTACACTCCATACGAAATTAATGGAAGGATTACCCAATATATATAAATCTACCGGAAGGACAGGTAAAGAAGTAATATATGCAATGGACATGCCCTGGTTAATTGAATATCTCAATGAAAACCAAGAAATAAAATCAGATGTAATTAATCAGTTACGGACGGAATGCAAAGATGAAAATGACAATCCTGTATTATTCTTTGGTTCCTAACGACCGAATATTCACTCTCTACAATGACAGTTTTATGTGGACGACCATTCAAAACTATCAAGTACAACAGATTGAACGTCTTATTTTTTATTGAAACTAAGTTATGAAATTTTCTAAGCTTTACTATTTATTCATCAGCCTTGTATTGATATCCTGTACAGGGAAAAAAGAGAAGACAACAGAGTTTGATAAGAATTTGATTGATATTCAGCAAAAGGAGATTCGTTTTCCCTCTTCTGACATATTACAACTAAAATCATACTATCTGTCATCTGCTGTACATAATGATCCGGCAAAAATACTTGTCGGATATAATTATAAAGAGCATGCATTGGATTATATCAATTTAACAACGCAGAAAATATCACAAGTAACGTTATACAACGATGGTCCTAATATGATCTCCCGATTAGCCGGAATATATGCTCATAGCGTAGATTCTATCTGGGTATTCGATGACTCCGAACGTATCTCTTTGATTTCTCAAAAAGGTAATATTACAAAACGCATAAACTGTCATGACTATATCCAGGACCATGAAGAAATAATCATTCATACTAACCACGCAATCTCTACCACCCATTTAGGATATAACCCGAAACACCAATCACTACTGTTCGCGGTTAAGGATAAATCGACATCCCCAATAAGTTTCAAGGTGAAAGAAATTTTCTTGAATGAAACCGTCAAGACTATCACATTTGATCTCTCCCCTTCAGTCGTAGAACCGGATATCAGTCAAGGCTATGCCAATATGAATGAACCGAATGTAAATTTTAACGGAGAAGAAATTTTATACAACTATCCGATCGAATCACATATTTATACCCTCAATACACTTACAGGAGAACGAACAACTATTGATGCAAGCAGCCAATACACCTCCAACAAAGCCAACAAATGTCCTTCAACGACAGATTATTCAAAATGGCAGATACATGGCATTGAAAATCCGCATTTCTTCGATGTAATGTATATTCCGGAATATCAAATATATGCACGTTTACATTTTGCCGGTACAACCTTCGACACCCATAAAAATTTAGAAACAATAGCATATGAACGCGATTTGTATCTGATGCTATTTGACAAGTCTTTCAAAAAAGTATATGAAAGTAAATTAGCTTCGAACAGATTCAACCCTTACACGGGATGGAATACAATCAATAACGGCATCATACTTTTTGTTGATAACATTCATGATAAAAACGATTCCGATAATTTAATTGTAGATATCATTCACCCAGATTAATTACAAACAGCTTCAAGGTAATCACTTCGTTATCCCTGTTCTCCTTTTTATCAAAATGACATTTTAAGTACTTCATAGTTTGAATATATGAACCTGAGGACGTGCAAGGGACTTTCCAAGCCAATCTCCGAAGGTTCGCTTATATCCTATTGCCAATAAAAGGAGAATAAATGATTAATTACGAAAGAAATATAGGAATTATTATAACCTTTTATTCTCTAATACTGATTTATAAGCAATTTATGAAAGATCATTTCATCTCATTATCAGACGCCTTCTGTAGAAAAAACATGCTAGAAAACATACAATTCGGAGTCCAAAAACACACAAACCATTTAAAATTCAAGTATTTTTAACATTTTCTCTGTTAAACCGAACTCCAATCTCAGTTAAACTGAAAAAATATTCATTTAAAACGAGATGAATTTTTGTTTAAAACGAGATAAATTTTTGTTTAAACGAAATTCGATTTGACCGAAAAACGAGTATAGAAAAGCATTATGTTAAATAATGTGTAAGAAAACTTGCTAAAACGGTCACTGTTAAAAATACCCCCGTAAGTTTATCCGCTTATTATAAATCCTTTTAATGCAAAAACAGCATAATAAACACCTTTTTGACAATTGACACACCACGATCTCAATGAAACGGATTTGGAAGATAAGATAGAGCAAACACCAGTATTTGCTGAAACATGACGATGACAACAATCGACTTATTTTCGCTTTTAATGATGATATTCAATTTGGTTATTTAGATCTCAATAATATCATATAAAGAAGTGCCAAATACTACACTTCTTTATTCTCTATCCGTTCTATGCATATTTCCATCTCGTCTTTTCCCTTGATTTGGTATCCTTTAGCCCGTATAGTTTCAATACTCAAAACAGGTATAGTCAGGTTCAAATCTTTCCGCAAACGGAGCACTAACTGTTCCATAGTTTTTTTATCAACTTCTACATTTTTATCTCCAAGAGCCTTATAGAGAAATTCATACGATTGAAAATAGTCTTTTCCCTGCGACAGGAAATAAAACAACTCAAATACCTTAGGAGTAAGTTGTATCGTCTGATCGCTGTAAAACAAAGAACACAGTCTTTCGTCATACCGAACAACATTATCAGTTGGTTGCAAAGGCAACTCCAACGATTCTGCCACAGGTTCTACCTCAGGTTCTGTTAGCTGCTCTACCTTTTGCTCAACAGGTTCATCAGGTAAAGCCTGCTCTGTTTCCATGGGCTGTTCATTTTCAGAAACAAATTGATCCGGAGATTTTGAAGACTTATTGTTCTGTTTTCTTTTTACTATCAATATTCCCAAAATCATAAGGACTATGGATAACACAACATAATAAGATGTCCCCCACACTATGCTTTCTATCCAACCACCCTTAACATATCCTTCCAAAAGAATAATATCCTGAATATCTACTTTGTATGTCAACTTCAAGTAATCATGTAAGACTTTCACATCCTCTTGGCCGTAAAATGTCTTTTTATCTGTACTATTATTATAAAGTGATACTGCCGTTTTATAATCCAATCCATTCTCTTTCAACTTTAACCGGAAAAGACTATCCAACTTTTCTAGTTTTACAGGGTTCTTGAATGACAAATACTGCTGATCAGCCAGAAAATCTCCTTCATCGGCAGTATAAGGTTTAATGCTATCCCTTTTTAAATGCAAAGTCTGATCTTCAGTTATTATTTTAATATCGGGTGAAACTGACGGAACAAATATATATTTCGTCTTTACATCGGCTTCACTCATCCTGTTCGTACGATCTTCCCATAAAGTTTGCTTCCAGATTTCAGTCACTTGGGTTTGCAAACTACAAGAATACCAATATCCTCCACTTATAAAGATTAGCAAAACCACTAAAATCCCAATTAACCCATATGATGAATCATTTTTCATTCCCATTTCTTATTTTTAAAATACAAAAATAGTAAAGAAACACTCAAAAAGAGGCAAAACGAAGAAAAAAACACCTTTACAGGTCTCATATAGGAGATTTATAAGAAATTTATAAGAGAATTCTAGGAGTTCATCCGAAAAAGACTCTCTATTTTTACACCGACAAACATAATACAGATATGAAGAAAAAACTAAAATTAGTAGGATTTGTAATTTGCCTGATCGCTGGTTGTTATTTTGGGTCCACTCCAAAAAACGATTTACCGTCTCTATTATTAGAGAATGTAGAAGCATTGGCCTACGGTGAACATGGAGATAGAGCTAAGTGTTATGGCGATGGCTCTGTAGACTGTAAGGGAGATTGGGTCGAAATGAGAATTGAAGGATTAAGTCTTGAATAAACAATGAAGCATCTCCTTTATACATTAATAGGTATTAGCTGCCTGGTCGCCTGCACGAGTTCTCCGGATTCGCACTTCCCCAGATACTCAGACTTTGCCAAAACCAAGGCGCTCAGTGCACAGGTAATTAACCTGGATACTATCCTCTTCCGTTACCCATTTCGGGTAACGGTTAGAGATAGTATTGCCGTTGTAATGGATCTGCATAATATGGACCATTATTTACATGCCTTTACCTATCCGGGGTGGAAACACGTTGTCTCATTCGGCAGACGTGGAGAAGCACCGGAGGAGATGTTATCAGCAGCAAACTTTCAATTCAACTCCTTAGATTCTTTGTGGGCACTCGATCCCAACAAGATGCAAATTACACGTTGGAAAATATCTCCTTCTACCGGTTCTGCGGAACGGGTAGAGGAGATTAAATTAGACAAGAAACTGGTCCGTTCACTGGACTTTCGCACGATGGAATCGGGCTTTTTGATCCCAGACTATATGGGAGAGCACCGCATCTGGGAAGTCGACAACAACGGTAAACCGATAAAAAGCAGTGGCGAAATTCCCAGCGAAACAGCCAACGAAAAGACTGTCCGACCGGCATTAGCGCAAGCATGGCGAAGTTTCATAGATTATAATCCCGACAATGGCATATTAGCAATGGCTACACAGTTGGGAGAAGCAATCGAAATCTATAACTTAAAGGACGATACTCATAAAGTTTTGTACGGTCCGGCAGGAGAACCGGAGTTTAAAACAGGAAAAGACGGTTCAGGCATTCCTAACGGAATCATGGGTTTCAATGATATAAAAGTAACAAACAAATACATTTATGCGGTATTTCAAGGAATTAAATTCAAAGACAAATTAGCCGCCTATCAGCGGGGAGAACGTCTGGAAGACGGAGGAAGATTTATCTATGTATTCGACCTGCAAGGGAATCCGGTACAGAAATACACGCTTGACCACGCGATATATGGCATTGATGTAAACGAAGAAACAAATACAATCGTCGCTACCGAAGTGAAAAGCGATGATCCGATTATAGAATTTAAAATTTAAAGGACAAGATGAAAACAGTTTTACTATACATATTATTAATAACTGCATTCTTTTCTTGCGACAACGAACAGAAAGAAAAGGAAAAACAGATACTGCAACTCGTAAACGAATGGCAAGGAAAACAGATCGTGTTCCCTGAAAATACCGTCTTTACCCGCTATTTGACAGATACTACGAATTATCAGATACCACAATCCGAGTATAAGGTATTAATATATGTAGACTCTATTGGTTGTACCAGCTGTAAACTACAATTACATAAATGGAAAGAGTTGATCGAATATACCGATTCGGTAACACAAAATAAAGTACCTTTCCTCTTCTTCTTTCATCCAAAAGATGCCAAAGAAATACGTTACTTGCTGAAACGCGATGGTTTCGATCGCCCCATTTGTATTGATTTGGACGACCGGTTAAACAAATTGAACAAGTTCCCGGCTGATATGACTTTCCAGACATTCTTACTGGATAAGAACAACAAAGTCACAGTTTTGGGTAACCCCGTACACAATACAGCAGTCAAAGACCTGTATCTGAAACAGATTACCGGAAAAGACAACCCAAACAAAAACATACCAAAAACTACCGCAGAAGTCAATCAAACAGAAATAGACTTCGGTACATTCGACAAATCGGAAATAAAAGAAACAACCATAGAAGTTAAAAACACAGGGGATAGTCCCCTTGTGATAGTGGACGTAAGTACCACCTGTGGCTGCACAGCAGCCACCTATGACAAACGGCCTGCAAAACCCGGAGAATCCCTCCGAGTGGGAATCAAGATGACACCGAAGGATACAGGGTTCTTCGATGAAGTCGTAACGATCAAGTATAACAGCTTGAATAATCAACATGTCAAACTTAAAATAAAGGGAAATGTTCGGTAATCGAACAAATGGGAGTTTGCTGCATCCCTGCAAGAATGTACAAACAAACTCCCTGTCTCCCCTTACAAATATGAAAGGAGGTGTATGATGGTTATATAACCAGCAAAACAGAATGAACCATGGTTCATTTGACTATATAAGCCGAATAATAGTAAGCAAAGATAGAAAATTAACTGATTTATAACTTAATAAAATAATAAGATCATGAAGAAAAAGATCTTTGGGGCAGCTCTTATCGCTGCTATGGCTGTTGCAGCCGGCTGGAGTTTCAACCAGAGCAAAAATGAAGTGGAATTATCGGATTTGGCGCTAGCTAATGTGGAAGCATTGGCTAATAATGAAAGTGGTACAGGGTCTGGATATTGTACTATGCATATTCCTTGCTTTAATGAACAAGGAAATCCAACAGGAAAACATACCGCCAGTAGTTATCCGGGTCCTGGCTGCAGCGGTAGTTATCATAGTCATGGATGTACAAATTGTAATAAGGCATAATTGAACGGAAGGAATATGTTAAAAAAATATTCCCAATTTATAAAAGTTACAGCTTTTATATTCTAATATTTGTTTCTTAGCATATTCTTTCTTTGTTTATAATATAGTGATATGAGATATTTTAACACATTACTATTTTTGTTTATACTAGTGTTTTCTTCTTGTAAGTACGAGACTAAAAAGCAGGAAGCATTGAACACTTTTTTTATTGAAAATTTTCAGAATAAGGAGCTTGGAGTTGATGAACTTGCTTCTGGAATAAAATTATTACCGTTAAAATTAGATACTAACCAGTTGATTGGAAAAATCAAAGATGCCTGTTGTATTGGTGATACCATTTATTTATTAGATGAAATGACGGCATCTATATATTCTTTCGATATGAAAGATGGAAAAAGAATTAGCTGTATTTGTAAAAAAGGAAATGGACCGAATGAGTATGTAAATCCAGTGGCTTTATCTACTGATTTAGGGAAATTATATGTACTTGATATGCCAACATCTCGTATTATAGAATTTGATAAAAATCTGAATGCTATAAGAGATCTTAAGTTCAATTTTCCTTCTTCTGACTTTATAGCAATTAATACAGGTTTTTTATTGTATAATCTGGTACCTAACAGTAAGCTTAACAAATATGTTTATCTCAATAACAAAGGGGAATGCATAACAAGTTTTATTCCAGTAGATAAAAATTATTCTCCTAATAATAATTCATTCGGGAACCTTGGAAAGTCCTTCGTAAAAGATGAATATGAGAGAGTTTTCGTATCAGAATCTTATAGAAATATTATTTATAAATGGGAGAAAGAAGAACTTATTCCTTTTTATCGAATAGATTTTGGAAAATTAAATGTGCCGCTGAGTATGAATAATAATAGAACAAATCTTTTTGAAGAACCATATGCGTTCCATAGTAACAGTTTTGTTTTTTCTGAAATACTGATTCCTAGCTTTTTTTATAAATCACATAGATATTATGGATTTATTCCCAAATCAGGTGATAATCAAAAAATTGGCATTATTAAAGATAGACAATATGATATACCATTTTTCCCTCAATGGCAAAACGGAAATCAATTGATAGCTATATGTCGTTACGAGTCGGTGAAAAAATATTTTGAAAATTATAAACAAGTAAAAGAAGATTCTATTGCAGAGTGTTTTGAGCCGGAACATCCAGTCTTGGTGATTTATGATTTGAAATCTATTTAATATCAAAAGTCTACAACTGAAGGAGTAATCGTTAAGAAAGGAGGTATATCAAAATCACTTAAAATCAAGAAACAGAATGATATTAGCACCAAATAAAACTTATATCATTCGAATATCTAAGCCCAAGAGAGTAGGCAAAGATAGAAAATTAACTGATTTACAAATTAAATACCAATTAAGATCATGAAGAAAAAGATCTTTGGGGCAGCTCTTATCGCTGCTATGGCTGTTGCAGCCGGCTGGAATTTCAACAAGAGTCAAAACGAGATGGAACTGTCAGATTTAGCCCTAGCTAACATCGAGGCTTTAGCTAGAGGTGAAGACAGTACCGACCCCAATAGAGGTAACGGAGTAAAAAAAGTTGATTGTAAAGATAGTAGTGGACGAATAACAGGTACTAAATGCACATCCGTAGAAGCTACACCATGGGATACATGCCATTATGTTACTGACCAAAAAGGTGAATGCTAAATAATCCGAGGCAACCGTATCAGAATTTTAACCATCAGATAATCAGATGTACTTATTAATAGGAAAAGTAATCCTAAGACACCAAAAGAACAATTGCTTATCAACAAGTTATATCTTTGAGAAAAATCTGATGCGATTGCCTTGATTTATATAAAAAGAGATTTTAAAACAAAACTATATAAGAAAAATAAAAATGTTTGTTCTTCATAACAAAACCATGAAAATCAAAATATCATTTATAATCAGTATATTATTTGCTATATACTTTACTAGCTGCAATAATTCAACTTCACAAAAACAAGGGATTTCCATTGATTTAGACAAAAATGTACAAAAAACAATCAAATATTCATCATTTGTTGATTCAATATCTTATACACCTTTGGAAACTAATGATTCTTGCATAATAGGAGGTGTAAAAGATATCCAAATTACTGATTCCTTAATATTCGTATTAGACCAAAAACAACCCGTTATTTTCATTTTCGACCGATATGGAAATTATTTGAACAAAATAGATCGCCAGGGACAAGGTCCTGGTGAATATGGATGGATTGTGCAATTCCATTATAATGAAAACAGAGGGAGTGTATCAGTCTGTACAGCCTCCGGAACCTGCAAAATAATCGAGTATGATTTACAAGGAAATCTAATCAATGAATTCAACAATAATTATTTTGTAAGAGATCTTTATCAATTCGATAATGGGGATTATTTAGTTTCTAGAATTGGAAGAATCGATGAACCTCTATCAGCTGTTCTTATCTGTGATTCTAAAGGAAATAACAAAAAGGAACTTTTACAACGAGACACAAGATATGCTATTGATAATTCTGATAGTTGGGAATTAGAAATATTTGATAATACAATAAATTTCATCTCTCCCATACTAAACAATACCATATATAATTACAACAAAGGAGAATTAAACCAAACATTATCTTTTAATATCTTACCCTTTCCAACAAAAGAGTTTTACACTAGAAATCCTGAAGTATTAGGATTAGGTCCACATTATCTTAGAACAATATATAAGGAATCCCGAAAATGGATCTATCTAGCATTTAGTTCCAATAGTAAAGGATTAAAGATTCTCCTTTACAATAAATTAACCGGAGAATACCAAATAGGTCAAGATACAGAAAATGATATTGACAATAAAGTATTTATAGCTCAAACATCCGCTTCTGCAAATAATACATTTACTTATTGCATACAAGGAGAAAACGACAATAACCCAATAATACAAACATTACATTTAAAATAAAATATCTGAACCAACTAAAAATTTAACACCATGAGCAACAAACTCCAAGGCTGGTTAGCCCCTAACACACTGACAGAAGATCCGAACGACCGTATCTTAGTACTCAACTCCGCCGGTACGGTTGACAACGAACAACTCTACGAAGAGATGCGCGAAGAAGACACCGGCCTGCGCCGGGAAACACTCGTTCACGTAGTCACCCTATACGAACGAATCGTGGCACGGGCTTTGATGAACGGACACAATGTTAACACCGGATTGTTCTACGCCGTTCCCCGCTTCATCGGACCGGTCGAAGATGGACAATGGAATCCGGCAAAAAACGACATCTACGTCGCATTCACTCAAAACCGCGTCCTGCGCGAAGAAATACGAAACACCAAAGTTGAAATCCTGGGTGAAAAAGCTGACACTATTTATATCACCGGCGTTCAGGATTGCAGCAACAACATAAAAGACGGACATATCACGCCGGGACGTAACTTCCGCATCACCGGTTCGCGTATCCGCATCGAGGGAACAGACGAAAAGGTCGGTATCACCTTCCGCAACCTGGCAGACGACACGGTGACAAAAGTTACTTCCGACATGTTCGGTACAAACAATCCTTCGGAACTGATATTCATCGCTCCCACAGGGTTGGCTGACGGAGAATATGAAATGACATTGACAACGCAATATTCAGGAAATACGCAACGTTTCCTAAAAACACCACGCAGTATTAACCGCATCGTATATGTGGGTGCCGTCAAAGGAGAAGAGGGTGGTGACAGACCTGAAATTGAATAATACAGAACAACTGCTTTTGTTTGCATTCCCTAAACACTCCTGTTTGGACATCACAAACAACCGTGTTTAGGGAGCATAAACAGGGGTGTTTAGATAACGCAAACAAAATAGTTTATTTTATGTAACCTGAGAGCAAGTTCTGTCAAGGAACAAAAAGGAAGTCTGCCTAATAGCCTGACAACCGTTACGGCAAACTTCCCTGACTGCTCTCCTAAAAAGAAAGGAGGTATATCAAAATCACTTAAAATCAAGAAACAGAATGATATTAGTATCAAATAAAACTTATATCATTCGAATATCTAAGCCCAAAAGAGTAGGCAAAGATAGAAAATTAACTGAATTACAAATTAAATACCTATTAAGATCATGAAAAAAAAGATCTTTGGTGTAGCTCTTATCGCAGCTATGGCTGTTGCAGCCGGCTGGAATTACCAGCAGAACAAACAAAATGTTGAACTCTCAGACTTGGCTATGGCCAACGTGGAAGCGTTGGCAAGAGGAGAATGGGGAGACGGACATTGTAATAATTGCTTAAAAAATTTCAACGAAATTTGTTGGTATGAAGGTGTCGACGGTTGTTTAGGTCATCGTTTAACAGAAGTAAGATAAAAAATGAGAAGAAAAATAATATTAAAAGTATTAGGTATAGCCTGTGTAGCCATAACAGGCCTATCTTCAAAAATCAATGATCAAAAAACTGATCAAAGTTTATTAACTTCAGAAAACATCGAAGCTTTAGCTAGAGGAGAAGTTGATATTCCTGGGGTATGTGCAAATATATCACAAGATTTTTGCATTGTTTTTGATGATGGATATTTCCTGACAGGAGTCAGAGTTGCATAAACAACACAAAAGGTCTTTTTCTTATGTTTTTTGACAAACAAATAAGAAAAAGACCTCATTGTTAAACCTATACAAAACGCTTGCATTATGTTAAAAAATATTTCAAAAATACTCTTATCAATCATTTTGCTATCAAGTTGTAATTATTCTAATAATTCAATTGAAAATACTCACTATATAAGTCATAATATGATTCATATAAAAAATAATTATATAGGGAAAGGAGGACCAATTATACTAATAGACAATAAATTAATAGGGATTGATTTTTCTATGGATACTTGCTTTTACATATTAGACACAATAAGTTATAACCTAACTAGATTTGGGACAAGAGGTCAAGGTCCTAATGAGTTCATATCCCCTGTTTCATTAGAGTATCTAAATAATACCACTTTTGGATCTTACGATATTATGTCAAAAAAATACAATGAAATAAAATTACTATCAAACAGTAATTTTAAAGTAGAAAAATTCCCCAAAACTCCAGAACACTCATTATCTTTTCGTTCTATTAAAATTGACAATAACAAATTTATACAACTTGGTCCATATTCTCAAAATATGTACTTAGTTACAGATTCATTAGGTAGAAAATTGAATTCAATTCATGAATTTCCTTATAAAAACATGGATGAGAAAAGAATAAAAAATAAATTACGAGCTATGGCCTATCAAGGTAAAATATTATCAAACCCTTCTAAAGATAAAATGATTTATACATCTTCCGTAGGAAACATTATTCATTTTTATGAAATAAAAGACAATAATTTGAATATATTAAAGAAAATAGAAACTGCATATCCTGATTATATTACCGAAGAAAAAGGCAATGGTTTCGGAGCTCCTCTTAAACCGACAAACATAATAAGTTATATTCATGCATATGCAACTGATCATTTTGCATATTTTTTGTATTCAGGTAAAACTATAGAAGAATTTATAAATGAGAAAAGTATGTATTACGGAGATAATCTTTTCGTTTACGATTGGAAAGGGAATCTCGTAAAAAATATCAAATTAGATATACCATGTCAATACTTTTGTATAAGTAATGATGACAAAAAAATGTGGGCTATTACAGAAAATCCAGATCCAAATATTATAATGTTTGATATTCCTTGAACAATCTATAATCAATTAAATATAATAGTTAGATATTATCCTAATAAACTATGCATAAAACATTCATATCAAGAATCCCCCTGCTATTAGCCACTTTCCTAATAGCCTGCACCTCTCCGGACAACCGACGTCTGGAGCAAGCCTTGCAATTGGCAGCTGACAACCGGGGCAAGTTGGAGAAAGTGCTGACGCACTATGCCGATGCCCCGGAAAAACTGGCCGCCGCCCAGTTCTTGATTATGAATATGCCGGGGCATACAGGCGTTGATTCATCCTGTGTCGAAAACATGCGACCGGTCTACGGCAAACATGTCGCAATCTCCGAAAAACATCTATGGCAACGTTCCTCCGAATGGTATAAGGAGATCGATTCTCTTTGGAAGAACAAAAGTTTCAAAATCCAGTTCCTCTTAACTCCTTCCCAGCAAGATCTCCGGACCGTACAAGCGGAGCAACTCATCCGTGAAATAGACCGTTCTTTCAAGGCTTGGAAAGAAAATGCCTATACACAAAACGATTCATTCGAAGATTTTTGTAGGTACGTCTTACCTTACCGTTTTGCTGAAAGGACTTATTTTGACCATGCCCGAGATACCTTTTACCAAAGACATGCCTCTATCTTCAAGGACAATACGATGGACTTCAGGGAGGTGACGGACTCCTTGCACCGGATGTACAGCGACCTGATGCACAATAACTGGGCGGCGGCTTCCATGCCGATTTACAATGCCGCCTCTTTCGAACAGGTCAAACGCGGTTCATGCGACGACAAAGCCTGGTATAACTGTCTGATGATGTCTGCCCTCGGTATGGGAGTTGCTATCGACTTCGTGCCGGAATGGGGAAACCGAGCCGGAGGGCATAGCTGGAACAGCCTAGTCGTTGGCGGAGAGACCTATCCCTTCGAACCGTTTTGGGACGATGACCGGTGGAAATACAAAAGGATTTATAATAATGAATGCTTCGACTTGTTGTGGGGCAAGTTCAGATTGCCGAAAGTCTATCGCCGTACATTCGAACATCATTTTTCCGGTCCATTGGGGAATGATGCTGTATCCAGAGAAGATATTCCTCCTCTCTTCAAAAATCCTTTTATGGAGGACGTTTCTTCACAATATTTCCAAACAACGGATGTAAAAATAACTATTACGGAGCATATTCCCGAAAACACACGTTATTGCTATCTATGCGTTTTCGGAGCAAAAGAATGGCAACCTGTACAATGGGGTAAAATAGAATGGAACAAAAAGGTGACTTTCAAAGGGATGGGCAGGGATATCGTTTACTTGCCTATGTTCTACCAAAATGGAGTTTTAACACCTGCCGCATCTGCTTTTATCCTGACTAAAGACGGTAATTGCGAAAAACTGGAATGCAAAGAGGAGAAAATGCCGGTTACCGTACGAAACTATACCGCCTATCTGTATCCTGAAGAGATTTCCGAAGCGAAAGAGACGCTGGTCGGGGCTTATCTCACAGGATGCAATGATTTGAATACCTTAGCCGCTGATACCTTATATATGATGACAGACAGCATGGATACATGGGAAAATGAGATCAATCTTCCTGTTTCTCAAAAATACAGATATATACAATTAATATCTCCCAAAGACTCACTGGCACTCTGTGAAATATCTTTCTATGAACAGAATAAAGAGGATAAACCGATTCAAGGTGTAAAAGTGTCAGCCGATATCACACCGCTTGGTGATGGAGAGGAACTGAACATGGTTACCGACAGTCGTTCTGCCACTGGTTTCAGAGGCAGGTTCAACAACCCGGAAGATGGGAAAAATACACTTTGGTTTGATTTGGGTGCCCCCAAGTCAATCTGTAGAATTTCATATATTCCCTATACAAAAAATTATTTACCTAAAGATATAGACATAGAATTATGGTATTGGGATAATCAATGGGTTAAAGGTGGTAGTTTAAAAGGTGATTACAATTTTATGACTTTTGAAAATATACCTGGAGGGACTATTTACAGAGTAAAGGTAAAAGGGACAAATGATCGTATCTTTGCCTATAAAAATGGTATTATTCGTTGGTATTAAGCATGAAAAAGCATTGGAAAAAAATAGCGCAATATACTGTAGACGTAACCTTTTGGTTATGTATGCTGGCTACGGCATGGTTCGCCACACAGGTCTTATTGTTTGCCTCTTTCAAAATCCCTAGTGATTCGATGGAACCGGAATTAACTACCGGAGATAATATCCTGGTCTGGAAGCCAACGATCGGACCACGTATATTCAATCTGTTTGCTTCTATGCGAAATGAACAAACCGAGATTTATCGTATTCCCGGTTTCAAAAATATTAAACGCAATGACATTTTAGTCTTCAATTTTCCACACCCTAATAGTTGGGATAAAATAGAAATGCATATCCTCAAATATTATATCAAACGATGCGTAGGATTACCTGGCGATACCCTCTCCATCCGAAATGGTTTTTTCCATGTAAACGGAATAAATACACCTCTTGGTAATACGGATTCGCAAAAAAAGATTGCCGTTACAGAAAAGTTTCAAGAGGGCATATTCCATAGTTTCCCTTATGATGGTACTATCGGCTGGAACATCAAGGAGTTCGGACCGCTTCATATTCCCGCCAAAGGGGATTCGATCCGGATGAATCGGACAAACTTTGTTTTATATAAAAAGCTGATTGAATGGGAACAACAGGGAACTCTCGAATACAAGGATTCCACATCTTTTCTTAATGGAAAACCGATCGACGGCTATCGTTTCTTGAAAAACTACTATTTTATGGCAGGCGATAACGGTATGAATTCGCAAGATTCGCGTTATTGGGGAATGTTGCCGGAAGAATATATCGTGGGAAAAGCTTGGATTATCTGGAAATCGGTCGATCCGTATACGGAGAAATTCAGGTGGGAACGATTCATGAAAATAATTCATTAAAGAGATTAATCATGAAATACAGACAATACATAAGTTACTCATTACTCGCCATCAGCGGAATTTTTCTGCTGTGCACCGTTTTTGCCACCAACACAGGACTGGCTAACGGGCTGGTTACAGGGAAAGTTCTTTGGTTTCATCTGGCGATGTTGCTGCTGGCAGCATGCAGTCTGGTGGCGGCTGTTCTGATGAAACCGGCAAAGCCGTTTGTCTTTTCGGTCGCAGACGGATTGGTACTGGTTTTGGCGGCTATCGTTGCACTTACTTATAACCGGCAGCTGGATCCCGAACCGGAGAAAATGTTGTTTGGCGGGCAATTAGTCGTATTGTGGTTTCTGCTGCGGTTCATATTGACAGGATGGCCGCAGTTACAGTTATTTTTCCTGGCGGTGGTTGTTGCGACCGGAGGGATTGAAGCCGTGTCGGGGATGCGACAGTTACATGGATTCGAGGGATCTAACCATTCCTTGTTCAAGCTGACCGGGGATTTTTATAATCCGGGGCCTTATTCGGGGTATCTCGCAATCGTATTGCCGGTTTGCCTGTGGATGATCCTACGGCAAACAAAAATTTATCTGCATTACCTGGGATGGATCGGTTTGCTGGCAATCATTGTCGTGCTTCCTGCCGGGATGAGCCGGACGGCATGGATAGCGGCTGCCGTTTCATGCGGATGGGTGTATTGGGTGCAACGGATCGGATGGGAAAAGACTAAAAGATACATTAATGGAAACCGGACCTTAACTATCGTATCTTCTATTTTGATCCTGATCTCCATAGCCGGTGCATTGGCGGGTATTTATCTGCTAAAGAAAGATTCTGCCAATGGCCGGCTACTTTTATGGAAAGTGACGGGGCAAGCGATCAGGGAACAGCCCTGGACAGGAACCGGGACGGGTGGTTTTCCGGCTGCTTATGCAGAAGCACAGGCGGAGTATTTCACTTCGGGAAAGGCTTCGGAGACAGAGATGATGGTTGCCGGATGTCCGGAATACGGATTTAATGAATTCTTACAAATTGGTTTGGAACAGGGGCTGGTGGGTTTAATGGTTTTTGTATTGTTGTTAAGCTATTCCTTGTTCCGGGGGGTAAAAAACAGACAGGCGGGAGCGGCCGGAGGGATATTGGCGCTGATGGTGTTCAGCCTGGCATCGTATCCGTTGCAGTTGCCGGAGTTCTGGGTGGTGTTGGTGGTGTTGATGGGGGTGGCTAATAGTAAGACTCCGGTTAACGCTGATATTTCGGTTGACGCTGACACACCCCCTACCCCCTCTCGAGAGGGGAGGAAGATACTTTCTATCGCTATGATAGGGGTGCTGGCTATATGTTGCGGGTGGATTTTCCGGCAGCAAAAAGGGTATTATGAAGGATATAAAAAATGGAATACGTTGAAGATGTTGCATCATAGTAAAGCTTATGAAGCGGCAGGTGAAGGATATGAGGAACTGGTGCCGTTGATGGGACATAAACCGGAATTCCTGTTCGAGACAGCACAATGTTTAAATAGGGCCGAACGATATACAGAAGCTAATAAGCTATTATATCGGGCTATGAAGTTAAGCGGTGATCCGATGATACGTTACATAGCGGCGAAAAATGAGCAGTCGATGGGAAACTATCAAAAAGCGGAAAATTTATTGCTGCATGCGATCGATATGTTACCGGAACGGATCTATCCGTATTACCTGCTTACCAAACTTTACTCAGAACCTACTTTCTATCAGGAAGATAAGTTTATCAAAGCGGCTGACGCCGTACTGAAAAAAGAACCGAAAGTAGAGAGCACGGCTATCCAGGAAATGAGAACAGATGTTAAAAATATGCTCAACAACATACGATCGGATCGTAATTAATTTATTTATATGCTATTTACGATAACATCGTAATAATATTTTTGTATATTTGGAAATTAAAATTTGAATCATAGCTTATATGAATATGAAATACTACAATTTGCTGGCAATACTGCTCCTCTCCGGGATGATAGCCTGTTCCGGTGACAAAAAAGACAGCAGTGAAGGAGAAGAAACTGTTGAAACGGTTTTACCGGACGAAACCAACGAGGTGACCGTGATGACACTGAAGGCTACCGACTTCAACCATGAACTGGTGAGTAACGGCAAATTGTCGGCACGCCGCCATGTCGACCTGCGGTTTCAGTCGGCCGAACCGATCGCTACGATTCATGTAAAGAACGGCGACCGGGTAAGCAAAGGACAAAAGCTGGCTGAATTGTCGACCTTCCGGCTGAAAAACAAAACAGCCACTTCCAAAGATGCCCTGGAACGGGCGAAACTGGAACTGCAAGACGTGCTGATCGGCCAGGGATATGCGCTGGCAGACTCGGCCAAAGTTCCTCCCGCCACCATGCAGCTTGTCCGGGTAAAGAGCGGTTACGACCAGGCGCTTATCCAATACCAGTTGGCAGAATATGAAGAACGGAATGCCGTACTGACGGCTCCTTTCGACGGTATCGTTGCCAATCTGTTTGCCAAACAATATAATACGGCTTCTACCTCCGATATATTCTGCACGGTCATCGATCCGGGCAGCCTGGAAGCAGCGTTCACCGTTCTGGAGAGCGAACTGCCCCTAATCAAGAACGGCGACCGGGTGGAGGTCACTCCTTTTGCCCTGAACGACACAAAAGCCGAAGGACGCATCACCGAAATAAACCCGCTGGTCGATGAAAACGGTATGGTGCAGGTGAAAGCGGCGGTAACGGACAAAGGGAAGTTATTCGAGGGAATGAACGTCCGTGTCAGCATCCACCGTTCGCTGGGCAAACAACTGGTCGTACCGAAAAGCGCCGTCGTTCTCCGGTCCGGAAAGCAAGTGGTGTTCAAACTCGACAGCACCCGAACCAAGGCTAGCTGGGTATATGTACATACCGGTTTGGAAAATGCAGACAGCTACACGATTACAAGTTCGGAAGGGGACGGCCTGAAAGAGGATGATTTCGTCATTACCAGCGGTAATATCAATCTGGCACACGAGGCACCGGTAACGATAATTGAAAATTAAAAATTTGTTATGGTCAAATTCCTACTACAACGTCCTATCGCGGTACTGATGGCCTTTACAGCCTGTTTTATCGTGGGGTTGGTGACTTACTTTACCATCCCGGTATCGTTGTTGCCCGATATTGCGATACCGGAGATCACCATACAGGTGTCCGGACAGAATACGTCGGCCCGCGAACTGGAGAATACGGTAGTCAAACCGATCCGGCAACAGCTGATGCAGGTGGCTGCCCTGCGCGATATACACAGCGAGACACGCGACGGTGCCGGCATCATCCGACTGAGTTTCGACTTCGGAACTAACACGGACCTGGCATTCATCGAGGTGAACGAAAAGATTGACGCTGCCATGAACTACCTGCCGCGCGAAATAGAACGTCCGCGGGTGATCAAGGCGAGCGCAACGGACATACCGGTCTTTTGCCTGAATCTGACGCTGAAAACAGGTGACAGCGAGGCTGCTTTTCTGGACCTTTGCCAGTTTGCCGAATCGGTTATCAAACGGCGTATCGAGCAGTTGCCGGAAGTGGCGATGGTAGATATCACGGGGATGATGAAACGGCAGTTGCAGATCGTGCCGGACATGAAAACACTGGAAATGGCCGGTATCACGCTGGATGACCTGGAATCGGCCCTGAATTCGAACAATATCGAGCCGGGAAGCATGACCGTACGGGACGGATATTATGAATACAACATCAAATTCTCAACTTTACTGCGCACACCGGAAGACGTACAAAATATCTATCTCCATAAAAATGACCGTATCTTCCAGCTGAAAGACCTGGCGAAAGTGGCAGTGGTACCGGAAAAGGAAACAGGTGCCTCACTTTCAAACGGAAAACGGGCGGTTACGCTGGCTGTGATCAAGCAGGCGGACGAGAATATGGATAACATGAAGGAGGCGTTGCAGGAAGTTACTGCCTATTTCGCAACGGTTTATCCGGATATAGAGTTCAGTGTCAGCCGGAACCAGACGGAGTTGCTGGATTATACAATTTCAAACCTGAAACAGAACCTGTCGCTCGGCTTTATATTTATATGTATAGTGGCTATCCTGTTTTTGGGGGATATCAAGAGTCCGGCAGTGATCGGCCTGAGTATGGTGGTCAGTCTGATTATCAGCTTCCTTTTCTTCTATATGTTCAAGATGTCGCTGAACATCATTTCCCTTTCCGGACTGATCCTGGCACTGGGTATGATGATCGACAGTTCGATCATTGTGACGGAGAATATCATGCAGTACCGCACGAAAGGGTATACGCTGGAAGAGGCTTGCAACATGGGGACCAGCGAAGTGATCACCCCGATGCTGAGTTCCACACTGACGACAATCGCCGTATTCGTGCCGCTGGTATTCATGAGTGGTATCGCAGGGGCTATATTCTACGACCAGGCTTTCGCGGTGACGGTCGGACTGATGGTCTCCTATTTTACGGGTATCATGCTGCTTCCGGTACTTTACAAGCTGGTTTACAGCATTCCCGATATCAAACATACGGGATTCAACCTCCGGATCAACAACCTGATCAAAGAGCATACGCTGGACCGCTTCTACGATGCTGGAGTCAATTTCGTGTTCCGTCATAAAAAGTCGAATATCATATTTATCTTCGTTACATTGCCGTTATGCGCCCTGCTGTTTTATGAAGTACCTAAAAGCAGGATGCCTGAGATTGACCAGAACGAACTGATCGCCCATATCGAGTGGAACGAAAACATCCATATCGACGAAAACCGGGAACGGGTGGACAAACTGTTTGCCCAGATCGCAGGCGATGTACAGGAATATACCTCCTATGTCGGTCAACAACAATTCCTGTTGAACCGCGACCGGGAACTGTCTTCTTCGGAAGCCGAATTATATTTCAAGACAGAAAAATCATCTGCCATCTCTCCCTTGCAGGCAAAGATCACGCAATGGTTGGATACTAATTATCCGCAGGCTGTATTCTCCTTCTCTCCGCCGATCACGGTGTTCGAAAAGTTATTCGTGACGGGAGAAGCTGACGTGGTTGCAGAATTTTATGCCCGCAACAAAGCGGAAGCTCCGGAGGCTCAGGCATTGCACAAACTGGAATCGCAGATGAAAGCGTCTACCGGTATTGCACCGGTGGGAGTCGCCTTCGATAACCAACTGAATATATCGGTCGACAGGCAGAAGTTACTACTTTATAATGTAAATTACAATGAAGTATACCGCCTGCTGAAAACGGCTTTCAAAGAAAATGAAGTGGCGACCCTCCGTTCCTACCAGCAATATCTGCCGATTGCCCTGGCCGGCGACGGTAAGACGGTGAACGAAGTCTTACAGCAGACACTGGTCCGGACGCAGGCCGACAAAGAGGGAAAAAGCCAGTACATCCCGTTGCAGTCACTGGTTAAGGTGACGCAAGGGGAAGACCTGAAGACGGTTACGGCCGGTAAGAACGGCGAATATATCCCGTTCAGTTTCTATGATGTCAAGAAGGCGGAACCGTTGATGGAAGAGGTGAAGAAGTTAGGCGAACAGAACTGGGAGATCGATTTCTCCGGTAGTTTCTTCTCCAACAAACAGATGTTGAATGAGTTGGTGGTGATCCTGCTGATCTCTATCCTGCTAATGTATTTCATCCTGGCAGCCCAGTTCGAAAGCTTTCTGCAGCCGCTGATCGTACTGATCGAGATTCCGATCGACGTGGCTGCATCACTGCTGGTACTCTGGATTTGCGGACATACGATGAACCTGATGAGTGCCATCGGTATCGTGGTGACCTGCGGTATCATTATAAACGACTCCATCCTGAAACTGGATGCGATCAATGAATTACGTAAGGAAGGTGTTCCGTTGATGGAAGCGATCCACGAAGCCGGCCGCCGCCGTCTGCGCCCGATCATCATGACTTCGCTGACCACCATCTTCGGTATGGTCCCGTTGCTGTTCTCATTCGACATGGGTAGCGAGTTACAAAAACCCCTTTCCATCGCCATGATCTCAGCCATGCTGATCGGTACAGCCGTCAGCCTGTTCATCATTCCGTTGGTATACTGGTTCATTTACCGTAAGCACGACCCGAATGCAGTGATTCCTCAAAAACAAACTGAAGTTTAACGAATTATATATAATGCCGTTATGAAGATATGTAAGATACTATTATCATTCCTGTTATTCACCTCAGTCTATCTGAACGCCCAGCCGCTTACATTGTCGCTGGAGCGAACAATCACGTTGGCGGCGGATAGTTCGCTGGAGGCATTCAGGACAAAGAATATGTTTTTGGCCGGATACTGGCAATACAGGACATTCAAGGCGGGACGATTGCCAAGCCTGACGCTGAACCTGACTCCGGCACAGTATTATCGCGATATCACACGACGATATGATTCCGAGAATGATATCGATGTTTACAGAAAACAGCAATCTTATTATGCAGAGGGCGGCCTCGCCATCAAACAGAATTTCGACTTGTTGGGAGGTACTTTCTACCTGGATTCGGATTTAGGGTATATGCGTAATTTCGGAGATAATGCTTATAACCAGTTTACGACCGTGCCGATCCGAATCGGTTATAATCAAAGTCTGTTAGGATATAACCCCTTCCGGTGGGAACGGAAAATCGAGCCACTCAAATATGAGAAGGCGAAAAAGGAATTACTGTACAATATTGAAAATATCAGTGAACAGGCTACCTCCTACTTCTTTGCCCTGGCCATGGCACAGGCGGAATATGATCTGGCTAAAGAAAATGTAGCGTCGACCGATACCTTATACCAGACAGGACAGGAGCGACATAAGATTGCATCGATCAACAAAGCAGAGCTACTGACATTGAAACTGGATGCCGTCAACGCACGAAATACATTACAAAACGCGGAAATATCTCTGAAAAGAGCGATGTTCAGTCTCGCTTCTTTCCTCAACTTCGACAAAAACACGGAAATACGACTAAACCTGCCGGGACGTCCGAAAGATATGCATATTTCTGTTGACGAAGCTTTGACACTTGCCCGCGAAAACAACCCGAAGTTCCTTGACACCAAACAACAGGTACTTGAAGCCGAACAGCAAGTGGATAAGACAAAAAAAGAGGCCATGTTCAATGCCTCCATCAACGCCAGCATAGGATTCAACCAGGTTGCGACCAAACTGAGTGACGCATATCGCGACCCGCTGCAACAAGATATGGTATCCGTTTCCGTATCTATCCCTCTCGTCGACTGGGGCGTACGGAAAGGAAAACATAACATTGCCAAGAATAATCTGAACGTGACACAGATTTCCGCCCGCCAGGAGGAACTGACGGTAGAGGAAGACGTGATCATGACTGTCGGTGACTTCAATATCCAGCAAAACCTGATCTCAAGCGCAGAAGAGGCGCTCGACCTGGCTGTTATGGCTTACAGTGAGACAAAGCAACGGTTTATGATCGGGAAGGCGGACATCAACAGCCTGACCTTATCGCTGAACCGCCAGCAGGAAGCACAGCGCAACTATATCTCCGCCCTGCAAAATTACTGGCTGAGTTATTTTAAAATACGGAAACTGACACTGCATGATTTTGAAACCGGCATATCACTGGCACGGGAATTTGATTTTACGCACGGACTATAAGTAACAGATTCAATGAGCACATCTCCCAAGATATCATCCTTTACGATCATCGTCACCTTCCTTTGTGTGGCGCTGACAGGACTGGCTTTCATCCCTCTCCTGCCGATCAAGCTGTCTCCCTCACGCACATTGCCCCGGCTGACCGTCAGCTATAATATGCCCGGCAACTCGGCACGTGTAATCGAGATGGAGGTCACTTCGCGGCTGGAATCGATGCTGGCACGTATCAAGGGAATCAAGGAGATCAACTCCACTTCCGGAAACGGTTGGGGATATGTGACACTGGAACTGGACAAACACACCAATATCGATGCCGCCCGTTTCGAGGCATCCACGATCGTACGCCAGACATGGCCCAGCCTGCCCGACGGGTTAAGTTATCCGATACTGGAGATGAGCCGCCCGGACGACAAGGAATCCGGTCCGTTCATGACCTATACGCTGAATGCGGCGGCAACTCCGATCTTTATCCAGCGGTTTGCGGAGGATCAGATCAAACCGCGCCTCGCCGGTATCCCGGGTATTTACCGGATCGATGTACGTGGGGCCACGCCGATGGAATGGCGGCTGGAGTATGACAGCCGGCAACTCGTGTCGCTCGGTATTACCACCAATGACATACAGAATGCGATCGCTCAATACTATAACAAAGAATTCCTGGGAACCGGCAATGTCAATACAAACGAACAGGAGGAATGGATTCGCCTCGCCCTGATACCGGAAGATGTACGGGAGGGTTTCGAGGCTTCCCACATAACCGTCACCAGTAAAGAAGGGAAACTGATACGCCTGGACCAGTTGCTGAAAGTCACCCGCCAGGAAGAGGCTCCCCAAAGCTATTACCGTATCAACGGACTGAACTCGATCTATCTCTCCATCCGTGCGGAAGAGACAGCCAACCAGCTGGAACTCGCCAAGCAGGTGAAAGAAGAGATGGAGCATATCCGCCAGTTATTACCGCAGGGATATGAGGTACATACCAGTTATGACGCGACCGAGTTTATCCAGAATGAACTAGATAAGATATATGTACGTACGGGACTTACGATCCTGATCCTTTTATTGTTCGTCCTGCTGATCACCCGGAATGTGCGCTATCTGTTCCTGATCGTGGTCAGCCTGAGTGTGAATCTTTGTATTGCCGTCATTTTCTTCTATCTGGCAGGACTTGAAATGCAGCTTTACTCACTGGCCGGTGTCACTATCTCGTTAAGCCTGGTGATAGATAACACGATCGTAATGACCGACCATATACGTAACCGCCACAACCGGAAGGCTTTCCTTTCCATCCTGACGGCTACATTGACGACTATCGGTGCACTTGTCATCATTTTCTTCCTCGATGAAAAGATTCGGTTGAACCTACAGGATTTTGCGGCCGTGGTGATCATCAACCTGGCAGTATCACTGGCAATTGCCTTGTTCTTCGTTCCCGCTATGATCGAAAAGTTAGGATTAGGACAAAAGAAACATGCCAAGAAAAAGGTCCGTTCATTAATTGGGGCTAAAAGCAGCCGATTCGTCCGGTTCCGGAAATGGGGCAACAGGGTAATCAAACGGTTCCCGGTCTATTTCAACAGATATTACCATGCACAGATCAGCTTCCTTTGCCGATGGAAAAAGACCGCATGTTTCCTGTTGCTACTGGCTTTCGGATTGCCGGTCTTCCTGCTCCCCGAAAAAATAGAAATGGATGACAAGGACAAGGTATATACGGCTACAGACTCGCTACTCATTGAAAAATACAACAAGATTGTCTCAAGCGAGACCTATAAGGAGAAAGTCAAGCCGATAATGGACAAAGCATTGGGAGGAACCTTGCGCCTGTTCGTGCAAAAAGTGTATGAAGGCAGTTATTTTACCCGCAACGACGAAACGGTCCTGTCGGTCACCGCCTCACTTCCCAACGGGACTACACTGGAACAGATGAATCAGTTGATGGGACGCATGGAGGCTTACCTCAGCACATTCAAGGACATACGCCAGTTCCAGACGAACATTTACAGTGCGCGGCAGGCGGGCATACGTATTTATTTCACCAAAGCGGCAGAGCGAAGCGGATTCCCTTATACGCTGAAAAGCAAGATTATCAGCAAGGCGCTGGAACTGGGCGGCGGCAGCTGGGGTGTGTACGGGCTCCAGGACCAGGGCTTCAGCAACGACGTACGGGAAGGAGCTGGTTCGTTCCGTATTGAAATGTTCGGCTATAACTATGACGAATTATATGAATGGGCGGAACAGCTAAAAGCAAGACTGCTTACTTACCGCCGTATCAAGGAAGTACTGATCAACTCCGAATTCTCCTGGTGGAAAGACGATTATCAGGAATTCTATTTCAATCTGGACAAGGCACGAATGGCACAGGAAAATATCCTGCCGATCGAACTGTTCGCCTCCATCAACCCGGTGTTCGGGAAAGATATCTACAGCGGTACGATCGTTGTCGACAATGAAACGGAAAAGCTGAAACTAAGTTCGCGCCAGTCAAAAGATTATGATGTCTGGAGCATGCAATACGTCCCCCAGAGCATTAAGGGCAAACCTTATAAACTGTCGGAGCTGGCCACCGTCGAAAAAGGGCAGATGCCGCAGAAAGTAGCCAAGGTGAACCAGCAATACCGCCTGTGCCTTCAATATGAATATATTGGCGCATCCAATCAGGGGAGCAAGATACAAGAACGTGAACTGAAAGAATTCAACGCGTCGTTACCAATGGGATACACTGCCAAATCGGATAGTAATTACTGGAGTTGGAACACCAAAGACAATAAACAGTATCTGTTATTACTGCTGATCATTGCCATTATTTTCTTTACGACCAGTATTCTGTTCAATTCGCTGAAACAACCGTTGGCTGTTATCTTCGTCATCCCTATCTCCTATATTGGGGTGTTCCTGACATTCTACTGGTTCAAGCTGAATTTCGACCAGGGAGGGTTTGCGTCGTTTGTCTTGCTATGCGGTATCACGGTAAATGCAAGTATCTATATATTAAATGAATATAACCAACTTCGCGAAGCCAGGCCCAAAATGCCTGCCTGGCGCCTTTACCTGAAAGCATGGAATGCCAAGATCACACCGATCTTCCTGACCGTGATCTCTACCATACTCGGATTTATTCCGTTCATGTTAGGTCCCGATAAAGAAGCCTTCTGGTTTCCGCTGGCAGCCGGGACCATCGGCGGATTGACCATGTCGATCCTCGGTATCTTCATATACCTGCCTATTTTTACTTTGAAGAAATAATCACCTTATTAATACTTAACCGCCAATAACTGTTTTTCTTTCCTAATTTTGTGATATTCTTGGACGATTTGTTAATTATCCAAACCCTTCTTACGTCTTAAATGTTTTATGCAGGAGCAGAAAAGTTGCAGAAGTTGAAAGTCCGATATCACCCTAAAAATAATTTAAAGATGAAAGTTTTATTTAAGTATCTACGACTATTATCCCTCTCTACGAGCGGAGCGTTACTTTTGTGCATTGTATTTGCTGCAAACCCCGAAATTGCTGAAGGAACCATCACAGGTAAAGTATTCTGGTTTCATTTCTCTATTTTATTACTTGCATTCAGTGTATTGTTTATGGAAGCCACAGTGAAAAAAAGCAATTTTACCTTCTCATTACCCGACGGACTTTTATTACTTTTTGCCGGTCTGGCCTTGCTAAATTACAACTATGAGCTGGACCCGGAACCGGAAAGACTTCTTTTCGTCGGACAAATTACGACCTTATGGTTTATGCTGCGAGCCACGTTGCAAGCCCACCCGGAACTCAGGCTTTTCTTCCTGTCCATTATTATATGTACAGGTATCTTCGAAGCGGCCTGGGGAATGGGGCAACTGTACGGGGGAGCATCGACAAACCATCCGCTACTCAAAGGTGACGGACTTATTTTTAGTCCCGGCCCCTTCTCCGGTTATCTGGCAATCGTACTCCCCGTATGCCTGAACCTGGCTTTGCGGTTTCGCGATTGCGACAAACTGGCCTGGTGGGAAACAAGGACGATGCTATTCTACCTGTCGGCATTCACGATCATACTCATCCTGATAGGGCTTCCCGGCGGGAAAAGCCATTCGGCGTGGCTGGCAGCCGGAATCTCATGCTGCTGGGTCTTCTATCTCCGGAAATCAGGGTGGCAGTTATTGAAGAAAAGGGTTATAAAGCATAATAAGACAGTGATCGTCAGCTGCATTGTCTTATTTATCGTTATTTCCGGACTTCCGACATTGGGCAGTGTTTTCAATACCGAGAAATCTGCCAACAGGATGCTGATGTGGAACGTAACGACCCAGGCCATACTGAACAAGCCTGTCACCGGCACTGGTCTGGGAGGTTTCCCCGTCTCATTCGCCCAGACACAGGCCGACTACCTCGCATCGACGAAAGCCTCCGATACGGAACGGATGGCTGCGACCTGTCCCCCTTTCGCCTTCAACGATTATTTGCAGATAGGACTCGAATTCGGTATCGCCGGACTACTCCTTTTTGCGTTATGGATTGCTTTCTGCCTCTATTACGGGTTGAAAAACAAACAGGTCGGGGCAACGGGAGGTATCCTTTCGTTACTTTTCTTCTCCATGTATTCCTATCCGCTGCAACTACCGTCATTCTGGGTTCTGCTTATCTTCTTCTCGGCAATGTGTGTCACCCGGACGGAAAAACAACAGAAATCGTCCGTGAAAAGTTTTCCTTACATCGGGACATTCGCTGCCTTAGTCGCCTGTATCCTGTTTTTCGGACAACGAAGTTATTACGAACCGTACAAAGAATGGAAAACTTTGCGGATCCTGGTAGAAAAGGAGGAACAGAAGGTTGCCGCACAAGGATATATGAGCTTGTACCCGCGCCTCTCCCACCGGACCGAGTTCCTGCTGGAAGGCGCCCGGTGCCTGCAACAATCCGGACAGTATTCGAATGCCATCATCTGGAGTCGTCGGGCCATCCGGTTAAGTGCTGATCCCGAATTCTACTATATCCTTGCCCAAAGCCACCAGCAACTCGGACTTTATAAGCTGGCTGAGAAATATTTACTGCAATGCCTGCATATTCTTCCGGAACAGATAGATACTTATTATCTGCTAACCAAATTATATGCGGAAACAAACTACTACCACCCGGACAAGCTCAGGCTAGCCGCCCATTCCGTGTTGACCAAACAGCCGGACACCTGCTTCAAGCCCGCCAGGCAGATGAAAGAAGAAGTCTATCAACTTCTTTTACAACAAATGGCAAACAGTAAATAGAACAATCCCTTTGTTTTTATTGCACATTTAAATTATATCCCCTATCTTTGCCGAAATTTTGGAAGGAAGAGTTTCATGACGAATAAGATACATACTTGTAATCCGATGTTTATTTCCGGTTCAACGCCGGATATCGAAGCTCATTTCTTTAATTTACGGGATAATAATTTCTTTATATAAGATGCGTTGGTTATTTTTACTAACGCATTTTTTTTGTGTCCCGCAAGTGGCGATTAAGTAAGATATAACATTCTATAATATATTAATAAACAAAACAACCCAATTACTATGTCGAAGATTGGAATCAAAAAGGTGATTGTTCTGGGCTCGGGTGCCCTGAAGATCGGACAGGCCGGAGAGTTTGACTATTCCGGTTCACAAGCATTGAAGGCACTGAAAGAAGAAGGTATCAGTACCGTTTTGCTGAATCCGAACATTGCAACTATCCAAACATCGGAAGGGGTAGCAGACAAGGTGTATTTCCTGCCTATCACTCCGTATTTTGTTGAAGAAGTAATCAAAAAAGAACAACCGGACGGAATCCTGCTGGCTTTTGGTGGCCAGACTGCCCTGAACTGCGGTACTCAGTTATACACCAGCGGCACACTTGCCAAATATGGCGTAAAGGTACTGGGAACTTCTGTTGAAGCTATCATGTACACAGAAGACCGCGACCTGTTTGTAAAGAAACTGAATGAAATCGACGTAAAAACTCCGATCAGCCAGGCTGTTGAAACGATGGAAGATGCAGTGAAAGCTGCTTACAAGATCGGTTTCCCGGTAATGATCCGTTCTGCCTACGCACTGGGCGGTATGGGTAGCGGTATCTGCAAGGATGAAGCAGAACTGCGCACACTGGCAGAAAGCGCTTTCGCTTATTCTTCACAGATCCTGGTGGAAGAATCGCTGAAAGGCTGGAAAGAAATTGAATTCGAAGTAATCCGCGATAAAAACGACCATTGCTTCACGGTTGTAAGCATGGAAAACGTCGACCCGCTGGGTGTACATACCGGTGAAAGTATTGTGGTTGCCCCTACCTGCTCACTGACCGACAAGGAGCTGGATCTGCTGAAAGAACTGTCTACCAAGACGATCCGCCACCTGGGTATCGTAGGTGAATGTAACATCCAGTACGCATTCAATTCAGATACTTGCGACTACCGTGTGATCGAAGTGAATGCTCGTCTGAGCCGTTCTTCCGCCCTGGCATCCAAAGCAAGCGGTTATCCTCTGGCTTTCGTTGCCGCTAAACTGGCATTGGGTTACAGCCTCGATCAAATCGGCGAAATGGGTACTCCGAACTCGGCATACAAAGCTCCGGAAGTTGATTATATGATCGTGAAGATCCCGCGTTGGGACTTGACTAAGTTCGTTGGCGTAAGCCGCCTGATCGGTTCAAGCATGAAGTCTGTCGGTGAAATCATGTCGATCGGTAAGAGCTTCGAAGAGATCATGCAGAAAGGTCTGCGTATGATCGGACAGGGCATGCACGGTTTCGTAGGAAACAACGACCTGGAATTCGACAACCTGGACGACGCCTTGGCAAACCCGACCGACCTGCGTATCTTCGCCGTAGCAAAAGCGCTGGAAGAAGGGTATACCGTAGAACGTATCCACGAACTGTCAAAGATCACTCCGTGGTTCCTGAACGGTTTGAAAAATATCGTAGACTATGCGAAAGTATTGTCTCAATACAATAAGATCGAAGATCTGCCCGAAGATGTACTGAAAGAAGCGAAACGTTTAGGTTTCTCTGACTTCCAGATCGCCCGTTACGTTGAAAATCCGGAAGGAAACATGGAAAAAGAAAACATCCGTGTACGTAACCTGCGTAAGAAACTGGGCGTTCTGCCGAGCGTAAAACGTATCAACACAATCGCTTCCGAACATCCGGAACTGACGAACTACCTGTACATGACATACGATGGCAGCGAACATGATATTCCTTACTACAAGAACGACAAGAGCGTGGTTATCCTGGGTTCAGGTGCTTATCGCATCGGTTCTTCCGTAGAATTCGACTGGTGTTCGGTCAATGCAGCCCAGACAGCCCGCAAGTTGGGTTATAAGTCGATCATGATCAACTATAACCCGGAAACGGTTTCTACCGACTACGATATGTGTGACCGTCTGTATTTCGACGAACTTTCTTTCGAACGTGTACTCGATGTAATGGACCTGGAAATGCCGAAGGGTGTAATCGTATCCGTGGGAGGTCAGATTCCGAACAACCTGGCAATGAAACTGTATCGCCAGAATGTTCCGGTGCTGGGTACTTCTCCGCTGTCGATCGACCGCGCTGAGAACCGTCACAAATTCTCCGCGATGCTGGATACACTGGGCATCGACCAGCCGCGTTGGGCAGAGTTGACCAGTATGGAAGAAATCGACGGATTTATCGAAAAGGTAGGATTCCCGATCCTGATCCGTCCGTCATATGTACTTTCAGGAGCTGCGATGAACGTTTGCCACAACAAGGAACAGATGATCGAATTCCTGGATCTGGCCGCCAAGGTTTCCAAAGAATATCCGGTTGTCGTATCCGAATTCCTGCAAGGAGCGAAAGAAGTTGAATTCGACGCTGTAGCCATGAACGGCGAAGTGGTTGAATATGCAATCTCCGAACATATCGAGTTTGCCGGTGTTCACTCAGGTGACGCTACACTGGTATTCCCGGCCCAGAAAATCTATTTCGAAACAGCGCGCCGCATCAAGAAGGTGAGCAAGATGATCGCCAAAGAGCTGAACATCAGTGGTCCGTTCAATATCCAGTTCCTGGCTAAGAACAACGACGTGAAGGTAATCGAATGTAACCTGCGTGCATCACGTAGCTTCCCGTTCGTATCCAAAGTGCTGAAACGCAACTTCATCGAAACGGCTACACGCATCATGCTGGATGCTCCTTATACCAAACCGGACAAGAGCGCTTTCGATATCGACTGGATCGGTGTAAAAGCATCTCAGTTCTCATTCGCCCGTCTGCATAAAGCCGACCCGGTACTGGGTGTGGATATGAGCTCGACCGGTGAAGTAGGTTGTATCGGCGACGACTTCAACGAAGCATTGCTGTCTGCCATGATCGCTGTTGGCAACAACATTCCTAAAAAGAATATCCTGGTTTCTTCGGGAGCAGCCAAGAGCAAAGTAGATTTGCTGGAACCCTGCCGCCTGCTGAGCACAAAGGGATACAAGATCTATGGTACTGCCGGAACCGCCAAGTTCCTGAATGAGAACGGAATCGAAGCGACTGCCGTATGCTGGCCGGATGAACAGGGCGACCTGAATATCATGGATATGTTCAGCAACCACGTATTCGAATTGGTTGTAAACATCCCGAAAGATCATAGCAAACGCGAGCTGACCAACGGTTACAAGATCCGTCGTGCTGCGATCGATCATAACATTCCATTGATCACCAACGCTCGTCTGGCTAGCGCATTTATCGAAGCATTCTGCACGATGGATGTAAAAGATATCCAGATCAAAGACTGGCAAGACTACAAATAAGCAAATATTTTTATTATATTTGTGACCATAATACGTAGAGACAGGGTATTACCTTGTCTCTACCTGTTTAATTTTAAATCATGCCCATGTACAGACTACCGTTATTATTCCTGATATTCATGGTGACATTCCTGGTCGCGCATGCATCGGTAGTCGTCCCTAATTTATTCGTAAAAAACTTCTCGGTAGATGATTATAAAGCCAGTTGTCAGAACTGGGGACTGTCGGTAGCCTCCGACGGCGTGCTCTATGTAGCCAATAATTCCGGACTGCTCACATTTGACGGAAACACCTGGAAGCTTTATGAAACACCCGATAAATCGGTTATAAACGGTGTAACATTCCTCAACGACACGATCTATACCATCAGTGAAGGTTCTTTCGGAGGATGGACCCTCGACCATTTAGGTGTTATGCGTTACCATAAGCTCTCCACGATACCGGCAGAAGTCAAGTTTAAAGAACCGCCCGCTCCCATTCCGTTCATCCTGCCCGATGAGATACTGCATGCACAACCCTCTGTCTTTACGACTATAAACGACCTGTATTTTATCGGTACCACCAACAACGGATTATATATAACAAGCCCGGAAGGGACTATCCTGCGCCATCTGTCAACCCACGACCAGTCATTACCCGACAATATCGTGCGCGCCATCTGCATCCAGGATGCGCAACAGATATGGCTGGCTTTCGACAACGGCATCTCACAGATAACATTCGACCCCTCGATCACTTTGCTGGGGAAGCGAAGCCAGATAGGAAAACTGAAAAATGCTACGCTCTTCAACGACACATTATATATCCAGACGAATATCGGATATTTCAAAAGGACATTAGACGCCGGTGATCATTTTGAACCGGTCGATATAAAGAAAGAGACATTCCACCTCCTGCCACAGAACAGTGTGTACGACTCGCTCCGTGTCAGCAATGTATTCTACGACACCGAATCATTGGGAGAGTTTGCCCATGCGGAACAGATCTATCCTATCGGCGATAACACCTATTGGCTTTGTGCCAAAAACGAAGCCGGCCTGTTCCATAACGATAACGGGAAAGGGACACTGAAATGCCGCATTCTGCTCAATAACTACAATATGAATATGGTGAGCAGAGACCGGAGGATATATCCTTTGAATGACACGCTTCACCTGATCTCGGCCATGCAGGGAGCCTTGCTGGTCAATATACGCGACCTGATAGAGGGAAGCCTCGGCCCTGCCACGCCCCTGCAAATATCCGAAATAAAGTATATCGATAAAGATGGCGTACACAACCTGCCGGTCAATTCGGAAAAGATCACTCTCCCCCATAATTTTCAGGAACTTTCCGTCTATGTAGGAAGCACGATCTTTACCCCGAACCATCAGATCAGTTATATGATAGAGGGTGTTTCTTCAAACTGGTCGCCCTGGCAAAAAGGCGGGGAGATCTCTTTCCTGCAACTTCCGGAAGGCAAATATGTGCTCAAGATCCGCAAATATGTAGTAAAAGGGCCGTACCTTGAAATCGCCATTCCGATCACCGTCCGCCCGGCCTGGTACAACACGATATGGGCGTGGCTGATCTATATCATCGCCATCGCCGTAATAGGCAAATACACACTCAGCTACCATCTGAAAAACCTGCAACGGGAAGAAAAGAGCAAGCTGGATGCAAAAAGGCAGGCAGAAGAACAGAAAATCCAGCAGATGAAAAGCCGGATGCTGGAAGCCGAGCTGCAAAACAAGAATAACGAACTGACCCTGCAAACCTCCGCCCTGGTAAAAAGAAACCAGGCGGTACAGAAACTGCTTGACGAACTGGAGCAGCAGAAAGAGACATTGGGCGACCGGTATCCGAACAAACTGTATACCCGGATGAAAAACCTGATGGAAGAATCGTTGAACGACCAGGCGGACTGGTTGTTGTTTGAGACGCATTTCAACAGCGCCCATCAGAATTTCATTGACCGGTTACGCCAACAATACTCCGACATTACCACCGGCGACTTACGTATCTGTTGCCTGCTCCGCATGAATCTTTCCACCAAAGAAATCGCATCATTGTTAAACGTATCAGTCCGTGCGATAGAATTACGACGGTACCGGTTAAGAAAGCGCCTGTCACTCGACAGCGATACGAATCTCATTGATTTCCTCATGAATTTCTAAAAAGTATTTTCTAGAATCAGTATTCCTCCAAACTGCTATTATACAATTAATTACCCGCTACTGTAGTAGACATGAGAAAGGCTTGATGTAGTATTTCCTCTCACACAAAACATTTGCGCAAGTAGTGTAGTAGTACTTTTTAATCGTTATGTTTCTAAATGTGTTTCCTTTGCCAGTGCAATTGAATCTTAATTTCTATAGACATGATGAAGCACGATTTGGAAGAACAACTGGAAGAGTTGGAAAGGCAGGGTATCAGTCGCCGCCATTTCCTCAAAATATTAACAGCAGCAGGAGTTATAACTGCTGTGGGTACACAAAAAGCTCATGCATTCTCTAGCAATGCAAAAGGGAAAATCCTGATAATCGGTGGAGGGGCTGCCGGAATTAGTATGGCTGCACGTTTGATGCACTGGTTGGATAGCCCGGACATTACATTGATAGACCCCAGCGACCGACAGTTCTACCAACCCGGCTTTACATTGATCGCCTCCGGTGTTTATAAACCGGACGAAGTATGGAAGAAGCAGGAAGATTGCATTCCCGACGGCGTAAAATGGATTAAAGATTCTGTTGCCGCCGTTGACCCGGTCATGAACCTGGTAACGACGAACAACAATGGAAAAGTCGCTTACGACTTTTTAGTCCTGACACCAGGCATACAGATTAACTGGGAAAAGGTGGAAGGGATTACACACGATACATTAGGAGCAGGAAATGCTCACTGTATATATGATTACGAAGGTGCACAAAAAACCTGGAAAGCGCTTCAGGAATTCGCAAAGACAGGCGGCCGTGGTATCTACACAGATACATACACAAAGCATAAATGTGGCGGGGCACCGAAAAAGATTTGTTTGCTGACAGAAGATTACAGCCGCAAACAAGGCACACGGGACAATTTGAAACTGGATTACTTCACGGCTGCGAAAGAGCTGTACGATATTCCGTTTTATACTCCCCGTCTGCTGGAGATTTACAAGGAACGTAATATTCCCATCAATCTCAACGTTCGCGTGAAAGGTGTCGATACGGCAGCCAAACAGGTACATTTTGAAAAGGTTGAAACAGTCGGAGAAGAGAAAGCATATACTCCATTTGTGGAAGATTACGATTTCCTTCATTTCACTCCGCCTATGTCGGCTCCCGATTTCGTTCGCGAGGCCGGTCTGGGATGGACGGAAGGCAAACTGGCTGCCGATGCCTGGGTGATGGTTGATAAAGCGACACTGGTTCACAAAACTTATCCGAACATCGTCTCCCTGGGAGATGTTGCCGGGATACCGACCAGTAAAACATCTGCGGCAGTACGCATGCAAGTGCCGATCGCTGCCAAAAACCTGATCTCGTTGATGGAAGGCAAAGAACCTGTTGAGAAATACAACGGATATGCTGCCTGCCCGATCGTAACAGACTATGGACACGTACTATTGTGCGAGTTCGACTATGATAAAAAGCCGGTTCACTCGTTCCCGTTCAGCATGCTGGACACATCCAAGGAACAATGGGCGGCCTGGTTACTGAAAGTTTACATGCTGAAACCGATGTATTTCTACGGAATGCTGAACGGTTATGCATAACGGACCAAAATAACAACTCCCTATAATTCAAATGCCAAACTACAAAAAATCCCCGGCCTCAATCTCTGAGCCGGGGATTTTGTTTTATTATCCCCTACCCACCCTCCAACTAAAAGGAAGGCTACCACTTATTAAGTCGAAACTCCTTACTCACTAGAACGAAAGTCCTTACCCACTATTATCAGGGTGTACAGGGTAGTGGATTACCCTGTACACCTTGGCTAGTTATCCTGTACACCATAATCAACTACGGTGTACACCCTGAAAACACTAAGTCGTAACCTTTGAATTAGTTAGTCCATAGTTTAGTCTTAATAATTAGTAGGATTACTCCATCTTCCGATAATACCGGGGCGTATAACCCGGCAATAACTCCGGATGGAATACCCATACAAGGTCTTTCAGGAGGTAATCGGGATGTATCGGAAATTCCTCGTAATAGGGTACTATTCCCGTATTACAGGTATAAATCCGGCGGTTCTTAAAGGCATCAAAGTTTTCATAGGGCGTATACTCGGTACGAAGGTCTTTATAGGTCATGTCGTTTGTCTGATTATATTTGATCAGCCACATATTGGCATGGATCGCCTTGTCGAGTACGGTTTCAAAAGCCAAAGGGGTACTGCCCGCTCCGGGAAGGTCTTTGAAGATATAATCGGCTCCGGCATCGTTGTAGAGATGGGCGACATAGCTATCGCCTGCCGGCATATACCAGGAAGAACCGAATTTCTTTTCGGAGATGACGGTCGGACGGTTAGTGACTGTCTTTGCCAGCTCTTTCAGTTCCAGATAACGGTCTTCCGTTTCCCGAAAGATTGAATCCGCCATCACTTCCTTACCGAATAACAAGCCATAGAAACGTATCCATTCGGTCCGTCCCAACGGCAACGACTCCATGTAATCGGCGGCCTCAATGATAGGAATACCCAGTTTCTCGGCAGGTCCGTAGCCAGCATTCTGAAAAGGAGAAGCTATAATGATCTCTGCCCCTATATCAATAATCTTTTCAATATTCGGCGCCGTCGCCTCTCCCAGATCGGCAATCTTTCCGGCACGCAAACCCTCTTGAATGGAAGGCGTATCCATATACCGGGGTTCACACACGCCGATCACCTTATCCGCTTCCCCCAACTGGTCGATAATAGCCGCATGAACGGAGGTATAAACCACGATATTCTTCACCGGTGTCCGTACAACTGTCCCCTTAGGCAAATCACCGGGCATCAACGCACCGCGATCCACCAACAGATAACGTTGCAGGATGCGGGTGCTGTCCCAAGGGTCGCGGACCTCTACCGATGTATAGTCAGTGAAATGCTGTATGGTGAAACCACGGGCATAGCGGATAGTATCAGAAGAAAACGACTGATCTTCAGAAGAACTCTGCTTCACACTACAACTGAGTGTGAAGCAAAGTAGAAAGAGGGTGGATATAAAAAACTTCATCTTATTTATTACCAGCCGAAATCACTTTTATAGGATTCAGACCTGCTTCAAATTTAAACTGTAACTTACCGGCTGGATTAAATGTGTACACATCTCCATTTGTAGAATAATTAGACTCAGTCACAAAAACATAGTTTGACGGGGTATCAGCACCTATTTTATAAGGCTTTTTAATATCCGTTCCATCCGTAATAAAGTCAGTGCTGATTACCTTTTCGTTTATTGCATCATAACAGAGATAAGAAATAGTCTGATTCCAGTTAGCATCATACTGTGAATAAATGATGTAAAGTTTATCGCCTACAGCTGCAAATTCCGTTGCATTCGTTTCCGTAATTGTTGTCACTTCATCTGTTTTAGAATCAATTCTCTGAAATGTATTAGGTATATCCCCGTAGTTACCCATAGAAACCAAATAAACGTCACCCTGACTATCAGCCAGCAAATTCACCGGATTAGTGACAACTTCTATTTTAGTCTTTTCTTTAAAAGTAGGAAGGTCAACGACAGAGACAGTTTTATCATATCCCACAGCGGTGTTAAAATCCGCACCACCAGAGTTTGCTACATACAATTTGTTATTAGCTATAGCCATCTGTTCCGGATTACGTCCTACTTTCACCTTACTTTCAATTGTGAGCGAAGTTGTATCCAAACGAGCTACATAACCACCATACAATGATACATACACTTTTCCATTATAACAAGAAAAGAAACGCGGCTGTAACGGATCGCCATCGGAAACAATTTGTTTCAAAGACTTTCCTTGTAAGTCTATCACCTCTATTGTATTAGAATTAGTGACAGCTATATAAGCCTTTGAGCCATAAACCAGGATATCGTTGGCTGTATCTCCCAATCCGCGTCCATTGACTTTCTTAAAGATATCCGCTTCTACCTTTTTGGTCTCGAAATCATAAAATGACAACGAGGAGTTGTTACTTTCCTGTTTTCCACTATTCAACACATAGACTCCATTCAAAGAGATCTGTTCCGGAAGAGATGGGATTTCCTGTTTATCATCATCATCACTACAACCCATAAAGGAGAAAGACATACAAGCACAAAGTGCAGATACATACAGCAAATTTTTCTTTTTCATCACCTATTTATTTATCATTAATAAACTATACTCACACTCAAACGCCAGGAACGTCCCGGCATTGGATAGTATTGAATAATATCATATGTTTTGTCACCCAGGTTAATCACTTCTCCCTGCAAACGCAACTTACATTTTTTTACCGCAAACTCACGGTTAAGGGATATTCCCTGTTCTACATATCCGGCAATAAGGTTGCTTTCTATGTTTTGAGGCAAAGCATACCTATCACCCGCCGCAGTCAAGCTATAAGAGACGTTGACCCACGGATTCTCCAAGGTTAGCGACGCATTTCCCGAATGTTTCGGAGTATAAGGTATCTGATCTTTGTAATTTTTTGCGTCAGGATCAGTTATATCGATTGCTTTCTGAAAACTATATGTGGCAGAAAGAAGTAAGGTCATCTTTGCCGGCAGAGGTGTTTCCGATGAGAAATTCACATCCAGACCTTTGATATCGACTTCTCCCATATTCATCATCTTCCATATATACATCGTCGGAATAGCAACAATCTTGTCCTTCACCTTATTATAATAACCATCGGCCGAAAGACTCAGATAACGAAAGAGATTCCCTGCTTCTCCGCTCCAGGTCAGCCCCAGATTATATTGTGTAGCCTTTTCCGGTTGCAGGTTCGTATTCCCCATACGGAGATAATACAGATCGGTGAAAGTCGGAACACGGAAAATATCTTTGTAAGAGGCACGTACACGAAAGGCATTATCGGGAAAAGGCCTCAACGATACGCTAACCGCAGGAGACAAACGTTTGCGGTCGGCCGGTTTATCGCCCGCCTTTACTTTGTCGGTCATATAAGTGCCCAGCAAACTGGCTGTTGCTGTAAACATCGAGTTCTTATATTGGGCGGATAATACCGACAGTGAAGTCAAACGCTTGGGTTGCGGGGCATTCATAAAATTATTATCCAGCATATTATGGGCTAAATCAGTCGTAAGAGAGGTTGAGAAGTTCTTCCAGGGTGAATAAAGTACGCCTACCGAACCGTAATACTCTTCCTGGGTATTCAAATCCTCTTGCTTACCTCCTGAGTATTTATTACTTACATCACGGTATTTGCTGAAAGAGTAATTATACTTGGCATGTGCCTGTAAAGATAAATTGTCCGTTAATTTGTTGGAATACTGCAACTGAGTAAAGAAATTATTGTTCCACAAGCGTTCCCGGTTACTGTTGCTATATAATATCACCGAACCGGGGAGTCCGCGTTCGGAATCGTAATAATAGACCTTACCGGTCAATGCTCCCGCCTTACCCAGGTCGCCATACAGATTACCTTCCAGGCGAAGTGCCTGGATATCGCTGTTCTTCCTTTTTTCTTCCGTTACAACATCTCCGTTTACCAAAGTAAAAGGGTATTCCCCTTTTGCACTTAGCCAGTCGGCATGTAAAGAAGCGGAAAAGCGGTTACTCATCTTCTGTTCATAACGAAGCATCGGGTTGAACAAGCCAAAAGAACCACCTTTCGCTTTCGCCTGAAGATTCATCGGTTTTCCATCGAATACAGGCTTACGTGTCTTCACACTCAACGCCCCTGCCGACGCATACATCCGTGCCGTCTGGAAAATATCATCCGATTGCCCGATCGACAGTGAGATCATCTCCACATTATCCAACGAGAAGCGGCTGATATCCACCTGCCCGCTCTGGGCATCCGTGATCGTTACGCCGTCATAGCTGACAGCCGTATGTTGTGCTCCCAGGCTACGGACTGAAACCGTCTTCAGTCCTCCTATCCCACCGTAATCTTTCACGGTAGCACCGGAGAAACGTTTAACAGCCTCCGATAAATCCTGTATGCCGAGCCGTTCGATACCCGAACGGTCCATCACTTGTAAAGGTGTAGCTTCGCGGGTTGTGGAAGGACGCGCCTTTTCCACGACCTCAACACCTTTCAGCTGGTGATAAACAGTCGTATCAATCTGCTGTGCGTGCAGAACAGGCACGCACAGAAATATGCCTGTCAGGCATATAAATACTATAATAAATAATGTACGCATATATCAAGTTCCATCAACACCTTACCCGAGGCATTGTATATATAGAATAATGGCAGGTTTTCTGACTTGTTCTCCCATGATCGGCCGCCTTCCCAAGGATCCTAAAATCCTCAGTGGCAACAAGATTTGCCGGGGTTGCAGAACTTACAGCTACGGGTACAGTTCCGGACTTGCACCGGATTCCCTATTACTAACGGTCAGCGGAAGCCAAACCGTTACACCATAATCCGGTGACAAAAATACAAATAATATCAATTACTATACCTGATAATTTAAAATACTACTCCTGGTAATATAATTTAACAGATCAGACCACCATCCCCCAAACCACTCCGCACACAAAATGCCACTCCTTATTCTTCAAAAAACAGCGTAATTTTTCCTCAAATTGTTCCATATCACAAAACAATTGGTTCATTTCAGAATGACTATAAAATTAGTTTAAAGTTTAACTAAATGCAAAAAAGCCAAAAAAGTAATATGTTCGGGTTTCCGACAGGTTGTTTTCGTAATATTGCACGGTTGAAAAAATATATTGACGAGGTTTAAAAAGAATTGTATGGGAGAAACAAAAGGTTATGTTTCGCAGGTTATCGGTCCAGTCGTGGATATTCACTTCGATAATGAAAAAGAAGAGAAAATAGTGCTACCCCGTATTCATGACGCCATGGAGATAACCCGTCCTAATGGGAAAATACTGATCGTGGAAGTTCAGCAACACATTGGGGAAAACACAGTCCGTACAGTCGCTATGGATACGACAGACGGACTGCAACGAGGAATGGAAGCCGTATCATGCGGTTCGCCCATTACCATGCCGGTCGGCGATCAGGTAAAGGGGCGTTTGATGAACGTGACAGGCGATCCGATCGACGGGATGAAAATGCTGGATAAAAAAGGAGCTCTCCCTATCCATCGTGAGCCGCCGAAGTTTGAAGATCTGACAACCACCAAAGAGGTGCTCTACACCGGCATCAAGGTGATCGACCTGCTGGAACCCTATTCCAAAGGAGGTAAAATCGGGTTGTTCGGTGGCGCCGGAGTCGGAAAGACGGTTCTTATCATGGAACTGATCAATAACATTGCCAAAAAGAATAACGGTTTTTCTGTTTTCGCCGGCGTGGGTGAACGTACCCGTGAAGGTAACGACCTGCTGCGCGAAATGATACAGTCGAATGTAATCCGTTACGGTAAAGAATTTAAGGAAAGTATGGAAGCCGGTCATTGGGACCTGTCGAAGATAGATCACGAAGAACTGGCTAAATCGCAGGCGACACTGGTGTTCGGACAGATGAACGAACCGCCGGGAGCACGTTCGTCGGTCGCTCTATCGGGACTGACCATCGCCGAATCGTTCCGCGACCTGGCTCCGGAAGGCGAGACTCGCGATATACTGTTCTTTATAGATAATATCTTCCGTTTCACGCAAGCCGGTTCCGAAGTATCCGCCCTGTTGGGACGTATGCCGTCGGCAGTAGGTTATCAGCCGACACTGGCTACCGAAATGGGAGCCATGCAGGAACGTATCACCTCTACGAAAAAAGGTTCCATCACCTCCGTGCAGGCTGTTTACGTGCCGGCAGACGACTTGACCGACCCGGCACCGGCAACAACTTTTACGCACCTGGATGCTACCACCGTACTGAGCCGTAAGATTACCGAACTGGGTATCTATCCGGCAGTCGACCCGCTGGAATCGACATCCCGTATCCTCGACCCGCTGGTCGTAGGCAAGGAACATTACGAAACGGCACAGCGTGTGAAACAGATACTCCAGCGTAACAAGGAGTTGCAGGATATTATCTCTATCCTGGGTATGGAGGAACTTTCGGACGAGGACCGCCAGACGGTTAACCGCGCCCGCCGTGTACAACGTTTCCTGTCGCAGCCTTTCGCCGTGGCGGAACAATTCACCGGCGTACCGGGCGTAATGGTCTCTATCGAAGACACCATCCGCGGATTCAATATGATCATGGACGGTGAAACCGACGATATCCCTGAACAGGCCTTCCTGAATGTAGGAACGATTGAAGATGTGATTGAAAAAGGAAAGAAACTGGCAGAACAAGCAAATTAAAAACGTATGGAACTGGAAATTATATCCCCTGGTGGTGTTTTATTCAAAGGAGAGACAGATTATGTATCCTTTCCGGGTACGGCAGGCTCGTTCGACGTCCTGCCCCATCACGCTCCGATGATCGCAGCCCTGGAAGAAGGCGTTATCCGGTACCAGACAGATGAAAAGAAAGAACAAGAAATAAAAATACAGAGCGGATTCGTCGAGATAAAAGACGATATCCTGTCCGTATGCATCGAATAAAAAAATACGATCATGAGCGGTAGATTAAGAATGAAGCTAATGGGCTTGACTACCTTTATTAATGTAGTTATCGGCGTCTCCCTGGGAGGCTTGTTATACACCATCTGGCCTTCGCATTATTTTGAGTGGTATCCGTCGATACCGGTGTTTTACTGGTTAAGCAGTATGTTAATGATCTATTTTCTGGATCATGTCAAACGGAAACACGGAGACGTCACAGTTGTTACTTATATGGTAGTCCGCCTCTGCAAATTCACGCTCGCACTGGTTTTCCTGTGGCTTTATGCCGCTTTGGTCGGACAGAACCTGAAAGCCTTCGGCTTCACGATGATGTTGTTCTATTTCATTTATCTTGTACTGGAAACATATACATTGTATCTGTTTGAGAAAAAGAGAATGATTAGTGAGAAAAAAGAAAAAGATGAACAGAATAAAAAATAACGGCCTGTTTTGGTTTACTTTCTTGTTACTGGTTTGCATCAGCTTTCCGGTAAGCGCCTCCACGGATGCGAAACAAGGTGAGGTAGATGTGCAGGATATCGTATTCTCACACATCAAGGATGCCTACACCTGGCACATCACGGAGTGGAACGGGAAAGAGATTTCCATACCGCTGCCCGTCCTGCTGAAAAGCGAAGAACGCGGATGGGACTTGTTCCTCTCCTCACACCTGCATCATGGTAATGTGCATCATAACTATTACATCGCCAAGGAAGGGAAACATGCCGGAAAGGTGGTAGAGAAAAACAGCAGAGGCGAAGAAGTAAAACCCTGGGACTTGTCGCTTACCAAAAACGTATGTGGCCTGCTTCTCAGTTGCGGCTTACTGCTTTTCATCGTGCTGCGTACCGCCCGTTGGTATAAAAAGCATCCGTATGAAGCCCCCGGAGGATTTACCGGATTGATGGAGATGGCGGTCATGTTCATACATGACGGCGTAGTGAAGGAAGGAATCGGCAAAGAATATAAGCCTTTCTCTTCTTATCTGCTGACGGTCTTCTTCTTCATCCTGATAAACAACCTGATCGGTATTATTCCGATTTTCCCGGGAGGAGCCAATATCACCGGTAATATCACCATTACCGCCGTGCTCGCTTTATGTACGTTCCTGGCAGTGAACCTGTTCGCTACCAAGGAATACTGGAAGGAGATATTCTGGCCCAATGCCCCTATCTTCCTGAAGTTACCGTTGCCGATCATGCCCTTCGTGGAATTTTTCGGCATACTCACCAAGCCGTTCGCCCTGATGATCCGTCTGTTTGCCAATATCATGGCCGGACATACAATCATTCTGGCGTTGACTTGCCTGATATTCATCACCGCCTCGATGGGAACAGCCATAAACGGCACGATGACAATCGTATCCGTATTGTTCACCGTGTTTATGAACTGCCTCGAACTGTTGGTGGCATGCCTTCAGGCCTATATATTCACCCTGTTGTCGGCCAACTATATCGGATTGGCCAAAGTACGGGAATGAACAAACATATTTATTAATAATAAGATTACTAATTTTAAAGATTGAGAGTTATGTTATCAGCAATTTTATTACAAGCAGCAGCCGGTGCAGGCATCGCTAAACTTGGAGCAACAGTAGGAGCAGGATTAGCTGCTATCGGTGCAGGTATAGGTATCGGATTGATCGGTAAAGGTGCCGTCGAAGGTATCAGCCGCCAACCGTCGGCAGCCGGTGACATCCGTACGTCCATGCTTATCATGGGTGCCTTGGTAGAAGGTGTTGCCCTGTTTGCGATCGTAGTATGTTTCTTAGGATTGTTCCAATAAATAAAAGTAAACTATGTCATTGCTCACACCAGACGCAGGGCTTTTATTCTGGATGATCCTTTCTTTCGGAATCGTCTTTGTTATTCTTTCCAAATATGGTTTCCCGGTAATCATCAAAGCCGTGGAACAACGGAAAGAATACATCGATCATTCCCTCGAATCGGCCCGCCAGGCAAACGAACAACTTGCCGGCATCCAGGCCGAAAGCGAAAAGATTCTTGCCCAGGCAAGAGAGCAGCAGAATGAGATTCTGAAACAAGCCCTGGCCGAAAAAGAACAGATTATCAGCGCAGCCCGGCAAAAGGCATCCGCTGAGGCACATCTGCAACTGGAGGAAGCGACACGCCGGATAGGGGAAGAAAAGGACAAAGCCATCCGCGAAGTCCGCACCGAAATCGCCGACCTGTCAGTCGCCATTGCAGAGAAAGTGATGAAAGAGAAAATCAGCCGTACCGATGAACAGGAAAAGATCATCAACGGGCTGCTCGACAATGTTTCGTTTAGTAAATCATAAGATATGGACGTAGGTACAATCTCTTCCCGGTACGTCAAAGCACTCTTTTCGCTGGCTAAAGACAAGCAGCAGGAGGACCGGGTATATGATGACATGAAGATGCTGACCATCAGTTTCGAGCAGGAGCCGGGACTGAAAGCGGTGCTCGACAACCCCATCTTTCCCCTGGAGGAGAAAGTAAAGTTGCTGACTACCGCCGCCGGCCTGGAAGTATGCGAGTTGTTCACCCGTTTTATCCGCCTGGTACTTCAGCACAAGAGAGAGAGCTTGTTACCGCTAATGGCATATATTTATATCCATATGTACCGGAAAGACAAAAAGATCACCCGTGTGTTGTTCAAGACGCCGGCTCCGGTAGATGAAGCGACACAGGAACATTTAAAGAAACGGCTGAAGGAAGAAACCGGCAACACCATCGAATTCATGGGAGTGATCAAGCCGGAACTGATCGGTGGCTTCGTGCTCCGTATCGGTAATACCCGGATAGATGCCAGTTACGCCCGGCAACTGCGGGAAATCAGAAATCAGCTAATCGAAAAAAATTAAAAAAGAAAAACGTATGACAGACCAGATAAAAGTAAGTGAAGTTTCCGCCATTTTACGCGAACAACTGGAAGGTATCAACACCACGATCCATCTGGAAGAGGTGGGCACTGTGCTTCAGGTCAGTGACGGTGTGGCACGTATCTACGGGCTGGACAATGCCGAAGCCAACGAATTGTTGCAATTCGACAACGGAATGGAAGCCATCGTGATGAACCTGGAAGAAGATAACGTAGGTGCCGTATTGCTCGGACCGACCGACCAGGTAAAAGAGGGCGACACGGTGAAACGTACACGTCGCATCGCTTCCATCAACGTAAGCGAAAACATGATCGGTCGTGTAATCGATCCGCTGGGTAACCCGATCGACGGTAAAGGCGAGATTGTCGGAAAGAAATGCCAGATGCCGCTGGAACGAAAAGCTCCGGGCGTTATTTACCGCCAGCCGGTAAACGAACCTTTACAGACTGGTATCAAAGCCGTAGATGCCATGATCCCTATCGGACGCGGGCAACGTGAATTGATTATCGGTGACCGTCAGACTGGTAAAACCTCGATCGCCATCGACACGATCATCAATCAACGCAGTAATTATGAAGCCGGCAATCCGGTTTACTGTATCTATGTGGCGATCGGACAGAAAGGTTCTACAGTCGCTTCTCTGGTAAACACTTTACAGGAAAAAGGGGCGATGGATTACACGATCGTAGTCAGTGCCACTGCTTCCGACCCGGCTGCCATGCAATATTTCGCTCCTTTTGCCGGAGCTGCCATCGGCGAATATTTCCGCGACAGCGGACGTCATGCATTGGTTGTCTATGATGACTTGTCGAAACAGGCAGTCGCTTATCGCGAGGTATCCCTGATCCTTCGTCGTCCTTCGGGCCGCGAGGCGTATCCGGGTGATATTTTCTATCTGCATTCACGCCTGTTGGAACGTGCAGCGAAAATCATCAACCAACAGGAAGTAGCCAGCCAGATGAACGACCTGCCCGATAGCATGAAAGATAAGGTAAAAGGTGGCGGTTCGCTCACTGCCCTGCCGATTATCGAGACGCAGGCGGGTGACGTGTCGGCTTATATCCCGACCAACGTAATTTCCATCACCGACGGACAGATATTTCTGGAAACAGACCTGTTCAACCAGGGAAACCGTCCGGCTATCAACGTGGGTATTTCCGTATCCCGTGTGGGTGGTAACGCACAGTTGAAAGCGATGAAGAAGGTGGCCGGTACGCTGAAAATCGACCAGGCACAGTTCCGCGAACTGGAATCGTTCACAAAATTCGGCGGCGATATGGATGCGGTAACCGCCTTCACCATCGACAAAGGACAGAAGAATACACAACTATTGATACAACCCCAGTATAACCCGATGCCTGTGGAACAGCAGATCGCTATCCTGTATTGCGGCACCAAAGGTTTACTGAAAGAGGTTCCGCTGGATAAGGTACACGATTTTGAGAATGCGTTCTTACAGACTCTGATCACCAATCATCAGAAAGACGTACTCGATATATTAAAATCGGGTGTGATAAATGATGAAGTCAGCCGTATCCTGGAAGAAACAGCCCACCAGGTCAGCGGGGCATATAAAGCAGGTTGATAACAGAAATTAGACTATGGCATCACTGAAAGAGATAAAAATCCGTCTTGCGTCGATCAGAAACACGCAGAAGATCACCTCCGCCATGAGGATGGTGTCTTCTGCCAAACTGCATCATACGCAGACGATTGTCGAACATATGCTCGAATACGAGAGTAAGCTGAGCGCCATATTAAGGGGCACGCTGTCGGCTGAAAGCGATATGAGTTCGCCCTACGCAGCTGTTCGCGAGGTCAAACAGGTGGCTATTGTCGCTTTTTCCTCCAACAGCGGGTTGTGTGGCGCTTTCAATGCGAACATATGGAAAGAGTTAACAGTCCGTCTCCACCAGTATGAGGCGGACGGTATAACCGTGCGCATTTATCCGATCGGCAAAAAGGTGGCGGACGAATTGCATAAAGCTGGTTATCAAACCAATGACAGCTTCCTTACGATCGGCGACAAACCGGCCTACGAGGATGCTTCGCAACTGGCAACTGCCCTGATGGAGTTGTATATCTCTGCCCAGGTCGACCGGGTGGAACTACTCTACCATCATTTCAAGAATATGGCGGAGCAGATACTGACCGAAAAGGTTTTCCTTCCGGTTTCCTTACCGGAAGCAGACCCGGAAAGTGCTTCGAGCAACTATATTCTGGAGCCGTCTGCCGAACAGTTGCTGGCCCTACTGCTCCCCAAAGTGCTCCATCTGAACATCTACACGACCTTGCTCGACACTGTCACTTCCGAGCATGCCGCCCGCATGCTTGCCATGCAGACAGCCAACGACAACGCCAACGACCTGATCCAGGAACTGACGTTGCAATACAACAAAAACCGCCAGCAGGCCATCACCAATGAATTGCTGGATATTATGGGAGGAAGCGGTCAATAATCTTTTACATCGATAAATAAACGAAGCCCCGGCGAATCACTTCGGCGGGGCTCCTGGCTTTAAAATTATTATTGAACAATTTCTAACAACCAAATCTAATACTTAATAGAAGAATAATATCATTAATTGGGCAGTTAGTACACGTAAAAACATTGTCAACGGATAAACTGTAGCATAACCTACTGCCGGAGCATCATTTCCCGCCGTTGCATTCGCATAAGCCAAAGCGGGAGGATCCGTCGTACTGCCAGCCAGCAATCCCATCAACGTATAGTAATTCAGTTTAAAAAAATGCCTGCCAATCAATCCGATGACTAATAAAGGCAGCATTGTTATAAAAAAACCGTAACCAATCCAGGCAAATCCGCCTTTATTCACGATAGTATCCACAAAACCATCCCCGGCACTCAGCCCGACACAGGCAAGGAACATGGTTATACCAATCTCCCGGAGCATCAGATTGGCACTCTGGGTAGTATAAGTAACCAGTTTATAACGGTATCCGAAACGGCTGATCAGGATAGCGACAACCAACGGACCACCTGCCAAACCCAGCTTGATAGGTTGAGGAATCCCTGGGAAACTAATTGGAATACTTCCCAGAATAATACCTAAAGCGATACCGATAAATATTGGAATCAAGTTCGGTTCATTCAGACGTTTCATCGAATTACCCAATATCATACTCACCTTATCGACAGCCAGTTCACTACCGACTACGGTTACACGGTCACCAACCTGCAATTGCAAACCTTGTGTTGCTACCAGTTCCACTCCGGCACGATTCACACGTGTTACATTGATACCATGCAAACGGCGTAACTGCAAATCCCCCAGTTTAGTACCCGTCAGTTCCGGCTTTGTCACCAAAATGCGGCGGCTGACAAAAGCACTTTCGGCGGGAATCCATTGTTTACGGTCCATCTCTATCTCTTGACCGATAAAGGTTTTTATAGTTTCTGCATCATGTTCAGTCGTGATCACAAATATTTTATCATCTTCTTCCAAAATCGTACTGCCGGTAACAATGTCCACTTTATTGGTCTTGTTACGCCAAATACGGGATATGACAAATTCCCTATGCTCCAACAGGGCGGCAAGTTCCATTATCTTCCTGCCAAAAAGAGCCGGATTCTTCACTATCAACGATATAGGTGTGGCCTCACTATTATGCACATTATTCTCTTCTTCCAGCTTTTTCGTCTCCTGGTCAAAACTTATATGAAAAATATACCGGACAAACAACATGGAAAGGATGATACCGACGACCCCCAGCGGATAAGCAACGGCATATCCCAATGCAATCGTATCATCAGAAGTCCCCGTCATATCACTAAATGCCTGTTGAGCAGCCCCCAGTCCCGGCGTATTTGTTACTGCACCCGATAAAATACCGACCATCGTCGGAATAGGAATTCCTGTCACAAAATGTATCACCAAGGCTATCATAACTCCGAGAAAGACAATTCCGCAAGCCAGGCCATTCAAAGTCATCCCCCCTTTCTTAAAAGAAGAGAAAAAACCGGGTCCGACCTGCATGCCGACTGAATAAACAAACAGGATCAATCCAAACTCTTTAAAGAAATGAATAACAGATGGATTGATTGTAAACCCAAAATGTCCCAGTAGAATACCGACAAACAATACCAGGGTTATCCCCAGAGAAATTCCAAATACTTTGATTTTACCAAGTTGGATTCCTATGGCAATAACCAGAGACAGTAAAAGGATGGAATGTCCGATACCTTCTCCCCATAATAATTCATGAATCCATTCCATAGTCAATCGCTTTTGAGGCACAGCAAAACTCCACGCCACAACGCGTACAAAGCTTCTCCATGATTTTCATACAATTTAGAATTAATATTCTTTTCGAACCATTTCCCTAACCCACGAGGAAAAACAGCCTTTAACGAACGGCAGGTCTTCTGACTGACTCCCATCCTGAAGCCTTCCCGACACATGTCAGTGGCATAAGTTGTTTTCAGGATGTTATTAGAGCTTCACAGCAGCGGGACTGTCCGGGATTTACACCCGATTCCCTTTTAATCCGTATCATCCGAACAGACAACACGAAACCAATTCGGAGGCAAAGCTACAAAAATAAAAGACAAAATCAATATGATAAATACAAGTTTTTTAAACTTTTACGTTCCTGTTTATTTATAAAACTATGACATAAGCAGAAATCCCTGCCAGCCTCACGGTCGACAGGGATTTACCATTCATAATTCTAACAACAAAATCAAATCGTTACAATGGCATATTGCCATGTTTTTTCGGCGGATTGCTCTGGCTTTTGTTCTTTGCCATCTCCAACGCCTGTATCAGCTTGAAACGAGTCTGCCGCGGCATGATAATCTCGTCGATAAATCCTTGCTCGGCAGCCCGGTAAGGATTAGAGAAGTTTTCCGCATATTCTTTCATTGCCTGCTCTTTCTCTTCCCCGGTTGCTTTTCTATATAAGATATTAACAGCCCCTTCTGCTCCCATAACGGCAATCTCCGCCATAGGGTAAGCCAGATTAACATCGGCACCGGTCGGTTTGCTCGACATAACGATATAAGCACCGCCATAGGCTTTCCGGGTAATCAACGTGATTTTAGGCACGGTCGCTTCCGCATAAGCATAGACGATCTTCGCACCGTGGCGGATAATACCGTCGTGCTCCTGGGTACATCCCGGAAGAAAACCGGGTACATCTTCAAAAGTAACCAGTGGAATATTGAAACAATCGCAAAAACGGATGAAACGAGCCGCCTTATCCGAAGCATCGATATCCAGCACACCTGCCAGGAATGCCGGCTGGTTGGCAACGATACCGACCGTACGTCCGCCTAAACGGGCAAAACCGACTACGATGTTTTTTGCAAAATGCGGCATTACCTCAAAGAAATAGTGATTATCCACCACCGGTTCAATAATATCTTTTATATCATAAGGAATATTCGGATCATCCGGAATCACCTCCTGCAACGATTCTTCTTCGCGGCGGATATCATCCGTACAAGGAACAAGTGGGGCATCTTCCATATTATTGGCCGGAAGAAAACCGAGTAATTCGCGGATACTCATTAATGTTTCTTCTTCCGTATCACACATAAAATGAGTAACACCGCTCTTAGTACTATGTGTATAAGCACCACCCAATTCTTCTTTTCCTACTTCTTCATGGGTAACCGCCTTGACCACGTCCGGACCGGTGATAAACATATGGCTTTTTTCTTTCACCATAAAAATAAAATCGGTCAACGCAGGCGAATAGCAGGCTCCTCCGGCACAAGGTCCGAGGATCGCAGAAATCTGCGGAACCACTCCCGAGGCCATCGTATTCTGATAGAAAATGGAAGCATATCCGGCCAGACTGCTGACTCCTTCCTGAATACGGGCACCACCCGAATCATTCAGGGCAATTACCGGCGCTCCGTTTTTCAATGCCAGTTGTTGCACCTTGACGATCTTCGCGGCATTCGTTCCGCTCAATGTTCCTCCGTAAGCGGTAAAGTCATAAGCATAGACAAACACTTGGCGTCCGTCTATCTTGCCATACCCCGAAACGATCCCGTCACCCGCTATTTTGTTCTTTTCCATACCGAAATTGGTACAACGGTGAACGACAAACTTATCCAGTTCGACAAATGTACCCTTATCCAGTAACATGTCAATACGTTCACGGGCAGTCATACGTCCGGCTTCATGCTGTTTCTCTATGCGTGCCATACCGCCTCCCAATGAAGCTGCCTTATCCAGTTCTTCAAACGTTTTATATAAATGTTCTTTTCCCATTTTAATCCTCTTTGTCTGTTATTATATCCAAAGTCAGAAGGACCTGGTTGCTCGTCACCGAATCCCCTTCTTTTACCTGTACATCGCGTACCGTGCAGGCCGAACTTACCTTATAATTACTCTGCATCTTCATTGCTTCGATCACTACGACAATATCGCCAGGTTCGAGACGGTCGCCTTTCTGAACAGCAACCTTCACCACCTTGCCGGGCATCGGAGAAATAATCTTATTCTCCTGCCGCTCTTCGCTATTCCTGCGCATACGCAAATATTTCACCTGCGTATCAACAATATCCACACCATAAGAGAGGAAATGGGTATTCACCGTATAGTTTTTACCACTTTCTCCGCGGATCAGTTCTGCATTATACGAAACACCGTTGTGCAAAATAGAACAGGCGCCATTTTCGGCCATTACGACATCGACTTCATAAAGGATACCGTCAATAGTCAACCGGACTTTGTTCCCATCTTTACTGACCAACGAAACATCCGCAACTCTTTTTCCAATATGTATTTCCATAAATAATAATTATTCAATAGTGCTAATGTGCCGATTATTAAATACGCAGGACTCCTTTTTGTAATCCGAATTCACGCCAGCGGCTGATCGGACGATTGTCGGAAGCCTGACCGGATCTGTTTTCCTCCAGATTGACCAGATAATCTATATAGGCAGCGATCATAGCTATATTTTCAGTCTCTGTTCCACCCTCTTCTACGGGATGTTGCAATTGTCCGGCATTTTTTTCAATAAAAGAAGTATCATACTTTCCCTGCACAAAGTCGGATGTATCCATAATCCGACGTAAGTAACCGATATTCGTTTTCAACCCGGTAATCTTATACTCATGCAATACCCGCCGCATGCGTTCGATCGCATATTGGCGCGTTGTCGCCCAAACGATCAGTTTTCCGATCATCGGGTCGTAATAAACCGGTATTTCATATCCTTCATACACATAACTGTCTACACGGACACCGATGCCGTTCGGCTCTGTCAATTGTTTAATGACACCGGGAGAAGGCATAAAACCGGCTTCTGTATCTTCTGCACAGATACGGCATTCAATGGCATGTCCGCGCTGGACGATCTCCTCCTGGTGGATATGGAGTGGTTCGTTGTTAGCCACCCGGATCTGTTCTTTTACCAGATCGACGCCTAAAACTTCCTCGGTAATCGGATGCTCCACCTGGAGACGCGTATTCATTTCCAGAAAATAAAAATTCCGATGTTTGTCCACCAAAAACTCAATGGTACCAGCACCGGAATAGTTGACAGCTTTTGCCGCAGCAACAGCCTTTTCACCCATATTTTTTCTTAACTCAGGAGTGATGAACGGAGACGGACTTTCCTCCACGATTTTCTGATTACGGCGTTGAACGGAACATTCACGTTCGCAAAGATGGATTACATTCCCGTGATTGTCACCCAATACCTGAAATTCGATATGATGAGGTTCCTCTACGAATTTCTCCAGATAAACTGTGTCGTCACCAAAAGACGATAACGATTCCGAACGGGCAGAATGATAAGCCTCCACCACATCTTCTTCTTTATAGATCAGTCGCATCCCTTTTCCTCCGCCTCCCATAGAGGCTTTCAGCATAACGGGGAAACCGATTTCCTTACATATCCGAACGGCTTCGGCAGCATCCTGCAACGGTTGTTGCGTTCCCGGAACAACCGGCACACCAGCCTCGATCATCCGCTTACGGGCTGATATCTTATCGCCCATCGCCTCCATCGTCTCAGCAGCCGGGCCAATAAAAATAATATTTTCCTCTTTACATCTGCGGGCAAAAGCTGCATTTTCCGAAAGGAAACCATAACCGGGATGAATGGCATCGGCTTTATGAATTTTTGCCGCTTGGATAATCTTTTCAATATCCAGATAACTATCTTTTGATGCAGCAGGCCCTATCAGGCAGGCCTCATCAGCATAAAGTACATGTCGTGCTGCCCGGTCGGCTTCCGAAAAAACAGCCACAGACTGTATTCCCATCTCCCGGCAGGAATGCATCACACGTACGGCGATCTCGCCACGGTTTGCAATTAATATCTTCCGTATCATATCAATGCTTTAAATGTTTATAACGGGGATTCACCTCACAGGCATAGAAATATTTCTTGATCTCATTCAAACAGGAGTTGCACAAACATCCCGGATAATGGACCTTCACATAAGCAAGCTGGAGTTCATCCAATTTCACAGGCACACAATGACAGGCGGATATATCATCTACCCGACAAACAAAAGAGTCCCCACAACGCGGACAATCTTTCTCCATAAATCTGATAAATTTAGAATAAACAATCATTTCGAACCCGTATCCTAACCCACGAGGATATGAGCCTTTAACGAACGGCAGGTCTTCTGACTGACTCCCATCCTGAAGCCTTCCCGACACATGTCAGTGGCATAAGTTGTTTTCAGAATGTTATTAGAGCTTCACAGCAGCGGGACTGTCCGGGATTTACACCCGATTCCCTTTTAATCTGTATTTCCAGAATCAAAAATACAGAACCATTTCGGTGCAAAACTACAAAAATAAAAGACAAAACAATGATATAAAATAAGTTTTTTATACTTTTGCGCCCCGGTTTAGGTTTATCGCCCGTTTTTCAGCCAGCAAAAAGAAACATTCCGGAATAGAATCCGGTTCATATATAAAAAGTACGACATGAGTAGAAATGAATCTTTGCTACCCGTAGCCAAATTCATCGCAGAGTACTCCGCCCATATGATGGGATGCGGGGTACACACGTCCCGGGTAGTCCGGAGTTCCAAACGAATAGGAGAAGCATATGGCGCTGATGTTAAAATCAGCATTTTTCAGAAAAATATTATTCTGACGATCTCCGACAATGATACGAAAGAAACATACAGCGAGGTGATCGATATCCCCGCCCTTCCGATAAGTTTCGAGAAGAACGCCAAACTGAGCGCTCTGAGTTGGGAAACGTATGACAAACATTTGTCGCTGGAAGAATTAAAAGATAAATATGAGGAGATTATCGCCAGCCCGCACATCGATCCGCTTTTCGTTCTGATACTGGTAGGTTTTGCCAATGCCTCTTTCTGCCGCCTGTTCGGGGGAGATATTACTTCGATGGGGATTGTCTTTTCTGCGACTATCACCGGTTTTTTCCTGAAACAACAGATGCAGATACGGAAATTCAATCATTACATAATCTTCGTGGTATCGGCCTTTATTGCATCGCTTTGTGCCTCTACAGCGTTGATATTCGACACGACCTCGGACATTGCACTGGCAACGAGCGTCCTGTTCCTGATACCGGGCGTACCGCTGATCAATGGGGTCATCGATATTGTCGAAGGGTATATACTGACCGGTTTTGCCCGGCTGGTCAATGCACTGATGCTGATTATCTGTATCGCGATCGGGCTTTCTTTCACATTAATGATGGTAAAAAATAATTTGATATGATAGTATTGGATATTCTTTTAGACGGACTTTTTGCAGCCATTGCAGGTATTGGTTTCGGTGCGATTTCCGACCCACCTATGCGGGCGTTTCCTTACATTGCCTTGCTGGCTGCCGTAGGCCATGCCTGCCGATTCTGCCTGATGACTTTCTTTGGTGTGGATATCGCCACCGCCTCCCTGTTCGGGGCATTGGTGATCGGATTCGGTAGTTTGTGGCTGGGAGGCAGGATTTACTGCCCGATGACAGTGCTTTATATCCCGGCTTTATTGCCGATGATCCCAGGCAAATTTGCCTACAACATGGTTTTCTCGCTGATCATGTTCCTCCAGACGATGGACGAACCGGTACAGAAAGCGAAATATATTGAAATGTTCATGTCGAACGGTTTCGTTACCTTCACCGCGATCTTCATGCTGACGGTCGGTGCGACACTGCCGATCTTCCTCCTGCCGGGTAAGGCTTTTTCATTAACACGACGCAAATAAAATCATCAGCATACGAATAACTCTATGGAAATTTTCTGGAAAACGATAGGACTCTACAATGCAGCAACCTGGGAATGGCAACTGGGAATTATCCTGATCGGGATAATATTGACCGTTCTGCTGACCCGCAACCCTCAGCCGTGGGTGAAGAACGGAATGAAAATCTATCTGATTGCCGTCTATCTGTGGATATCGGTCATCTATTACTACATCTACTGTGCCGAGCGCAGCTACAACGAAGTGATGGCCTTATTCTGGGCGATCATGGCGATACTATGGGGGTGGGATGCCTTGTCAGGATACACCACTTTCGAACGTACCCGCAAATATGACTGGTTAGCGTACTTCCTGTTTGCCATGCCGTTTATCTATCCGCTGATATCGATGGCACGGGGACTGACTTTCCCGGAAATAACTTCGCCGGTCATGCCTTGTTCGGTCGTTGTTTTCACCATCGGGCTCCTGTTGTTCTTCTCTAAGAATATCAACATGTTCATAGTCCTGTTTCTGACACACTGGTCGCTGATCGGCTTGTCGAAAACATATTACTTCAATATCCCGGAAGATTTCCTGCTGGCCAGTGCTTCCGTCCCGGCGTTATATCTTTTCTTCAAAGAATATTTCGCCAACAACCTGCACACCGGCTCGAAGCCGAATGCGAAATATGTAAACTTATTACTTATCCTGGTCTGCGTTGCCATTGGGATATTACTGACGACAACCATGTTTATCGAATTACTGAAAGACAAATAGCAATCCGAATAAGCAATTATAGATATTTCGTACTATCGACAGACAGGGCGATTGACCGGAATCGCCTCTGTTTTCTCTGTTTTTCTGCATAAACAATTGATACCTTTCACATTATACCCTATTATCACCAAGCAGCCTTTTTGGGGAAACTTTTTATCATCAAAATCTTCAAAGTTTTCCGTTTTCACAAATAACACATATGACTATCAGTCATTTGACATAATTTAACCCGTTAAAAGTTTTCCAAAAAGAAAACCATATAACAATTGAGTATACCTTTGCAGGAGAATAAAAAGTAATACACCAATACAATTATCATGATTCAGACAGTTATCAAAAGGGATGGACGTATCGTCGGATTTAATGAGGAAAAAATAGTAACGGCGATCCGTAAAGCGATGCTGCATACGGAAAATGGAGAAGATTTGCAGTTGATCCGCCAGATCACGGATCATATTTCATTCAAAGGAGAACCGCAAATGACAGTCGAAGCGATTCAGGACGCTGTCGAACTGGAACTAATGAACAGTAGCCGCAAGGATGTGGCTCAGAAATACATTGCCTACCGCAATCAGCGCAGTGTTGCCCGTAAAGCAAAAACCCGCGATATGTTCCTGGAAATCATCAATATCAAGTCGAACGACATTACCCGCGAAAATGCAAATATGAACGCAGATACCCCCGCAGGTATGATGATGAAATTTTCCAGTGAGACAACCAAACCGTTCGTTGACGATTACCTGTTGAGCGAAGAGGTAAAAGAGGCAGTTGCCAACAATTACCTGCATATTCATGATAAAGATTATTACCCGACCAAGAGCCTGACTTGCGTACAGCATCCGCTGGACCGCATCCTTAAATACGGATTCTCGGCCGGACACGGCGAATCGCGCCCCGCCAAACGTATCGAAACGGCAAGTATCCTGGGATGTATCTCTTTAGAAACTGCACAAAATGAGATGCATGGCGGACAGGCGATCCCGGCTTTCGATTTTTACCTGGCACCTTATGTGCGTAACAGCTATATCGAAGAAGTCAAAAATCTGGAAGATCTGAATGGCGTAGACTATTCACACCTTTATAATAAAGAAATAGACGATTATGTAACCCGTCCGCTGGATGGCCTGACCGGAGACAAACGGCTCGTACAGCATGCTATCAATAAAACCGTCAGCCGCGTTCATCAGTCCATGGAAGCTTTCATCCACAACATGAACACGATCCATTCACGCGGTGGTAACCAGGTGGTATTCAGCTCCATCAACTACGGAACGGATACGTCAGCCGAAGGCCGCTGCATTATCCGTGAATTGCTGAAAAGCACATACCGGGGTGTCGGCAACGGTGAAACCGCCATTTTCCCGATCCAGATATGGAAAAAGAAACGGGGCGTAAGTTATCTGCCGGAAGACCGGAACTATGACCTGTATGAACTGGCCTGTAAAGTGACTGCCCGCCGCTTCTTCCCGAACTTCCTGAACCTGGATGCCACATTCAACCAGCATGAAGACTGGAGAGCCGACGATCCCGAACGTTACAAATACGAAGTGGCAACCATGGGATGCCGTACCCGCGTATTCGAAAACCGTTTCGGACCGAAAACATCTATCGGACGCGGCAACCTGTCGTTCTCGACGATCAACATCGTACGTCTGGCAATCGAATGCATGGACATTGAAAATAAGGAAGAGCGGATTGCCCGTTTCTTCGCAAAGCTGGATGAAATGCTGGAAACCACGGCCCTTCAACTTCATGAACGTATGGAATTCCAAAAAACGGCTTATGCCAAACAGTTCCCGCTACTGATGTCCTCTTTATGGCTGGGCAGCGAGAAATTGAAACCGACCGATACAATTGCCCCGGTTATCAACCAGGGCACACTGGGAATCGGATTCATCGGACTGGCAGAATGCCTGGTTGCCCTGACCGGCAAACATCACGGCGAAGACGCAGCCTCACAGGAACTGGGATTACGGATCGTGACTTATATGCGTGACCGTGTAAACCAGTTCTCGGAACGTTATCAGCATAATTACAGTGTACTGGCAACTCCGGCAGAAGGACTTTCCGGTAAGTTTACCGCTAGAGACCGCAAGAAATTCGGACCATTACCCGGTATTACCGACCGCGATTATTACACGAATTCCAACCATGTCCCGGTATATTACAAATGTAGCGCCCGCCATAAAGCAGAAGTAGAAGCCCCTTACCACGCACTGACAGGCGGCGGCCATATCTTCTATGTGGAAATAGACGGCGACGCCACCCACAACCCGGAAGTGATCATGAAGGTGGTCGACATGATGGATAAATACAATATCGGCTACGGCTCGGTAAACCATAACCGCAACCGCTGTCTGGATTGTGGCTACGAAAACGCAGCAAACCATCTGGACGAATGCCCCAAATGCGGCAGCAAACATCTGGACAAGTTACAACGCATCACCGGTTATCTGGTAGGTACAACCGACCGCTGGAACAATGCCAAGTTAGCGGAGTTGAATGACAGAATTATTCATAATTAGAAAAATACGATGTTATCGATTATTGATATTATAGAAGATACGACTGTAGACGGTCCGGGATTCCGGACCGCTATCTACGCTGCCGGCTGCCCAAATCAGTGTCCGGGTTGCCATAACCCTGAATCGTGGGATATCAATAAGGGCCGACCTGTTCCTACTGAAGAGATACTGGAAAAGGTTCTCGCAGACGATTTTGCAGACGTAACTTTCAGCGGGGGCGACCCGATGTTTCAGCCGGAAGAATTCACCAAGCTGGCACGAGCCATCAAAGAAAAAAGCCGGAAAAACATCTGGTGTTACACCGGATATACATTTGAGAGACTGCTGGAAAACCCGAAACAGGCCGCACTGCTTCAATATGTAGACGTTCTGGTAGACGGCAAATTCAAACAAGCCCTCCACGACGAAAGCCTCCTGTTCCGAGGCAGCAGTAACCAGCGATTGATCGATGTCAAAAAATCACTGAAAGAAAATAAAGTCGTTTTCTATAATTATAACCCGTTTATATAAAAAACAAAACGACAATAGAATAAGACATATACAAACATTATGGCAGACAACAGCCCTAAATGAAAACAGACTTATTTTCCATTTAGTCATTCCAGAAAAAGCCAATTACACATTTATTAACACATAGATTATCTAATAGCTACTTTTTATCTCGTTTTAAACGAATTAAATTTTGTTTTAAACAAATTCGAACTTCGTTTAAAACGAGATAAAATTTTGTTGTAGTAGAAATTGCGCCTTTTTTAGACAAAAAATTTGTTAATTAAGACATCCGCAATACAACTATCAGTACTATTAAAAGAGAAAATTACATGTTTTTAGGCAGTTTTTATTTCCAGAACAACCAAAAAACAACATCCATAGCGAATAGCAATATATCAACATAACAACAGAAAATATAACAGATTAGCTATAGTTCATAGACAATATGCAGCATTCTGCTAAAGTTAGCACAACAATCAAGACACAACGAGCAAAAGTAATCTCACGAGAGGCTCATAAAATCAAACCAACATTCCCGCCAGCCCGTACAATCCATCCACCCCACACATAAATATCATTTTGATAATCAATAGACAAAAGTTCGAAAGGCAAAAAACTTTCCTAATCTTTTGCAAATTGCCGTTTGAATGCCAACGGAGAAATATCCCGGTGCTTTTTGAAGAACTTTCCGAACGAAGACTGGTCGGAAAAGTTCAGCATATCTGCAACCTGTTGGATTGTAAGGTCCGGATTACGTAACAAAATCTCGGATTCACGTATCAGCGCCTCGCTAATCCATTGGTTGACTGTTTTTCCACTGAAACTTTTCATAATGCGTGAAAGATATTCGGGAGTAATACATAACTCGCCGGCATAAAAAGAGACGGAATGTTCTGTCCGGCAATGTTTGTTCAGCAACTGGATAAACAGGAACAACAGCAAATCGCGGCTGGGAGGATTCGGACTGACATTTCCGCGGTTGGCCTGGTAAACGATATTATTCATTTCCAGCAGAAAACCGCGAAGTTCATTCATAATAATATCCCGTTGCCAGGCATGTTCCGTACGTTCGATATTCCGTTCGATACGGTGCAGGCACTTTTCCAGCAAGACGCCTTCTTCCTCATTCAGTTTCTGTATCGGGCGGCTATGCCGGGAAGCAATATAGGCAGCGGGCATACGGCGACTGTTCAGCATAATCTCCGAAAACAAATTTCGCTCGATAATCAGGTGGTATCCCCTGAAATCAGGAGAAATACGGAAATCCTTTACCGAATGCATATCCATAATATCCAACAGCAGGTTATCCGACAAATGATAGGTAAAATCATCTATCGTAATATCAATCTCTCCCTGCCGGACCAGAAAAATAGAAAATGCATCCAACCGGATGGAAGCCCCTTCCTTGAATCCCGGATTCTTATGGTCGCCGCCACTAAATTCGACAATAATCAATTTATCCTGATAGGACTTGGAATTCATACCAAAAGAAAGCAAGTCCTCAATAGTTAACTGCAAAACGGATTGTTCCATGAATAATTTTCTATGAACGGCAAAGATAAAAAATATATCTGAAAGCAATCCCGACCATTTTGCTGACGTCAGCAAAATGGTTTCGTGTGATATTCCCTGTTCAATTTTGGAACAACAATATTCAATTTTCAACCACACTTCATTTGAGAAAAAGTCGGACATTTGCACCGGTTATTAGTTAAGGCAGTAAATATCAAAGAGTAACAAACTATTCTCACTTGAATATCACCCTATTGATGTTTTTTATTTTGGAACAATCCGGCTGCCGGGATTATAAATAAAATAAGTACGTAGAAATGAAGAAAAATTTAATTACCAGATGCCTGGGTGGCATCGGGGTAGGGTTCTTATGCCTTGTTGCCAGCTCATGTAAAGAACAGCCGGCCATGATGGTGAACAATGAGTACAAAGTACTAAAAGTGTCTACAACCGACAAAACCCTGAGCAGTCTCTATTCTGCCACTATCCGCGGACGTCAGGACATCGACATCTATCCGCAGGTTTCAGGTTTTATCACTCAATTATGTGTGGAAGAAGGGCAGGCTGTACGCAAAGGACAATTATTGTTTGTAATCGACCAGGTGCCTTATCAGGCGGCTTTACAGACAGCCCAAGCCAATGTGGAAGCCGCAGAAGCAGCGTTAAGCACTGCAAAACTGACGTTAGACAGCAAAAAAGAATTACATGCACAAAATGTAGTCTCCGCTTTCGACCTACAGACTGCCGAAAACTCCTGGCTAAGTGCCAAGGCCCAACTGGCACAGATGAAAGCCCTGGAACTGAATGCCCGCAATAACCTGTCCTATACAGAGGTGAAAAGTCCGTCGAATGGGGTTGTCGGAACACTCCCCTACCGCGTCGGAGCACTGGTCAGCGCCAGTCTGCCTAAGCCGTTGACTACGGTTTCGGACAATTCGGACATGTATGTCTACTTCTCCCTGACGGAAAACCAACTGCTGGGACTTACCCGCCAGTACGGCTCCAAACAGAAAGCGCTGGAAATGATGCCGGAAGTGGAATTACAACTGAACGATAAATCCGTTTACCCCGTAAAAGGAAAAGTGGAGACCATCAGCGGTGTAATTGACCGCAGTACGGGAACCGTAAGCCTGCGTGCCGTATTCCCGAATGAAGACGGCATACTTTACAGCGGCAACTCCGGTAACATCATCCTGTCTACCGAGAAATCCAGCAGTATCGTAATTCCGCAGACGGCGACTTTCGAGATACAGGACAAAGTATATGTCTATAAGGTGGTAGACGGCAAAGCAACCTCTGCCCAGGTGAATGTCACCCGTGTAAACGGCGGACAGGAATATATCGTGAACGATGGCTTGAAGCCGGGTGACGTGATTGTTGCCGAAGGCGTAGGTTTGTTGCGTGAAGGAACCCCGATTCAGGTTAAACAATAATTGAAAGAAGGAATATGAAATTAAGAACCTTTATAGAACGCCCGGTACTATCAGCCGTTATCTCTATCG
>QWCH01000574.1_pt1 | contig 65180 bp, 50 predicted proteins | sample 1972671 | NCBI WGS metagenome assembly QWCH01 (sample SAMN09866713, study PRJNA288562) | Human gut metagenome isolate term3_stool, whole genome shotgun sequencing... | isolation source: gut | host: Homo sapiens | place: USA: California
AAAATCGCGCTCAAAACGAGGGATAAAACGATAAGCGTTGCAATGCGTTTTTTCATGCGTTTGCCTCCTTAGCCTTTTTCTTTTCGTGCGAGATCTTGACGAGGTTGATTGAAAGCACCGCCGCAAGAACGATGACGAATATGATGGAGAATATCGCGTACCAGAAGGGTTCGAGACCTTGTACGCGCGCGTCCGAATAAATGTAGGTGGACAACGTGTTGATGCCCGTCGCCGCGCCCTTGTTTATCTGGGTGATGATGAAGTCGTCCATAGACATGATAAACGCCATAACAAAGCCGCTTACGATGCCGGGCGTGATGATGGGGATCATGACTTTCACCAACGCTTTGAAGGGGTTTGCTCCGAGGTCGAGAGCCGCTTCGTAGATGTTCGGATCCATGGATTCGAGCTTGGGAAGTACGCTGAGCACGACGTATGGTGTGCAAAACGCTATGTGAGCGATGATAAGGCGCAAGTAACCTTCGGGGAAAGCGAACGTGATGAAGAACACCATCATTGAAACCGCCATAACGATTTCGCTGTTGATGATGGGAAATTGGTTGACGTTTTCCACAATGCGTCTTGCTCTCTTGCCGAGGTTGAAGATGCCTATCGATGCAAACGTGCCCATAATCGTTGCGACGACCGAAGATATGCTTGCGATGATAAACGTGTTGGCAATCGCGCTCCAAAGATCGGGGGATTTGTCCGACTTGAAGATTGAAATGTACGCCTCGAAACTGAATCCGTTGTCAAAGTTGAAATTCGAGCTGTTCGAGAAAGAATACACGATGAGCAAGATTATCGGCGCATACAAAATTGCAAGGATTATCAAAAGATAAAACTTTTCGAAAAAGCCGATTATTTTTTGTTTTACCATAACGACCTCCTTACAGCGTTGCTGTTGCGGTTAAACTTGTTCATGACGAAGTTGGAGATGAGAACGAACACCAGCATGACAAGGCTCATTATCGAACCTACGCCGTACATGCCTTGTTCGAAACTCAATTGTATGGAATCGCCGAAGAGGAATATCTTGCCGTTCGAGAGTAATTGCGAAATCGCATACGTGGAAATGGTGGGGATAAACACCATTGTGATTCCGCTGAATATTCCGCTCATGGAGAGGGGAAGCGTGGTTTTCAAAAACACCGTCGCTTTGTCTGCGCCCAGGTCTTGCGCCGCTTCGATATAGCTCTTGTCAATGCTCGAAATGGTGGTGTGCAAGGGCAGTATCATAAAGGGCAGATAGTTGTACACCATGCCGAAAAGCACCGTTCCCATGCCGAGGTCCACGCCCAGCGCGATGAAGATCGCCTTTGTCGCAAGCGTACGGATGAGGAAGTTGACGCCCATAGGAATGACGTACAACAGCACCAAAATGCGCCCGCTGGGCATTTTTGAAAGGAAATACGCCACGGGATAGCCTATCACAAGGCACAGTATCGTGGTGATGACGCCCACCAAAAGCGAGTTGCCGAGCACGATAAGGCTCGATTTCGACGTGAAGAAAATCTTGAAGTTTTCAAGAGTCAGATTGTTGTCGCTGTCCAAAAACGCATTGACGAGGATAAGAACCAACGGCACTACGACGAACAGCAGAAGAAAAAGGATGTAGGGAACGGAGAACACCTTTTTCGTCAATCTGAATTTTTTGCGAGAGGTGTTTTTCACTCTATATCCTCCTTTTGAGAATCATCGGTTTCGGTTTGCGATTGTTCTTGTTGTTCCGCCTCGATGATGCGTTCTTCGACCGCGTCGAATTTTTCGGGTTCGACAAGGCGCGCTTGCTCGATTGCTTCTTGTTCTTCTTTTGTGAGAGTTTCGTCCTTGACGACGCTTTCGACGGAGGTTTCTTCTTCGCTGCGCTTTTCGATTATGATTTTTTCCGGTGCGATCTTGATGCCTACGCGGTCGCCTTTGAGCCAATCGTCGTCGGTGTCGGCAAAGAAAATATAGTGGTCGTCGGTGGAGAGAATGGCTTGATAGTAGCTGCCCTTGTAGATTGAGGAAAGCACCGTTGCGCCGATTTGTCCGTCCTCTTCGTCGTCGGTGATTTCAACGTCGTCGAAGTCGACTAAAACTTTGACGGGAGTGTCAATTTCAAGGTCGGTCTTGCATTCGAAGTCCGTTCCGCAAATTTTAACGAGGTTTTCGCCGGTGATAACGGTGTCGATTTCGTTGATGATGCGCGTTTTGTGCATGATGTGAAGGTCGAACGGCTTGATGTATATGCCCACCGTTTCGCCGACCTCGTAAGTGTCGGTATCGTGCGCGACGATTTCGTTGCCGTTGGCAAGAAGGGTGATTTGATAGTGGTCGCCCTTGAATACCGACGATATGACTTCTGCGGTGAGAATGGTGCGTTTGTCGTCAACCTTTTTGATCTTGACGTCCTCGGGACGAATGATGACGTCGATGGGCTCGTTGTGTTTGAAGCCCTTGTCCACGCACTCGAAAACGGTGTCGCAAAATTCGACTTTGCAATCGTCAAGCATAGTGCCCGAAAGAATGGTGCTTTCACCGATGAAGTCTGCTACGAATGCGTTTGCCGGCTCGTCGTACACCTTTTCGGGAGATGCGATTTGTTGAATTTCACCAAGGCGCATGACGACGATTTTGTCGGACATCGTGAGAGCTTCTTCCTGGTCGTGCGTGACGTAAATGAAAGTTATGCCGAGGCGTTTGTGCATATCCATAAGTTCGAGTTGCATATCTTTGCGCATTTTGAGGTCAAGTGCGCCGAGAGGCTCGTCGAGAAGCAAAACTTCGGGTTCGTTGACCAAAGCGCGTGCGATTGCAACGCGTTGTTGTTGTCCGCCGCTCAAAGAGGACACGTTTCTGTGGCCGTAGTCTTCGAGGTCAACCATTTTGAGAGCGTTGTTGACTTTTTCTTTGATTTCCGCTTTCGTGTACTTTCTGAAAAGTTGGACGGTTTCGCCTTTCTTGTTGGTTTTCGTGCCGTTGGGTATGACTTTGAGTTTCAGACCGAACGCAATGTTGTTGAAAACGTTGAGATGAGGGAAGAGCGCGTATTTTTGAAATACGGTGTTGACGGGGCGAAGGTGCGGAGGAGTGTCCGTGATGTCTTTGCCGTTGAAAATGATTTTTCCGCTTGTGGGCATTTCAAAGCCCGCAATCATGCGAAGAGTGGTGGTCTTGCCGCAACCGCTCGGACCGAGCAGGGTGACGAATTCGCCGCGCTTTATCGTGAGGCTGGCGTTTTTGACCACTTGCTTGCCGTCGTACTCTTTGTAGACGTTGCGAAGTTCGATGATGTTGTCAACAGGTGTCTTGTTTGTCATATGTGTTTCCTCGGTTGTGCGGCATTGCCGCATGATATCTGCGCGATGCGCAGGTGATATCCTCACGTTGTTCGGATGATATCGTTGCTTACGCAACGGTGATATTGCGCCGTCGGCGCAGTTGCGGTTTATTTATCAGAACGTGGGCGGTGAAGCAACCCAAAGCACCACGGCTTTTTCATTGGTGCGGTTTTCAAGGCGGTGCAGTTTGTCCGACGTGAAGTAAAACACTTCGCCCTTTTTCACACAGTACGCCGCTTGCCCTATGTGCAACCACACTCTGCCCGAAATCACGTATCCGAATTCCTCGCCCTCGTGCGGTACATCCTCTTCGAGAGTCGTATGCGGTTCGACGGTCACGCGGATGGGTTCCATCTCGTTCTTTTGCGCGTTTGGCACAAGCCATTCGATTTTGTGCGTGTCCGCCACTTTTTCGATAAACTCCGCTTCGGTGAACACCACCTTTTCTTCCTTTTCGTCCTTGAAAAAGTCCGCAAACGTAGTGCCAAGTGCATTGAGTATATCTTCTAGCGTCGTTATGGACGGTGAAGTCAGCTCATTTTCCAGTTGCGAGATATAACCTTTGGTCAATTCGCATCTGTCGGCAAGTTCCTCTTGCGTGAGGTTGTTTTGAAGGCGCAACCTCTTGATTTTCGTGCCAAGTTCCATACAAACTCCTTAAATGCAAAAACAGTACACACATCGTACTTTTCGTTTAGACTGACTAAACTTTTGCGTCGGTTTAGGCAAAATCGACCGCGTGTTTAATAGGTTTTGCATTTTTTAACAAAAAGTTTAGCAAAACTAAACTTATTTATCAAAATCGATTATATATATTTGCAGATACAATGTCAAATATTTTGCAGTATTTTTTCAAGATGAAAACAAATTTTTTTGAGCGGCGTTTTTATATGAAAAGACCTCGCATATTTCGGCGAGGTCCAAATCCTTAATTTTTGTTTGATAATTGTTATTTTACGATTTATTCGGCAGTGCCCGCAACGGAGATGTTGCCAAACTCGACGGCGTAAGGTCCTTCATAGTGTGCCGATACAAATCTCTCCTTGGAAAAGCGCATATTTTGTTGCGCTTCGATGAGGTTGCCGTTGATAGAACCGCCCGTTACGGGAGTGACTTTGTCGCCGTCGATGAGGTAGGCAAGACGGATTTCGCCGCCGAAGTGTCCCGAGAATGAATCCATTTGGAAATCCGAGAACGCAACCGCCCAAAGGCAAGGTTTCTTTTTCATATCCGCAAAGGACACGCTGCCTTTGTTTTCGCATCTCACTTTTTCATACGCGCCGGTGGGTTTTATGCCGAGGTAGCGGCAGAAGGGAGTGCTGCCGTGCATTGCGGCAAGTTTGCCGTCGCCGACAACTTTAAGGTCTTGCATTTTTATGCCGTCGCCGCTGAAAGGTCTTGTTGCGACAAGGGAGAGTCCGAGCGCGTCGCCTATTACGTCGCCTTGCACGCCGTCGCCGATTTTCCAGGTGGAATAACCGGGATAAATCATATCCGCCGCCGATTTTTCATTGTAGTATGAAAGCACTTCCGCAAGGTTTTGACCGCTCAAAATTACGTTGTATTTGCCGCTTTTGAGCACTCTTTGCGCGCACGCTCTGTCATACACGAAGTCAAGGTATTCTTTCACGCCTTGCGTAAGAGCGTCGGCGCATACATCGTCGTATTCGAATTGATTGATAAGCTCGACGTCCTCGGGAGATTTGCATTGCACGACGTAGTCGCCTTTGCAAACGGCGTCGGTGAAGGATACGTCAGTGCCTTCCGACGACAAAATGCGAGTGTAAGTTCTATGGCAAAACACTTCCGTCGAGTTGACGTAGGCGTGCTCGTTCGTGTCTGCCTTAAACACTGCCGCCGCCATTTTGCCTGCGCTTTCGGCAAGAGGCGCACTCGCAAGTTCGCCCTGTTTTACTATTGTGTCCGACGTGACTTTTTCGGGAGCGTCGAAATAGGGATTCATTGCAAATTGCGCCGCATAATACGCGCTTTCGATCGCGCTCTTTATTTCATCGTAAGACATCGAGGAAATGACTTGCGCACTCATATTGCCCACGAGCTTCTTTTTGTCCTTTTCGCCTTGTCTGTACACGGTGACGGTGCATTTGTGCGTGTCCTTGATACGTCTTGTGTCAAGAGCGTGCTTGACGAAAAACAATTCCGCCGATTCTTCTTTGACTTCGTTTATTCTCCAACGCTCAATATTGAGCTCGGACAATGCTTTTTTGATTTTTTCCAACATAGTATCACCTCTCAGCCAAGTCTGATGCGAGCCTTCATATACGGGCCGCCGTCGGACACTTTAACCCACTCTTTGTAACCTTTTCCGCAGAAACCGCTGCCGCAAGTTACGAGGGAGGAACTCATCATGCTCACCGATTTGAGAAGGTCGGGAACGTAGCCCGTGAGCACGATGGGGGAGAACACTTTGCCCGTGAGTTTGCCGTCTTTGATTTCTCTTGCGCGCGTAACCATGCATTGAATACCCCAGTTTTTCGGGTCTTCCATACCGCTGGAGGGCGATTCGAGCAAGAAACCGTATTTGACGGACGCAATCATATCTTCGGGAGTTACGCCTTCCTTTGCGCCTTCGAAATAGGTGTTTGTCATACGGGTGTAAACTTTGCGCTCGTAGCTTTCGCGTCTGCCGTTGCCGGTGGGCTCTACGCCGAGTCTTGCCGCAGAGAGTGCGTCGCACATACCGCGTTTCAAAATGCCGTTGTTTATCACGACGGTATCGCCCGTGAGAGTGCCTTCGTCGTCAAACCAGCAAGTTGCCGTATCGTCAACCGCGTTGCCGTCGTGCATTGTGACGAGGTCGCTTGCGACTCTTTGGTCGATAAAACTCGAAGCAAGGGCTCTGTCTTTGACAAACATATCCATTTCCACGCCGTGACCGAACGCTTCGTGCACTATCATGCCCGTTGTGTCGGGATCGCAAATGCAATCGTATTCGCCGGGAATCATAGGTTCGCTCTTCAAAAGTTCGACTGCCTCGGACGCAACTTTGATTGCGTAATCGTCCATTCTGTTCAAAAGTTCCGCACCGCCGAGGGTGGAGAAGCCTTTGTATGCGTCCTTGACTTCCTCGCCTCTTGCCGCCATAGCCATGATTGCGCCGTTTGTCCACATAATCGTTTGATCGAGGTCGCGATTTTCGGAGATGAAAATCTTTCTGAACGCTCTGTACGAAATGGTTGCGATTGCGTCCAGAACGCCGTCAACCGTCAACGCCTTGTTGCGTATTTCGTCAAGCCTTGCAAGGATTTTTTCATCTCCGAGTTCCTTCGGATGAACCTCGAATGCGCTCACCTTTTTGAGTGTTGCGGGTTTATCGCTCGGAATGGGGGTGTGAAGAGGCTCTATCCCTTGCGGAATGCACTTTGCCTCTTGCGCAATGCGCTCTTCGATTGTTTTGACGATTTGAGGTATTTTTTCCTCGGAAAACTCGTTGAATGAATATTCCGCACAACCGATATTGTCGAATACACGCACGACATAGCCCGATCCGCCGCCAAAACCTTGGCTGTTTATTCTCTTGCCCGTGCGGCTTATTCTCCAACCGCGGTTGTCGTCCTCGACGGCAAGCACGGAAGCATAAGCGTACTTCTTGCGGAGTTCTTTCACAAGATCTTTGAGCGCGGGTTTGATTTGATCAAGTTTTTCAAACATATTCCGTCTCCTTTTTGGATTTTCAACGTCGCAAAGAATTTACGTCGCATTTTATGCGGTAGTTCGTCGTCTTTACGATATTGAATCTTAAACTTATTTTTATTTTATTTATTTTTATTCTATAATCGTCATCGTCGATTTGTCAAGTTTTCGGTTGGTTGCGATTTTGCAACTATCCGTTGCTTTTTCGAAAATATTTTAAAACTGCAACGAAAATAAGTTGTACGGCAAAAATTTATTGACCTGATTTGAAAATGGATATAAAATAAAACGGATAAAACGAGGTGGAACTATGCATTACACGTACAAAACGAAGGGAACTTGTTCAAGAGAAATATCTTTCGACATCGACGGCGACATCATCACAAACGTACACTTTGTGGGCGGATGCCCCGGCAATCTGACGGCAATTCCCATTTTGGTTGAAGGTATGACTGTCGATGAAATCGAGAGCAAACTCAAAGACGTCAAATGCGGATACAAAGATACTTCTTGCGCAGGACAACTCGCAAAAGCCGTAAGAGAAGCAAAGAACGCCGAAAAGAAATAACGCAATCAATCGACAAATTTGCGCGCTTTATGCGCGCTTATTTTGTATTTTAAATTATCTTAAAAGGCGAAATAATCGCAATTCCGTTTTAACTTAAAAACGGCAAGAATAACCCGTTGCCATGCTTTTTTTGCAAAAGTGCGCAACATTCGCGATTGTCAGTCGCATTCCTTGTCGTCGCAATCGCACTCGCAATCTTCGATATAGTCGCCGCAATTGTCGCACTCTTCCTCGCTGTCGGTGAAAGGAATTGCGTTTTGTTTGTCCTTTTTCGCGTCTTTTCCAAACAATATATCTAGAAAATCAAAAATACACATAAAATTTTTCCTCCGCAAATATTATATATCGAAACGGCATATACCGCAACGGCTATTTTTTAATTTTTAGGGTGTTCTTTGCTCGAAACATTAAAAAAGTATTAATTAAAATGGCATTTTGTTGGTTTTATGGGTTGATTGTTGCAAAACTTGCTGTTATACTAATGCAAGTAGTATTGTTTTTTTAACAAAATTTATCGCTACAGGGTGAAATTATGAGTGAAAATTCTCAAGCAACTCAAAAGGTGAGCGCAAAAGAGAAAATCAACGCGCTTACTCACAAACTTTTCGGTTCCACTCCCGGTGACGGCGAGATGCAACCAAAGGAAGGTTTCAGTTATTCTCTTTGCGGTTTCGGACAAAACCTCATTTGCACGATCATCGGTTCGTATTTGACCGTCTTTATGACGGACGCAATCGGATTCAACGCACTTGCCGTCGCATTCCTTATGCTCGGCGCGCGTATTTTTGACGCTCTCAACGATCCTATCATGGGTTCTATCGTTGACCGCACTCGTACGAAGTGGGGCAAATGCCGTCCGTATATGAAGTGGATGGCGTTCCCGATTGCAATCATGACGGCAATCTGTTTCTTGCCGTGGTATCCCCAAAGCGACGGCGGTTTTGCCGCAATCTCTGTTATGTACGTCGTTTGGGGCATGATATATACGGTTGCCGACGTTCCTTATTGGGGACTTTCCACCGCAATGAGCAACGACACCTATCGCAGAGGCAATTTGCTTACAATCGCGCGTTTGTTCTGCACGGCAGGCGCAGGTATCGTCACCGTCATCACTCCTATCATCACTGACAATATGACCAAAGGTCTGGATCCCGTGGCAAAAGGCGAAATGCTCAAATGGATCTATTTCGTAATTGCGATTGTTTGCTGTGTGATCGCAGTTCCGCTTTTCTTCCTCGGATTTAAGAATACGACGGAAAGAAACATTTCCACCGAAAATCCGCCTTCGCTCGGACACAATCTCAAACTTTTGTTCAAAAACAAGCCTTTGATGCTCATCGTTTTGTCGGGTATCGGCGGCGCGGCGAGAATGCTGTTCACCTACACCGGCGGTTTGTATTTTGCAAAATACATTATGGATAAGGAATCCATGTATTCGCTCTTTACCATGGCAATCGTGCCGGGCGGACTTATTGCGTCCTTGCTCGTGCCTTGGTGCACCAAAAAGTTCGGCAAGAGAAACACTTACATCTGGTCGCATATCGTCGGAGGCGTTGCGATGCTCATCGCGTTTATCGTGGGTATCGCTTGCGACAGAGGCGCATACACAAGCACCGCAACGACGGTCGTGTTGCTTATCGCACTCGTTATCGCAGGTATTCCGTCGGGCTTTGGCAACATCGTCACTTACGCTATGATCGGCGACACCGTCGAGTATCTCGAACTCAAAACCGGTGAGAGAGCGGAAGGCATCTGCTTTGCAATGCAAACCCTCATCAACAAGATCGGTATGGCGGTCGGCGCATTCGTCGGCGTTCTTGCTTACTACATGGCAGGCGTTGCGGCAAACGACGCAAGCTCCGTCACTCCGGAAGGCAAAGACACAATGTGGTTTATGCTTGTAGGTATTGCGGCAATCAGCTTCTTCCTGACGGTTATTCCGCTCTTCTTCTACAAGTTCAACGAAAAACAACAACAAGAAGCAAAAGCCGAAATCGAAGCGAGAAAGCACGCAAAAGCAGAACAAAGCATTGAAGAACTCATCGATGAAATCGCACGCGAAGCAAGCGAAAACGTCATCGAAGAAGAGGGCGCTGCACAAACGATCTTCCCCAACGAAGACAATCAGGCGGTTGCAATCGAACAAAAGACTTGCGATGAAAATTGCGAGGATTGCGACAAGAAAGAGGACTGCGACAAAGACGAAGAATAATCATCGTTGTCGATAAAACAAGGGCGGAACGCAAATTGCGTTCCGCTTTTTGCAATTTAAGTCCATATTTTTCAAAGCGTTTGCATATGGTTTAGTATGCGGAAAATCGCCAAAGACAATATAATCGTGGTGTGCACCATCGTGCTTTGTATCATGCTTACGCTTGCGCTGTGCGTGTCCTTTTCGGAGGGCGGGCTTTTGAGCGTATGGAACAAGGTTGAGAGCAATGCGCAGAGCGTGTGGGCAATTGCATGCAACGGCTATTCCGACATGACAATGGCAAGACAAAGCGCAGATATGATCAAATCAAAGGGTGGAGCAGGATATGTCCTAAACCTAGACGGTATCGAGATAATATACGCCGTATATAAAAGCGAGGACGAGGCAAACGACGTGCTTGCAAAATTGGCGGACAAAAGCCTTTATGTAAAGAGATGCGACATATCCAAAGGCAGTTTCAAGTGGTGTGACGGCGATTTGAAAAACACCGTGCAAAACGCTTTGAATTATTTTGACGTGGCGTTTGACAGCATGTACGAATGCTCGAATCTTCTCAACGATTCAACCATAGGTATTGAGGATGCAAAAACCAAAATCAAGGTTTTACGCGCGCAAATCGAGGACATAAAGTCGGTTTTTTATCAAAATACGGCAAATCGCAGTGAGGAGCAAATCACACAAATCAAGCTTGCTCTGGTGACGACGCTTGCGCTTTTGGACAATATCGATTTTTCAAAAAACGTTGCATTAGTCACGTCGTCGATAAGGTATCAGCTCGTTCAACTTGTGCTGTGCAGGCAATCGCTTATGAATTGCATCTGACATTCGTTTTTTATTCTTGCCATATTTGATAATATAGTTTATAATATTTTCTATGGCATATACATCTTTATATCGCAAATATCGTCCCGACACTTTTGACAAAGTTATAGGGCAGGATCATATCGTGCGTACGCTCAAAAATCAGATTGCACACGGCAATATCGGGCATGCGTACATTTTCACCGGCACGAGAGGCACGGGCAAAACTTCCGTTGCGAAGATTTTTGCAAGGGCGGTCAACTGCCTTTCTCCTCTTGCTGACGGTTCGCCTTGCGGAAAGTGCGAAAACTGCGTGGAACTTGCGTCCAATTCGAACTTCGATATTCTTGAAATCGACGCCGCTTCCAACAACTCTGTCGACCAAATAAGAGAGCTTACCGACAAAATCGGTTTTCCGCCCACCGTCGGCAAGTACAAAGTTTACATCGTAGACGAAGTTCACATGCTTTCAAAGGCGGCGTTCAACGCTCTTCTCAAAACTCTCGAAGAGCCGCCGTCTCATGCGATTTTCATTCTTGCGACAACCGAGATTCATCAAATCCCGGCAACCATTTTGTCAAGATGCTTGCGTTTCGATTTTCGTCTTGTTCCAAACGGCGTGATTGCAAAACGCATACGTTTCATCTTTGACGACATCGGCGTCAAATACGAAAACGAGGCGGTGGATCTCATCGCGTCGGCAGGCGCGGGAAGCGTGCGCGACGCATTGTCCGTTGCGGATATGTGCGTGAGCTATTGCGACTCAAACGTAACCTACAACGGTGTTTTGGAAGTTTTGGGTGCTGCCGACCCAAAAAAACTTCAATCGCTCGCAACCGCTATTGCGGACGGAGATACGGACAAGGCTCTTCAAGAAGTTGCAAACCTTTGCGACCTCGGCAAGAGCGTGCCTATCCTTGCGCAAGACCTTGCCACGCTTTTCAGAAACGTTCTATACATCAAAAATTGCTCGACGGCAAAGATGTTGCTCGCCTTGCCCGAGGCTATATATTCCGCGCTCGCCGAAATGGCAAAAAAATATTCGACGGAAAAGTGTATGGGCATAATGAAAATTATGTCGTCGCTCGAAGGAGAGTTCAGATATAGCGCGCAACATCGCATTTTGTTCGAGGCGGCAGTCGTGCTTGCGTCGAGCGGCGGAGATAAAGACGTCAAAGTCGAGGAGCTTCAGATGAGGGTTGCTCGGCTTGAAAAAATGCTTACAAACGCGAGGAAATCGGATTTTGAGTCGGCACCTGTCGTGACGGATGCGAGGCAGGTGTGGCTCAGAGTAGCATCCGAACTTCGACAAAGCGGATACACGTTGCTTGCGCTGTCCACTCAAGACGCGCGGTTCGATATGTCGGACGACGAGTATCACGTCAAAGTCGCAGACGCTGCAACGCTAAACTTGCTTGACGACAAAAGAAACAGGGACGCGATAAATGCCGCTTTCAAGAGCGTGGAGTCGCACCGTAGGCTTGTCATCGAAACGGAAAGACATCTCGACGAGGACAAGGCGTTGCCTTTTGTCAAAGAGATGTTCGGCTCGCTTTTGGAAATAAAATAAGCAAACGAAATTCGGCAAAATACAAAGCAAATAATCGTGCTAGGCACGCAACAATTTTTATAACAACTCGGAGGAACAACATGGGATACGGCGGATTTGGCGGCGGTAACATGCAACAACTTATGAAACAAGCCCAAGCAATGCAAAGAAAATTGCAAGAGGCTCAACAAGAAATTTCGGAAACCGAAATCACCGGCAGTGCGGCAGGCGGTATGGTCGAAGTGACGATCACCGGCGACAAAACTCCCGTTTCGGTGTCCATAAAACCCGAAGCGGTGGATCCCGACGACGTCGAAATGCTCGAAGATATGGTTCTTGCGGCACTCAACGACGCTGTTGCGCAAGCGGACAAACTCTCAAAAGACTTGCTCGGACCTTTGGGCAACGCAGGCGGCTTGTTTTAAGCCGCAATCGCAAGCGTAAGCGTTTATGCGTGCATAAACGAGAGCAAGCGAAATTGAAAAGTGTGATTTGAAATGAAATATATCGAACCGCTCGCAAGGCTTATCGCGCAACTTTCAAAACTTCCGTCCGTGGGTGAAAAAACCGCGGCGCGTTATGCGTACGCAATTCTCAACTCTCCCGAAGAGGAAGTCAACGAGCTTGTCGACGCAATACGCGACGTGAAGCAAAACGTGCATTTTTGCAAAATTTGCGGCAATTACACCGAAAACGAGATTTGTGATATTTGCCAAACTCGCAAACCAAGCGTGATTTGCGTCGTCAAAGAGCCGAAAGACATCGTTGCACTTGAAAAAGTCAAGGATTTCAAGGGCGTATATCACGTTTTGGGCGGCGTTATTTCGCCTATGGAGCATATCGGCCCGAACGACATTCGCATCAAGGAATTGCTTGCCCGTTTGGACGGCGTGGAAGAGGTGATTTTGGCAACCAATCCCGACGTCGAGGGCGAAGCGACGGCAATGTATATCGCGCGCCTCATCAAGCCTATGGGCATAAAAGTTACGCGTATAGCAAGAGGATTGCCCGAGGGTAGCGTCATAGAATACGCCGACGAAAGCACCTTGTCGCGCGCCTTGTCTTCTCGTATAGAACTTTGAGAGTGAACCGGAAAATTTGAGCGCACACTTGAAAATTTTAACGTAAACTCGAAAAGTCGGGCGCCAAATCTGAAATTTAAAATTTTAATTTAAAACACTCGCAGAGCAGTTTTGCAAGCGAGCGTTTTTTTATCAAATTTTACGATTGCGGGTTTTTAAATTTTAAAACGGAGTTTTTGTGACTTTGCGACGGTGTTTTTAAACTTTTTGTTGCTGATTTTTTTGAGTTTTTGCGATTATTCGCAAACGTAACGAATTGCGACAATCGGTTTTATCAATATGAAATATATTTCATATTTTCTTGACAATTCGCCGCTCGGTGATATACTTTTCGTGATGTGAGTTTGAAAAATCGACAAAGGACTTACAATCAACTTTGCGAGACGTAAAAAACTTAAAAAATCAAGTTTTCGGAGGCATATATGAAAGAAATTATCCTCAAAGTGGAAGGCATGCAATGCGGTATGTGCGAAAGCCACGTAAACGACGCTGTGCGCAAGGCGGCAAACGTCAAAAAAGTGACGTCATCGCACGTCGAGGGCAAGACGGTGGTTGTCTGCGACGATAGCATTGACGCTCAAATCGTCAAAAACGCAATTCAAAAAGACGGCTACAACGTCTCGGAAGTCGTGGAAAAACCGTACGTGAAGAAGGGGTTGTTTTCCTTTTTGAAAAAGTGAAAGGGACAAAACGACGGGATTACAGACGGATTTTTGTTCGACATAATATATTGCCATACTTCGAGTATGGTGTTATAATTATTTGAAAATAAAGCAAGATTGCTTAAAAGGAAGCGAGATTGCTTAAATAAGGCTGGGTTGCTTCAAAAAACAATTGATTTAAGCGAAGTGCGAGCATAAAAACGTCGCACTTTAAAGGCACGATTGTTGCGGCAATCGTGAATACGGGTTGAATATGAAACAAGACATCATCAAATTGCAAAAGTACGTTCAGGAAAGCGGAATAGACGCCTACTTGGTGTTTACAAGCGACGATCACGGCAGCGAATATATCGTCGATCACTTCAAAGCGCGTGAGTTTTTGAGCGGTTTCACCGGCAGCGCAGGCACGCTTTTGGTGACGAAAGACGGCGCGTATCTCTGGACGGACGGAAGATACTTCATTCAAGCGGCAAGAGAGCTTAAAACCACGGATACGACGCTTATGAAATCGGGAGAAGAGGGCGTGCCGACAATTTTCGAATTTGTCAAAAAACTGTCGGACAGTCCCAAAATAGCTTTCGATTTCGCAACGGCAACGGTTGAATTCGTGGAGGCGTTGAAAAAGGCGGTGAAGGGCGTCGAAATCGTCGATTGCGGCGAAATCATCGACGAGATTTGGACGAATCGTCCCGAAGTCGAACCCACAAAAGCATGGTTTTTGTCGGACAAAGCGGCAGGCGAGAGCGTAAAGAGCAAAATTGAAAACTTGCAAAAAGACGTTGAAAAACAAGGTTGCGAATACGCGCTTGTGTCCTCTCTCGACGACATTGCGTGGCTTTTCAACATGCGCGGAAGCGACATAGAATACAACCCCGTAAACTATGCGTACGCAATCGTGTCAAAGGACGGCGCAACGCTGTTTATGGACAAGAGAAAACTCGACGAAAAAGGCAAGAAAATCCTTGAAGAAAACGGCGTGAATTTGATGCCCTATCAAGACGTTTACGGCGTTGTCGAGCAGATTTCGGACAAGGTGCTCATTGACAAGGAAAAAACAAATTACGCACTCTTTTCGCGTATTGCCGATGCAAAAGAAACCGACGTTTTCCCCACGACCGTTCGCAAAGCTATCAAAAACGCCGTCGAGATAAGGAATATGAAAAAAGCGCACGTCGAGGACGGCGTGGCAATGGTCAGATTTATGCGCTATCTCAAAGAGAGAGTCGGCAAGGAGGAGATGAGCGAAATCTCGCTTGCGGACAAGCTCGAAATGTTCAGACGAGAGAGTAAGAACTTCCTCGATTTGAGCTTCGACACCATTTGCGGATATGCCTCCAACGGCGCAATCGTGCACTATTCGGCAACTCCCGAAACGGATAAAAAGGTCGAAAACAAGGGGCTGTTGCTTGTGGACAGCGGTGCGCAATATCGCTACGGCACGACGGACATCACTCGCACTTTTGCGACGGGCAAGGTGAGCAGACAAGAAAAAGAAGCGTTTACAATCGTGCTGAAATCGCATATCGCGCTTGCAACGGCGGTGTTCCGCAAAGGCGCAACGGGCGCAAATCTCGATATGATTGCAAGAGCTCCGATGTACAAATGCGGCATGGATTTCAAACACGGAACGGGGCACGGCGTAGGATATTTGCTCAACGTCCACGAAGGACCGCAAAACATTTCGCCGAGAGCGTCATCTCTCAAATATGCGGTTTTGCCGGGTATGATAACGTCAAACGAACCCGGATTTTACGAGGAAGGTAAGTTTGGCATAAGACACGAAAATCTTATTCTTTGCGTTGAAAAAGAAAAGACGGAATACGGCACTTTCTGCGAGTTCGAAACAATCACTCTCGTGCCTTTCGACCTCGACGCAATCGATGTGAATATGCTTGACGACGGCGAAAAAGAGTGGCTCAACTCATATCATGCGAGAGTGCGCAAAGTCATAGGAAAGCACCTTGACGGAAAAGATTTAAAATTCCTCGAAAAAGCTACGAGAAGGATTTGAAATCAAGCGGTTCAAGCGTAAAAATACGAAACGATTTAAAAATAAAAGCAGGCGTTACGCCTGCTTTTCTATTGTGGTTTTCAACGATATAAGGGGTTTATTAAGTCGTTTTGAGTGCAAAAACCGCCGTTTTGTCAAAATGCAGCGTTGAAACCTCAATTCGCTTTGCCGTCGGAAGAGTGGACGTCTTGCAAATCGGTTGTATCTAGTACGTCGTTTGTGCCTTGCGCGTCGTTTGTGTTTTTTAAATCGGTTGTGCGTTCGATTGCGTATTCTTGCGTCTTGGCATTGTCGCCGAACGCATAGCGATAATCCTTTTTGATTATGTGCTTTATATACGGATATAGAAGCACCGCCACGGCAAATACCCATGCGCCCGGATCGCCGAAGCAGAGCGCGATGTACGAGGCGTTGCTTGCAAGCGCATTCGTAGCCCCGCCGTTGACGAGAGGGGGAAGAAAGGTGCATATCAGTACGCGCGCGATAAGTTCGCCTGCGCCTGCGGCAAGCGTCCAGCCCGATTTGCCTATGCCTTGTACTGCATTGCGGAGTACGAAAAGCGTGGAGAGGAAGAAGAACAACGGCAAGTCGATATAAAGGAACGTGTTGCCGAAGTATATCGATTTTTCGCTGATTTTGTCCGCCGACAAAAAGACGTGTTGATAGGCGGCGTTTATAGTGAGCAAAAGTCCTATGCCTGCACAAATTACGGTGAGGGCAAATCCAAGCAAAATTGCTCGATTCGTGCCTTTTTTCACACGCTCGGTGTCGCCTGCGCCGAGGTTTTGTGCGTTGAAACTCACCATTGCAGTGCCGAGAGCTGATAAAGGCGCCATTGCGAAGTTGATGAGTTTGTTTGCCGCGCCAACGCCGTTTTGAGCCGGATTGCCCGCAACCATAAGTCCGTCGGGCAAAAGGTCGAATTTGATAGTTTCCGAAAGCATGACGATAAGCCCTATCGAAAGCACGGAAAATTGAAGTCCGAGAGGGATGCCTTGCTTTACGTGCGCCCAGATATCCTTCCAGGCAATCTTGAAATTTTGCTTTTTAAGGCGCAAAAACTTGTATTTTGCAAAGGTGTAGATAAAGCATGCAACCGTGCAAAGCACTTGCGTGAGAATGGTTGCTCCCGCAGCTCCCGCAACGCCCCAGCCGAAAACCTTGATGAAAAGAAGGTCGAGAGCGATGTTCATCACCGTCGATATGACCAAAAACAAAAGCGGCGTGAACGAGTCGCCTATGCTTCGCAATATGCTGATGATAAAGTTGTAAAACAGTTGCGCCGCCATACCTAGAAAAATCACAAGACAGTAGGTGTACGCCGCTTGAAAAACTACGGGATTTTGCTCGGTGACGTTCACCCACGCAAGCATGGGTTTTATGCAGAATACGGATACTATGGTCAAAACCACGGTGATAATCGAGCAAAGAATAAACTGCGTTGCAAAGGACTTGCGCACTCCGTCCTCGTCGTGCGCTCCGAGTTTGCTTGAAAGCACCACGCAAAAGCCTGCCGTGCAACCGAACGCGAATTGCATGAATATGAACACGAGGGGTGAAGTGTCGTTGACGCCCGCGACCTCGTCCGCACTTAAAGTCTGTCCGCATATCGCCGCGTCCGAGAGAATGTAGAGCTGCTGCAACAGGTAGGACACGATTATGGGCAGAGTGAATTTGATCAAGACTTTGACTATCGAGCCTTGCGTCAGGTCGATTTGCCCGAACAGGTCTTTGATCCTTTGAGAGAACGTTTTATTATGTAAGTTTTCGGTTGTCATAAGTTGTGTTTTGCGCCTCGCGATAATGAGATGTATCAACGGAAATTGCATTATATTTATCTTGATGCTCACTGTCAAGCATTTTTGAAAGCAGCGATTGTAAATTTTTTGCAAATCGAAGCAAAATCAATCGGGGCAACGACACAACGAGCGTTTCGGAGGCATATTATTTGGGAGCGTGCGCGTGTGTATATACGTGCGTGCGCGAAATTTTTTCAATCGACAAAAACGGCATTTTGTCGGTTATTTTGCAAAAAAAATACCCTTCGTGTATTGCTTAAAAATTTTTTAATGAAAATGCAAAATAGTGTCGATTTTCGTTTGACATTGACGAAGCGTTTTGGATATAATGCCCGTATCATCAAGAGCAAACCAAATCGCAACGCACAACCTGCGGAATACGGATTTCGCAAACACCACTAGATATTGTGGTAAAGGAGCGCGCTATGAAGATTTTGGAGGAGCGCATCCTGAGGGACGGCAAGGTTAAGCCCGGAAACGTCCTCAAGGTTGGCGGATTTCTCAATCATCTTATTGATCAACAACTGTTGGACGAGATTGGCAAGGAAATTTCTGCGCTCTTTTGCGGACAAAATATAACCAAAATTCTGACAATCGAGGCATCGGGGATAGCCATAGCATGCGCAGCGGCGCACTATGTGCAAGCTCCGGTGCTTTTTGCTAAAAAAAGCAAGACCATAAACATATCCTCGGACTGCTATTGCGCCGAGGTTTATTCTTTTACGCACCAAGTGACAAAGGTGATTATGGTCGAGAAAGATTTTATCTCCGCAGACGACAGAGTGCTTATCGTTGACGACTTTCTTGCAAACGGTGCCGCAATAAACGGACTTATGAGTATTGTGGAGCAAGCAGGAGCAACGCTCGTCGGATGCGCCGTGGCAATCGAAAAAGGTTTTCAGGGCGGCGGCGACGCTTTGAGAGCGCAGGGTATCAACGTTCAAAGCCTTGCTCTTATCGACAGCATGGACGACGACGGTCATATCGCGTTCAGACACTGAAATTTGCGCTTTGCGTAAATATAAAATTTAAACAACAATGCCAAAATGGCAAAATTAAAGGAGAAACGCATGAAAAAGAAAGTATTGGCACTTGTGCTTTGCTTGGCTCTCGTAACCGCTTTGGTTATCGGTTTGGTTGCTTGCAACAACAATAGGGATGACGACGTCGTAATCGTCAAATTGCCTTCATACGATATTGAGGCTCCCGACTACTCCAACCTTCAAATCCCCGCAAACTTCAAAATCGGTATGATTTGTTTGCACGATGAAAACTCCACTTACGACAAAAACTTCATCAACGCGATGAAGGAAGTCCAAGAAGAGTTCAACCTCTCCAACGAACAAGTTATCATCGTCACCGGTATTCCCGAAGACGAAACCTGCTACACTCAAGCAAAGAAACTTGCAAACGACGGCTGCAACATCGTCTTTGCAGACTCTTTCGGCCATGAAGATTATATGCTCAAAGCCGCAAAAGAATTTCCGAACACTCTCTTTGCACACGCAACCGGCACGCAAGCAGCAGCTGCAAAACTTCCCAACTTCGTCAACGCGTTTGCTTCCATCTATGAAGGCAGATACCTCGCAGGCGTCACCGCAGGCTTGAAGCTCAACGAAATGATTGAGAGCGGAAAAATCACCGCAGATCAAGCAAAAATGGGCTACGTCGGCGCATTCACCTACGCAGAAGTTATCTCCGGTTACACCTCTTTCTATCTCGGTGCAAAATCCGTTTGCCCCTCCGTCACTATGGACGTAACCTTCACGGGCAGCTGGTATCATGAAACAAGAGAAAAGAACGCGGCTCTCAGCCTCATCAACAAAGGTTGCGTGCTCATCAGCCAACACGCAGACTCCATGGGCGCTCCTAATGCTTGCGAAGAAAAGGGCGTTCCCAACGTATCCTACAACGGTTCAACCGTCAACGCTTGCCCCGAAACGTTTATCATTTCTTCCAGAATCAACTGGGCACCTTACTACAAATACATCATCGCTCAAACCGTAAACGGTGAAAAAGTGGATACCAACTGGACGGGTACTCTCAAAAACGGTTCGGTTGAGCTCACCGACCTCGGCGGAAAAGCAATGGCAGCAGGCACGGTTGAAAAACTCGTCGAAGTGCGCAACAAACTTATGAACGGCACTCTCCATGTGTTCGACATCAACAATTTCACGGTTGACGGAAAACAAAAGACCTCCTATGCTGTTGCAGGCGTAAGCGAAAACGTTATTGCAGACGGTTACTTCCATGAGTCTGAATTCCGTTCCGCTCCTTACTTCGATCTCTTGATCGACGGAATCAACCTCCTCAACAGAGTTTTCAGTCCTGACGACGTCACCGACGACGACTTCAACAACTAATAGCGTATCGGAATTTCGGATAAGCGGGCGTCGCCCGCTTATCCGATTAATTTTCTTGATTTGGCACCCACGGGTGCTTTAACTCTTTTTTCGGAGGACATACAATGAGCGAAATCATTGTTGAAATGAAAAACGTTACGAAGAGATTCGGAAGCGTCGTCGCAAACGCAAACGTCAATTTCGACGTGCGTAAAGGCGAAATACTTTCCGTTCTCGGCGAAAACGGCAGCGGCAAGACCACGCTGATGAATATGCTCGCAGGCATTTACTTCCCGGACGAAGGTCAAATCTTCGTGAACGGAGAAGAAGTGGTCATAAAATCGCCTATCGACGCCTTTAAATACAAAATCGGTATGATTCACCAGCATTTCAAGCTCGTGGATTTGTTTACGGCGTGCGACAATATCATCTTGGGCGAAAAATTCGAGTTCGACTTCAAGGGCGAAGCCGATAAAATTAAAAACGAAACCAACGACGACGCCAAATCGAAGTTTTTGGCGGGTTTGAAATATATCGCGCTGCCGTTTAGGGCGTTCGGTGCATATGTCAAATTCGACTATTTGAAGAGAAACAGAGCGAAAAAACTTCAAGAAGTCGTGGATAAATACGGATTTAACCTCGATTTGTCGAGAAAAGTCTACGATTTGTCCGTTTCCGAAAAACAAACCGTCGAAATCATCAAAGTGCTGTATAGAGGTGCGGATATTCTTATTCTTGACGAGCCTACGGCAGTTTTGACTCCGCAGGAAATCGAAAAGTTGTTCGACGTTTTGCGCAAGATGAGAGAGGATGGAAAGTCGATTATCATCATCACGCACAAACTCAACGAAGTTATGGAAATAAGCGACCGAGTTGCGGTTTTGCGCAAGGGCGAACATATCGCAACCGTCAATACTTCAGAAACGAACGAGCAACAACTCACCGAAATGATGGTCGGTCAAAAAGTGGAGCTCCAAATCAACAGAACGCTTCCTCACGATACGAAAAAACGTATCTCCGTCGAAAACCTCACTTGCAAAAACAGAGAGGGTATGTACGCGCTTCAAAACGTGTCGTTCGATCTCTATTCGGGTGAAATCCTCGGCGTTGCGGGTATCGCGGGTAGCGGTCAAAAAGAAATGCTCGAATCCATCGCAGGACTTGTCAAACTTGAAAACGGCGATATAAGATACTTCGATCCCAAACAAAACGAACAAGAAGTGGATTTGAGATCTAAAACGCCCGTCCAAATCAGAGATCTCGGCGTCAGACTTTCTTTCGTCCCCGAGGACAGACTCGGCATGGGACTTGTGGGAAGCATGAACCTTGTCGACAACATGATGCTCCGCTCGTATAGAAAAGGACATTCGATGTTTGTTGACAGGCACGCTCCGAAGGACTTGGCGGAAACGATCGTGCACGATTTGGAAGTTTCAACTCCGTCCGTCAAAACTCCCGTCAGACGTTTGTCGGGCGGCAACGTGCAAAAGGTGCTCGTCGGACGTGAAATCGCCGCTTCGCCTACCGTGCTTATGGCGGCGTATCCCGTAAGAGGCTTGGATATCAACTCGTCGTATATGATTTACAACCTGCTCAACGAACAAAAGGAAAAGGGTGTGGCGGTTGTGTTCGTCGGAGAAGACCTCGACGTGTTGCTTGCGCTGTCGGACAGAATTTTGGTTATGTGCGGCGGCAAGGTTTCGGGCGTGGTCAACGCAAGAGAAGCCTCGAAAGAACAAATCGGTATGCTTATGACAAAGATGCCCGACGAAGTGGAAATCTTCGATAATTACAACGATAATAAGGAGGAAAGCGAGAATGACTAAAAAAGTTAGAGAACCTCTTTTCCATCTTGTAAAAAGAACGGATTCGAATCCCAAAAGAGCGTGGCTTATTCGTATTGCGGCATTCGTGTTTTCCGTACTTTTGTGCGCAATAGTCACCGTCGGCGTCACGGGAGAGGGATTTGATTTCTTCTTCAAATACTTCTTTAAGGGCGTTTTCGGTTCGGGCTTGCAAGTGTGGGACGCATTACGCGAAACGGCAATTCTCTTGCTCCTCGCACTTGCGGTTACTCCGTGCTTCAAAATGAAGTTCTGGAATATCGGCGGCGAAGGTCAAGTGCTTATGGGTGCGTTGGGCTGTGCTGTGATAACCTACTTTTTGGGCGGAAAAGTCAGCGACGCGGGCACGATTATCCTTGCGTTTTTGATGTCGCTTGTCTTCGGTATGGCATGGGCGGTTATTCCCGCGCTGTTCAAGGCAAAATGGAATACCAACGAAACGCTTTTGACGCTCATGATGAACTATATCGCAACCTGCCTTGTCAGCTATTTCATCAAGAAAGTCAAGCCCAACGGAACCGGCGACTTGTCTTTTTCAAGCGGCGTCGTTTCTCCCATTGCCGGCAACGAGTACATCCTTACTATTATTATCGTTGCGGTGATAACCGCGCTTATCGCTATTTATTTGAAGTATAGCAAGCACGGCTACGAGCTCACAGTCGTCGGCGAAAGCCCCAATACCGCAAGATATATCGGCATAAACAGCAAAAAAGTCATCATCCGTACACTTATTCTTTGCGGTTTGATGTGCGGTATCGCAGGCTTCCTTCTCGTTTCCGTTAAAAACCATTCTCTCAACCCTTCGGCGGTCAACGGCAGAGGTTTTACGGGCGTTTTGGTTTCGTGGCTTGCGCACTTCAATCCGCTTGCTATGGTGCTTACTTCTTTTCTTGTCGTGTTTATCAACAACGGCGCGAGCGAGGTGGGTACGTACGGCAGACTCGGAACTTCTTATCCGTCCGTTATGACGGGTATATTCTTCCTTTGCATCATCGCAACGGAGTTCTTCATCAACTACAAAGTCATGTTCAAACATTCGCTCAATTTGCCTTTCGGCAAGCTCAAACTTGCCTCTGCAAATACGGCGGAATACAAGCAGAAAAGCGATGAAAACGACGCAATCGTATCGGACAAAGCGTTCGGCGAAGAGGTGGTCGAGCAATCTTGCCAAACGGAAGTAGAAAAGTCGGAGGAGGTTAAGTGATATGTTTGAAATGATCGTTCAAGCAATCAGAATCGGCGCGGTGTTTCTTTTCGGATCGACAGGCGAAACCGTGATTGAAAAATCGGGACACCTCAACCTCGGCATCCCCGGCACAATGTGTTTGGGCGCGGTTGGTGGTTGTATCGGCGCAAACCTTGCGTACAACGGCGGAGCCAGCGACGGCGGCGTCGTTATTATGGCGATGCTTATGGCAATGCTCTTTGCGGGGCTGTTCGGACTGTTGTACGGCTTCTTCACAATTACGCTCAGATGCAATCAGAACGTAACAGGCCTTACGCTCACCACTCTCGGCACGGGCGTGCTCGGATTTTGGGGGCGTATGATGGCAAAAGAAGGCACAACTTTCGTGCGCGCAAGCAAATGCTTCACGGCTCCTATGTTCGGCGCAGTTGGAGATGACGCATTCTCACAAATATTCCTCTCGCACGGCACGTTGATTTACGTTTCGCTCATCGTTGCGATAATCGTTGCATTCGTGCTTAAAAAGACGAGAAAGGGACTTTCGCTTTCCGCAGTGGGTGAAAATCCGGCGGCGGCGGATGCGGTCGGTATCAACGTTATCGGTTACAAGTACACCGCTTGCGTCGTAGGTGCGGCAATTGCGGGACTTGGCGGCGCTTGCTATATCCTCACTTGCACAAGAGGTTCGCTCGAATACGTCGTGGATGCGTTCGGCTGGCTTGCCGTTGCGCTCGTAATTTTCTCGCTGTGGCGTCCGGGACTCGGCATCATAGGTTCGTTTATCTTCGGTATGCTTTACATCATTGCGTCTTACGATGTGATTCCGACGGATCTTGCAGGCAAAGAGCTTGTGCAAATCATTCCTTATGCAGTCACGGCTCTCGTGCTTATCGTCATCTCGTTCTTCAATAAGAGAGAAACTCAACCGCCGGCGGCACTTGGCGTTTCCTATTTCAGAGAGGATAGATAGACAAAACCTAAAACACATATCGTGTTTGATAAAAATAAGCGTCAATAAGATTTAAGGCGGATAGCACGGCTAGTTCGCCTTTTTTCATACGATTTAAGAGTAAAAACGATTGCCTAGTATTCGTTTCGTGTTGCTGATATTTTGCCTTTAAAACACATATCGTATTCTAAAACATAGACGATTAAGATGTAAAATAAGTCCGACAATATGGTGGTAAAAAAATCTGCGGAACAAATTGCCAAAAAATTATTGCCAAAAGCAGATAATGTGATATAATAGCAAAGCAAATGAATTTGCGAATCGGGGATATGGCTCAGTTGGTAGAGCGTCGCGTTCGCAATGCGAAGGCCAGGGGTTCGAATCCCCTTATCTCCACCAGTGAACCGCGGTATACCCGTGGTTCATTTTTTTATACAACCTACGGCGCAGAAGTTGTCTGTGGGGAGTATAGAAAATAAGTAAAGCGGGATTTGAGTATGAAATCGGCAATTATCGGACTTGGTGTCATAGGCAAAGTACATTACGACGTTTTGAAAAGTCAAGACGCCGATATCGTTGCGTTGTGCGACGTTGACGAAAGCGTGCTTGACAAGTTCGACGGTGTGAAAAAGTATTCCGATTATAAAAAGATGCTGGATTGCGAGGATATCGACGTCGTGCATATTTGCACACCGCATTATTTGCATGCGGATATGGTGATTTACACGCTTGAAAAGGGTGTGAACGTGCTTTGCGAAAAGCCGTTATGCATAAAAGAAGAGGACATCGGACGAATCGTCGAGGCAGAGAGCAAGTCGAAAGCAATGCTCGGCGTGTGCTTGCAAAACAGATACAACAATTCAAGCCGTTTCGTGAAGCAGCTGCTTGAAGGCAAAAAAGTTGATTTTGCGTTCGGCAACGTATCTTGGCATCGCGACGAAGAGTATTATCGCACGGGCGCGTGGCGCGGAAAACTCGAAACCGAGGGCGGTGGGGTGATGATAAATCAAGCCATTCACACTCTCGACCTCATGCAATGGATATGTGGTGCGCCAAAGAGCGTTTGCGCCAACACGTACAACTATTCGCTAAAAGGCATAATTGAAGCCGAGGACACTGTAATCGCAATGTTTAAGGGCGACACTGACTTCGAGTTTTTTGCGACCAACACCGCAAAAAGCGATTTGCCTATCGAGATACGCTTTATTTCCGGTGGCGACATAATCACGCTTTATCCCGACGAAGTGCTTGTCAACGGCAAAGTCGCCGACATCGAGCATTGTATGAAGGGCTACGGCAAGATTTCATACGGCAACGGCCACGAAAAACTTATCAAAGATTTTTACGATTGCGTCGCTCGCGGCGAAAAGTTTTGGATTGACGCAAAAGAAGGCTCGGCTTGTGTAAGGCAGGTGCTGGCTGCATACAGAAGCAACGGACAAGAAGTTCTCATTTGACTTTGAAAACGGCAATACTACGTCAACGCCCCTCGCTTGCCAACTCATGTGCTACGTGTAAACTAGGGTTGTCTTTAGAGGAGTGTTTTTTTGTATTTCATCTGTTTGGCAAAGTTATATAATGTTTTAGAGTTTTAAATATCCGCATAAAATTAATGGTTATTATTGAAGATTTATCGAGGCGTAAAACTGCTTCGGGGTGATGCCGTATTCGTTTTTGAAGGCGCGGAAAAAGTGCGTGTAATCGGAAAATCCGCATTTGATGGAAACCTCGGTGACGGGGTAGCCTTGTTCGATAAACTGTTTTGAAAGCACAAGGCGTTTTTTGAGGATATAACGGTGAGGGGAAGTGTTGGTGTTTTCTTTGAAAACGTGCGCAAAATAGCATTTGTCCACAAAAAGTGCGGAAGCAATGGTATCCAGGGACAAATCCTCGGTGATATGCTCGCTTATGTAGTCTATAGCTTTTGTTACGCACGGGTTGTTTTTGCCGTAAAATGCGAAATCGTCGACATTTTGCAAGAAGTATTGTCCCAAAATCACGAGCAACGCTTTTATGCGCTCTTCGTTTTCTACGTCCGAGCCGAAAGCGTCATCTTGTGAGTGGGCAACAGCGTCTAAACTGTGGCGGATTTTGTCCGAAATTACGCCGTTACGCACCAAAAAGGCATTGTGGGCTGACGCTTGCAAAAAGCAAGTGTTGAGATCGGTTTTGGCGGTCGAAATAAGCTTTAAATAGCGTTGATTCAGCCACAAAACGAAACGCTCGTAAGTTTCGGCGGAGTCCTTTATGTCGAGTTGGTGGAGCTTGTTTGGCGGTATAATAAGCACGTCGCCGGGGCGCAAGGCGTATTTGCAGTCTTCGATGATGTACGTTGCCGAGCCTTGCAGAAAAAAATAGACTTCGGAAAAGTCGTGCGAGTGCATTTCGACGGTTTTGAAATCCTTGTCCTTTTTGTGATGCACCTCAAAAGTGGTCGTGCTCATTTGTTGATTTTCGTATTTGTCGAGTTTCATAAGTATATAATATAACCAAAACAGCAATTTTTGCAAGTAAAAAAGCAATAATCGTGGTTTACTATGCAAAAGTTGAGTGGTAAAATTATGATAATAAGGAGTGTGGAAGATGAGCTTTTTTGACGATAAACTTTTGCTTTCGGGCGATACGGCGCAAAAAATCTACGACGCTATTTCAAAGTTGCCCATAATCGATTATCATTGTCATCTCAACGAAGAAGAAATCAAATGCGACAAGCATTTTTCGGATATAGGCGAATTGTGGCTTTCGGGAGACCATTACAAATGGCGCGCGATGCGTCTTTGCGGCGTTGACGAGAGTTATATCACCGGCAATCGCTCGTACAAAGAGAAATTTTTGAAATATGCCGAGATTATGCCCAAACTTATAGGCAATCCGCTTTACTATTGGACGCATATGGAACTCGTGCAAATTTTCGGAATAACCGAACCGTTGAACAAGGACAGCGCGGAAGATATTTATAAAAAAGCAAACGCCGTTTTGAAAGATTTGAGCGTGCAAAAATTGCTTGAAAAATTTGGCGTGGAATATATTGCGACGACGGACGATCCGTTTTCGGATTTGCACAATCACGGCGATATAAACGGCGTTAAAGTGCGCCCGACCTTCCGTCCCGACAGATGTTTTTCCGAAGGCGCGGACAAAACGACGCTAGAAGAAAGATTGGACTATTTCGTTTCAAAAGGTTGCAAAATCGCAGATCACGGATTCGACAACTTCGATGACACCGAAAATCTTGAATGGTTGATTGAAAAGTGCTATGAAAAGGGCATTGTGTTGCAACTTCATTTCGGCACGTTCCGCAATATAAATTCCGACGCTTTGCGTGCAATCGGCAAAGACAGCGGTTTTGACGTTTTCAGAGATTTCGTCGCTACTGACGCGCTTGCAAAGTTGCTTGACAAAATGAACGCAAAACTCGGCGGATTGCCAAAAATCGTACTTTATCCTCTCAACGATGCATGTTTAAGAGCCGTTTGTGCGATTTCCGGTGCTTTTCCGAACGTGCTTGTCGGTGCGGCGTGGTGGTTTAACGATACCGTATCAGGTATAAACAGGCAACTCGAAACCGTGTCGGAATACGCGGTTTTGGGTACGAATCTCGGTATGCTTACGGACAGCAGATCGTTCAGTTCGTACGTGCGTTTCGACTTTTTCAGAAGAATACTTGCGTCGTTTGTCGCAGACAAGGTCGACAAGGGCGAATACGATGAAAAGAGCGCGATTGCGCTTGCAAAAGATATTGCTTACAACAACGTCAAGGAGGCTCTCGGTTTATGAAAATGACGTTTCGCTGGTATGGCGAAAAAGATTGCATACCGCTAAATTACATCAAGCAAATTCAAGGCATGAGCGGTGTGGTGACTGCGGTTTACGATACGCCCGTGGGCGAGGTTTGGGACGTAGAAAAACTTGAAAGACTCAAACGACTTTCAAACGACGCCGGACTTGAAATGGAAGTTATCGAGTCCGTGCCCGTGCACGAGGACATCAAGCTCGGAAAGCCGTCGAGAGATAAATATATCGAGGCGTACAAGCAGAATATCATCAACTGCGGCAAGGTGGGCGTAAAGTGCATTTGCTACAACTTTATGCCCGTGTTCGACTGGCTGCGCACGGATTTGTATTTTAAGCATAAAGACGGCGCAACGTCGCTTGCCTACGACCATGAAAAACTGCTTGCGCTCGATCCTAAAAATTTGCATTTGCCGGGTTGGGACGAGAGTTATGGTCAAGACGAATTGAACGCGCTTTTGAAAGAATACGAGGGTATGACGCATCAAAAGTTGTTTGACAATCTCGTGTATTTCTTGAAAGCGATCATGCCTGCGTGCGACGAGGCGGGCGTAAATATGGCGATACATCCCGACGATCCGCCGTGGGATATGTTCGGACTTCCCAGAATCATTTGCAAGGAAGAGGATTACGACAACTTGTTTGCGGCAGTGCCGAATATGCACAACGGCATCACGTTCTGCACGGGAAGTTTGGGTGCGGGAAGATTCAACGACCTTCCAAAAATGGCGAAGAAATATGCAAATCGAATATACTTTGCGCACCTTCGTCAGCTCAAATACGACGGTGAAATCAATTTTTACGAAAACGGACACCAGACGGATTGCGGAAACGTGGACGTGTACGGAATTGTCAAAGCTCTCGTAGAGGGCGGATTTGACGGTTACGTGCGCCCCGACCACGGCAGAAACGTGTGGGGAGAGGACGCAAAACCCGGCTACGGACTGTTTGACAGAGCTATGGGGGCGTGCTATCTTTCGGGACTTTTCGAAGCGGTTGAAAAGGATATGAATAGAAAATAACGATATAAACGATATAAACGATATAAGGACTTAAAAAGGAGATATAGATATGAGCGTACCATTCAAAGTGGATTTAAGCGACAAAATCGTGGCAATCACGGGAGCGGGCGGAGTTATTTGCTCCGAGTTTGCTCGCGCGCTCGCCGAGTGCGGCGCAAAAGTCGCGCTTTTGGACATCAACTACGACGCTGCCAAAAAAGTTGCGGACGAGATAGGCGAAAACGCATACGCCGTCAAGTGCAACTGTCTTGACAAAGCGGATATTTTCCGCGCGAAAAACGAAATCGAATACAAGTTCGGCAAAGTCAACTTTCTCATAAACGGAGCCGGCGGAAACAATCCCAAAGCAACCACTGACAACGAAACCATGACGCCCGACCTCGAAGGCGCAAAGGACTTTTTCGCTCTTGACGAGAGCGGACTCAAATTTGTGTTCGACCTCAACATTACGTCTGCATTCTTGGTGTCGCAAGTGTTTGTCAAAGACATGGTAAAGACGGGCGGAAACGTCATCAATATCTCGTCGATGAACGCATTCAGACCTCTCACCAAAATCCCTGCGTACAGCGCGGCGAAGGCAGGCATTTCCAACTTCACAGAGTGGCTTGCGGTGCATTTTGCGCCTTGCAAAATTCGTTGCAACGCAATTGCGCCGGGCTTTTTCGTGACCAATCAAAACAGAACGCTTTTGTTCAACGCAGACGGCACGCCGACGGCGAGAACTGGCAAGATTTTGAACGCAACGCCTATGAAAAAGTTTGGCGAGATAAGCGACCTTATCGGTTGTTTGTTGTGGCTTGCCGACGACAAAGCGAGCGGCTTCGTTACGGGCACGGTTATCCCCGTGGACGGCGGCTTTTCGGCATACAGCGGGGTGTGATATGAAACAAGTTATTCCCGTCGTCGTGATTAACGACGCAAACGACACCGTCGCAACGCTGTCCAAACTCAGAGAGGGCGGCATAAACTGCGCCGAAATCACGTTCCGCACCGCTTGTGCGAAAGAAGCGATTGCAATAGGCGTAAAAGAGTTTGCGGATATGAATATAGGCGCAGGCACGGTTATAAACGAAGAGCAGGCGAAAAGCGCGGTCGAAGCGGGCGCGAAGTTTATCGTTTCACCCGGTTTTTCAGACGAAGTGGCGCGCTACTGCATTGCAAACGACGTGCCGTATTATCCCGGTTGCGTAACGCCCACCGAGATTATGCGTGCACTCTCTTACGGACTTAATATAGTCAAGTTTTTCCCTGCCGGCGTGTATGGCGGACTTAAAGCGATGAAGGCTCTTGCCGCGCCGTTTCCTCAAATCAAATTCATTCCGACGGGCGGCGTCGACCTTGCCAACCTCAAAGAATATCTCGATTTCGACAAGGTGTACGCAGTCGGCGGCTCGTTTATGATGAAAGGCGATATAGTCAATAACTGCAAGGAGATTGTGAAGATATGCGAGTTGTAACTTTCGGTGAATTGATGTTGCGTTTGCAACCCGAGAACTATCTGCGTTTTGTGCAAAGCGACAAGCTCGAAGCGACTTTCGGCGGTGCGGAGGCAAACGTTGCCGTATCGCTTGCAAATTTCGGTGCGGACGCATGCTTCGTGACCAAACTCCCCACGCACGAGATAGGGCAAAGCGCGGTAAATTCGTTGAGAAAATACGGCGTCGATACTTCGAAAATCGTTCGCGGCGGCGATAGAGTGGGCATTTATTATTGTGAAAAGGGCGCAAGTCAACGCCCCAGCAAAGTCATTTACGACAGAAAGTACTCCGCAATCGCAACGGCGAGCGAGGACGATTTCGATTGGGACGACATCTTTTCGGGCGCGGATTGGTTTCACTTTACGGGCATAACGCCGGCACTGTCCGACAATATGGCGAAAATCACTCTCGAAGCGGTCAAGGCGGCAAAGGACAACGGGCTCACCGTGTCTTGCGACCTCAATTTCAGAAAGAAACTTTGGACGAGTGAAAAGGCGTGCGCTGTTATGAGCGACGTGCTTAAACACGTAGACGTGTGCATCGCAAACGAAGAGGACGCAAAAGACGTGTTCGGCATCGAGGCGGAAAACACCGACGTCGAAAGCGGCAAGCTCAACGAAGAAGGTTACGTTTCGGTTGCAAAACAACTCACCGACAGATTCGGATTCAAAGCGGTTGCAATAACTTTGCGCGAGAGTTTGAGCGCAAGCGACAACAACTGGTCGGGCATGCTGTACGTTGCGAATCGTGCGTTTTTCGGCAAGAAATATCATATGCATATCGTGGACAGAGTGGGCGGCGGCGACAGCTTCGGAGCAGGACTTATTTATGCGCTTACAAACGATTTCGGCGCGCAGGACGCAATCGAATTTGCCGTGGCGGCAAGTTGTTTGAAGCACTCCGTCGAGGGCGATTACAACATGGTTTCAAAAGAAGAAGTCCTCAATCTTGCAAGAGGAAACGCAAGCGGAAGAGTGCAACGTTAAGGGAGTTTGCACTCATAAACAATAGAATACAAAAAGGTATAAATTTATGCAGCAAATTACAATATCGGGGTTTTATGATGAGATTAGCAACAAATTAAGTACCCAAATCGGCGTTTTGCACGAACTTGGCGAAACTTATATGTGCCCTAGAAACGTGGACGGCAAAAACATTGCCGACTACACTTTCGAAGAGTTTAAGAAAAAGATTTATCCCGTTCTCAAAAAAGAAAACGTGCGCTTTTCTTCAATCGGTTCGCCGATAGGAAAAGTCGGCATCGACGACGAAGAAGGCTTTGCAAAACAAAAGAAACAACTTGCCGAGCTTGTCAAAATCGCACAACTTATGGAATGCAAATACATCCGCGTTTTCTCGTTCTTCTACGGCGACAAAGATCCAAAAGATTGCTCCGAGAAAGTCATTGCAAGGCTCAAAGAAATGCTTGCTATCGTCAAGGGCAGCGGTGTAAAACTTTTGCACGAGAACGAGAAGAAAGTGTACGGCGACGTGCCTCAAAGAGTGCTTGAAATTTACAATGCGATAAACGACGAAGATTTCGTTTTGTGCTTCGACGCAAGCAACTACGTGCAATGCGACGTCAATCCCAAAGAGGCGTTCGATATGCTCAAAGATTACGTCGTATATTACCATATAAAAGATTGCTCCGAGTACAAAGTGGAAGTCCCTGTCGGAACGGGCGAGGGTTGCTACACCTACATTTTGAAGAGCTTGAAAGAGCGCGGATACCAAGGCTTTATGACGCTTGAACCACACACTTTCAAATACGCGGTTATGAAACCCGTGGTGTACTTCGTGCCGTTTGTGAAATTTGCGATGAAGGACTATTTTAAAGCGTTCAGACTCATCGACAAGAAGATGCACAGATGCTATTTTGCTTGCGCGTCTAGAAAGCAAGTGTTCTTGTGGCAATATCAAAATCTCAAAAAACTGCTCGCAGAGGTGAAATAATGGACAAAAAACAAGTCAGATACGGCATTGTCGGCATAGGCAAACAAGGCACGTTCTATACAAAGATATTTACGAAACTATCCTCGCTCGTCAAGGGAGCAAAGCTCACCGCGGTGTGCGATATATCCCCTGAAAGACGCAAGTACGCAGAGGAGAACCTCAAAGGAGTCAAGGTTTTCGACAACTATCAGGATATGTTCAAATCTGGACTTATCGACGTCGTTATGGTTGAAACTCCGCACTATTTCCATCCGCAAATCGCAACGGACGCGATGAAAGCGGGGCTCAACGTGCTTTGCGACAAGCCCGCAGGCGTTTACACAAAGCAAGTCAAAGAGATGAACGAGGAGGCGAAAAAGCATCCCGAACTTCTTTTCGGCATGATGTTCAACCAACGCACGAATCCTCTTTACATCAAGGCAAAAGAGCTTATCGACAGCGGCCGTTTGGGCAAACTCACCAGAATCGTTTGGATAATCACCGATTGGTATCGTCCGCGCGCATACTACGCACAAGGCGGCTGGCGCGGTACGTGGTGGGGAGAAGGCGGCGGCGTGTTGCTCAATCAATGTCCTCACCAACTGGATTTGTTCACCTGGCTTGCAGGGCTTCCGGTGAGCGTAACGGCAACCGCATCGACGGTGGGACGCGACATCAGCGTCGAAAACGACGTCACGGCGTATTGCAAGTTTGCAAACGGCGCAACGGGCGTGTTTATAACCTCGACGCACGACGCACCCGGCACGAATAGACTTGAAATCACGGGCGAAGGCGGCAAGATCGTCATTGAAAACGGCAAACTTGTATTCACCGAAAATGCGGAACTCGAACCTGCTTTTTCAGAGCATAACACCGTGTTTATGGGCAAACCCAAGACGAAAGTTCACACCTATCGCGGAATTTGCCACAAACTCAATATAACCAAGTATCCGCCGCAACACGTGGGTATCATCAAAAACTACACCGACTATCTTCTCAAAAAGACAGACAAGTTTATGGCTCCCGGCGAACAGGGCATAATCGGTTTGACCTTCTCAAACGCAATTCACCTTGCAAGTTGGACGCACAAAGAAGTGCAAATTCCGTTCGACGAGGATTTGTTTGTGCAAGAGCTTGAAAAGCGCAAAGAAGAAGAAAACGCAAAAAGATAAACGCGGCATAGGCGTCAAAACGCCTTGCGTCGAGAATTAAAAAATAAAACAAAATCGCAATAAATTTGCAAAAGGGAGTTATTATGAGCGATACGCAAAACGTCGCGCAAGCGACAGAGCAGAGTTTCATTTCGCGCACGAGCGGACTCAAAACAAAAGACTACATCGCCTATGCAATGGGCGATACGGCTTGCTGCTTGGTGTTCGGCCTTGTAACGTCGTTGCTTCAAAAGTTCTACACCGATATTTTCCATCTTCAACCGCTGTTTATCATGTTGATGTTTATCGGCGCGCGTATTTGGGACGCAATCAACGATCCCATTATGGGCAGAATTTGCGACAGCGTCAAACTTACGAAATGGGGCAGATATCGTCCTTGGTTCTTGTGGGCGGCAATTCCGCTTGTCGCGTCGTCTATATTGATGTTCGTCAAGTGGCCGGGACTCACTTATGACGTAAACCCCGTAGGCACTTGCATTTACGCAACCGTGACTTACGTCATGTTCGGCATGAGCTACACCATGCTTCAAATTCCTTACGGCGGTCTTGCGTCCGTGGTTACCACAGACGAGAAAGAGCGCACAAAACTTTCGGTGTTCCGTTCAATCGGTGCGGGCATCGGCAGTACGCCCGTCATTTTGATTTCCTCTTTCGCATACGCAAAGCGCGTTGCGGATTCGAGCTGGACGGGTGCGACGCAAGAGAAAGACGGCATAATCTACGCAGTCGGCGAAAACGGCAAAATCATCACGGATATGCAATATTTGCCCGTTATCATCGGCGTCGTTGTGTTGTCGCTTGTTTGCCTTGCAATGCTCGTAATGGCGTTTGCTTTCAACAAAGAAAGGGTCGTTGCAACTTCCAAGCCCAAGCAAAAAGGCGAATCGAAAACCATAATCAAAAACCTCTTTTCAAACAGAGCGTTCCTTGCGGTCAGCGTTGCGAGTATGTTGCTTCTTGCGGGGCAAATGTTTACGCAAAGTTTCTATCTTTACCTGTTCGACGACTTGTTCGGAGCAAACTGGATGAACATCGTATCCATGATTTGCACCTATGCGCCTATGGCGATTTTCATGTTCCTTACGCCAAAAATGGTGCGCAAATTCGGCAAGAAAGAAATCTGCGGCGTTGGTATGATTATCGCGGCGGCAGCAAACCTTTTGATGTTTGCGTTGCGCGGCATCGACCTCAACGTCAGAATGTACTTGTTCTTGCTGCTCTGCTTCGTGAGCGGATGCGGAATGACGTTTATCGTGCTTCAAGTCTGGTCTATGGCAACCGACGCAATCGACGACATCGAAATCAAGACGGGCAGACGCGACGACGGCACGGCATACGCGTTCTTCATGTTTTTCAGAAAGATAGGTCAGGTTATCAGCGCAGTCGCGGTCAACGGCGCATTGCTGGGCATGAACTACAACACCGCAAAAGGCGCGAAACAAACCCTTGAAAACCTCAACACCATGTACGATTTGGCAACCATAATCCCTGCCGTGTTGTTCGGACTTATGGCAATCGTATTGCTCGTGTGGTATCCGCTTTCAAAGAAGAAAGTTGCGGAATTGCAAGTTGCAAAAGAGGCGCACCTCAAATGTCAATACGAAAGCAATTCAATCGCAATCGACAACGTTGAAGGAATCGAATCTCTCGGCGAATCCGTCGAGCAAGTCGAAGAGGAAGCAAGCGAGAGCGAAAACGCTACGTCCGACGAGGTTGAGGACGACAAATCCGAAAACTAAAAAAAGTTTGTCTTGCGAGCCGAAAGATAGTTTTCGGCTCGTTTGGCTGATAAAGCATAATTTATCAAAGGAGAGAGTATGCAAACGAAAACCGTAATTACACCTTGCGGAAGCATAGTGGGTTGCGTAACGGACTACGGCGCAAGTTTCAGAGGTGTAAAGTACGCAACGGCAAAACGCTTTGAAAAGTCGGTGCTTATCACAAAATACGACACGGAGCAAATCGCTTTGGAGCAAGGCGTGTGCTGTCCGCAAATGCGCGCGTACTGGAACGAGGAACACAGATTCTATTATCAGGAATTTCGCAAGGGCAAGAGCTTCAAATACAGTGAAGATTGCTTGATTTTGGATATACACGTCCCGTCCGACGCACACGATTGCCCGGTTATAGTGTTCATACACGGCGGAAGTTTCACCGGCGGAAGCATAAACGAAATGCAATTCGACGGCTCGGCGTACACTAAACGCGGAGTGATTTTCGTTGCGATAAACTACCGCTTGAACGTGTTCGGATTTTTTGCCGACAACGAGCACTGCGGCGGCAACCTCGGACTTTACGACCAATATACCGCAATCGAGTGGGTTAGACAAAATATAGCGAGCTTCGGAGGAAATCCCGACAATATCACGCTTATGGGACAGAGCGCAGGCGCAATGAGCATACAAACGCTTATATGCTCGGACAAGCTCAAAGGCAAAGTCAAAGGCGCAATTATGCTTTCTGGCGGCGGAAAAAGAGGAGCGATCTTGCCGCTTTCGAAGTCAAATACGAGATACTGGAAAAAAGTCGTCAAAGCAAGCGGAGCAAAATCCTTCGACGAGTTTAAGTCAATGCCCACGGAGCAGGTTTGGACGACTTGGAAAACGAAGCACGCAATCGGCAAAGCTTTGTGCACAAAACCCGTTATAGACGGCGATTTGGTCAAGGACGCAAAATACGTTACCGACGTTCCTATCGTATTCGGAACGGTCAAGAAAGACTTGTTGCCGCCCGTGCTCAACCATATGGCAAGAGCGTATGCGCGCAAGCAAAAGAGAAAGGGCGTGCCTTGCTACGTCTTTTCGCTTACGAGATTGCTTCCGCCCGACAATGCGTCCTTTCATTCCTGCGACCTTTGGTATGCTCTCGGTTCGCTTCCGAAATCGTTGAGACCGTTTACGGAGCAAGATTACGCCTTGTCCGACGAAATGGTGGACAGATTTGCGGAGTTTGCAAAGACGAGCAATCCAAACGTCAAGGGCAAACCGCAATGGAAAACGTATTCTTCAAAGTCGGATATCAAAGTGTTCGACTGAAAAAACGATGGTTAATACTTCGTATTAAAATTGTTTAGTTTTATATAAAAATTCACCGACTCTTCGGTGGATTTTTTACGTCTATGCAAAGCGAATGTTAAGCGGAGAGGCGTTTTTCACCGCAAAGCGAATAAGGAGATTTAAAAGCGGTTTGTTGTGAAATACAAACCGCTTTTTGTATATAAAAACCGCGTTAGATACGCGGTTTCGTGAGATATTAATGAAATAAAATTATTTCTTTTTGTAGCGTTTTGCGTGGCGCAAACGAGAGTGGTTGTAACTCTTTGCAAGACCTCCGCCCGACGTTTCGCGATAGCGAACGTTGATGTCCTTGCCCGTTTGATACATGGTTTCGACAACCGCGTCGAAAGAGATTTGACGGGATGTGGTGAGGAAGTTTGCAAGTGATACGGCGTTTATGGCACGCATTGCGGCAACCGCGTTGCGCTCGATGCAGGGGATTTGTACAAGTCCCGCAACGGGGTCGCAAGTCAAGCCGAGGTGATGTTCCATCGCAACTTCGGCAGAGTATTCGATTTGGTCGAAGTCCATGCCGAAAAGTTGGGCAAGCGCAGCCGCTGCCATAGAGCAAGCCGTTCCGCATTCCGCTTGGCATCCGCATTCCGCGCCGCTTATCGAAGCATTTGTTTTGACGATATTGCCGATTATGCCTGCCGTAGAAAGCGCGTCTATTATGTCGTCGTCCGAATATTTGTGTATATCTTGCTCGTATTTGAGCACGGCGGGGAGTATTCCGCACGCTCCGCACGTGGGAGCGGTGGCGATAACCTCACCCGAAGCGTTTTGTTCGCTCACCGCAAAAGCATAGGCGCATACTAGGCGGTTTTCTTTCGTTTGCGGCGTTTCGTCGATATGGCGTTGTTGATAGAGCGTTTTTGCTCTGCGCTCGGTGTTCAGTCCGCCGGGCAAAACTCCGCTTGCTTTCAAACCTTGTCTGATTGCGTTTTTCATGGTTTCCCAAATGGTTTGCAAATACTCGCGGATTTGTGCGCCCTCGAAGCGTACGACGTATTCGGGAATGGTAATTTCTTGCTCGTCGCAATACGCTCTGATTTGCTCGAAAGTGTGATGCGGATAGACTTCGGGCGGATCGATGGAGCTTTCGCCCTCAACCTCGATCGCACCTCCTCCGACACTGTACACTCTCCACGAATCCGTGATTTTGCCGTTCAAATCCAAAGCGAACAAATCCATGGTGTTGGGGTGGGGCAAGTGCTCGTTTTCATAGTCGAAAACGACGTCTACGGGCTTTGTAAACGTCTTTTTCAACACGACGTCCGTGCCGTGACCTTTGCCGGTTTTTGCCAAAGAACCGTAAAGAACGACTTTGAAGGAATACGCGCTTTTGTTGCGTTCCATAAAGAGTTTTGCGGCTTTTTCCGGCCCCATGGTGTGCGAACTGGACGGTCCGCGTCCGATTTTGTACAATTCAGTCAAACTTTTCATATGCGTGTTGCTCCAATTTGCTACATTATACCACAAAAATGCGCTTTCGCAACGCTTTGAGGGGCATTGTCAAAGCAAATTGCGACAAATCTATGTAAAAATATTGTAATATTTTTTCCGTTTTATCCCCACAACGATTTGCCAAGCGTATAAAAAGTGTGCTAATATATCACAGTTTTATATAGTAATCAAAAAAATCCGCACAAAACGACGCAAAAGTGCGCCGAAAACCTAAGAAAAGAAGGCTCAATATGGTCAGAAACGATTTGAGAAACATCGCAATCATAGCCCACGTCGACCACGGCAAAACGACGCTTGTGGACGGCATGCTCAAACAATCGGGTACGTTCAGAGAAAATCAACAAGTCGCAACTTGCGTTATGGATTCGGGCGACCTCGAAAGAGAAAGAGGCATCACAATCCTTGCAAAGAACACGTCAATCCACTACAACGGCGTCAAAATCAACATCATCGACACCCCGGGACACGCAGATTTTTCGGGCGAAGTCGAGCGTGTGTTGAAGATGGTCAACGGCGTCGTGCTTCTTGTCGACGCACAAGAAGGTCCTATGCCGCAAACGCGTTTCGTCGTCGAAAAAGCGTTGTCGCTCGGACTTAAAATCATCATCGTCGTCAACAAGATTGACAAACCCGACGCAAGACTCGACGAAGTGGGCGACGAGGTATTGGAACTTTTGCTCGACCTCGACGCAAGCGACGAGCAACTTCAAAGCCCCATTTTATATTGCAGCGGCAAGCAGGCCACTGCAACGCGCGATTACCACGTGCCGGGAAAAGACCTCAAACCGCTTTTCGACACGATTTTGGATTATATCCCCGCTCCCGAAGGCGATGAAAGCGGCGAACTTCAACTTCTCGTGTCCGCAATAGACTACAACGATTACGTCGGCAGAATCGGCATCGGCAGAATCGAAAGAGGCAAAGTGGATATGGCAAAAGAAGTCGTGGTGTGCGACTATCACAGCGGCATTTCACCATATAAGAGCAAAATCGTCAACCTCTTCCAAATCGAAGGATTGAAGCGTGTTCCCGTCGAAAACGCAATGGTGGGGGACATCGTATGTTTCAGCGGCATCGAAAACATCACCATCGGCAACACGATTTGCTCTCCCGCAAAAATCGAGCCGGTGCCGTTCGTCAAAATCGGCGAGCCTACAATCGAGATGAACTTCTGTGTCAACGACAGTCCGTTTGCAGGCAAAGAAGGCAAATTTGTCACATCTCGTCACCTCCGCGACAGACTGTTCAGAGAGCTGTTGAAAGACGTTTCGTTGCGTGTTTATCAAACGGAAACTCCCGACACGTTCAAAGTGTGCGGCAGAGGCGAAATGCACCTTTCCATTCTTATCGAAACAATGCGTAGAGAAGGCTACGAGTTCGGCGTAAGCACACCCAAGGTCATCTTCAAAGACATAGACGGCGTAAAGTGCGAGCCTATGGAGCAACTTTTCGTCGACGTTCCCTCAGACTGCGTAGGCTCGGTTATGGAGCGTATGGGCGTCAGAAAAGGCGAACTTGTCACTATGAATCCGCAAGGCAGCCGTATTCGCATGGAATTCAAAGTGCCTGCGCGCGGACTTTTCGGGTTTAAGAACGAGTTTTTGACGGACACCAAGGGCGAGGGCGTTATGAACCAGCTCTTTGCCGGATATGCTCCGTACAAAGGACCTATTCCTCGCAGATTTACAGGTTCGCTCGTCGCATACGAAACGGGAGAAGCGGCAACCTACGGTCTCTTCAACGCTCAAGACAGAGGCGTGCTCTTCATCGACCCTCAAACCCCCGTTTACGAAGGCATGGTCGTCGGTATGTCACCCAAGAACGAGGACATCCGCGTCAACGTCTGCAAGCGTAAACACGTCACCAACATGCGCGCCGCAGGTTCCGACGAAGCACTCCGCCTCAACACTCCGCGCAAGTTCAGCCTCGAAGAAGCAATCGAGTTTCTCAACGACGACGAAATGCTTGAAGTTACACCCAAGAATATCCGCATCCGCAAAATCATTTTGTCAGGGGCTGAGCGTTTGAAACTTGCCTACGGCGGTAAAAACGCCTGATTGAGTGAATAACTGCGGCAGAGCCTCTTTCTCCGAGTAGTCACGTACGTCCATGTACGCTCCTACCCGTTGGAAGAGGCTCTTTCTTGTTCTTCATCTCAATCAGGCGTTTTTACAAAATATATAATAGAGTGAACGGCGTCAGAGCCTGCTCCATAAACAGTCACGTACGTCCATGTACGCTCCTGTATATGTTGGCAGGCTCTTTCTTGTTTCGTCCTCTACAAGAGTTGAACGGCGTGAACTCTAAATTAGATGTACCCCCTGTTTCCCTTTCGGGCTTTTCTCCCACCACTCAAATAGTGGTAATTCTCTACAAGATTACCCGTCGTTCGCGGGGGAGACAATCGGCACTCGCATAGATAGGGGCAATTCTTTCGTTATGCCACTTCGCCTGCGTGGCGGCTACGCAACAGAATGCCACGCATTCTCGTACTTTACGTCAAGCTCGGCGCTCATATTCTCGCCGCCTTGCGGCTCGTGTTCAGTCTTTGAAATTGCACATTCCGTGTATAAGTACGCCTTGAATAAGTGTGTGTTCTTCCTCTACAAGAGTTTAACGGCGTATACTCTAAATTAGATGTGCCCCCTCTTTCCCTTTCGGGCTTTTCTCCCACCACTCAAATAGGGGCAATTCTCTACAAGATTATCCGTCGTTCGTGGGGGGAGACAGTCGGCACTCGCATAGATAGGGGCAATTCACTCATTATGCCACTTCGCCTGCGTGGCGGCTACGCAACAGAATGCCACGCATTCTCGTACTGTTCGTCAAGCTCGGCGCTCATATTCTCGCCGCCGTTGCGGCTCGCACTTTGAATATGCACATTGCGTGTATAAGAACGCTTCGAATAAGTGTTCGTTCTGGTCCTATGGAAATATTGAAACAATTACAGAAAAACGACAACAAAATACTTGCAAAAAACGCCGCATAAAGCGGCGTTTTTGCGATCATAAAGTGCTTGTTTTGCAATTTCAATCTATAACGCTGTGAATAAATTCGTCAAACGCTTCTTGACCTTTTTGGTCGTTTTTGAACACTGCCGTTGTGTCGAGGATTTGCTCGCAAACGTTGTTTATATAGTCCGTCACGGCGTTCTCGGCAACCTCGTCGGAGCAAGCAGTGCCGTTGTCCACGACAAGTTGAGTTATCATTCCGAGGTGCTTGTGAAGGGGATGTTGTTCGTCGGACAACGCCTTGAAGTCAAGCGGCGTTTTGCCCGTGAGGATGTTGCGGATTTGCGTCATTTCGCCTGCAAGTCTGCCCGGCAAAATAAACAATCCCATCACTTCGATTATGCCGATGGACTCTTGCTTGATATTGTGGAGTTCGGCTCTCGGATGGAAGATTCCGTAGGGGTGTTCGTCGTCGGTTCGGTTGTTGCGCAGTATCAAATTGAATTGATATTCGCCGTCGTCGTTGATTGAAAGTATTGGGGTAATAGCGTTGTGTTGGATTTTCTCTTCGCCGTTTTGAGTTGCGCAAAGCACGTTTACGCTCTCGTCCGAATAGCAATCCCACGCTCTTCTGAACATATTTGCAACTTCGATTGCTTGTTTCCTGTTTTTGCTCTCTATGCGTACGATAGAGTTGTACCAGTCCACAACCGACACGTTGACGTCGCCGTAGCCCGAAACTTTAAAATATCTGCGAGCGGGGCGAGAGAACACGGGCAACACTTTTTTGCCGCCTTGATAGTGGTCGTGTGCCAGTATCGAACCGCCGACGATGGGAAGCGCGGCGTTCGAGCCGATGAAGTAGTGGGGGAACATATCCACAAAGTCAGCCATTCTTGCAAAAGTTGCGTCGCTTACGCACATTGGACGATGTTCTTTGCACACTGCGATGACGTGTTGCTCGAAGTATCTGTAAGGCGAAAATTGCATAAACCATTCTTCGCCGTCAAGTTCGAAGGGAATTATGCGGATGTTTTGTCTTGCAGGCATAGCCGCATTGCCGACAAAACCCAGCATGTTTTGGCAAAGTACACATTTAGGATAGCCCGTTTTCGCTTCTTTTGCAAGTCTGACCTGTTCGGGAGTTTTTTCGGGTTTGGAGAGGTTTATCGTGACGATTATTTTGCCTCTTTGGCTGTCGTGTTGCCACACGATGTTTTTTTGAAAATCCTTTTCTCTCAAATACAAGCTGTCGAATCCGAGTTTGCAAAGAAAATCGCACGCCTTGTCTATGCCCTTGTAGCTTGCTTCGTTGTCAAACATTTCGACGACGGTTGAGGGATAGGGCATGACAAAACCCATAAGTTTCGTCTCGAAATTGGATTTTGCATTCTCGTCTATGATTTTTTTGCGTACGGCGAAGTCGGAAAGAGCGTTCATCACGTCGTATATATCGTATGCGCCGAGTTTGGGCTCTTGGCACGGCTCTGTCAGACCTAGTGTATCGAGAAGTTGATTTTGAGCGTAAATTGCGTCCAAATCGCTTAAATACAAATTGTTTTGGGCATAGTCTAAAAGCCGAGCAACATTTTGTTTTGCAATTTCTTCAAAAGAAATTCTTGGCATAAAAACCTCCAAAAAAACGTATAGAACTTTTCGACTGTCTAGTATAACACACACTTTTGCGCAAATCAAGAAATAAGTGACTATTTAGTCAATTTTGTATGCTTTTTTTTGCATTTTTTTACGGATGTATCGTGATTTTTATTTGTGCTATAAAAGTTTATTTATCTTGCAATAGGGCGACGGCTGTGTTACAATATAACTCAATCTATTATAAAGGACGAAACTATGATATTAGACAATATCGACACCTGCAAGCTGACAGCCGTATGTCAAGACGTTTACGGCGAAGCAAAGAGCGAGCAAATCGGCAGATTCGAAGAGCTTGTCAAAATGCACAAAGACGTGTTCAACACCACCGACGTAGAGTTTTTCTCGTCGCCGGGGCGCATCGAAATCGTCGGAAACCACACCGACCACAACGGCGGCAAGGTGCTTTGCGCGGCAATAAACGTCGATACGCTCGCAAGCGTTTCGCCGAGAACGGACGGCGTGATTGAAGTCAAATCGAAAGGTTATCCGATGCTCCGCGTGGACGTTGCAAAACCCGATTTTTCGGTGAGCGAAATCGGCACGTCAACCGCACTTATCAAAGGCGTCGTGGACTATTTCAAACGCTCGGACAAAAAGGTGGGCGGATTCAGCGCATGTATGACTTCTTCCGTTCCCAAGGGTGCGGGAGTGTCCTCGTCAAGCTCGTTCGAGCTTGCGATTGCCGAGATTTTGAACGTAATGTACAACGGCGGTGAAATAGACGCGATTTTCAAAGCGAAAGCGTCGCAATATGCCGAAAACACTTTCTTCGGCAAGCCGTGCGGACTTATGGATCAAAGCGCGATTGCGCTTGGCGGCGTAAACCTCATCGATTTTGCGGATTTTGAAAATCCCGTCGTCGAAAAGGCGCATTGGGCGTTTTCCGACCTCGATATTTACGTCATTGCGACGGGCGGCGATCATAGCGATCTCACCGACGATTATGCCGCGATACCTCACGAGATGAAGGAAGTGGCAAACTGTTTCGGGGCAAAACTTCTTCACGAGATTTCGCCCGAAAAATGGAACCGCGACAAGCAAAATATCGTCGGAAAGGTGAGCGAGAGGGCATATCTTCGCGCAGAGCACTTTTTCGAAGAGAACGCACGCGTTGAAAACGCGGTGAAAGCAATCGACGACAAGGACGAAAAAGCGTTTCTCGACATCGTAAACGAGTCGGGATTGAGTTCGAGATACAAACTTCAAAACACCTATTCGCCGGCAGGCAAAAATCACAATCTCGAAAACGCTCTCGACAGAGTGGTCAAGATAGACGGCGTCGTTGCCTCTCGTGTGCACGGCGGCGGATTTGCAGGCACGATTCTCGTGTTTGCGGACAAAAAAGAAAGCGGCGTAGAGAGTGCGCTCAACGTTATGTTCGGCGACGAAAACGTCTTTAAACTCGCAATTCGCCAAAGCGGCGCAACCAAACTCGATTTGGAGAAATAAATTATGTTCACTTCCGTTTTATCCACGGCGTCCGATCCCAGAGTGGCGTTTACAATCGGCAATCTTACCGTGCAATGGTACGGTTTGCTCATTGTGTGCGGCATGCTTTTGGGACTTTTGTACGCATGTTGGCAAGCAAAGAAGATAGGCATCACGTCCGACGACGCGGTGGAACTGTTTTTGTGGCTTATTCCGCTTGCAATCGTGTTTGCAAGACTGTTGTACGTTCTCCCTCGCGCAGAGGAGTATTTCGGCGACAACGGGCTTGAAGGCTGGGACAAATTCGTCAATATAATCGCAATTTGGAAGGGTGGTATCACCATCATCGGCGGACTTTTGGGCGGACTTTTGGGCGCGGTATTTTTCACTCTTCGCCACAAAAAGCAAACCAACTTTCTCAACGTCGTCGATCTCGTCGTAGTGCCCGTGTTTATCGGTCAGATTATCGGCAGATGGGGCAACTTCGTCAATCAGGAGGCGTTTGGATTGCCAATCACGAACAAGGCTCTTCAATTCTTCCCGTTCGGCGTGTATATCACCGATCCCAGCGGTGTGGAAAGCGAGTTCAGAGACGTCGTTTATTCGCATATTCAAGCGGGCGGCGGCGGAAACTGGTTTTGCGCGACGTTCTTCTACGAAGGCGTTTGGAACACGATCGGCGCAATCTTCTGCGTGTGGATGTGGAAGAGAAATTATCAAAAGAAGTATCCCGGTATTTTGATGATTTTCTATCTGTTCTGGTATTGCATCGGCAGATTCTGGCTTGAATTTTTGCGTATGGACGCAGTGCCCGTCACAAAAACCGCATGCCTTATCGTTGCGATTTTGGCACTTATTATCGGCGTTTTGTACATCCTTGCAAGGACGTCGCGCCTTGCATATCTCGACGTCAGAAAAGCGGCGCAAGCAGGAGCTACGGACGCAGTCCTCACCGATTACGAAGTGAAAAACTACAAGTTTGTGGGCAAACTCTTTGAAAAGGCGGCAAGCGAAAGCCAAAAATCTTCCGACAAAGCAAGCAAATTCTTTGCCGAACTTTTGCTCAAAATCGGCTATATCAGAAAGAACGAACCCGACTATATCGTGTTTGATTTTGAAAATACGTCGTACTATCACGTGCCCAAAGACTACAAGCGCAGATTTAAAGCAATGAAAAAGCAAGACGTTTATTGCGCATAATTTTTAACGACCAAACGCTTATAGGAGTATAAAATGACAAAAGATTATACGACCGAAAGAACGAAAACCAACAATCTTACTCTTCTCACCGACCTTTATCAACTCACGATGATGAACGGTTATCGCCGTTGCAAACTCGATGAAAGAAGGGCGGTGTTCGATATTTTCTATCGCGGAAACGGCGGCTATTCCTACGCAATCGCGGCAGGGCTCGAACAAGCGATAGACTATATCCTCAACCTTCATTTCGACCAAAGCGATATAGCGTATTTGCGCTCGCTCGGCATTTTCGACGACGACTTTTTGAAAGCTCTCGAAAAGTTTGAGTTTACAGGCGATATAAAGGCAGTGCCCGAGGGCACGATGGTGTTTCCTTACGAGCCTATTCTCACGGTGTCCGCGCCCCTTTGGCAAGCGCAACTCGTCGAAACCGCACTGTTGACTTTTATCAATCATCAAACGCTCATCGCGACAAAAGCAGCTCGTCTCAAAGAGTGCACGAAGAACAAAATCAGCGAGTTCGGACTTCGCAGAGCGCAAGGTCCGGACGCTGGCATTTACGGCGCGCGTGCGGCATGCATAGGCGGTTGCAGAACGACGTCCAACGTTGTTGCCGGCAAGCTGTTCGGCATCCCGGTCACGGGCACTCATTCGCACAGCTGGGTTATGTCCTTCGACACCGAGCTTGAAGCGTTTGAAAAGTATGCCGAAATCTATCCCGACAACTGCTTGCTTTTGGTGGACACCTACGACACGTTGAAGAGCGGCGTGCCCAACGCAATCAAAGTTTTCGACAAACTCAAAGCGGAAGGACACAAGCCGATAGGTATTCGCCTTGACAGCGGCGACCTTGCGTATCTGAGCAGAAAAGCAAGGGTTATGCTCGACGAAGCGGGGCATAACGATTGCCTTATTTTCGCAACAAACGACCTTGACGAAGACATCCTTCTCGCACTCAATTCGCAAGAAGCGAAAATCGACGTTTACGGCATCGGTACAAAACTTATCACAAGCTACAACAACGCCTCTTTGGGCGGTGTGTACAAGCTGTGTGCGCTTGAAGAGGACGGCAAACTCGTGCCCAAAATCAAAGTGTCCAACAGCCACGAAAAGACCACCAATCCCGGCGTGAAAAAGATTGTGCGTATCTTCAAAGACGGCATGGCGCAAGCGGACTTGATTTGCCTCGAAGACGAAACTTTCGACACATCGAAGCCCCTCACCGTTTTCCATCCCGAACAGACCTGGAAGAAAACGACGTTCACCGACTATGAACTCAAAGAACTTATGGTGCCGATTTTCAAGGACGGAAAACTTGTTTACGACAAGCCCTCGCTCAAAGATATTTGTGCGAGAGAGGACGAGTCCATCGCGTCTTTCTTCCCCGAATACAGAAGAGTCGTCAACACGCAAGAATACAAGGTTGACCTTTCTCAAAAGCTTTGGGATTTGAAGAGAGAATTGCTTAACGCAGCACATTAAGATATTTTTTAAAGATAATCAAACACAAAAAATCGAGGCGGTTTTCGCCTCGTTTTTTTGTTTTAGAAAATGAGAAGTCTTATCTGAAATCGCAGTTTACGATTGAAAATTATAGACATAAAGTGCTTGTTTTGCGACAAAATCGACAAAATTCGCCAAAACGTTTTTGCTCGTTTGCATTATATTTTTGATATGCTTTTTATGCTAAACGTGTTTGGAGGCGTGTATGAAAAAGAAAAGCACTTTGAGATTCCCACTTTCGAGAAAAGGTTACGATCGCGAGGCAGTGGACGGTTTCATCGCTCTCGAACAAGCCAAAAACGACGAGCTTCAACTTGAACAGCGCGAGCGTATAAATGCGCTGAAGCAAGAAAACGACGCTCTCAAATTGCAAGTCGAAACGCTCAAAGGCAGAGAGGAACAAATCAAACTCGCTCTCGTCACCGCAACCGAAAATGCGAACAGACTTTCTCAGGACGTCAAACTCAGATACAAGCAAGAGCTTGACAGGTTGCGCCTTTTCAGAGCCAAGTGGGAAAACGCCTACGAGCAGATGAAAGAGAGGTATCATTTCGACAAAGACGCACTCAATGTCGAAAGCGTCGCAGTGTCCGTCGAGCTTGAACTCAAAAAGTTTTTGGCGCAGGATTTTTCTCTCAACAAATGCGTGAGCGATGATATGATGGAAGAGCATTTCAGAAGGGAAGCGGAGCGACTTACGAACAAGCAATTGAGCGTTCAAAACGCAACGCAATCGGACGCCGTGCCCACGTCAAAAAACGCCGAACAGCTCAAAACGAAATTGCAAGAAGCGCAGTCAAAAAAGAAAGCGGACACTTCCGCCGCATTCTCAATCGAAGAGGCGTTGAATCCGACAAACTCCCTTCAAGACAACGTAAACGCAATCAGATTTTGATTTTATTTATGCAAAAAGCCCCGCAAAATCGCGAGGCTTTTTATGTGTGATTTCGATGTAATTTTTGTGTTTTTACTGTGTTTTAAGGCATATTTCTGTTGTTTTTTGCCGCTTTTTTTGTAATTATTTTTGTGATTTACGACCGCTTTTTCAATGTTTTCCGTTTGGCGGTATGCAAACCCTATTTGTTTACGACGTCTTTAAGCGCATTATATGCATTATAATTCGTGCGCTCGATTGTGAGGGGAGTCACGCTGACATAGCCGTCTATCGTTGCGTCGCTGTCAATCGTCAAATCGTGATTGTTTTGATGGATGCAATGCCCTTCTTGTCGCCATGTGCCGTCGCCAAGATCGAAGAAATCGTCGGTGAAGTATGCGCCGCCTTGCTTTGTGAGCAATATCGATTTTGCGTCCTTCGGGACGTTGACGTTGTATATGTTGCCATAGGCAAAGAGGTTGTTTCGTTGTACGAAATCGTAAATTCTGTCAAGCCAGGCTTGCGCGTCGTCGAAACTTTGTACGTGAGTTGACAGAGCAAGCGCTTTGAGCCCTCTCGTGCAAGCCTCGAAAATCGCGCCGTTGGTCGCGGAATACATTATATCCTCGCCGAGATTAAGCCCTTTGTTTATGCCGGATATGACAAGGTCGTAGGTTTCGTGAAGACCCAGCGTTGCAAAACGCACGCAATCGGCGGGCGAACTGTCCACGCTGAACGCGCGCACGCCGTCCAGATAATCCACTTTTTTCACTTCGAAGGGATTGTGAATGTCGATGGAATGACTTTTGCCGCTTTGTTCGAATTTCGGGGCGGAAACCGTTACATCGCCTAGTTTTTTCGCCCATTTTGCGACTATCATCAAGCCTTCGGATTGTATTCCGTCATCGTTGGTAAGGAGAATTTTCATAGCCAACCCGTATTGTCGTGTTTGTAGTTTTTGACGATTTCGTCCGCATCGACGATCATTTGTTTCATTTCTTTTTTGCTGTGCACGGTTGCCCCGCACGCCATATCGTGTCCGCCTCCGCCGTACTTTTCGGCAAGTGCGTTTATGGTAGTAAATCTCGAACGCAAGCGCACTCTTATATTGCCGTCTGCGTTTTGTATAAACGCAAGCCATACGATTGCGCCTTTGATGCTGTCAAGATAGGACACCACGTTGCTTGCTTGCTCGTTGGTGAGCTTAAAGCGTTTTTGCATTGCCTTGTCAACGTAGATGTAGGCAACGCCGTTTTGAGTGACTTTCATCTTTTTGTAGACGAATGATTCGAACTTGAACACGTTGAAGTCGTCGAGATTGAGGTTTGCGTATATCCATTCGGTGTTTATTCCGAGATCGAGCAACGCGCCCGCTCTACGCATGGTGTCGCCGTCAACCGAGCTGAATCTGAATCTGCCGCTGTCCGTCACCATGCCCGTGAAAATGCAGGTTGCGCCTTCTTTGTCGAGGGTGAGTTCGTCCTTGAACGTAAGCCAAAAATCAACTATCATTTCGCAAAGGGAAGAGCGTTCGTCCTCAACCCAGCTCAAATCTCCGTAGGGCTTGACGTCGATATGGTGATCGATTTTGACAATCTCCTTGCCAAGAGAGTATTTCCTGTTCGATATACGGTCGGTAGTTGCGGTGTCGCACACGATGACAAGCGCGTCGGCGTATTTTTCGTCGTCGATAGGCTCGTCCTCGCCGCCCAAAAACGCAAGGTAATCGGAGCTGTCCTCGTTGAGTACGTACACTTCTTTTTGAGGGAAGGAGAGTTTAAGCATCCTTGCAAGCCCTTTCGTCGAGCCGATTGCGTCGCCGTCGGGGCGGAAGTGCCTTGTGATGATAATTCTGTCGTATTGCTTGATTTTGTCGAGAATTTGTTTTTTGATTTCAAAATTGTCCGTCATATTCTTTCTCCGTTTTCAACGAGGTCGTCTAGATCGTCAAGCACTTGCAATGCCTCTTGTTTGTCTTTGAGCGTCGCTCCGCTTGCTTTGAGGTGTCCGCCTCCGCCGTGCGCCACGGCAATTTGGTTGATATTCAGATTTTTGGAGCGTATCTCGCAAAGCACGCCTTGTTCGCATTCGGTGAAGTTCACCCAAGCGTCCACGCCTTTGAGGTCTCCCATGGTGTTGACGTATCCGCGCGACACCGCTTGCGCTTCCATACCGAGAGCTTCCACTCTTGCTTTGTCCGAGTAGGAGTACGCCACATTGTTTTTCGTAAACTGTATGGACAGCACGAATTGCGCGCGCTTTTTTACGTTTTCGTAGGTGTCCGCATAAAGATTTGCGTATATCTCGCCGGGGTTGAAGCCCTTGCTCAAAAGAAAGCTCGCAAGCTCGAACGTGCGAGGAGTTACGCTGTCGTAATAAAATCTGCCGCTGTCCGTCACCATGCCCGTAAACAACGCTTTGGCGGCGTAGGAATCCACTTCCAGCCCCCATTCGCGCACCAAATATGCAACAAGTCCGCAACAACTCTCGAAAGACGTGTCGTCAATGTCTATGTCCGCAATGTCCTCAACAAAAATGTGATGGTCAATACGCAAAACCGTTTCCGCAAGAGCGTAACGCTCGTCGGATATGAGAGATTTTGCCGACGTGTCCAGCACGATTGCCAACGCACCTTTGTACGCTGCGTCGTCAACGACGTCCATTTCGCTGCCGTCCATAAATGAAAAACGGCGCGCGTCGTCGCCGACAGCATATATCTTTTTGTCGGGGAAGTTGACCTGAAGCACGCGCTTCAATCCTATTTGACTGCCCATCGCATCGCCGTCCGGGTTAGAGTGGCGGTGAATGATTATCACGTCGTATTTTTTGATTGCGTCAAACGCTTTGCTTATCATAATTTCTATCCTTACAATTTGATATTAAAGAATATCATAAATACACATCGGTGTCAACGACGATTTTTATTGACAGAATTAACGCAATAGACGACCGAAAGCCGTTATTTGAACGGCCGGCAAACTTTTTGTCCGACCTGTTGATTTTTCGTTTGACATCGATTGTTTTTCGTGTATAATAGAAAGGTAATTTGAAATCCGAGGAGGTGAAAAAGATGTCAACAGTCAGAGTCGGTGAAAACGAAAGTTTGGACAACGCAATCCGCCGTTTTAAGAGAAAATGCGCGCGCGACGGCATCATCGGTGACCTCCGCAAGAAAGAGGCTTACGAGAAACCCAGCGTAAAACGCAAAAAGAAAGCGGAAGCTGCTCGCAAGAGAATGTACAAATCATAAACCAAAAATCTTCGCATGCACGTCATGCGAGATACGGAGGCATGGCTCAGTTGGTTAGAGCACACGGTTCACATCCGTGAGGTCACAGGTTCGAGTCCTGTTGCCTCCACCATGTTGGCGGTACAAAAAAGCTGTCAATTCAAGAAAAGCGAGTATTTATGCAAAATACTCGCTTTTTTCTTGTCTAAAAGTGCATAGTTATTGAATAAACGTCAAATTTATGCAGTCAAAAAAACGGGCAAAATGTTGTAAAAATACAGCTGTCATTTCTCGACGTGTCAGACTCGAACTAACGACATTTGATTTTAACGGTCTTGAATACTGCTTTATTTTAAATAGAAGTCTCCCGATCCTCTTTCAAGGAGGATTTTAATATGATTCGTGATGTTTTGGCTATGATGTTTTGGCTATGCGGAATCAATTTTTCATAATTACACAAGTATTCTATAGTAAGTAAACAACTGGCTATTATAATTTGAGTATTTTTTATCTATAATATAGGGGAACTGTTGTTCTGTGATTTGTAAAGAGGAGTTCCCCAATGAATGTTTTAGATAAAATTGAAAAACTCCGGCTTGACCGTGGTTGGTCGGTATATCGTCTTGCGGAAAAAGCTGGTATTACTGATAAGTGTATTTATAACTGGTATAATAGAAATACTATGCCGTCCATTGAAACAATAGAAAAGATTTGCGAAGCGTTTGGAATGACTTTGAGCCAGTTTTTTGCGGAGGGTAATTTGATAGAAGTTGATGAGGAATTAAAGGAGCTATTTGACGACTGGCGCTCATTGACAGAGGAGCAAAAGAAGGCAGTCAAAGTGATGATAAATACATTCAAAAAGTAAAGATGAACGCGTATCCTGACAGGGTACGCGCTTTTTTTATTTATGGCAAGATGTCGAAAAAACATCACACCATAGTATTTACATATACGACATTTTATGATATAATGACACTATGCTGGTAAATTCTACTTATTTCCAAGGAGGATGAAATGCGCACAGGAAGTAAACAAAAGTTGAAATATGTCATTATTTTGGAAATACTTCGGCAGGAAACAGATGCAGATCATCCTATGCAGACAAATACCCTGTTAAAGAAACTTGAAGAACAAGGGATTGAATGTAGCCGAGAAACTTTATATAGCGACATTAAGGCTCTGAATGAGAACGGCTTTGAAATTTTCTGCAATCGTAGTTCATCTAATGAGTATTACATAGAAGAAAGGGGCTTTGATGTGCCGGAGATACGGATTTTAATTGATGCGGTAAATGCTTCCTCTTTTATCACGCCCAAAAAAAACGGTTGAACTGGTTGGTAAGGTAGCGGCGCTTGGTGGCAGTCATCGTGGCGAAATTATGAAAAGTGAAACAAAAATTTATAATACGACTAAGCACTCTAATGAATACATCTATTATAACATAAATGAAATTGAACTCGCGATCACTCTAAAGAAAAAGGTTTCCTTTTATTACTTCGACTATAATGAGAAAAAAGAAAAGGTGTTTCGCAAAGACAAAAAGCGCTACTATATCAATCCGTATGCAATGCTAATCAGTAACGATAATTACTATCTTATCGGATATAATGACTTTTATAAAAATTTTTTGCATTTTCGTATAGACAGAATGACGGAGACAAGAATCAGTCACTATGATATTGTTGAATCAGAAGAAATCGACGAGTTTGATTTGGCAAAAAACTATCGGCAATTGTTCGGTATGTATAGTGGGGATGAGGAGACGGTCAAATTAAGCTTCGATAAAAGCCTGATTGACGTTGTCATCGATAAGTTTGGGGAAAGCGTGGAATTGACGCCTCAGTCAGTTGGCTCTGTTGAGACGGAGGTTGATGTTCAGGTAAGTCCGCAATTTATTGCGTGGGTAAACTCGTTTGGGAATAAGATGAAAGTAATAAGTCCCAAGAAAGTATTGGATAAAATTAAAAGCGCATTGCAATCTGCGCTGGAACAATACGAATGAGGTGGAGTATATGGGTGTAACAAAAACTGACTTTATGAGAGGGATGCAGTGCCCGCGAATGCTTTGGCTCGATAAACATCATCCAGAGTTAAAAGTGATTCCACCTGAAGTGCAAGCACGTCTTGACGCGGGAAATGAGTTCGGCGATAAGGCAATGGGAATGTTTGGACCGTTTGTGAAAACGACAACATACAAGGCAGACGGGAAATTAGATTATAATGCCATGTTGCAAAAAACAAAAGAATGTATAGAGGAGAAAGTTCCTGTAATATGTGAAGCTGCGCTGATGTTTTACGGAAACTATTGTGCTTTGGATATATTGCGAAAAAACGGCGCAGGGTGGGATATTTATGAGGTAAAAAATAGTTCATCTGTGGAAGAGCAGTTCGTCAAGGATATATCATTTCAAAAATATATTGCTTATAAGTGTGGCTTAAAAATAATAGATTGCTATATCGTGTATCACGGATCAAATGAAGAAAGTCCGTTTGAGATTGAAAAAGTGACAGATAGAGTTCGCCAAAACTATCGGTATATAGACGATAATATTTGGCGTTTAGGCAAAGTAAAAGCGAGTACAGAAGAGGTACTTGAGGAAACTGGAGAACATTGTGAGCGCCCTTATCGGTGTTGGTATTGGGATACATGCCATAAAAATGAGATAATACAGTAAAATATATAGCATTTTCTCACTTTTCTATTGAAAAAATTATTAATATATGCTATAATCTTAAATAATGAAATTACAGGCCGGTGAGACTATGACGGTTAGCTACAAAAAGCTATGGAAACTCTTGATTGACAAAAACTTAAAAAAGAAGGATTTGATTCAGATGTCCGGTATAAGTAATTATACGCTTAACAAGCTCAATGCCGGGAAGAGTGTAACTACGGATACTTTAGTGAAAATATGCGCGGCATTACATTGTGGTATTGAAGATATTATGGAAGTGGTAGAAGACTGATGGAGGGTGTTATAGCGGCGATAAGCCTTACTGCTATTGCGGTCGGGGTAATATTGACTGTTTATGTTGGTAAAAGAAATAGGGCAAAACAGACGCTCTTAGTTGACAAACCATCGCAGAAAAAGTCAGCTGAATGGAAGGCAAGCCAGAAATATGCGCTTGTCAGTTTTCTTATATCGTCGTTAAACAAACTGCAAGAAATAGAAAATAAGAGCATTCTCTGTCGTGAGCTAATATTATGGCACGAGAATAGGATGAATGCTTTGAAATTTTTAAGAAGAAAAGGAGAACTTCAAAAAGAAAGCGAAGCAATTGGGCTGGTACAAGGAGATTTATTAGAGTTAATTAAAGAGAGAGAATCTTTACTTTTCAAATTTGAAAATATAGTTCCAAGAACAGGTGATAAGTCGATAGCCACGGTTGATGATGTTAAAGGTTTTAGCTGTGTAAATGGAGATGTATTAACCGAACTCTTAAGAAATCCAAAAAGTTGTAAGTCGAATAATGGTAATAGAATTCTCTTTTGCGCGAACTTCTATGTATATCAAAAAGGCAACTGCATAACGATAGAACCTTATTATAATTTGACGGTCAAAGAAACATATGAGTTGCAGAGTTTAGGGTATGGCAGTTCCCTGGCACGTGACGACGAAGTCGCTAAAATAAGGTATTTGCATGAGAGGAAAAACGGCGGTCCTGATAGGCGTTTTACATATAATCCGACAGCTTATATTGTTTACAGGGGAATCGTTAATTTGATTTTTGACGGAATTGAAGGTAATCCTATTAAATTTTCAAACAGGGCCAAAGCTCATTCGTTGTTTGAAGTCTTTAAGAGTCTGGCTGAAAAAGCAGCAACAAGGTCTAATAGAAGAGTGTATGTGAAAATGCTCACTATGGACAAATTGTGCTCGGCGACGGAAGTAATTGATATTATTAAAGCAGAAGATCTTGCTGAAAAAAGCAGGCAGGAACAGATAGAACAAGAAGAAAAAATACGTCAACAAAATTTAGCACAAGAAAAAGAAGAGCAGGATAAACAAGAAGCTCATCAAATGAATGTCGAATTAGAACAAGGAATTGAAGAGGAGCGGCGCGATTTTGTGATTGTTAAAGAAGATGAAGGAATGAAAACGCAGCCTGTATGGAACCAGTATGAAGCAGCTTTGCTCTTGGAAGGGTATTTAGATATAACCAATGGAGCGAATAAGAAGGAAGTTGTCGAGAGAATATCAAAAATGCTGCGTCAAATGGCAACCAATGTTGGCTTGAAAATAGATGAAATCTATCGCAATGTAAACGGCATTACATTGCAAATGGATCGCATGAGAATGGCAATGACTGGACAAATAGATGAAAAAAGAAAACCGGCAAAAGTTTTTCTTGACATTGTTGCCATGTACAAAACCGATATGAAAAACTTTGAAAAAGTTTTAGAAGATGCAAAAGCGAAGTGCGAAATAGGAGATAAGGATTCGGACGAACTTGTTGTCAAAGTTGAACTTCCTATACAGATTGAAGCCGTTGAGGATGAAGACAAAAACAGGTCGCAAAAAGTTCAGAAACAGGAAGAACAAGGCATAAGGATTTACGATTATCAGACGAATACAAGCCTAAGTTTTACAAAGCCGATTTTGGTAGTATATTTTGGAGAAATAGATTCGAGGGTACAAAGCTGGAGAGATGTTTATACATCGATTCTTTATTCATTATCGCAAGATTATCCTTCAATTATAAAAGGATTGGCTGAAAATCCTGAGTTTACAACAGTTTCGTATAACAAACAGAGTTTTAGACAGGTAATGGAAGTGACCTCCTCTCTATTTGCAGAAGGGAATAGAAGCGCATCAGAACTTGGGAGAGCAATAGGGCAATTGCTTGATCTTTGTCATGTGGATCATAACAATGTAATTATAAGGTATAGTTTGAGTGACCAGCAGGAGACTTCCGGCAAAAGTGAAGTGGGTTCTCAGGCAACGCCTGAAGTAGAAGTAAAGGTTTCTGAAAACAATACAGAGAGGGTGGCGAATTTACTTTCAGCATTGGATAATGAAATTTATGAGGTGGTGAAAACAAGGTATACAAACGGATTCCTTGTAGGGGCAATAAATTTTAAGAAGATACGTAGATATTACGAGGAGATGTTTTCAAAAGAATTGACGGTTGACAATTCGTCGATTGAAGAATCTCTGAAGAAGACATGTATATTTTTAGATGAAAAATTTTACGCAATTGATGCGCTGATGTCAGAAAACTTAAAGTCCAATGTTTTAGAGTTTATTCAAGATGGGATTGAGAGTAACGGATACGTATACTATAAAATGATCATGGAGAACTTTGGGTATGAATTAACCGCTCATATCCCGGACATTGAGTTGCTGAAAAAATGTTTGAGCAGGCTGTTCCATCAATATGTATATTTTGAGGAATATATTGCCAATGATGCCAATGTTAAAATAGATGCGACAAAAGAAGTAGAGCAGGTTTTGCTCGATGCAGTTTATCCCATCTCGTTTGATAGAATATGCGCTTTGTTGCCGCATTTAACAGAAGAGGCTATTAGAAAAGTCGTTATATTCGATGATAAGATAATTGTTACCAATAATAACGATAGATTTCATATTGATTCAATGGGCTTAACCGAGAATGATGTGAAAGAGATCGAAGAAATCATTAGCAATGCACTTAAGGACCACAATTGCATGTTCGGTAACGAGCTTCTTAAGGGAATCGAGAGGCAAATGCCCGCATTATATGAAAGTCTTAAAGAATTTGGAGGTAGAGGAATCAGAGGAGCTGTTGCATATAAATTAAAAAATCAGTTCAAGTTCAATTCTAATATCATTTGCAATATAGGCGCAGATATTGATAATGCTGAAGTTTTTAGGTCTTTTGCAGAGACGGAAAGATATTTTACCTTAGCATCGCTCATTAACCTAAAAGAGCAAATCGGTATCGGTAATATTTATTTTGATAATGTCAATGAAGTCGCCTCAAGGATAAATGTTAAAGACTACGTTCCCAATAACGCGTTAGTTTTTAATGTAGATGAAATAGACGCTTTGTTGGAACGTATTATTATCGGAAACATGGCTTCGATAAAAGAAGCGAGCAATTTCGCAATTTATCCGAGTACGTGTTATCCTTGGACGGAGTATTTGCTTGAAAGCTACGTCGCAAAATATAGTCAAAAGTTTAGTTTGCTGCATATATGCTATGCGGAAAGTAAATGTGCAGGAGCTATTGTAAAAAGATCGTCACAAATCGATTCAATGGATGCAGTTGTAGTTGAATATCTTGTTGTACATCCGGAAATTCAATCTGGAAACGAAGCATTAAATGGCTTGGTAGAAGATGGATACATTGCAAGAAAACGCTATAAAAACATTGAAGATCTGTTAATGATTGCGAAGGCAAAAAGGAGAGTATAACCAATGTATTCATATGACTGGGATCCTTTAACAGGAGGGTATCTTCTAAATTCCACTCCGCTTTCATTTAGTAAAGAACCAAGACCTGTATATTATCAAGAATTAGATATTTTGGGTTTTAATGCTAAATGGAAGTATCCGAAATCAGATGCCTACCCCTTAATGTGGGCTGAAGCAAACAATTACTATTATAGAGGCAAATTGGTAGCAAGAACAAAGGGCGGATCGATTTGTCAGGCTCCGGAATTGATTTTCGTTGATGATCCAGAACCAGCTGGAGAAGAGCTTAGATTTGTCGATATTCCGGCAATGGTGGAAAAGAATAAAAACATATTGGAGAGCTTGACGCAAGAGACAATCAAGAAAATATACAATACATATTTATCGTATCAAAAAAAAGTAGATGTGTTTTATGTTGCTTTTTCTGGCGGGAAAGATAGTATCGTTACCCTTGACTTGGTGCAGAGAGCCTTGCCACATAACGAGTTTAAGGTTTTATTCGGGGATACTAAAATGGAGTTTCCCGATACATATAAAACGGTGGACGTAATAAAGGCAAAATGCGAGCAAGAAGGTATAGATTTCATTACTGCTTCATCACATTTTGATCCGGCAGAAAGTTGGAAATTGTTTGGGCCGCCTTCTACTGTAACCAGATGGTGCTGTAGTGTTCATAAAACCTCACCACAAATTATTTTGCTGAGGAAAATTCTTAATAAGTCAAATTTTACAGGCATGGCTTTTATTGGGGTTCGAGCAAGTGAGAGTCTGGCGAGAAGTGAATATGATTATATTAGTTTAGGAGAAAAGCATAAAGGACAATATAGCTGTAACCCCATTATTGAATGGAATACGGCGGAGTTGTATTTGTATATATACGCAAACAATTTATTCCTTAATGAAGCGTATAAAAAAGGGAATCGAAGAGCTGGATGTCTGGTTTGTCCGCGAGCAGCAGAACGAAACGAGTATATGTGTGCTGTTTGCTATCCGAAAGAGGTTGAAAAATATTCGTCTATAATCAAATCATTATATAGCAAAAGTTTTCCTACTGAAGAACGGCTCGAACAATTTGTCAGTTCTGGCGGTTGGAAAGCAAGAAAAAATGGTAGAGATTTAGACGTTCAAATGAACTATAATGAAATTAACACGGCAAAGGGGATTACATTAAGAATAGAACATCCTAAAACAGATTGGCGAGAATGGATTAAGACAATAGGTATTTTGGAAAGCGATACAACTCCATATTCAATTATATTTAGAGGAAGTAGATATTTATTTGAATTGGATGAAAAAGAAGACGCGATCACGGTATTGATATCACAGTCCACGTGCAAAGAAAATCCGCTCTTCGTTAAATTGCTTAAAAATGTATTTAGAAAAGCGGCATGTTGCGTGGGCTGTAGAGAGTGTGAAGCGGATTGTCACAACGGATGTCTAAGAATAGAAAATGGAAAAGTAACGGTAAGTAACGAGTGTAGGCATTGCGCTGAATGTCATAAGGTTGATAAAGGTTGCCTAATCTATAAATCGATAGAAATGCCTAAAGGAGGATTTAGTATGAAGCAAAAGAGTTTGAACTGTTATTCTCATTTTGGTCCCAAAATTGAGTGGATAAATCAATATTTTATGTTCAAAAACGAATTTGATGCGAACCATGATTTGGGTTCTCAAATGTACAGCTTTTTTAAGAGGTTCTTAAGGGACGCTGAACTTATTGATATCAACGGTTTTTCTCGGTTTGCGAAGGTTGTTGAAAGAATTGGATTGGACGACGAAGCCTCTTGGGCATTGATGTTGACAAATTTGGCATACACACCACAAATAGGTTGGTTTGTTACGCATACTGGTTTTAATGAGCTGTACGAAAGAAATTACATACTGTCTCTACTGGTTGATGATGGCGCAAAAGAAAGTTGGGTAAATGATATATGGAGTGCATATTCAAGATTCACAGATTTGCCATTCTCTAATGTAGGGTTGGGAATCCCACATAAGGATAGTGGTAAGTTTGTTGGCTTTACAAGAACATCTTGGCTTAATCCAGAGCCTAAGGTTGTTTTATATGCTCTATATAAGTTTTCTGAAGCCTGCGATAATTATAGGCAGTTTACTTTAACTAGACTGTTAAACCGTGAAATTGAGAGCGATGGAATTAGTCCGACGCAAATATTTGGACTTGATCGTACAACAATGGAGAGAATTCTTAATGGCTTGGCAAACAACTATCCTGAATTTATCTCGGTATCCTTTACCTTAGATCTTGATAATATCAATTTGAAGGATAAAACATCAGATGACGTATTGTCACTGTTTGAGGGGGTGTAAACAAATGGAAACTAATAAATATGAGCATTATTTTGATATTGACGAAGAGTTTTTCTCGGCTGTAAATCAACAGCTTATAGATGAAGGAAAAGTTGACTGGCATAAATTCTTTCCGCACGAAACCTTTGTAAAGCTTTTGAAGGATACATATAGTGTTTTGACTCGTCAACATCTTTCTATTTGGGTGGAAGGCGCTTATGGTACCGGGAAATCGTATGCTGTTCTTACGCTTAAGAAACTCCTTGAAGCAGATGAGGAGGAGACGAAAGCTTACTTCCAAAGATATAACCTTGACAATGATTTGCTCAATAAGTATCTTGGCTTAAAGAAAAACAAAGAGCAGAAATTAATTACTGTACACCGCTATGGCGCGCAGTCTATTCTCAATGAGCAGGATCTCGTTTTAGCAGTTCAAGAGAGCATCAAAGAAGCACTTGAAGCAAACGGCGTAGAGTATAAGGGGGAGTCTTCGTTAAAGGAATCTGTCATCAAGTGGTTATCTAATTCGTCTAACAAAAAGTATTTTAACGATATTATTAAAGACGAATTCCCGACAGAATTTGGTGGGGATGACGTAGACAGAATAATAGAAAAATTGGAATCTTATTCTCAGGACAAGCTCATTGTGATTATGAATAAGATTTTTAAGGTCGCAAGAATCAAAGGTATCCGAGCCATGACTCTTGATAAAGAGGGAATGGTGAAGTGGATACAGGATATTATTAAGACTAATAACCTGCGCGCAATCGTATTTATCTGGGACGAATTCACGAAATATTTTGAAAATAATATGAGTGATTTGACAACGTTCCAAAAGCTTGCAGAATTGAGCGAAACTGATCCGTTCTATCTTGTTATTGTTACGCATAAATCTGAAGGAATTTTCGCGGAAAATGACAACGATAAGAAGTTGTTGGGGAGATTTGTAAGTCCCACTTGCTTAATTGAATTGCCGGATACGATGGCCTTCCGTTTGATGGCTGAAGCAATGGAAAAGACCAAAGATCCAACCGCTCTTGCAGAATGGAACGATATGGTCGGCGATTTGTATAAAAGAACGGATAAGTCCAGAGATCTTGTTTTGAGGCAATTGCAAAAAAGAGATCCCAAATTTACGCTTAATGACATGGGGCGCATACTACCTATGCACCCTTATGCTGCATTACTTTTGAAGCATTTGTCTGCACAATTTGCATCAAACCAAAGAAGTATGTTCGACTTTATTAAAAACGATAAAGGTGATGACATACATGGATTCCAATGGTATATAAGGAACTATGGACCTGAAGACGATAACCCTTTATTGACAATAGATATGCTTTGGAACTTTTTCTACGAAAACGGGAAGGAGCAGTTAGCCAGTGATGTAAAAAATATATTAAATCACTATAACAACTCACACCCGGATTATCTGCTTGAGCCACAAAGAAGAGTTTTGAAGACAATTTTGTTAATGACTGCAATATCTCAATCCTTAGGAGATAGTGTGGATTTGTTTATTCCTACGGATTCCAATGTGGCCAATGCCTTTGAAGGAATTGAAGATATGGAGGGGGCGCAGGCAATAAACGCGGCTCGTTCTTTGGTTGATCAACACATTTTGTATAGGAAGAAGTTGAAAGATAACAAGGAATGCTTCGCGCCGTTAATGGCAGCCGTTGATACAAGTAAGAAAGTTGAGTTTGAAGCGCAGATTGATCAGTATACAACAACGAAGCTGGTTGATGACGCAGGATTCAATAGCGAAGATGGTGTCAAAAATCCAACAGGGAAATTATTGTTTACGTCTCCGATTGCAAATAGATTCAGGATTGTTCTGACTGGTGTTGATTCATTTGTTCAAAGAGTAAGAATGATTAGAAACAACCCGGTTCAGGGCAAGATTTATGCAATTTTGGGCTTTGCCAAGACCGATGTGGAATGTGCTACTATTAGTAAACTGGTCAAGGAGTATTTGAATAACCCTGATTATGATGAGTGTAATATAATCTATATTACTTCAAAAACTCCGCTCGGCGCAGACCTTTATAGCAGGTATAAAGATAATCTTTCTGATAGCATGACCTTTGCGGGTAATGATAAGGGCAGCGAAGCGGAGAGAAGGAAAGAAGCTCTAAAGGTTCTTAACTTGGAATGGGGTTCGAGAATTGAACAGGGAACCTTTGACGTTGATTGGAAAAAGAATAACGGTGAGTATACTCACGAGTTTATATCTGATTTTGCATCCTTAAAAGCATATTTACTGCAAACTGTGGATAGGGATTTTTATCCTTATGGATTTGAATGGAGATATTCTCTTTCAGCCAATATGTATAAATCATATCTGCAAGCAAAGCAGGGTGTCAAAAGTGCGGTTTCCGGTATGTGTGAAGGTACTTTTAAAAACCCTAACAAGTTGATGCTAACGGAGCAGGTCATTGACGCTGCTTGGGGGACTTCTTATGATGAGAAATACTGGGAAACTAATCCGGGATTGCCAATAAGTGTACTTAAGAGTAGAATTGAAGAAAAAATACAGGCAGATTTTAAGGCGGATGGAAGAGTTTCAATTAGCAGTATTTACGAGATAGCAAAAGCAAAGCCTTTTGGTTTAATGCCGTGTAATATTACTGCCTTTATACTTGGATTTGTATTGAGAGAGTATACGTCTGATCAGTATCGTTATACCGATGATCAAACATCAGATGTTATGAGTTCCTTGCATCTTCAAGTAATGATTGATGAAATAATTAAAAATCAAGACACTCCGGACAAGCGTTATAGGGACAAGTATATCGTGACTATGACTCCGGAGGAAAAAGAATTCCATCATCTTGCTTCAATCGTTTTTGATATTCCGCTTGAGCTTTGCACGTCAATTCAAATTACGAGAGATAGAGTTAGAAACAAAATGAAAACGCTTTCTTTCCCTATTTGGACATTAAAATATGTGGATGACATGGCATATGCTTCAACGGATAAGAACGTTATTGATGAAGTTGTGGACTTATTTTCAGAACTCGCAAACAGCGGTAACACCAGTGAAGTTAATATAGCAAATCGAATAGGAAAGGTATCGCTCGCTGAGAAAAATTTAATTGCCGACTTAAAGGAACTTGTGACGAAGGAAAATTGTCGGAAGGGTATGGCGAAATATTTGTCCGAGTATAAAGACGGAGAATTGATTATCCTTTCTCAAGATATAAAGGATGGCGGGCAATATCTTAATGTTGTTGCGAGCAAATTTACAGACGCTGATGCCGCAAATTGGGTATGGAATCAGGGAACAGCAAATCAAAGAATAGATGAGGTTATCGTAGAGTATAAAATTATCGCTGAAACAAACAGCCTCTTAGGTTCTAATTGTTATAACTTAAGGACTGCACTTGAAGCTTGGAAAAATCAATGCAATCTGATTCGAATTTCATATGATGCTATGAAAGATAGAATCGGTGCTTTGGCATTGTTTATGTCTTTATTGAAAGAACTTAAAAGCATAGGGCAGTTGCTGCCCTCCAAGCAGAATGATTTTTATACTCAATTAACTCTCAATAAGAGTGAGTTTAAATCTTTCTTCTACAATCAGAAAGAATTGTTCAGAGAAATCTGCGCATTCTCGGTAGAAGGCTTAGAGGGAGAAGAGGTAGAAGATATATTTAAGAGTATTAATCCACAGCAAAATGCTTTTATTATGTCGAAAGCGGATTATATAAAATTGGTTGATGATCTGGTTATCGATTATAAGAAAGGCCAAAAGAAAGAACAATTGAAAAAATTGTGGAGAGAAAAAACCGGTACTGAATCTCCAAGAGCTTGGTCTGAAAAATTCAAAACGCCCATTCTTTGTATAATTCCCTCAGAAGAACTGCAACAAGCGAAAAAAGCATTTAGTTGTTTTGATAACGCAACAGTTTCTGATACAGATATTCAGGATGCCTTAAATTACTTTGATAGGGCAAAGTTCTTTAATGATCTTACAAATGAGACAGCAAGGGACGAGGCATTTAAGAAGGGGATTCTAAAAGAGTATGCAACGATTTTGACCGACATCAATGAGCTCAGAGAATATTTGTTCAAATATTTTGTCGATGTTTATGAATGGTATGGGGACAATCTTGTAGAAGAACGTATTAAAGCATATGCCGAACATGAATATCAGACGTCGAAAAACAATCAAGTTATAGAAATAATCCAAAGCATGAAGGATACGGAACTTAAGCAATATTTGGTTGACTTAGCTCAGGATAACGTTCTGCTAGGAATTCAAATTTTGAAGAATAAAAGGTAAGTCATATGCAAGTAGAGTCATGTATTGAAAAAATAGAAAAGCGCAATCATCGAAATATTCAAAGAACGCTTTTTGTCAATGTGAATAATAGCAAAGACATGAAAACCATTAAAGAGCACTTTGAATTTGGATATTCTTTTATAAATATAGCCAATAATGACAAGGATGAAATGCCGATGCTTGATGAAGTGTTGGAAGTCATAGAATCGGCCAAAGAGGTTGTATTTATTGAAGGAATTAGCGCATATTTGCGATTTGGCGGACAAAAGCAATTAAAGCTGGTTATTAACCAGTTGCTTAATATGCAGTCTTCTTCGAAGGCTATTGTAATGCTGTATCAATGCGATGATATTCTGCTTGAACAAATTAAAAAAGATCCCAGATTGGAAAATCAAGTGATTTTTATCGACGGCTGCAAACAGACATTGCCAAAAATTGTCTTTGTGAAAGATAATATGGTCGATGTGCTTAATTGGCAAGTTGTCAAAGGGATGTCTTTACTCATAAAAAAATTAGAGACAGAAGAGACGGCAGAAATATATGTAAAGTCGCATTTCGTAAGAAACGATTTTCCGGATAGTCTGTACGTAATAAGCGAAATGGACTCATTCTTTGTGATTATCCAAAAGGAATTTCTGCCTTCTCTGTCTGCTGAAGATGAATCTTTGCTCAGCGATGAACAATGGCATATTTTTGCGGACGGCTGCAAAAAGCACAATGGCTTTGAGGGCTATTTCCATAAAACTATTGGAGATATGCACTCAATAGACTTGTATGTAAATAACTGGGCCAAATTAAGCAACGAGAAAAAGGCATTGCTTTTTATAGCGATAAAGACGCATGCTAATAAATGCAATAATACTTCGCTTAAAATTGCAGTTGAGAATTGTAAGAAAATTTCTGATTTGCAAATCCAAATTTATAAGAGTATCTTTGCTTATGACTATAAAGCAAAAGATTTTTGGCAGAAATATGATGAGCGCAAAATTTTAATTGCGGCCGTTGGCCCATCTGAACACCATGCAAACGAATTTTGTAATATAGTTGAATCATATGGGTTGAAAGGGCTTTACTACTTGACGGACTTGACAAAAGCTGAGAGGAAGTTGGCGCTAAAACTTATTTCAAGTTATGCCAATGAGATCGATAAAAAAGAATTGTTAGGTATCCTTCAATACACGTATAAAGATTTGTGGGCGTATTTGAAAAAATATGACTATAAAATTCAAGAGATAGACAGCTACTTTAACGAATACAAATGGCTTAAAGTATTAAATAGTATTTCTCCTGAATTTGCGGACCGAGTAGAAAAAGAAGCACGAGAGAGAAACTTTTACAGAATACTTTCACCTAGAAGCTACTTTATTCCTGGACTTAAAAAACGAGGCTCTATTCTATATTTTTTAGATGCTTTGGGGATCGAATATTTGAGCTTTATT
>QWCH01000577.1_pt1 | contig 65001 bp, 58 predicted proteins | sample 1972671 | NCBI WGS metagenome assembly QWCH01 (sample SAMN09866713, study PRJNA288562) | Human gut metagenome isolate term3_stool, whole genome shotgun sequencing... | isolation source: gut | host: Homo sapiens | place: USA: California
CCTTTTATGACCACTTAAGTGGCTATGAAAATCTTGAAATAATTTGCGAGCTTAAGGGAATAGATAAGGGAGAAATTTCAAAAACTCTTGACCTTGTTGACCTTAATAATGTTGGCAAGAAAAAGGCCAGGGATTATTCTATAGGTATGAAGCAAAGACTAGGTATTGCCATCGCTCTTATTGGAAATCCTAAACTTTTGATCCTAGATGAACCTATAAATGGCCTTGATCCCCAAGGAATCGAAGAAATGAGAAATCTATTTAGAAATATCGTTAGAAACTCTTCTACAAGTATCTTGATCTCTTCTCATATCCTTGATGAAATAGAAAAGATATCTACTCACATAGGCATACTTAAAGAAGGTAACTTAACCTACAACGGAAGCTTAGAAGATTATAGAAGGCTTCATCCACCATTTATTTCAATCCAAACATCTGACAATCAAAAAGCTGTTAATCTTTTAGACTTAGATCAGGTAAGGATAGATGGTAAAAAGATTATTTTGGGCAAAGTTTCTAACCAAAAAATTTCTGAGATAGTAAATTTCTTGCACGGAAAGGTTGATATATACAGGATTGAAGAAGAAAAAGAAAGCCTAGAAAAACTTTTTATCGAAGAAAGTAGGTCTTAATATGGCAAATTTAGAAAGAAAAAAATACAAAAGACTTGGGATAAATTTTTTAATACTAATAGTATTTTTCGCTCAAATGCTAATGGTAGCAGGGTTCAGCCATTCAAAATCATTTGCGGAAGGAAAGTTTCCTCTTGCTTATATTTTGGACACATATTTATTCATATCACTACTTTTAAATCCAATACTAATATCTTCCCTTGTGAAAAAAGTAATCGAAATTGAAGAAAAAAACAAGATGTGGCAGTTGCAAGTAAGTCTTGGAGAAAAAGTAAACTATATACTCATAAATAAATTTAAAAACCTATCCTTAAAGCTAGTTTTATTGCAAATAGTAGAAGCTATTGTTTTTCTCCTACTTGCAAAAAAGTCAGGTCATTTTAATATGGACACTGACATGATCTTAAGATTTGGCTTGGTAAACCTATCCGCCATAATAATAAATTTGTTTTTTATGGCCCTATTTATGGTAATGGATATGAAGACAAAAAATGTCTACACCCTATCATTTATCTCAATAATTGGAGGACTAACTGGAGTAATCACCATGCTCACATCAAAGACTCTTGCTTTTGTAAATCCCTTTGCTTGGATGGCAAGTTTATTAAATATTTCTTATGTAAGTGAGGGTGGGAAATTTATCCAGGTTCTAAATCCAATAAATTTTTATACACCGGTCATTGCCCTTATCCTTTTAATAGCCTGCCTTGGCTACCTAAAGGCAATGAAAAATTATAATCTATACAAGGACTAGGAGGACTTATGTTAAAATTAGAATTTAAAAAAATAAAATTTACAAATATCTTGTTGGTAAGTCTGATAATTCCTCTATTAGCCAACGCCTTTGGCCTTATAAATTATATGGGAAATAGGGAGATCTTAACCCACGAATGGCAATCTTTGTGGACCCAGGTTAGCTTGTTTTACTTTTTATTTTTCTACATCCCTTTAATTGCAATAGTAATAGCAAGCCTTTGGGCAAGTGAACACAAGGCAGGGCTTAAATTTATTAGACTTAGTCCCAAGAAAAATATGTCATTTGTACTAGCTAAATTAATTTTAGCTTTTATAATAGTTAGCTTCTGTCAAATGTATTTTTTAGCTTTATTTTACGCAGGCGGAAAATTTATTGGACATTTTTCAGGCATAGACTTTAGTATCTATTTTTACTATATCGCTCTTAGCATATTATTGTCACTTCCTATTATAGGAATTTTTGGAGCCCTCGCTATAAGGATTAAGTCCTTTGGAATAATAGTGCTTCTATCTAGTATGTTTACCATACTCGGGTTTGCCTCTACTTATAAATCTCTAAAAGTAGTAGGATTAAGCTTCTTGGCAATTGAATCTAACCATTTAAGGTATATAAACACACATGACTTAGGACTCTTAGCTTTATTTGCAATTGGAGAATTAATTATGTTTCTATATCTTTCTAACAAATTTTTAAAGTATGAAAATAAATAAATTTATTGGGATTTAGAGTTATTAATTCTAAAATCCCCTTTTTTTTACCTTTTTCATAAAAGTAATATTGAAAAAAGCCCCATTGGGGCTTTAAGTTTATACTTCAAAATCTATTGAATCCTTGATTGATTCTGTCATGGATGTGAATAGTGCTGCATATAATGGTATGGATACTGCTTGTTTTATAAATGCTTTAGTCGCATAGTAGTAAAATGTATTCTTACCAAATAGTAGTGCTTGAAAATATGGAGCCATTATGACTGATGTGAGCATCTGTCCAATAAATATTCCGAGTAATACTTGGTAGAATTTATAGTTTGGATACTTAACTTTAAAAAGTTTTACTACCATGATTGGAATAAGTCCAGTTAGTGCACTTGTAAGTGTAAACACCACATTGTATCCTCCGCTGGATGGTCTGATAATAAAACCTAGAACATCTGATACTGCCCCAACTATAAGTCCATTTACAGGACCTAGTACAAGTCCAGAATAGATAATTGGAAATCCTCCAAAGGATACACTTCCAAACCTCATGGTGTTAATCACAACGGATAGTGCTATAAACACTGCCATGTAGGTTATCCTTCTTGTTGAACTTTGTTTTCTTGCGACCTTAATCTTTGGACTTAGTACGTATACCAAGATTCCAACGATTGCCACCACTATTACTCCATACTTTATTAAATTTTCATGGTATGTTTCGATAAGTGGTTTCAAAGCTTCTAATTTTTCTGGCTTCATCTTTGGAATCATCGGCATCTTTACTTGAAGAGCCATTCCTATTGCGATGCTTGCCATAGAAGCTATTAGGGAGTACTTCTTGTCAAGTAGTCTTGATGCGAATAATACTATGATTACTGCTGCTACTAGACCTAGGTACACCTTTGGTGCTCCGATTGTTATGGTAGTTACACTCATTGTAAGTACTACTGCCAAACAATATAAAAATATACTTGCTATAGTCTTCATTTAAACCTCCTATAATTTCGGCCTAAAGAAAGTGAACGCGCTTAAGAATCAAACAATTTTGCCAAATGGTCAACGTCCCATACCATTTGGAACTTCAAAAGCTACCCTTTAGACGTAAGACTAGATTAATTATACACTTAAAAAAATATTTTTCATAGCATGAAAATTTAATATTGCTTTTATTTTACAACTTGCCATATAAAATCCATTAAATAGTCCTATTTATACTTTAAAAGTTTGTTATATGATATGATGGTTCTATATGTATAAAGTTTAAAGGAGTTGTGAAATGTTTAAACACGAAACTAAGGGATTTGCAAAAATATTTTCTCTTATCTTAATTTTTATTCTTTCAATCTCCCAATTTACTTGGGCTGAAAGCTACAAGGACATCGAGTCCCACTGGTCGAAACCGTATGTAACACAAGGTATTGAAGAAGGCTGGATAAAAGGCTACGAAGATCAAACCATAAGACCAAACGAAAAGATTACCCGCTCTGAATTTATAAGTATCCTAAGTAGAATTTTAAATTTGGACAGATTTAGTCTTAAAGTTTCTTCCCAATATGATGATTTGGATACCCAAGGTTGGTCTAAGAAAAGCATCGAGTCAGCCGAAGCTGTTGGGCTTTTAAAATTTACTTTTACTGAGTCCTATCTAAACCCTAGCAAGGAAATCACTCGTGAAGAAGCTGCCAATCTTTTGGGATATTCAATTCTACTAAATACTTTTGAAAAGAATGGAAATGCTTTAAATGAAGAGAATTTAAATACTGTCCTCGATCTCTTTGAATCACAAATTGAACTCAAAGACAGTGCTGATATTTTAAAGTATAATGACCGAGATTCCGTAGACAAAAGATTCATCTTTTCAATCTATGATTTAAGCGATAGAAAAATAATTTCTGGTAATAAGGAAAATCTATTCAATCCTAAAGGATCTCTAAGCCGTGGCGAAGCTATGACTATGCTTGTTCGCGCTTTTATAGGTGTGCCTAAAGAAGCTTCTTTAGATGAAGCGCAGGTTGTAAGTGTAGACGGCAAATTCTATCTTGAAGACAAGACCAACGGACTTCGATTCTCTCCTAGTAAGTTTAAAGACGGAATAGTTAAACTTAAAGATAAGACGTACCTTCTAAATGCTGATGGTTCACTTGGTCAAGGATTTATAGAAAAGAATAATAAGACCTACTATGTTGACGGTGAAAATGGTCTAGCAATTGGTTGGAAAAAGATTGATGGGGCTCTCTACTACTTCTCACCTTACGACTATCGTATGTACAAGGATGGAATGTTCTCCACCGGTAAAGGTGTATACTGGTTTGGAAAAGACGGAAAACTAAAGACCGGGAACAGACCTGGTGGAATAAAAGGCAGGCTCGTTTATTGGGCTGGTCCTAGTGAAAAAGAACTTACAAATGAATGGTTAACTGGAGAAGATAAAGAACTTCGTTTCCGAGGACAAGAAATTGCTAACTTCGCAGCATCCTACGAAGGTCTTCCATTTAAATGGTACGGCTTTGACCTTACCAACGGACAAGGTGTATACTGTGTTGGCAACGCCTACTCTACTCACAAAGCATTTGGAATTAAAATTCCTGGAGCTGAGGATGCAAATATTAAACTTCACAAAGGTTATGAGCTCACCCGTGTTCAATATGTAGATGCAGAAAAATTCGGTGGCATTCGCTACCCTGCAGATTTTTCAAAGGCTTGGCCTGGAGATTTAATCTTTAACTACAGTCCTAACTTCTACCTAGGATATAACCACGTGGGAATCTTCATGGGACACAACAATAATCGTCCAATCTATGTCCATGCAACCCTTGCAGATGGATTATTCGTAGGTGACTGTCGCGAAATGAATTGGAATATAGGTAGAAAGTTCAACGATTGCTTTATTCGTTATAATACAGAAGCAAATTTTAAAAAATGAGAAAACAAAAACGGCTAGAAGTTCTAGTCGTTTTTTGATACTTACATATTGTCCTTTACCGCAACGGCAACCATCTTCGCTTTTGCTCTTACTTCACCTTCGGCTTCTAGCACCATGTCTACGATTACTTTTCTTTCGCCTATTTCTTCTGATGTTGCTGTTACTTTTACTTCAGTGTTCATAGGAGTCGGTTTTTTAAAATCTACTTCAAGCCTTGCAGTTATAAATCTTCCTATTACTGTATCTTCTGTCAGTTCAAGGCCTTTGTCTCTATGTTTAAACCATGCGGCAGAAGCGGTTCCATGACAGTCAAAAATCATGGCAATCATTCCGCCAAAGAGATTTGCAGGCACTCCTCCAGTGAAATGTTCATCTGGAATAACTTTGCATGTAACAGACTCTCCGTCTTCACTTGGATAAGATTTTAGATGCATACCCGCATCGTTCTTAGGTCCACATCCCCAGCAGTATTGAAATCTTTCCCCGTAGGTATCTTGAATTGCTATTTGTTTTTTCATAATCTTCCCCCTAAAATTTGGTAATGGTATTAGAAACTTCAAAGTATCCAAATGTATAAATAATAAATGCGATTAAAATAACTGATGCAAATAATAGTAAATATGCAACCACACTTCCCATATATTTCTCGATACGAGCTTTGTAACTTGCCATGACAGATATATTCACACATGAAAATAATACTTTTAGAATGTTCTGATGAAAAGATATTAAGAAGCAGGAAATTAAATATAAAATAATTATAAATGTCAAAGTTTCAAAAATACATTTATAATTTTTTCAATTTCATTTTTATTTTCTCTACTTTTCATTATATCTCTCCGTCATAAAACTATATTTATAAATTCATTATACTATATTTTAAAGATAACAAAATTTCTTTTGTCTAATAAAAATAACTTACAACAAAAAAATCCCCGAAGGGATTTATTTTATTTATTCTTTTTTGATTTATATCTTGCTTGACTGTTTAGGATTCTCTTTCTAACTCTAAATGTAGAAGGAGTTACTTCTATAAGTTCATCGTCTTCGATAAATTCTAACGCTTCTTCAAGACTCATATCGTGAACTGGACTTAGCTTTATAGCGTCATCAGAACCTGATGCACGAACGTTGGATTGCTTCTTTGCACGGGTTACTGATACTTCTAGTTCCACTCCCTTAGGACTTTCTCCTACTATTTGACCTTCGTAAACTTCCATACCTGGAGTTACGAATAGAGTTCCTCTATCTTGAGCGTTTGCAAGACCGTAAGATGTTGCAACTCCTGTGTCGAATGAAACTATTGATGCAAATGCACGTCTAGGTATTTCTCCTTTGAATGGTTCGTAGGAGTCAAAGCTTGAATTTAAGATTCCTTCACCTTTTGTATCGGTTAGAAATTCTGATCTATATCCTATTAATCCTCTTGCAGGGATCTTAAAGATAAGTCTTTGGTAGCCGCCTTTTGGTTCTTCCATTACAGAAAGCTCGCCTTTTCTTCTACCGAGTTTTTCTATTACTGACCCTACATAGTCTTGTGAAACATCCACTGTAACAATTTCCATCGGTTCATATTTCTTACCATCTATTTCTTTAAATAGAACTTGTGGCTTAGAAACTTGGAACTCAAATCCTTCACGTCTCATATTTTCTATTAAAACTGAAAGATGTAGCTCTCCTCTACCGCTTACTTTAAATGAATCTGTTGAGTCTGTTTCTTCTACTCTTAGTGATACGTCTGTTTGTAATTCTTTAAAGAGTCTTGCTCTTATCTGTCTACTTGTAAGGAATTTTCCTTCTTTACCTGCAAATGGACTGTCGTTTACAGAGAAGTTCATTGAGATTGTAGGTTCTGAAATCTTTACAAAATCAAGTGGTTCTGGTGCATCAGTAGAAGCTATGGTATCTCCAATATTTATATCTTCTATACCTGTAATCGCAACTATTGAACCTGAATGAGCCTCTTCAACTTCAACCCTATCAAGTCCTTCAAATTCATAGACATTTGAAATCTTAACCTTGATATGTCTATTTTCATCATTTGCATTTACAAGGATTGCTGTTTCATTTTCTTTTAAGATTCCTCTTTCAATCCTACCAATACCAATTCTTCCTACATAGTCAGAATAGTCAATGGTTGACACTAGCATTTGGAATGGTTCATCATCTCTATTTTCAGGTGGTTCGATATAGTCGATGATGGTATTAAATAGTGGATCCATATTTGTTCCTAAATCTTCTGGATCAAGTGATGCGAATCCTTGCTTAGCTGAAGCAAATATAAATGGACTTTCAAGCACATCTTCATCTGCACCAAGTTCAATAAATAAATCTAGAACTTCATCCACCACTTCTTTTGGTCTCGCTTCAGGTCTATCTACCTTATTGATACATACGATAACAGGAAGATTAAGTTCAAATGATTTCTTAAGCACAAACTTAGTTTGTGGCATAGGACCTTCAAAAGCATCTACAAGAAGTACGACTCCTTGCACCATCTTTAAAACACGTTCAACTTCACCGCCGAAGTCAGCATGACCAGGGGTGTCAATAATATTTATTTTTACACCATTATGCATAACTGCAGTATTTTTTGAGAGGATGGTGATTCCTCTTTCTCTTTCGATATCATTTGAGTCCATGACACGGTCTTTTACTTCTTGATTTTTTCTAAAAATACCTGATTGTCTTAGTAGAGAGTCTACTAGAGTGGTCTTGCCGTGATCGACATGGGCAATGATAGCTATATTTCTAACATCTAATCTTTTCATATTCACCTTTTCCTAACTTAACTATTTTACATTTAAAAATTAAATTTGTCCACATTTATAGTAAATAATCCAAATATTTTAGCAAATTTACACAAAAAACTACATTAAAAAAACTTCCAGTGGAAGTTTCTTATAATAACTTATAAATTTATTTGTTTAAGTACTTAATTGCGATGACCTCATTGCCATGTAGAATAAATCTGTCAGTAAGTTCTTTAACCAATACTAGACCTCTTCCCGTTGTCTTTAAATCATCTGCATCATATTTACTAAAATCAAAGATTACTCCTTTACCTTCATCTTTAACTCTAATTTCAACTTCATTATCTTTCAAAAATATACTAAGATGCACATTCTTTAAAAAATTGCTATTATTGCCATGAAGAATAGAATTTATCATCAGTTCATCAAGGATAAGCCTAATATCAAATAATGAGCTTTCACATTTTATGAAATTTTTAAGATCAAATAGGGTTTCTTCTACCAAAGGTTTAACCTCATTTAGATTTGATTTTATACTCCCCTCAAAACAATAAATCGTCTTCATAATATACCTCTTCTATATGTTGTATTAATACCCTTGTTTTCATAAGTTAAACACTAAAAGTCAATTGCAAATTTTATAAAAATTATAATAATTGTTTACAAAATGTATGCTATTGGGTATCATTAGATTATAAAGGACATATGAAAGGAGTAAACTTATGCAAAAATATGAATGTCAATTATGCGGATATATTTACGATCCAGAACTAGGAGACGAAGATTCAGGAATTGAACCTGGTACTGCTTTTGAAAACCTACCAGAAGATTGGGTTTGCCCACTATGTGGCGCTGAAAAAAGCGATTTCGAACCAGTTGAATAATTAAAAAAATAAGTGCAAGAATCTCTTGCACTTATTTTAGTTTTTGATTAAATTTTTTCTTTATATTTTTAAAAATTAACAAAATCTCTAGTTCTTTCAAATTTTGGATTATCAAATATATCTTCAGGAGATCCTTCTTCCAAGATCTTTCCACCATCCATGAATATTACTTTATCGGATACTTTCTTAGCAAAATCCATTTCGTGGGTCACTATAATCATAGTAAGACCTAAATCTCTTAAATTTCTAATAGCTGATAGTACTTCTCCTACCATTTCAGGATCTAGTGCAGATGTTGGCTCATCGAATAGTATAAGGTCTGGATCCATAGTAAGAGCCCTTGCAATTGCGACTCTCTGTTTCTGTCCACCAGAAAGTTGACTCGGTCTAGCTTCTAAAAAATCTCCCATCCCTACTAGCTCAAGATTATGAATCGCCTTTTTCTTTGCCGTTTCTCTATCTATATTTAAAACCTTTATTGGTGCTTTGATGCAATTATCAAGCACATTCATATTGTTAAAAAGATTGAAGTTTTGAAACACCATAGCAACTTTTCCCTTGAAGTCAGAAGTTCTAAAATCACTATTTAAAATATTTTTTCCTTCATAGATTATCTCTCCGCCGTCAGGTCTTTCTAATAGGTTTAAACATCTTAGAAGAGTTGATTTTCCAGATCCAGATGGACCGATAATCGTAGTTACTTGCCCTTCATCAAGTTCAAAAGATATTCCCTTTAGGATTTCATTTTGACCGAATGATTTTTTTAAATTATTTACTTTTAATATATTCTTTTTCATAATCTTCTCCTAATTTGCACTCTTCATTACATCAGTATTTCCAGTCTTTACATATGAATTCGGATCTGCCAAAAGTCTTTCTACGAAATGTAAAAAGTAAGCTATAGATAATGTCAGTGCCAAATAAATAATCGATGTAATTAAGTATGTTTCAAAGTACATTAGATTTCCACCAACTATTGATTTCGTCGTAAAGAAAAGTTCGTTTACAGCTATGACGTTTAACACAGATGTATCCTTTATATTTACGATAAATTCATTTCCAATTGCAGGAATTATATTTTTAATTGCCTGTGGAAGTACTACATGCATCATGGTTTGATAGTGGTTCATTCCAAGAGACCTTGCAGCTTCAAACTGTCCCTTATCGATTGAATTTATACCTCCTCTTACAACTTCTGATAGGTATGCTCCAGTGTTTACAGAAACTACTAAAAATGCTGCTTGCATTGGAGATAGATTTATACCAGCAAATTGGAGTAGTCCGAAGTATACTAGCACTGATTGCACAATCATCGGTGTACCTCTTAAAACTTGAACGTAGATATTTGCAAGTACTTTAAATATATTTAAGACAAAATTTTTACCTTTTTTCAAAGATTCAGGAATGGTTCTTATTATTCCGACAATTAATCCAAGTACAAGACCGAGTACAGTTCCTACAAATGAAATTAAAACCGTATATCCAGTTCCCCTTAGGAAATTACTCTTATTTTCTATGAAAATGGTCTTCATATTATTTAGAAATCTTTCTAAGCCTTCACCTTCATTTTCTTCTTTATTTTGAAGGATGTTCATTTCATCCATAAGTTCTAATCTATCTTCTTTTGACACATCACTTAAAATTTGGTTAAGTCTTTCTCTAATAGGATTTCCCTTTTTAATTCCAATTGCTATGGAAGTATCCGCCTTGTCTGTGTCAAATCCAGGATTTAAGTCTACCATTTTTAGACCAACGCCAGCAGTTTCAGCAGCCATTGCCTCAGGTCTTTCAGCCACATATCCATCAGCCTTACCAGTTTGTACTGCAACTCTCATAATTGAGAAATCTGACATTGGTTCAAGGTGATTAACACCAGGTATTTGATCTATAACCGTATCGTGAAAAGTATTTAACTGAGCAACGATACCTGCCCCTGTAAAATCATCTAACTTAGAAGCATTAGCATACTTTCCTTTTGCATTTACAACCATTACAAGGTCAGACTCGTAGTAAGCATCGGAAAAATCTATTTGCTTTGCCCTCTCGGCAGTTGGACTCATTCCAGCCATGATAAGATCAATTCTTCCAGAAGTTAAAGCAGGAACTAAACCATCCCATTCAATCTTAACTAGGACAAGTCTCTTTCCTAGACCTTCTGCAATTTTCTTAGCCATTTGAACGTCATATCCATTCGCAAATTCATTTGACCCTTCAATAGGCACAGCACCATTCTGTCCAGTCTGTTGTGTCCAGTTAAAAGGCGGATAAGCAGCTTCAAGTCCTACCCTCAAAGTGTTCTCTTCAGCAAATGTACTCATTGGAAACGAAAATATTCCAATAATGCCTACCATAATCAATAAAACTACATTCATAAATCTCTTCATCTTGATTCTCCTTGAAAAATAATTTAATAAAAAAAGCCCCATCCCAGTTGTTATCAACTTGGGACGGAGCGTTAAAACCGTGTTACCACCCATATTTATTTAAAGTTCACACTTTAAACCTCACTAAGTACTACATACTCTTCATCTGTAACGGGATTACCCGGCAACCTATCATTTACAATCCAGATTGCTGCTCAAAGTCTTTATTCTCAACTACATTTATTATCTTCTCTCACCAAACGAAGACTCTCTTTAAATAAATAATAGAAGATACTCCTCTTCTCAATGCAACTAATTAAAGTAATACTAACAGAAATTAGAAGTTAAGTCAAGGGATATTTAAAAATTATTTATTTTATTTTTTATATAAAGATTTTTTACTTTGAATAGAATATTCACCTAGGGCTTTGGTGTTAGTTTTTTATTTTGTTTTCAAAATAGAATTCTTTTAATTAACTTTACAAGCTAAAAGATTATTTAGCATTAACGTAAACTAAATCTCCATTTTCAAATAAAATATTGTCAGCATATTTTACATAGATGATTGGTTTTAAAATTACAACATCTTCTGGAAGATCTTTACTTATAGTAAAAGTAATGATTCCATCTTTTTCTTCAACGGTATAAAGATCTTTGCTTAGTTCTTCCTTTTTGTATTTTGGAGTAGATGTAGAAATGGCATCTATTTCATCATAATTTTTCTTAGAAATATAGTTTAGTTTTACAAATCTATCCTTAGATTCTCCAATCTTTTTAACATCTTTAAGAGAAGTTTTTACCTTTATTTGGTTGTTGTCAAGAGCTGTATATTTTTTGTTGTTATTTTTATTTACAACATCTCTATTCCCTAAAACTTCAAAATCTACCAAGATATTTTTAGCAGCATTTCTAAATGCTCCTCTGTATTTCTTACCTTCAAATTTAACAAACTCTTCAAGTCTCTTAATTTCTTCAGGAGATAAATCCTTCTTATCTAGTAACTTCTTCGCTTCATCAATCAATGATTTCATTTCAGCGATAGCCTTTTTATTAGATTCAGTATTAATAGCACTTAGTTCAAGAACACTGTCATTCTTAGAATCAATAATTGCCTTTAAACTTTTTTTAAGTTCTGAAACTTTATTAGCATCAGTAGTTACTTCTTTACTTTCAGCCTTAGAATCTTTAGAGTTTTCCATTAATTTGTCTGCAATTGTATTGTATAGGAATATAAAACTATCTTTTCTAGAAGCAAAAGCTTTTGGGTCTAAATCTTTTGCACAAATATTTTCTTCTTTAGCCCATTTAATCCAATCGGTAGGCCATTTTGCACTATTAATTGCATCTTTATCAAGGTTTTTCTTTGTGCAAACAAGAACCTTTAAAATTTCAGCATTGGTTATATACTTTTGACCTTTAAAAGATCCATCTGGATAACCGCTAAATAGATTCATATTGTCCTTTGCATAAGCAATCACACCATTTGCCCAATCATCTTTTTTAACATCATTAAAAGGCATAGATTTACCTTGTAGTTCTTTTGCCTTATCTTCATGTCCAAGAGCGTAAACCAAGATTTTGGTAAGCTCACTTCTCTTGATATTCTTATCAAGACCAAGATCACCATTTTCATAACCTGCGATGATTTTCTTTTCTTTCAAGAAATTAATCTTGTCATCATCCTTTTCTGTGGCAGCAAAAGCATTTACGCTAAATCCTATGAAAACCACAGCTAAAATAAGTAAATTAACAAATTTTTTCAAAATATTCCTCCTAAATATTATTTGATATATTATATCATTAATTTAATTATAGCATTCTAAGTTTCCACTCTTTTATATAAATTACTGTAATTTTTTAAATATTTTACATCAACAAATAAGTTTTAAATATAAAAATGAACGATTTTTTATAATGAATTTTAATAAAAAAGCACATCTAACATAATTTGCTAGTGTGCTTTTTCTTTCATTTATAAATTTTTAAAGTTTAAGATATTACACTCCTGTTGAACCAAATCCACCTTCGGATCTTTCTGTATCTTCAAGAGATTCTACGATTTCAAGTTCTGCTTTTTCATACTTTATAAATACTATTTGAGCGATTCTATCTCCATTTTTAATTACAAAATCTTCTTTACCGTGGTTAATTAGTATAACTTTTAGTTCGCCTCTATAGTCTGAATCGATAGTTCCTATTCCGTTTGGAAGTGAGATTCCGTACTTAAGTGCAAGACCAGATCTAGCTCTTACTTGTCCTTCGTAACCTTCTGGAATTTCCATAAATATTCCCGTTGGAACAAGTTGTATTTCTCCTGATTTAATTACTAAATCTTCATCTAAATTAGCTCTTAAATCCATTCCTGAAGCGCCATTAGTTGCGTAGGATGGATTTTCATTTTTACTTTTGTTTATAATTTTTAATTTCATATTTCTCCTAAAAAAAACATGAACCTAAGTCCATGTTATTATTTTTTAACAGTTTTAGATTAATTATCCTTTTCTGGTTTTGGAATCAATGCCTTTCTAGAAAGAGATATTTTACCTTGTTCGTCAACATCTATTACTTTTACAACCACACTGTCTCCAACTTTTAATTCGTCTTCAACTTTTTCTGTTCTCTTGTGATCTATTTCTGAGATGTGAAGTAGTCCTTCTGTTCCCTTTTTGATTTCTACAAATGCTCCAAACTTCATAAGTTTTTTAACTTTTCCGTTGTAGATATCTCCAATTTCAACTTCTTTTACTATTCCTTCAATTATGTCGATTGCTTCTTGAGCTTTTTCGTGGTCGTTAGATATTACTGATACTTTTCCGTCATCATCAATGTCAATCTTAACTCCGGTTTGTTCGATTATTTTATTAATAACCTTTCCACCACTTCCGATAACTTCTCCAATCTTTTCTGGATCAATTAGAATGATGTAGATTATTGGTGCAAATGGAGATAATTTTTCTCTTGGTTTATCTATTGTAGCTTCGATATTATCAAGGATTTGTAACCTTGCTATTCTTGCTTTTTCAAGGGCTTCTTCTAGAATTTCTTTTTTTATTCCTTCTACCTTGATGTCCATTTGAATAGCGGTTATACCTTCTCTAGTTCCTGCAACTTTGAAGTCCATATCTCCGAAGTGGTCTTCCAATCCTTGAATATCTGTTAAGATTTTAATCACTCCGTGTTCTTCTATAAGTCCCATGGCAATTCCTGCTACTGGTTGTTTAATAGGAACACCTGCATCCATTAGTGAAAGTGTTGAACCACATACTGAAGCTTGTGAGGAAGATCCATTTGAGCTAAGAACTTCTGATACGACTCTTATTGCATAAGGGAATTCTTCTTCTGTTGGTAGAACTGGTATTAGCGCTCTTTCTGCTAGTGCACCGTGTCCAATTTCACGTCTTCCTGGACCTCTCATAGGTTTTGTATCTCCGACACTGTAAGGTGGAAAATTATAGTGGTGGATGTATCTCTTTGGAGTGTCATCTCCTAATCCATCTATAACTTGTACCTCAGAAAGTCCAGCTAGAGTCGTAATTGAAAGTACTTGAGTTTGACCTCTTTTAAATAGTCCTGATCCATGAGTTCTTCTAAATAATCCAACTTCTGATGATAGAGGTCTGATTTCATCTAGAGCTCTTCCATCTGGTCTTCTATCTTCTTCGATAATACCTCTTCTTACTTCTTCAACTTCAATAGATTCGATAGCAGCATCTATATCCTTGCCAAATTCTTCTAATTCTTCATTGAAGTGTTCATAGATTTTATCTTTTGCTTCTTCCGTCTTTTCTTCTCTTATAATTTTGTCTTCTTGGTTAATTGCTTCTACTAAAAGTTCTTTACCGAATGCTATAACTTTTTCTTTTATTTCTTCATCTGGTTTAAAAACTTCGTACTGAGCTTTTTCTTTTCCAACTTCTCTTTGAATTTCTTCTATAAATTCACAGATATTTTTGATTTCTTCATGACCTTTTAAGATAGCTCCTAGCATCTCTTCTTCAGAAACTATTTTTGCTCCTGCTTCTACCATCATGATTGCAGATTTTGTTCCTGCTAGATTAAGTTCTATCTTAGATTTTGCTCTTTGTTCTTCAGTTGGATTTATTACATATTCTCCATCAACCAATCCAACGAATACTGATCCTGTTGGTCCATCAAAAGGAATATCTGAAATTGTAAGTGCTATTGATGATCCAACCATTGCTACTATGTCTGGTTGATTATCTTGGTCTACTGCCAAAGCTGTAGCCACAACTTGCACATCATTTCTATATCCTTCTGGGAAAAGTGGTCTAAGTGGTCTATCTATAAGTCTCGCAGTCAAGATTGCCTTTTCGCTAGGTCTTCCTTCTCTCTTTATAAAACCTCCAGGAATCTTACCAACTGCGTACATTTTTTCTTCATAATCAACGCTTAGTGGAAAGAAATCTATACCTTCTCTTGGTTTTTTAGATGCAGTAGCTGTTACTAATACAACCGTATCACCGTATTCAACTAAAGCTGCTCCATTGGCTTGCTCCGCAACTTTTCCAATGGTTACTCTCATTTCACGGCCAGCTATTTCTCTACTAAATACTTTCTCCATCATACCTCCTATTAAAAAAATAAAGCGGGATATACCCCGCTTATTATCCTCTTATTCCTAACTTTTCTATTAGTTCACGATATTTTTCAATATCTTTATTCTTAAGGTATCTTAGAAGGTTTCTTCTTCTACCTACCATTTTAAGAAGTCCTCTTCTTGAATGGTGGTCCTTCTTATGAACCTTTAAATGTTCGTTTAATTCGTTAATTCTTTCTGTAAGAACTGCTACTTGTACTTCAGTTGATCCTGTATCTTTTTCGTGGATCTTAAATTCATTAATAATTTCTGTTTTTTTGTCTTTAGATATCATATTTACCTCCAAAATTTTAATTAGCCAATATCAAAGAAATGAGCCGAGGTCGCTTCACTCCTTGAAATGGTACTGGTCTATTATAACATATAAAAATATATTTGTCTATTTACTTTTTCTAACTTCTTCCACATCTTTGGCTATTCTTTCAAATAGTTCTTCTACTGAATTAAATATTACCATAGGTCTTAATTTTTTTAAGAAATATAGATATACTTTTTTTCCATATATATTTTCATCAAAATCTAAAATATTTGCTTCTATCTTTAAATTTTCTCCTAAGAATGTAGGATTATTTCCAATAGATGTTGCAGCTTTATAAAGTAGGTCGTCTCCTTCAACTTTAATTCTCGTATCATAGACACCATCCCCCGGCAGTTGCACACCATCTTTTGTAATAATATTTGCGGTTGGATAACCCATTTTACTTCCGAGTTTCTTTCCATGATCGACTATTCCTGTAATGAAGTAGTTATGTCCCAAAAGTTTATTTGCTTCTTCCATCATTCCTTCAGAGATAGCCTCTCTAATCCTTGTAGAGCTTACTACTTCTCCGTCAATCTTATAGGCATCTATTACATCAAGAGTTAGATTATACTCTTTACAAAGCTCTCTTAAGATTTCTACATCTCCCATGGCTTTAAATCCAAATCTATAGTCATATCCAACTACTACACCTTTGGCATTTAAGTTTTTAACTAAAAAATTTTTTACAAAGTATTCTGGGGACATCTTCATAAATTCCTCATTGAAGTCTATCATGTAGACTATATCTATTCCGATTCCCTTTAAATACATAAGTTTTGCTTCGTTTGAAGTAAGTTCCTTCTTTTTATGGTCAAATAATGTAGCCGTTGTATGTTCATTGAATAGAAGAACTGCAGAATGTGCATCTATTTTACTAGCAGTTTCTATAGCTTTTTTCATAAGAAGTCTGTGTCCTAGATGAACTCCATCAAAATTACCTAGGGCTATGACTATTTCATCTTTTCCAATGTAATTTAAATCTATGTTTACTATCTTCATCTAAGCACCTTTATCTTTAACCTTCCATCTATAAACTCACCGATGCCGATAAATTCATCTCGACAATAGACCGAATACTTTCCATCTTCCATCCTATTATCAAAAAATTTAACTCCATTTATTAGTCTTTCAAAGAAACTTTTAGGTACATTGTACCTAGGCATATTTCTTAAAGCGAATTCAGTAGGATAGAATTTCTCTTCTATTTCTTCTTTTGTCATATTTTCTAAATCATCTATTGTTATTGCTTTTTCAACAGTAAATGGTCCTACTTTTGTCCTAACGAGGGAGGTCATAGTTGCAAATGTGCCTAAACTTTTACCAATATCAGAGATTAGTGTTCTCACATAGGTTCCGGAACTACAATTTATCTTTACTTTATATGGGTTAGTTCCAAGTAATTCTAAACCATATATTTTTACTTTTCTTTTTGGTCTATCTACAACTTTTCCTTCTCTTGCAATCTTGTAGAGTTTTCTTCCACCTAGTCTCACCGCTGAATACATAGGAGGTGTCTGCTCTATAACACCTGTGAATTTTGGAAGTATTTCTAAAATTTCATCTTTTGTTAGAATTTTATCCGACCTATTTATTATATTTCCAGTTATATCTTCCGTATCTGTTTCAATTCCAAATTCAATAGTCGCTATATATTCTTTCTCTGAATCTTGAATAAATGATGATACCCTTGTAGCTTTTCCAATAGTCATAGGTAAAACTCCAGTTGCCATTGGATCTAATGTCCCTGAATGACCGATCTTTTTAATTCCTAAAAGATCTCTTAAAATATAGATGCAATCGTGGGAAGTTATTCCTTGTCTCTTGTTAACTACTAGGATTCCTTGCATTTAATCTCCTTTATAGCCTCTTGTAGTATTTCATCTTTTGCCTTTTCTAGTGATCCATAATATGTGGCTCCTGCCGCCATTATATGACCTCCACCATTAAATTTAGATGCAATTTTGCTTACATCTGCATAAGATTTTGCTCTAAATGAAACTCTTATTTCATCTTCTTTTTCTTTTAAAAATATTGCAATCTCTACACCTTCAATGTCACGAATATATTCAACGATTCCTTCACTGTCAGATTTTTTATAATCTGGGCTAAGAGATATTTCTTTAGGCAGAGCAATCATTGCAATCTTGCCTTCTAAATAGAACTCAAGCCTATTTAAAGCTTCATTTAAAAGCATTATTTTAGATTTTGGGTTTGACTGATAAACATTTACAGTTATATCTAAATTTTTTGCTCCAAAACTTAAAAGTTCTGCAGCGATTCTGTGAGTTTCACTGCTGGTGTTTTCATATTTAAAGCTTCCTGTGTCTGTACTTATTCCAGTTAAAATAGATGTGGCTATCTCTTCATCTATAAGTTCTTTTTTTAAAAGTTTAAATAGAACTTCACAGGTACTACTTGAATTTTTTTCTACAACATTGAAATCTGCATATCCGTCATTGGTGTGGTGATGGTCTATGCAAATAGTTTTTTTGCTCTTTCTATATAACTCTACCGCATCTTTTCCTATTCTATCAAGATCTGCACTATCTAGAGTTATAAATAGATCAATATCTTCAATTTCGCTAGATTTTACCGTCTTGATTCCTTTGAATAAAAATCTAAAGTCATCTATCATTACATCATCAAATATTGTGTAGACATCTTTATCTAGTTTCTTTAAGTATTTAGAAAGAGCACTTAAAGATCCAAGATTATCTCCATCTGGATTTAGATGTGAAGCAAGGGCAATTTTACTTGCCCCTTCAATCATCTCATGAAATTTTATCATTTCCATGGTTAACCTCTTCAATAAGTTTTTCCATCTTTAAGTTTATATCTAGGGTTTCATCCAGTATGAAGATTAGCTCTGGCATTTGACGAAGTTTAACTTCGCTTGAGATTTCTTTTTTTATAAATCCTTTTGCGGAGTTAAGTCCTTCTAGCGCTGCTTCTTGTTCTTCTTTTGTTCCCATTATTTCAACGAATATTTTTGCAAATGATAGATCATTAGTAACTAAGACATTGGTTACACTTATAATCTCTGGTATTCTTGGATCTTTTATTTTAGATCTAATAATATCAGAGATAACTCTTCTAAGTTCTTCCCCTATCCTTTGCACTCTTTTTTCTCTCATACTCTCTTAATTTCCTTCATAATATATGATTCGATGAAGTCGCCTTCTTTGATATCATTAAAGTTTTCTATAGTGATTCCACCTTCATATCCATTGTTTAGTTCTCTAACATCGTCTTTAAATCTCTTTAAGGATGCTATTTCTCCTTCATGAATAACCGTATCGTTTCTAAGGATTCTAACCATAGATTTTCTAGGAATCTTTCCGCTAACTACAAATACTCCTGCTACGATGGCATTGTTTGGAAGTTTGAATGTCTGTCTAACTTCACATCTTCCTTGAACTTCTTCTTCGAATTCTGGATCTAGCATACCTATAGCCGCTTTTTCAATATCGTCTATTGCATCATAGATTACTCTGTAGGTTCTTATATCTACTTCAAGTTCTTTTGCAAGTTCAATAGCATTTATATTTGGTCTTACGTTAAATCCAATTACTATAGCTTTTGAAGCTGATGCTAATGATACGTCAGATTCACTGATTCCACCTACTCCAGAGTGAACTATAGATATATTTACTTCTTCATTTTCTATCTTTAATAATGATTGGGAAAGTGCTTCTACTGAACCTTTCACATCGCCTTTTATTATTAAATCAAGTTGTTTCTTTTCTCCTTCTTTTATCTTGTCAAATAAGTTTGAAAGAGATACCTTGTTAGTTGCGTTTAATCTATTTTCTCTTACTATTTCTCTATTCTTATCAGCTATTGTCTTGGCAGTCTTTTCATCTTCAACAGCATAGATAGTATCTCCAGCATTTGGAACTTCTGAAAGTCCAAGGATTACCGCTGGCATAGATGGTCCTGCTTTTTTAAGATTCTTACCTTTGTCATCTGTCATAGCTCTAATTCTACCTGATGCAACTCCACTTACTACGAAGTCTGAAGATCTCAATGTACCGTTTTGTACTAAGACTGTTGCCATAGGTCCCTTGCCCTTGTCAAGCTTAGCTTCTATAACTGTACCAACCGCTCTTCTTTGTGGATTTGCTTTTAGTTCTCTCATTTCCGCTACAAGTAGTATCATCTCTAAAAGATCATCAATACCTTGTTTTGTGTGGGCACTTACAGGAACCATAATAGTATCCCCACCCCAATCTTCAGGCATAAGCCCTTGTTCAGAAAGTTCTTGCTTAACTCTATCCACATTTGCAGCTTCTTTATCTATTTTATTTATAGCTACAATTATTGGAACTTCTGCACTTCTCGCATGAGAGATTGCTTCTATAGTTTGAGGCATTACTCCATCATCTGCTGCTACTACTAGAATTGCAACGTCTGTTATTTGAGCTCCTCTTAGTCTCATTGAAGTAAAAGCTTCGTGACCAGGCGTATCTAAGAATGTTATTTTCTTTCCATTTAGATTTACTGTGTACGCACCAATATGTTGAGTAATTCCACCTGCTTCTGTTGAAGTTACGTGAGATTTCTTGATTGAGTCCAAGATAGAAGTCTTACCGTGGTCAACGTGACCCATTACTGTTACAACTGGTGGTCTTGGTTTTAGATTTTGTTCTTTATCTTCAAAATCTAGTCCAAATTCTTCTTCGATTGATACTTCTTCTTCAGGACTTACAAATTCGATTTGTACATTTAATTCATCTGCAAGAATTTCACAAACATCTTTATCTATAGGTTCATTTTGACTTGCCATTACACCAAGTCCTATAAGTTTTGTAATTACTTGGGATACTGGAATGTCTGTTGCTTCTGCAAAATCTTTAACTGCTAATGGTGGTGCTATTTTAGCTACTTTGTTTTCTTCAACTTCTTCCTTTTTAACAGTCTTCTTAGCTTTTTTCTTAGGAGCTTTTTTGGTTAAATCTCTCTTTGCATACTCTTCTCTTAGTTCTAAGATATCTTGTTTTGTCTTTTTATTATGATTGTTCTTAGATTTTTTCTTTTTATATTCTTGTTGATTTACTTCTTTTTCAGTAATGACCTCATTCATCTTGTTAAAAGATCTAGATCTCTTCTTTTTATTATGTGATCTTTCTTCATCTCTGTCTTTATCGAAGCTTTCTCTATTTGAATCCTTAGGCTTTCTAAAGTTTTGAGACTTTCCTTTGTTTTTATCTTGGAATTTATTGTTTTCCCTTTGTCCATCTGAATCTTTTTTTTCAAATGGTTTCTTTTTAAATCTCTTCTTGCCTTCTGTGCCTTCAGCGTTAGGTTTTCTGTTCTCGAATCTCTTATTATCATCTTTTGACTTGTTAGGCTTAGATTCTTTCATGTCTTTATTCTCTATAGTAATACCTTCTTTTTTATTTGGATTTTTATTATTTTTAAAGTTTTTCTTTTTATCATCTTTATTTGGTGTAGATTTATTCCTATAAGAATTAACTACTCTTTTTTCTTCTTCTGCATTTAGTGTCGACATATGGTTCTTAACTTCTATGTTTAAACTAGAAATTCTCTCGATCAATTCTTTGCTAGTTACATTCAGTTCTTTTGCCAACGCGTGTACTCTTTTATTTTGCATGTTACACCTCCGATTCAGGTGTTATTTATGGATTTCTTCTCTTAGATTTTCATAGGTCTTCTCATCAATCTCCATTTCAAACGATCTATTAAGAGCTTTCGTCTTGATAGCTTTTTCTAGACAATTTAAATCATCGCACAAATAAGCACCTCTGCCATTTAGTTTTCCCGTTCTATCTATAAAAATTTGATTTTCTTTAGTCTTTACGACTCTTATTAAATCAAATTTGGATTTTTGTTCTCCACAACCTACACATTTACGCTGCGGAATTTTTCTTGTCTTTTTCATTGCAAGTTTTGTATTTCTCCTGATTTATTCTTCTGAATCTGTGTCTGTAGTATCTAAATTGTCTTCAGCTTCTTCTAAATCCATTTCATCTTCTTCATCAATATCTTCTGCGGCTGCTTCATCATGAAATTCAATTTCTTCATCTGCTACATTTTCATCTTCGTCATCTTCGTATCCGAGTTTTGCATATAGTTCATCTTCAGTCATATTTTCTGCTTCTAGATATTCCTCAAATTGAGATACGGATTTTATATCTATTTTCCAATTTGTAAGTTTTGCAGCAAGTCTAACATTTTGACCTTCCTTACCTATTGCAAGTGAAAGTTGGTAATCTGGAACAACTACCAAAGCTTGTTTATTGCTGTCATCTATAAATACTTTTTCAACATTTGAAGGACTTAGTGCATTTGCTATGAAGTGGTCGATATCTCTGTCCCAGATTATTATGTCTATCTTTTCTTCGCCAATGCTATCTAAAATCGCCTTTACTCTTGCTCCCTTAAATCCAACACATGCTCCAAGTGGATCCACGTCTTCAGATTTTGAAAATACTGCAATCTTAGTTCTAGATCCAGCTTCACGACTGATGTTAAATACTTCTACGATTCCATCGTGAATTTCTGGAACTTCTAGTTCAAAAAGTCTCTTGATTAGATTTGGATGAGATCTTGAAAGAATAATTTGTGGTCCTTTAGGAGTCTTCTTAACTTCAAGTATTATCATTTTGTACCTATTTCCATGGGAATAATCTTCACCCTTTATTTGTTCGTTCGGTGGAAGAATTCCTTCTGATTTACCAAGGTCTATAAATACATATCCCTTTGAAGATCTTTGAACTTGTCCAGTGATAAGTTCTCCTTCTCTATCGATAAAATCATCATAGATTATATCTTTTTCAGCATCTTTAATCTTTTGAATAACCACTTGTTTTGCAGTCTGTGCAGCAATTCTTCCAAATTTCATTGGATCTATTTCAATTCTTACGATACTTCCAACTTTGTACTTGCTGCTAATCTCTTCTGCATCTTCAAGAGATATCTCAGTATCTTCATCTTCTACTTCATCTACAACTGTCATTTCTTTGAAAATTTTTATATTTCCATTTTCTTTGTTGATGTCTACTACTATATTTTGATTCGACATTCCAAAATTCTTCTTATAGCTTGATATTAGAGCAGCTTCTAATGCTTCAAAGACAATGTCTTTTTTTATTCCTTTTTCGCTCTCTAATTGATTAAGCGCTAATATAAATTCTTCGTTCATACGTCCCCCTAGAACACAATCTTTTGACTCATTTTTGAGATAGATTTAAGAGGTAATTCTACTTCTTTACCTTCATTATCTAATATTACGGTATCTTTTGTATAGGAAGCTAGTACGCCTTCGTATAATTTATTTCCATCGAGTGGTGCAAATAGTTTAGCTTCCACTAATTTACCTTTGTTTCTCCTTAAGTCGTCTTGAGTTTTTATCGGTCTATCTAATCCTGGTGAAGAAACTTCTAAATAGTAACTTTCTTCAATTATATCTTCTTTGTCTAACTCTTCTTCTATCGCTCTACTCATTGTGTCACAGTCATCGAGTGAGATTCCATCTTCTTTATAAATAAATACTGACACTAACGAATGAGGAGTCGCTTTTTTGTATGCAACTTCTACTATTTCATAGCCTCTCTCTTCGGCTAACTTTGTAGATATTTCGTTTAATTTACTTAATATTCCTTTAGATGATGTCATTTTACACCCCTTTTTTAAGTAAAAAATACGGAGTGGGAAACCCCACTCCTTAGTTACTTTCTATCATCATTACTATTATATCAAATTTTCTGTAAATATCAAGGTTTAAAAGTTAAATAGTGATAGTTGATTATTTTCTTGCATGCCTTCAAAACAATTATTTTCACTCAACATTTCAACTATTGCCTTTGTTGCCCCAGTTTTATTTATAAAATCTTCAACAGAAATATATTTATTTTTTTTTGAGCTTTCGACAATGCTATTTGCTATAGCTTCTCCTAGTCCTGGCACTGCCATAAATGGCACTCTAATTGCACCATCTTCTATTACAAATGTCTTTGCCTGAGATTTATATATGTCAATAAATTTAAATTCAATTCCTCTAGAATACATTTCAAGCGTCATTTCCAATGTGTTTCTCTGACCTTTTTCTTTTTGTGATGGATTTTTTATTTGAAGAAGTTCATTGAGTTTTTCCTTCATTGCTCCAACACCCTTTGATATTGTTTCTATATCAAAGTCTGTTAATTTGTTCGTAAAATATGTTGCATAATATTCTAGCGGATAATTTAATTTATAGTAAGCAACTCTAAAGGAAAGCATTACATACGCAACCGCGTGGGCTTTTGGGAACATATACTTTATCTTTTCACAAGCTCCAATATACCAACTTGGTAGTGGAAGTTTTCCCATTATTTCCCTTTGCTCATCTGTTAGTCCTTTTCCTTTTCTAACTTTTTCCATGGTGAAGAATGCCATTTTATTTTCGGCACCAGCTTGGATTAAATAAACCATTATATCCTCTCTTGTGGATATAACATCTTGAAGCTTCGCAAGTCCTTGATCAACTAAATCTTCTGCATTGTTGGTCCATACATCCGTTCCATGAGAAAGTCCTGAAATTTGTACTAGTTCTGAGAATGTAGATGGTTTTGTTTTTATTAGCATTCTCTTTACAAAATCTGTTCCAAATTCTGGTATGCCCAGTGTCCCTGTTTCGCATTCGTAGATTTCTTTGTTCATCTTTAATTCTTCAGAGCTACTGAATAGACTCATGGTCCTCTTATCATCCAGGTAGATATCTTCTGACTTTAATCCTGTTAAATCTTCAAGCATCTTTATGATAGTCGGTCCATCATGGCCGAGTATATCAAGCTTTAAAATTTTTCCATGAAGGAAGTTATAATCAAAGTGTGTAGTTATAACTCCAGAAGATTTTTTATCTGCAGGATATTGAATCGGTGAGAAATCATAGATACTAGAAGTTTTTGGAACTATCATTACTCCACCTGGGTGTTGCCCAGATGTTCTCTTAACTCCTGTTATTTCCTTGGCGAGTCTATCTATCTCAACAGGAGGTACGATTTCATCTTTATAATAATTTTTTACTATTCTATATGCAGTATTTTCTGCAACTGTTCCGATGGTTCCAGCTCTAAAAACATATCCTTCTCCGAAAAGTTCTTCAGTATACTTGTGAGCTACAGGTTGATATTCTCCTGCAAAGTTCAAATCTATATCAGGTTCCTTATCCCCTTCAAAACCTAGAAAAACTTCAAATGGAATATTATGTCCATCTCGATTTAACTCTGTCCCACATACAGGACAGTTCTTTCTTTCCAAGTCTACCCCAGATCCTACCAGTTTTTCATCTACAAATTCAGAGTACTTGCATTTTGGACAGACATAGTGTGGCGGTAGCGGATTTACTTCTGTTATCCCAGCCATAGTCGCTGCAAAAGAACTTCCTACTGATCCTCTAGATCCTACTAGGTATCCATCGCTATTGGATTTCTTTACAAGTTTTTCAGCGATGATGTATAGAACCGCATATCCATTTCCTATGATTGAATTTAATTCTCTATCCAATCTTTTTTCTACTATTTCAGGTAAATCTTCCCCGTAGATGCTATGTGCTCTATCAAAAGTTATCTTCTTTAACATTTCTTCAGAGCCTTCGATATAAGGTGGGAATGTTCCATCTGGTAGTGGTTTAATATCGTCTACCATATCTGCAATTTTGTTTGAATTTGTAATTACAACTTCTTCGCATCTGTCTCCAAGATAGTCAAACTCATCGAGCATTTGGTCCGTAGTTCTAAAGTAGAGAGTATTAGGTATTTTAACCTCTGGATTAACAGGTCCTGTAACTCCACTTAAAACTATTCTTCTAGAAAGATCTTGGTGAGGATATAAATAGTACACATCTCCAGTTGCAACTACTGGTTTATTTAATTCATCTCCAAGTGCTAGAATTTTCTTGTTGATGTTTATTAAATCTTCTTTGTCTTTTAATTTTTCACTAACCACATAGTTTAGATTATTTCCGATTGGTTGTATTTCTAAATAGTCGTAGTAGGATGCAATCTCTAATAATTTTTCATGAGGTTTTCCAAAATAAATTGCATTCCAAAGTTCACCTTTGGATGTTCCTGATCCTAGAAGTATTCCTTTTCTATATTTATTAAAGATAGTTTTAGGTACTTTGGCTTCTATATTAAAATATTCCATATGTGATGCGGAAACTAGTTTATATAGATTTTTTAATCCTTCTTGAGTCTGTACTATTGCTGTGGAATCTTTTGAAAATAAAACAGATTTATCTATTTTATCGAAAAGTTTATTTATTTCTTCAAATGATTTTGGAGATCCACCGAGCTTCATCATCTTTATAAAAGCTTCTGCCGTAGCTTCAGCATCATTAACAGCTCTGTGGGCTCCTTCTAAATTAACTCCGAGTTTTTTACAAATTGCAGAAAGATTAAATCTCTTCAAGTCATTTAAGATTGCTCTTGATAAATAAAGTGTATCTAAAACAGGAAAATCAAACTTTAGCCCCACCTTATCCATATCTCTTCTTATAAACGCAGTATCAAACTCCGCATTGTGAGCTACAAGAGTAGCATCTCCTATGAATTCTACAAAATCTTTTATTACCACTTCTATCGGCGGTTCATTAGCTACCATTTCATTAGTTATACGAGTAAGCTCTACAACTTTTTCTGGTATTGGTCTCATAGGATTTACAAATCTTGAAAATCTATCCACAATGACTCCATCTTCGATTTTAACGGCACCGATTTCTGTAATCATATCTGATGCAGGAGAAAGACCTGTGGATTCAATATCAAATACAACGAATTTTTGGTTGTAATTTTTTCCTTCAAAATTTTCTACAATTCCCATGGTATCGTCAACCAGTCTCATGTCGAGTCCATAGATTGCTTTTATTCCTGTAGATTTAGAAGCATCCATAGCATTCGTAAATCCTTGCACATCAGAAACATCCGTTATTGCAAGAGCGCTATGACCTAAATCTTTTGCAAATTTTGCAAATTCTTCAAAGTCAGTAATTCCGCTCATTGTTGACATCTTTGTATGAAGTCTAAGTTCAACTCTGTGTTTTTCAGATTTTTCTACTATCTTTTCCTTCTCAACTTTTTCTATTGCATTAAAATTAATAACCACAATGGACATAAAGTTGTCGTATTCAACTCTACCAGAAACTTTAATTCTAGTTCCGACTTTGAATTCATCTTTAAACTCTGATACTTCATCTTCGTTCATAAATTTTTTCAAAACCGTTGAGGATGTGTAGTCGGTTATCTTTATAAGGATTATTCTTTTGCCGCTACGAAGTTCTTTTACTTCAATATCGAAAATATCTCCCGTTAAGACTACGTATTGATAGTTGGTTGAAACCTCTGCAATAGATATTTCATCACCTTTGAACTTGCCTTTTCTGTATTTTGGATTGCCGCTTGATTGAGCTTGAGGCGTTTTTTTAACCTCCTGTTTAACAACAGTATTCTCCATAACCTCTTTCTCCATGTCTTTTAATGTATCAATATAGTCTGTGTCTATATCTTCATCAAAACCTTTTTCAATTACAAACTTTAGATTGTGAGGATCTAAAACTTTATCCAAGCTAGTTTTAATTTTATTAGAATTTATTAAATCGTAACAAGTTTTATCTGGAACCTCTAATATTAAATAACCCTTCTCTTCATCTACACGCATAAGTTCATCTGTAAGCCAGCAGTTAAATGATGGTGAATTTAAAAGAATTGTCTCTTTTGCAAGAGAGATAGGGTCTATATCCTCGTATACAATCTTTAAATCAAGGTATATTTCTGGAATATATTCAAGAATTCTCTCTTTGATAGTATTAATAAAACCATCCTCAATTGGATGGTTTGAACTCATAACTACATTCAGTTTTAAGCTGTCCTCATCAAAGTTTATATCAACAATATTTAAGTTTACTTCTTCGTTTTTAATTCCCAATATACTTGAAAATTTTTCAAAATCAAACATAGTTCACCTTAAATTCTCTATTTCTTTAATAAGTTCATCTACGAGATCTTTTTCATCAACAGATTTTACGATCTCTCCGTGTTTAAATATAACTCCACGACCATTTCCACCAGCTATTCCTATATCGGCTTCTCTGGCTTCTCCTGGTCCGTTAACTCTACAGCCCATCAAGGCTATCTTTAAATTTAAGTCCTTAGTGTCTAAACGATTTTCAACTTCGTCTACCAATGATATTAAATCTATCTTGGTTCTAGAACATGTTGGGCAGCTGATTAGCTCGATTCCATCTCTTCTAAGACCAAGGGATTTTAAAATTTCTTTTGCTACATAGATCTCTTCTACAGGATCTGAGGTAAGAGATACTCTTATTGTATCACCTATTCCTTCTTGAAGAAGAGAACCAATTCCAATAGCAGACTTAATCGCACCGATTTTTGGTGGTCCTGCTTCGGTAACTCCCAAGTGAAGGGGATAATCAGTTAAACTTGCGAATTTTTCATAAGCCCTTATATTTAAAAGTGGATCCGATGCTTTTAAAGATACCTTAATATCTTTAAAACCTAGAGATTCTAAATAATTTACTTCGCTAAGGGCAGATTCCACAAGACTATCTACATTTACACCAGAAAATTTATCTAGAATTTCTTGGCTAATCGAACCGGAGTTTACTCCGACTCTTATAGAAATACCTCTCTCCTTTGCAGCTTCAACAACTTCTTTAACCTTCCAACGTTCGCCGATGTTTCCAGGATTTATTCTAAGTCCATCCACACCATGTTTTGCAGCTTCAACAGCTAATCTATAATCGTATTGAATGTCTGCAATTGTAGGAATATTTATTTTTTCTTTAATTTTTGGAATAGCCTCTGCGTCATCAATATCATTTACAGCAAATCTTATGATATCACAACCAGCGTCTTCCAATTTCTTTATCTGTGCTACAGTATTTTCAATGTCACAAGTTATAGTGTTCGTCATGGATTGGATAGTAATCGGATGTGGATTTCCTATCTTAATTCCACCGACATCTATAACTCTAGTCATCCTTCTATTAATCATCTTTTAAGATCTCCAAATATAGTTACATATATCATAATAGAGAATACAAATATAAATCCAACAAGATTTATATAGTATTCTACTTTTTCGCTAAGTGGTTTACCTCTTAACTTTTCAATTAATAACATGACAAATCTACCACCATCAAGGGCTGGTATAGGAAGTAGATTTACCACACCTAAATTTGCCGAAATAAGTCCAAGTATTGCAAGCACATTTAAAAATCCAAACTTAGCTGACTGTCCAATTACTTTTATAACTCCAACAGGTCCAGAAAGTCTAGATAGAGCAAGTTTACCTGTAAAAAGCATTCCTAAAACTTGGAAAACTTCTTTAACCACATTTGCAGTTTGTTTAAAACCATATCTAACTGAGTAAGTGGCTCCACGATTTATTTTTGGCTTTATACCAATCATTTTTTGACCATCTTTTTCTTCAACTTTTACATTTTGCGCATAAAGTCTACCTTCTCTAACAGCATAAACCCTTACTGTATCTTTTTGTGCTGCAGCGATAGTCTTAGGTATATCTGAAAATTCTTTTATTTCTGTGTGATCTATTACAACGACCTTATCTCCAGGCACAAATCCCATCTGTTCAGCGGGACTACCTGGTACGATTTCACCAATAGTCGTACTTGGAACGCCATTAAATCCTGCAATGATAGTAAAAGCAACTATTGCTAGGACAAAATTCATAAATGCTCCTGCTAGTATAGTTACCATCCTCCTACCAATACTTACATTGTTAAACGCCCTTGGATCTTCAGAATCTTCTCCTTCACCTTCCATAGCGCAATATCCGCCAATCGGAAGAGCACGAAGAGAATAAAGCGTTTCTCCTTTTTGTTTTCCAAATATTTTTGGACCCATTCCAACAGCAAATTCATTTACTTTTATTCCAGAGGCTTTTGCAGCCACTAAATGTCCAGCTTCATGTAATAAAATCACAAGAAGGAAGACAAAAATTGCACTTATTATAGTAGTCATAGTACCTCCATTACTTTTGAAAATAGAAATATTATTACAGTGACATCTAAAATACTGTCAAATCTATCGAGAACTCCTCCATGTCCTGGAAAAATATTTCCATAATCTTTTATTCCTGCTACTCTTTTAATCTTTGAAGCTATTAAATCACCTAGTTGTGAAGATATAGAGGTGAAAATAAGAAAGATTACAGTAAGAATATCCAGCTTAAAATCATTATAATTAAGCCAAGTACATCCTAGTATAACCGCTCCTACTACTCCACCGATAGCTCCCTCCACCGATTTCTTAGGAGAAATACTTGGTATAAGTTTATGTCTTCCCATTGTTATACCTACTAAGTAGGCAAATGTATCTGTGGCAAAAGCCATTATAAAGACAAGCACCAAGTAAATATTGTTCATTTTATAAAGTAGGTCAAATATTACCGGAATATAGATATAGCTAAAAACTGTATACACACTGTCATCCATATTTCTATTGATATCTAAATCTAGCACAAATGAAATAAGCATAATTATAAGTATAAATACGTACTCAAAACTTGCCATAACTTCAAATTTAGGTACACTTCTAATTAGAAATAAAAACACAGAAAAAATATACAGCAAGTAGGCATTAATATTTATATTAATATTTTTAAAACAATTTTTTATTTCATAGATTCCTACAATCGACATAAACAAAATTGCAGTAGATAGATATATGCCGCTATTTTTAATTATAAAATATAGTAGGATTACACCGACAACAGCGGTTACACTTCTCGTTACAAAGTTTTTCATAGTCCACCGTACCTTCTATTTCTATTTTGATATTCTAGGATTGCTTCTCTTAGATTTTCTTCTCTAAAGTCTGGCCATAGGGTATCTACAAAGATAAATTCAGCATATGCTAGTTGGTATAGTAAAAAATTTGAAATTCTCTTTTCCCCACCTGGACGAATCAAAAGATCCACTGGAGGAATATCTTTGGTGTATAAAAAATCGTTAAAACTATCTTCTGTTATATCGGGAAGATTTAATTTTCCATCTTTATAATCTCTTGCAATTAACTTAGAAGCCCTCACTATTTCAGCTCTACCGCCATAGGAAAGGGCGATATTTAAAACCATTTTTTTATTGTCTTTTGTGGTTTCTATTGCTTTTTTTACAGATTTAAATGTACCATCATCCAATCTATCAATATCTCCTAGTACATTTATTTTAACACCATTTTCATGAAGTCTTTTCAATTTTTTATCTATAAAACTATTTAAAAGAGTCATGAGATATCCCACTTCATCTGCGGGTCTCTTCCAATTTTCTGTAGAAAAAGCATATAGGGTAAGGTATTTAACTCCCAAACGATAACTTTCTTCTACAATATCTATAACTCTTTCTGCTCCTTCCTTGTGACCGAAGGATCTGATTTTATTTTTATTCTTAGCCCAACGACCATTGCCATCCATAATTATGCCGATATGTGCAGGAACTTTGTTTAAATCTATTTCCATATTTCTCCTAAAAAATAAAAGGCCCTCAGGGCCTTTATTAAATTTCCATTAACTCATCTTCTTTAGCTTTAGTTACTACATCGACTTCTTTAATATATTTATCTGTGAGTTCTTGAACTTTATCTTCAGCTACTTTTCTTTCGTCTTCAGATATTTCTTTATCTTTTTCAAGTTTCTTCACTTCGTCAATAGCAACCCTTCTGATGTTTCTAATAGCAACCTTAGTGTCTTCTCCGTTTTTCTTAACGATTTTAGTAAGGTCGCGTCTTCTTTCTTCGGTAAGTTGTGGAATTATAAGTCTTACAACTTTTCCATCATTTGATGGGTTAAGACCTAAGTCAGATTTTAAAATTTCTTTTTCAATAACAGGTATAAGTGATTGATCCCATGGTTGTACAACAAGAAGCCTTGCTTCAGGAGCTGAGATCCCTGCAACTTGGTTAAGTGGAGTCACTTGTCCATAGTATTCAACTGTAATTTTATCTAAAAGTGCTGGATTTGCTCTTCCCGCTCTTATAGAAAGTAAATCGTCTTTTAAAACCTCAATGGATTTTTTCATTTTATTTTCAGCTTCGCGCTTATAATCAAACATAATTACCTCCTAATTAACGCTAGTACCAATTGTTTTTCCAGATACAGCATCATATATTGAGTTTTCTATATCTATTCCAAATACTATTACCGGAATATTATTGTCCATACAAAGAGATGTTGCAGTACTATCCATAATCGTAAGTCTTCTAGTAAGAATTTCTTGGTAAGTAAGAGTGTCAAATTTCTTGGCATCAGGATTTATATTAGGATCAGAATCATAGATTCCATCCACACCTTTTTTTGCAAGAAGGATTACTTCTGCACCGATTTCTGCAGCCCTAAGTGCAGCTGTTGTGTCGGTAGAAAAGTATGGATTTCCAATTCCTGCAGAAAATATAACTACCCTTTTCTTTTCTAGATGTCTAATTGCCCTACGTCTTATATAAGGTTCGGCAACTTCTTTCATTTCGATTGCAGTTTGAACTCTTGTGTCTACTCCCAATGACTCTAACATGTCTTGAAGAGCAAGAGCATTCATTACAGTTCCAAGCATGCCCATATAGTCAGAAGTGGCTCTGTCCATATCTCCTGAAGATCTACCTCTCCAGAAGTTTCCACCACCGACTACAATACCAATTTCTACTCCAGTTTCATAAGCTCTTTTTATTTCTTCGGCAATGGCTTTTACAGTTACAGGATCGATACCGACCTTAGCATCCCCAGCCATAGCTTCACCGCTTAACTTTAAAACTACCCTATTGTATTTATTATGGGCTTTATCCATTTTATTTACCCATTTGTTTAGCTACTTCTTCTGCGAAGTCTTCTTCTCTTTTTTCTAGACCTTCTCCAACTTCGTATCTAACGAATCTTCTGATCTTAATATTTTCACCAATCTTTGCAATTAGATTAGTAAGAACGTCTTGTACCTTTAGATCGCCATCTTTGATGAACTTTTGATCAAGTAGAACAATTTCTTCATAGAATTTTTCAAGTCTACCTTCAACCATCTTTTCAACGATTTTTTCTGGTTTACCTTCGTTAAGAGCTTGTTCTTTTAATACAGTTCTTTCGTGATCAACTTGTTCAGCTGGTACTTCTTCACGAGTTACATACTTTGGATTTGCAGCAGCAACTTGCATAGCCATATCTTTTACGAATGCCTTGAATTCTTCGTTTTTAGAAACAAAGTCAGTTTCAGAGTTAACTTCTATAAGAACTCCGATTCTTCCGCCGTGAATATAGCTTTCTACTAGACCTTCAGCTGCAATTCTAGATGATTTTTTAGCTGCAGATGCAAGTCCTTTTTCTCTAAGGAAATCTATTGCTTTTTCTAAATCTCCATCTGTTTCAGTAAGAGCTTTTTTACAATCCATCATACCTGCTGATGTAATTTCTCTTAATTCTTTAATCATTTGTGCTGTAATGTTCATTTAAAACCTCCTATAAAAAAAGGGTCCTAAGCTTAGAACCCAAATTATCTTATTCTTCCTCTTCTACTGGTTCGTTTTCAAGTTCTTCTTGAGAACCTTCTTCGTCAAAGTCAGTAAATTGAGTTCCTTGCTTACCTTCTAATACCGCATTTGCAATAGTTTCAGTGATTAGTTTAACCGCTCTTATTGCATCGTCGTTTCCAGGGATTGGATAGTCAATTTCATCTGGATCACAGTTAGTGTCGATGATTCCTACTACTGGAATACCTAGAATATCAGCTTCTTTAACAGCGATATATTCTTTCTTAGGGTCAACTACGAAGATACAATCTGGTAGTCTGTCCATATGTTTAATTCCACCAAGGAACTTTTCAAGTCTTTCTCTTTCAAGTTTAAGTTTAATAACTTCTTTCTTAGGTAGAACATCGAATGTTCCATCTTCTTCCATTTCTTCAAGATTGTGAAGTCTTTCAACTCTCTTTTTAATAGTTTTGAAATTTGTAAGAAGTCCACCTAACCATCTTTGGTTAATGAATGGCATTTCGCATCTTCTAGCTTCTTTTTCGATAGCATCTTGAGCTTGTTTCTTAGTTCCTACAAATAGTATAGTCTTGTTTTCTTCTGCTAATTCTCTTACGAAATCGTAAGCTTCTTCTATTTTCTTTACTGTTTTTTGAAGATCTATAATATAGATTCCATTTCTTTCTGTAAAGATAAATCTTGACATCTTTGGATTCCATCTTCTAGTTTGGTGTCCAAAGTGTACTCCTGCTTCAAGGAGTGCTTTCATTGATATAACTGACATCTTTACACCTCCGTTTTTTATTCCTCCATTTTCGTCAACCGATCTCAGACCATGTAGGCAACTTGAGTACCGTCAGAAAATGTGTGTCATTTAATACCTCTAATATCTTAACATATAAAAGCTTCAGTATCAACTAAATTATTTAAAATATAAGCCATCTTTGCTCAATATATTCTTAAAATAACTTTATTTTATTCCTAATAGGGTAAACAATATATAGAACTTAAATTTTAGGAGGAAATTATAATGAAATGGCAAGGTAGAAGAAAGAGTTCTAATGTACAGAGAGGAAGTAGAGGCGGAGGCTCTCCATCAATTTTTGGTGGTGGAATTGTAGGATTAGTTTTAATACTTGCATATGTATTGCTAGGAGGAGATATTTCTAATCTTCCAAGAGATACTTCACCCGTCAACAATAACCAAGTACAAACAACTAAAGAACAAGCTGTACTAGAAGACTTTCTGTCCGTAGTTTTGGCAGATACAGAAGATGTTTGGCACGAAAAGTTCAACGAATATGGAATTGAGTACAAAGAACCTAAGATGACTCTATTTAGTCAAGCTACTAGATCTGGATGTGGTCTTGCTCAGTCAAATATGGGTCCATTCTACTGTCCTGTTGATCAAACGGTATATATAGATTCTACATTTTATTATGATTTAAAAAATACTTTTGGTGCTGACGGCGACTTTGCTTTTGCATATGTTCTCGCCCACGAAATTGGACACCATGTTCAAAATCAATTAAATGTACTTAATCAAGTTCAACCACTTAGAAACAAACTTTCAGAAGAAGAATATAATAAATATTCTGTTGCAATGGAACTTCAGGCAGACTACTTCGGTGGACTTTTTGCTTACTATATTCAAGAAAAGGGATACTTGGAAAGCGACGACATTGAAGAAGCTATGAATGCAGCTGCTTCCATCGGAGATGATAGAATTCAAAAGATGAGTGGTCAAGAGGTAAACGCAGATACATTTACTCACGGAACTTCCAAACAGAGAAAGAATGCTTTTGAACAAGGCTTTAAGCATCACGATTTAGAACATGCTATGCAATTTTTCAAAGGATTAAAATATAAGCCAGAGTTTCAATATAGAAAATTGTAATAAATAAATTTATGTTTAAAATTTTTAATAAAAAAGACTTCAAAAGTAATTTCTTCTGAAGTCTTTTTGTTTTATATTATTTTACGTTTTTAACTTTGTAAGTTATATTAATTTATTTTTCTAAACTAAAATTTTAAGATGAAAATATATTTCTAAAAAATAAAAGCACCCAGTAGGATGCTTTTAAAAATCTTATTTTATAACTATGTTTAGTATCTTTCCTTTGACATAGATCTTTTTAACTATTTTTTTATCTTCTAACCAGTTTTTAAAATCTTCTGTCGCTTCTGCTTTTGCAAACACTTCTTCTTCTGTAGCTTCTTTTGGAACTACTACTTTAAATCTTACTTTTCCGTTGAATTGAACTGGTATTTCTACTTCGTCATCAACTAACATATCTTCTTCGTAAGTAGGCCACTTAGCTTCGTTTAGGTAACCTCCAATCACTTCATGGAACTGTTCTTCTGTGATATGAGGTGCTACTGGATTTAGAAGAATTAAAAGTGTTTCATAATCTTTTTTAGTTATACTTCCTTGTCCATAGAATTCATTTACTAAACTCATTAGTGCTGCTATTGCAGTGTTAAATTTAAGAGTTTCATAGTCGTCAGTAACTTTTTTAATAGTCTTGTGTATTAATGATTCTAAGTTCTTTGAATATCCACTTTCATCATTAATTAGTTCAGCTAGTCCGTAAACTCTATCTAAGAATCTTCTAGCTCCCTTAACTCCGTTTGTACTCCATGGTGCAGCCTTTTCAAAATCTCCCATAAACATTTCATAGGTTCTTAATGTGTCTGCTCCATATTCATTTACAATGTCGTCTGGATTAATTACATTTCCTCTAGATTTAGACATCTTTTCAGAGTTTGATCCAAGTATCATTCCATGAGAAGTTCTCTTTTTATATGGTTCTTTGGTTGGCACTACTCCAATATCATATAGGAATCTATGCCAGAATCTTGAATACAATAAGTGAAGGGTTGTATGTTCCATTCCTCCGTTGTACCAGTCAACTTGTAAGAAGTGGTCTAAAAGTTTTGGATCTGCTAATACTTCGTGATTGTGAGGATCGATATATCTTAAGAAGTACCAAGATGATCCTGCCCATTGAGGCATGGTATCTGTTTCTCTCTTAGCTGGACCCCCACATACTGGACAAGTTGTGTTTACGAATGAATCCATATGTGAAAGTGGACTTTCTCCATCGTGAGATGGTTCGTAATTTTCAACTTCTGGAAGTCTAAGTGGAAGATCTTTTTCATCCATAGGTACGTAACCACATTTGTCACAGTGGATTATTGGAATTGGTTCTCCCCAGTATCTTTGTCTTGAGAATACCCAGTCTCTCAATTTATAATTAGTCTTCTTTTCTCCGATATGTTTATCTTCTAAGAATTTAATTATTTTTTCGCTAGCTTCTTTAACGCTTAGTCCATTTAAAAAGTCTGAATTAATAACTGTACAATTTTCTTTTTCTACCATTGGTAGTTCTTTACTATCTTTGCTATCTATTACTTGTACTATTTCAAGTCCAAATTTAGTTGCAAATTCAAAGTCCCTTGTATCATGAGCTGGAACCGCCATTATAGCACCACTACCATAGGTCATTAGAACATAGTCTGATGTCCATACTGGTATTTCTTTTCCATTTGCTGGGTTTATTGCATGGATTCCTTTAAGTTCAACTCCAGTTTTATTTGTAGAAAGTTCTGTTCTTTCAAAGTCAGATTTTTTAGAAACTTCTTCTATATATTTATCTACATCGTTTATGTTTTCGATTCTATCTCTATATTTTTGAATAAGTGGATGTTCTGGAGATATAACCATATAGGTTGCGCCAAAGATTGTATCTGGTCTGGTTGTGAAGATTTCTAGTTCTTCATCTAAGTCTTTTAATTTAAATTTAACGTCTGCTCCTACTGATTTACCTATCCAGTTTCTTTGTTGTGTCTTTACTCTTTCGATGAAATCTACTTCATCAAGCCCTTCTAGAAGTTTTTCTGCATAGTCAGTTATCTTAAGCATCCATTGAGATTTAACTTTTCTGACTACTTCAGTACCACATCTTTCACAACATCCACCGACAACTTCTTCATTTGCTAATCCAACTTTACAAGATGGACACCAGTTAATTGGCATTTCTTGTTTATAAGCTAGACCATGTTTAAATAATTGTAGGAAGATCCATTGAGTCCATTTATAGTATTCTGGATCTGTTGTATCTATTTCTCTATCCCAATCAAATGAAAATCCTATTGATTTAAGTTGTCTTTTGAAATTCTTTATATTATCTAGAGTTACTTTCTTAGGATGAATCTTGTTCTTTATAGCGTAGTTTTCTGTTGGAAGTCCAAATGCGTCCCAGCCCATTGGGAATAGAACTTGTTCACCCTCTAGTCTTCTCTTTCTAGAAACTACATCTAGAGCTGTATATGGTCTTGCGTGACCAACGTGAAGTCCTTGTCCTGATGGATAAGGAAATTCAACTAGAGCATAAAACTTTTTCTTGTTTAAATCATCATCTGTTTTAAAAGTCTTATGTTCATCCCAGTAATTTTGCCACTTTTTTTCTATTTCTTTTGGATTATACTTTTTCATATTTCACCTATATATCTGCTGAGTTAACTGTTCTTGGGAATGGAATTACGTCACGGATATTCTTCATACCTGTAATGTACATTACAAGTCTTTCAAATCCAATTCCATATCCTGAAGTTATAACCGTACCATATCTTCTTAGATCTAAATACCATTCATATGCATCAACATCAAGTCCTAGTTCTCTCATTCTATTTTCAAGTACCTCAGGTCTGTGTTCCCTTTGAGATCCACCAACTAGTTCTCCAATTCCTGGAACAAGTAAATCAGATGCTCTTACTGTCTTATTATCCTCATTCAAAGTCATGTAGAAAGCTTTTATATCCTTTGGATAGTCTGTAACAAATACAGGCTTTTTAAATATTTCTTCTGTTAAATATCTTTCATGTTCAGTCTGTAAATCTATCCCCCATTCAACAGGATATTTAAAGTCTGCTTTTGATTCTTTTAATAATTCTACCGCTTCTGTGTAGGTAACTTTTCCAAAATCTTTTTCGACGATTGATTTGAGTCTATCTAAAAGTCCCTTATCAATAAATTGATTGAAAAATTCCATTTCATCGGGCGCGTTTTCAAGGACATAGTTAATTACATACTTGATGCAGCCTTCTACATTTTCAAGCATGCCTTCTAGCTTACAAAAACTTAGTTCAGGTTCAACCATCCAGAATTCTGCAGCATGTCTTGCAGTGTTTGAGTTTTCTGCTCTAAATGTAGGTCCAAATGTGTAACAATCTCTAAATGCATGGGCAAATGCTTCTGCTTCCAACTGACCACTTACTGTTAAATGTGTTTCTCTTCCAAAGAAATCTTCGGTATAATCAACTTTTCCATCAACCATTGGAACATCTTTTAGATCTAGTGTTGTTACTTGGAACATTTCTCCAGCACCTTCAGCATCTGATGCGGTAATGATTGGGCTGTGTACGTAAACAAATCCATTTTCTTGGAAATATTTATGAATTGCAAAAGCTACCAAACTTCTAACCTTAAATACCGCTTTGAATGTATTTGTTCTTGGTCTTAGGTGTGTCTTAGTTCTTAGGTATTCCATTGTATGTCTTTTCTTTTGAAGAGGATAATCCCTGTCGCTAAGTCCTATTAACTTTACTTCCTTTGCATGAAGTTCAACAGATTGTTTAGCTCCAGGAGATTCTACAACCTTTCCTGTTACTTCAATTGAGCTAGAAATGGTGTACTTGCTAACTTCATCAAAGTTTTCTAGATTGCTTTCTAGTACAATTTGGAGTGATTTGAAAGAACTTCCATCGTTTAATTCTATAAATCCAAAATTTTTAGAACTTCTAGAGGTCTTAATCCAACCACATACCGTTACTTCTTTATCTATAAAACTCTTATCTTTTAGTACTTTTTGTATATCTATAACCATAATTCCTCCTAGTTATATTTTTATATTATTTTATATAAAAATTTGTAAAATTACAAATTTTCTTCTATATTTTTTAAAAATTCAATTATCTTTTCTTCTTCTCCAGAAGACTTAGGTCTAAAATATTTTCTGTCCCTAAACTCTATTGGAAGATAATCCTGTCTTACATATCCTCCATAGCTATGTGGATACTTGTAAGTTTCTTCATTATTTACCGATGGGTTATGCTTATCTCTTAAATACATAGGAATGGTATAAGATCTACCTTCTCTAGCATCTCTTAAAGCTTCATCTATTGCAATGTATGATGCATTTGATTTTGGACTCGTTGCAAGATAGATTGCACATTGGGATAAGATAATTCTGCCTTCTGGAAGTCCGACAATATTTACAGCGTCAAAACAAGATACTGCTACTTGGATTGCCATAGGATTTGCACAACCAATATCTTCTGATGCAAATATTATCATTCTTCTCGCTATAAACTTTGGATCTTCTCCCGAATTTAACATCTGTGCCAGGTAGAATACCGCCGCATCTGGATCAGTTCCTCGCATAGATTTTATAAATGCGCTTATGTTGTCATAATGAGAATTTCCATTCTTATCATAGAGAACTTTCTTTTTCATTACAGAGTTTTCAACGTCAGTTTTATCTATTATTATTTCTCCATTTCTACCAGGAGTTGAAAGTGCTGCTATTTCTAAGTTGTTTAGAAGAGATCTTGCATCATTTCCCGCTAGTAGAATCAGGGTCTTCTTAGCATCTTCAGAAAGTCTAACATTTAAATGTTTAAGTCCATTTTCTTCAGATAGCGCCCTCTCTATTAATAAGAGTAAATCTTCTTCCTTAAGTGGTTCAAGATTTATTATTTGACATCTAGAAAGCAGTGCTGAGTTTACTTCAAAATAAGGATTTTCAGTAGTAGCACCTATAAGTGTTACCAGTCCCTTTTCTACAAATGGAAGTAGAGCGTCCTGCTGTGATTTATTAAATCTATGAATCTCATCAATAAAAAGAATGGTCTTTACATTATTAAATTTTAAATCGTCCTCTGCAGTTTTAAGTAATTCTCTAAGCTCTTTTACTCCGGATGTTACCGCTGATATTCTTACGAACTTATATCCAGAAAGTCCTGCAAATATCTCTGCAAGAGTGGTCTTACCTACTCCAGGTGGCCCATAAAAAATCATAGAGAAGACTCTACCAGATTTCAAAAGCCTGTTTAAGTACTTTCCCTCGCCGACAATATGACTCTGTCCTACAAATTCATCTAAATTTTTAGGACGCATCCTCTCAGCAAGTGGAGCGTTAGATTTATTTTTCTTTTCTGCAGCAAGATCAAATAGATCCATAACTTACCTCTTTTGGAATTTATCTAGCTCTTTGTAGAAAGAATCTACGTCTGTGAAATTTCTATAAACTGAAGCAAATCTTACATAGGCAACTTCGTCGAGGTTTTTTAAATATTCCATGACAATTTCACCTATTTCATCAGATTGCACTTCTCTTTTCATAGTGTTTCTAATATTACGCTCAACTTCATTTACAATTTCGTCTATTTTTTCTATATTTACAGGTCTCTTTTCACAAGATTTTATAATACCAATACGTATCTTCTCTGGATCAAAGGTCTGTCTATTTCCATCTCTTTTAACTACTATAAGTGGAGTTTCTTCAACTGTCTCATAGGTAGTCCATCTTTTCTTACAGTTTGGACATTCCCTTCTTCTTCTAATTATTGAGCCTTCATCGGTTTGTCTTGAGTCGACTACCTTTGAATCAAGACTACCACAGAATGGACATTTCATATTATCACCCTTTTATAAAGATAATTATTTAATATTAAAGTTATATTTTTAAAATAAAAAAACAGGGTATCCTTAGATACCCATTAAAATCTATTAATTTAATCTTCGAATCTTCTCTTTAGAAATTCTGGAATATCTAGATCACTAGCACTATCTCTCTTAGCCTTTGGTGCTCTAGATTCTTTAATAGAATCTGTTCTTAATGAAGTTCTTCCATGATCTTCATCTTCAAATTCAGTAGCAATTACTGTAATCTTAACGCTATCTTTTAATGTATCGTCAATACCTGCTCCAAATATGATGTTAGCATCTTCAGATACATAGTCACGGATAAGGTCAGCAGCTTCATTAACTTCAAATATTCCAAGGTCATTTCCTGCAGTAATATTAATAAGTACAGATTTAGCGCCTTCAATAGAAGTTTCTAGTAGAGGAGAGTTGATTGCTAATTTTGCAGCTTCGGTTGCTCTGTCATCTCCAGATGCAATACCGATACCCATATGAGCGATACCTTTATCTTCCATGATGGTTTTAACGTCTGCAAAGTCAAGATTAATAAGGTTTGGTACAGAAATTAAATCAGATATACCTTGAACACCTTGTTTTAAAATTTCGTCAGCCATTTCAAATGCTTTTGCAAATGAAGTCTTCTTGTCAGAAATATCAAGAAGTCTGTCGTTAGGAATAATAACAAGTGTGTCTACCTTTTCTTTTAAAGCTTGGATTCCTCTTTCAGCAGATTTAGATCTTCTAACGCCTTCAAAGCTAAATGGTTTTGTAACTACACCTACAGTTAGAAGTCCTAATTCTTGAGCTACTTCAGCAACTACTGGAGCTGCTCCGGTACCTGTACCACCGCCCATTCCAGCTGTGATAAATACCATATCTGCTCCTTCAAGAGCTTCTCTTATTTCATCTCTAGATTCTTCAGCAGATTTTTCTCCTACATCAGGATTTGCTCCTGCTCCTAATCCTTTAGTTATTTTTTCTCCGATTTGTACTTTATTATCTGCAAGAGTAGTTTTAAGAGCTTGTTTATCTGTATTTAAAGCATAGAAATCTACACCCTTAACTCCTGCTGTAATCATTCTGTTAACGGCATTATTTCCGCCACCGCCAACTCCAAATATTTTTATTTTAGCGAATTCATCGTGATCCAACTCAAAATCTAACATAACTTCCTCCTCATCATTATATACTTATATTTTATTAGTAAAATACTAAATAGTCAATACTAAATGACTGTTTTTCAACACTTATCTATAATTATACACCATTTAAAGTAACTATTGGATTTTCATTTGAAAAAAGATCAATAGATACTACATCTTTTCCTGTATTTTTTATATCTTCTCTGATTTTTTCAAGCATTTCCAACTTATAATCAAAATTATTTACAGGACCAAACTTAACTAGTATTCCATCCTTAAGTGTAAAATCACAGCTATCTTTATAGAATTTAATTGAGCTAATATCGAAAATGATATTTGAATTTAAAAGTTTTTGAGAAAGTTCTTTTAGATTTTCGTCATTTCTAAAAAGATAAGCGCCTATTTCATACTTGTTTGTGTCTATTCCTTCTACCACTATAAGTTCCTTTTTGGAACTACTTTTCTCACCAAGAATCTTTAGATTTCTATCAGCTATATATTCCGTTCCACCTTTTATAAGTAGAAAGTCCTGCCTTTCATCTATTGCGACTCTCAGTGTATTTTTAAATTTATAAGAAAATTTAACGTCTTTTATATATGGAATTTTTAAAAGAGCCTTTTCAATCTTCCCTTTATTTAGAAGTAAGTAATTCTTACCAATTGACTCATTTAAAATTTTTTCAATCTCAGATTTTTTAACTACATTGTTGCCACTTATATCTAATTTATTTATTCTGAATATACCAGAGATTTGTACCAGAGAAAAAGCTATTATTATAACAAGAGATATAAAGATTATTCTTCTCTTTCTCATTCGTTTTTTTCTTCTTAATCTCTGTGATACACGTCTATTTCTCATCTATTACTTTTAGAATTTCATCTACTAGTTTTTTTACAGCATCTACTGAAGCCAATTCTTTAGATGAACTTCCCATTTTCTCCAATTTATTTTTATCCATAAGTAAAGACTCGATACTATCAAGTAGAACTTCTCCACTTAAATCGCTCTCTTTTATTACTATGGAAGCACCCTTGTTTTCATAGGATTTTGCATTGAAAAACTGATGGTTTCCTGCAGTATATGATTTAGGTATAAGTATGCTAGCTACTCCTACTGCAGATATTTCCGCTAGGGTCATAGCTGATGAAGATGCAACTACTAAATCTGAAATTTTTAAAAGATCTGGAATCTTGTGTGAGTAATCTAAAATTTTTATATTTTCTGGTAAATCAATTCCTTTTATCTCTTCCATAAAGTTCTTATAATGAACTTTACCTGTTATGTGGATAAGTCTAAAAGGTAACTCAGTCCTGCTCTTTATAATTTCTATGATGGCATCGTTAGTTGATTCTTGTCCACCTGAACCACCAAAAGAAAGTACAATCGGCATGTCATTTTTTACTCCAAGTCTTTTAAAAGCCTCATCTTTATCTATTTTTTCAAAATCTGATCGAATTGGATTACCTGTGAAGACAATATTTTCATTGCTGAAATATTCTTTTGCTTCATCAAAGTTTATAGCTACTAGGTCAGCCTTTTTGCTTAAAATTTTGTTTGTTACTCCTGGATAAGCATTTTGTTCAGAGATAACAGTCTTTATTTTTTTTCTCTGAGCTTTCATTACGATTGGAGCACAAACAAACCCACCTGTACCTATTACAACATCTGGTTTAAATTCTTTTATTATCTTGTCACATTGCCTAAGTCCTTTATATAGAGACATGGCAGTCTTAAATGTCTTAACATTTAACTTCTTTCTAGGTAAGCCTTTTGCAGAAATAGTTTTAAATGGAACACCATGTTCAGGCACTATTTCTGATTCAAGCCCTTTTTCTGTACCTACATATAAAATATTTGCGTCTTTATATCTCTTTTTTATTTCGTCAACTATGGCAAGGGCTGGATATATATGTCCTCCAGTTCCACCGCCGGATATTATAATATTCATTTTAACCTCGTTTTGAAATGCCTAGTAATATTCCTACAGAGCCTAGTGCAACTATAATAGATGTACCTCCGTATGATACAAATGGAAGTGTAATCCCTGTTGCGGGCATAAATTTGCAGGCAACGGCAATATTAAATAGGGCTTGGACACCAATGTAGGAAGTTATCCCCAGTGCCACCAGTTTATCAAAGTAATTTTCTGCCCTATATGATATAGTATACCCCCTATATATAAATACTACAAATAAAATAATTATTATTAGCACTCCAAACAGTCCTATCTCTTCAGCTATAACCGCAATTATAAAATCTGAATGGGCGGCAAATATATTGTATTTAAATCTTGAATGAAATAATCCTACTCCAAAGAGTCCGCCTACCGCCATTGCATATAGAGATTGAAATTGGTGATAAGTCTCCTTATTCATCTCATCAGAGAAGAATCCCTTGAACCTATCCATTCTATATCCATACTTAGTTACGAATAAAACCGCCACTATACATCCAAGGACAGCCATTACTACGAATTGATGATTTTTCATTCCTGCTGCAAAGAGCATTATAAAAAGAGTAGCTCCTATAACCGCAGCGGTCGAAAAGTCTTTAAATAGTATTGGACCCGCTGATAGTCCCATAACCGCTAAGGCATAGATAAATATTTTGGAATCATCAATCCTATTTCTAACCTGGGAGAGAAAACTTGCAAAAAATATAATAGAACTTACCTTTATAAATTCTGAAGGTTGGAATCCTTTGTTAATCCCAGGAATTAATATTGACCTAACTTGACCATGTTCAGTCTTACCTAGGCTCGTAAATAAGAGCGCAACTGCAATTAATGATAGGAAAAATCCTATTACTCCAAAAAATTGAAGTTGTCTCCTAGATAGTTTTGTACCTATTAACATGGCAACTATTCCCACCATAAGTAGCGGAATATGTGTCTTTATTTGATAGTATTCATCTCCGTGGTTCTTAACTCCATTTGGAATACCAGCAGAGGTTATGAATACAACTCCGAATAATACCAATATTATAGTTACTATTAATAGGGTTCTATCTACATTTTTGAAAAGTTTATCTTTCAAAATTATCTCTCCAATCCCATTACTATTTCTTTGAAATGCCTTCCTCTTACTTCATAGTTTGGATACATATCCCATGAGGCACACGCAGGTGAAAGTAGAACTACAGAATTGTTTTCTCTAGCAATAGTAGTTGCTACAGATACCGCCTCTTCCATATCTTTTACTCTTGTAGTTTCAATTCCAAGTTCTGTTGCTTCTTTTATAATAAGCTCTGATGTTGCACCCATAACTACAAGAGATGTGATTTTATCTTTGTTATCTTCCAAAAGTTTTTTAAAGTCAGATCCCTTGTCATATCCGCCTATTATTAATACCGATTTTTCAAAAGTTTTAAGAGCCACGTCTGTACTATCTGGATTTGTTCCCTTAGAATCGTTGTAGTAATTTATTCCATTAAAAGTCCTTACAAACTCAATTCTATGTTCAACACCCTTGAAGTTTTTAATCGTATCTACAATTATTTCTAAATCCACTCCCAGTGAATATGCAGAAAGTATTGCAGCCATTGCATTTTCAATATTGTGTCTACCCTTTATAAAGACATCTGATACCTTCATAATATTTTCTAAAGTACCATCAAAATGCCTAAAAATTATTTCTCCATCCTTTGTGAAAAGTCCTGGTCTTCCTAGATCATCGTAGGAATAATAATAAGTGTTTTTTACTCCTGCTTTGATGGTCTTTACATAGTCACATGAAGCGCCTAGAATCAAAAAATCATCTTCTTCTAGGTTTTTATATATGTTTTCTTTTGCTTTTCTGTAATTTTCTACAGTCTTGTGCCAATCCAAATGGTCGCTTGTTATATTTGTTATAACAGCTACATGAGGATGAAACTTGTCTATATAAGCTAGTTGAAATGAACTAGCTTCACAAACTATGAATTTTGGATCATAGTCAATCACATCCATGACTCCTACCCCAATGTTTCCTACCGCATAAGATTTTCCAACCTTGTTTAATATTTCATTTACAAGTGTAGTTATGGTAGTCTTGCCATTGGTGCCAGTTATTGCGACTATATCCTTTGTTTTATAAAAATATGAAGCGAATTCTATATCAGAAATTATCTTTATATTTTTATCTTCCAATATTTTTATTATTTTGGATTCAGGTTTTATTCCCGGGCTTTTAACTGCAAAATCTATGCCGCAAAAGTCGCCGTTAAATATATCTTCTCTTTCAAATCCATCATAATTTTCTCTTTCATCTAAAACAAACGCATCTATTTCGTGTTTTTTTGCATAATTATAGACGGATTTACCTGTTGTTCCAGTTCCTATTATTAAAATTTTCATTTCTTTACCATTAAATTATTAGCAAGTATCCTAGTATGCATAGAATTATCTGTGCAATGTAGAATGCTTTTACAACTTTTGTTTCCTTCCATCCTTTTTGTTCGTAGTGATGGTGAAGTGGTGACATCAAAAATATTCTCTTTCCTCTTATTTTATAGCTTAGTACCTGGAGTATTACGGATAAAGTTTCTATAAAATAAACCCCACAGGCTACAGGTAGTAAAATCGGAATATTAAGAAGCACTGCTATGGAGCTTACTGCTCCTCCTAGAGCTAATGATCCTGTATCTCCCATGAATACTTTGGCTGGGAATTTGTTAAATTTTAAAAATCCAACCAATGCTCCAGCAAGTACAAACGATGCTATAGCTATTGAATATCTTTCAAATTTAAGTGCTACTGCTGCGAAAAATAGTAGAACTATAGTTGTAACTCCTGAACTAAGTCCATCTAGCCCGTCTGTTAAATTTACAGAGTTCACTACACCAACTATTACAAATATTATAAATGGTATATAGAAATAGTTGAAGCTCACCATTTTCTTTACAAATGGAACGTATACTTCTGTTGATAGTTCCTTTGAATTGTATTGGAAATATAGAACTACTAAACAGAATATAATTTGTAGAACCAACTTTTGAATCGCAGTAAGTCCCAAATTTCTCTTCTTAACTACCTTTATATAGTCGTCTACAAATCCCACAGTTCCAAACGCAAATGTTGCAAATAGAACTATTAAAAAATCTACTGAGAAATTAGTCAAAACTATATTTGATATTAAAAATGAAGATAGAAAAATAAGCCCACCTATGGTTGGTGTACCCGCTTTTGTCAAATGACTCTCTGGTCCATCTTCTCTGATACTCTGACCTGCATTCATACTCTTAAGAACCGGTATTATTATCGGTCCTAGAATTAGTGAGATTACAGCTCCTAGTACAAATGATATTAAATACTTCATCTCATACTCCTAATTTTTATTTTTATCCTCATTTTTATTATTTTTGTCGTTATTTACAACTGACTCTTCAACTTTATCGAAATCTCTGTCGGTGGTCAATACTATTACTTCATCTGTAACTATTGTCTTTGCCTTAATAGATTGGCTCGTAATATAGCCTTCTCCTTCTATTTTATACTTAATTCCAAGTTCAGAAAGCACTTTTTCTGCATCTTCTTTACTCTTGCCAATAAGCATAGGCACCATCTTTTCAGTGTTTTCATTTACAGTTATATCAACTATACTTCCTTGCGGTACCGTTTCTCCTGCTGCCGGTCTTTGAGAAACTACTACGGAGTTTTCTGTAACTTTTGATTTGTCTGAAGAGAATTTAAGGTTTGAATTGACTATTATCTTACCTGCATCCATCACAAGTCTTCCCGTTACATCTGGAACCACTACTTGTTCTTTGTTATCTACTTTATCTATCTTTTCTGTCTTTGGAATCTTTAAGTATTCCAAAGTTTCTTGCATTACTTCTTTTGCAACTGGTGCTGCAACTGTTGCACCGTAGAAATTTCCTACCGGCTTTTTAACTACTACCAGCACGGTTATCACTGGATCTTTAATAGGAGCAAGTCCTATAAATGATGCATAGTATTCATCTTCATAACCACCCTTTGATGAAGCTATATAAGCTGTACCAGTTTTACCTCCAACTTTGTAGCCAGGAACTGCTGCATACTTACCAGTACCTTCTTCTACAACGCCCTTCATAAGCTCTCTCATGGTTTTAGAAGCTTCTTCAGATATAACTCTTCTATAGGTGGTCTTTTTAAATTTTTCTATTACATTTCCTTCTTTGTCCACAAGTTCTTTTACGATTAAAGGCTTGTTTAAATAGCCGCCATTTCCTATGGCAGACACCGCATTTATAAGTTGAATTGGAGTAACGGCTATACCGTGACCATAACTAATAGTTGAGATTGCAACCTTAGAAATTTGACTTGCTGAAGCTGGAATAGTTCCCTTCACTTCACCTCTTAAATCTATGCCTGTTCTCTCTCCAAAACCAAAGGCTCTTATAAATTTAAGGAATTTTTCTGCTCCTAGTTCTCTACCTATCTTTACAAATGAAATATTGCAAGATTCTGCCATCGCTTCTGCCAGAGTTCTTGGCCCTCTATGACTAGATGTACAAGTTATTTTTACACCTTTCATGTCCGTTAGAACTCCTGGACATGTGTATGTCTTTTGTAAATTTGTAGTGTCCTCTTCTAGAGCGGAGGCTGCAGTTATAAGTTTAAATGTTGAACCTGGCTCGTATTGACTTTCGATACTAGAATTTTTCCAGTTGTCACTCCAAGCCTTTAGCAGTTCTTCTTCCGACAAATTTTTAAAATCTTTTTCTTGTTTTTCATTTATTGGAAGTCTTGGATAGTTTGGATCGTAGTCATCCTTATCCACCATGGCTAGGATTTCTCCAGTCTTAGTATTTTGTACTATAACTGTGACCCTTTCCGCTTCCGTCTTTAATTTAGATTCTTCAGCAGCTTTGTCAGCGAAACCTTGGATATTTACATCGATCGTGCTCACAAGATCAAGCCCGTCCTGTGGAGCATACTGTTTCTCATCAGTCATAGGAATTTGCTTAAGCTGTTCGTCCTTAATCTTTATAGATTTACCTTTAATACCTACAAGTTCATCGTCAAACTGTCTTTCAAGCCCATAGATACCATAGTTTTCATTGTCAAGAAATCCAAGCACATGACTCATAGATTTTCCAAATGGATAGAATCTCTTAATATAGTCATCGAAGCTGACGCATTTATTCTTTTGTTCTCTGATTTCAAGAGCAATCTTTCTATCTACGTCTTTTGCAAGGGTCACTCTCTTGTTTTGACTAATTTTAACTAGAGTTTCCCTTTCATCAAGATTTAAAATATTTGAAAAATACCTCGCATCATCTTCCAATTTCTTCTGTCTAATGGCTGCGAAATCATCCATTCTCTTTTTGTATGCTTCTTCCGATTCCTTCTTGCCCTTTTGCATACCTTTATCCGGTTTTATATTGTTTGAATCATAATAAATTTTAGATTTTGACACATTTAAAGCAAGAATCTTTTTGTTTGCATCGTATATAAGCCCTCTATTTGAGTTAATCGCTTCTTTCTTTGTAAGCTGATTAAGGGCTTGTTTAGTTAAATCTTCAGATTTAAATATTTGTATATAAAATAATCTAAATATAAGTAATATAAAAAATAAAACCAGGAAGCTTAGTAAAAAGAAAATTCTACGGTTAAAAACTGTCCGTACATCGCCTTTAAAACTGCCCCTGGTCGTCTTATTTTTCCTTCTTTTCAAAAGTGCCTCCTAATTTCTAGTAAATGACTTCAAAACTGAAACAATAGGACTTAGAAATACATTGTTCTTTACATCGCTTTTTTGCTTATCATCTTTTACATCTATATAAACTATTTGATTATCTTCTGGATAAACCATTCCCAGTCTGTATTGTGCAACTTCCTTTAAATTGTTTGAACTAACAATTCCTTGAAGTTCTCCTTCTAATGACATCTTGGTTTCTTCCAAATCTTTTATCTCAGAACTTTGAGCGATGATTTCATTGTCGAGTTTAGTTATTTGAGATCTCAAAACTGAAACAGTTCCAATTAATATTATAACAATAGATGCTGTTAGCACAAGAGGGATATTTATTTTTCTTTTTATTGATTTTTTTATTTTCTTCTTCATTTTATACCTATAGCTTCTCAGCAATTCTCAGTTTTGCAGAGTGAGCACGATTGTTAATAGCAAGTTCTTCTTTAGATGCTGTGATCGGCTTTCTCGTTATTATTTCTATCTCTCTTTTTTTATTACAAGTACATACTGGCACTTCCGGTGGACATATACAGTCCAAGTAGTAGTACTTAAATGTGTCCTTTACAATTCTATCTTCCAGTGAATGGAATGATATTACACAGATTCTGCCTCCTGGGTTTAAAGACTCAATCATATCTCCCAGACTCCTTCTAAGTACTCCAAGCTCATCGTTTGTTTCTATTCTAAGGGCTTGGAAAATTCTCTTAGCTGGGTGTGGTCCCCCACTTCTAGCTCCTTTTGGAATGGCAGCTTTTATAATTTCTACTAGTTCAAATGTGGTTTCAATGGATTTTGAGTTTCTTGCCTTAACTATAAATTCCGCAACTCTTTTCGACCATTTTTCTTCTCCATATTCGTAGAATATCTTCATAAGTGCTTCTTTAGAATATGTATTCACAATATCTTTTGCAGTGATTCGGGTGGATTTATTCATTCTCATATCAAGTGGTGCGTCATAATTATAAGAAAATCCTCGAGATGCTTCATCAAATTGATGGGAACTCACTCCCAAATCGAGAAGAATTCCATCCACCTTAGAAATTCCAAGTGAATCTAGATTTTCTCTGAAAAGCTCAAAGTTATTGTTGAATAGTTTAAAATTATCTCCAATTTCTCTAAGTCTCTTCTCAGATGTATAAAGTGCAAACTCATCTTGGTCTATCCCAACTAAAAGACCAGTACCATTTAGCCTTTTTAAAATTTCACTGCTATGTCCTGCACCGCCAATTGTACAGTCCATATATATGTGATTTTCTCGAATATTTAAACCTTCTATAGTTTCATTGAAAAGTACAGGGATATGCTCAAAGTTTGTCATAGCATCTCACCGCCTAATGTCATTACATTGTCTTCGTAGCTAGATTCTAAATCCTCATCCATTTCTTGCCATTTTTCTAGAGACCAGATTTCTGCCCTCACATCAAGTCCCACGATTATTCCGTCTTTTACAAGCCCTGAGTGATCTCTTAAGCTTTGAGGAATCAAAACCCTGCCTTGTTTATCTAAATTTGTTAGGACAGCCTTGGAGTAGAAAGATCTTTGGAAAGCACGGGCTTCCTTGCTGCTTAGAGGAAGGGATCTAACCTTTTTTGAGATTTCTTCCCATTCTGTTTTTGGGTACACAAAAATACAGCCATCGAGACCTTTTGTCATTACAAAAGAGTCTTCAAGGTCGTTTCTAAGTTTTGATGGAATTATTATTCTGCCTCTATCATCAAGAGTTAGATTGTATTCCCCAATTAACATACATATTCCTCCATTAGGTGTGAATTCACTCCATTCCTCTCCCATTAACTATATTCTACAACACATCCGTTCCAAATACTAGTCTTTTTAGCAAGATTATGTGATAAATTTCAAATTTTTTTAATATTTCAATCATTTTTTTATTTTTTCTGTGTTTTTTTGATTTTGCTCATGTTTTTGCCACTTTTTTCGGCTGAATGGGTATCTATTATACGGAGGGATTTATGATTTACGATTATATTGTTAAAGATAATGAAGGAAGAGATATATCACTAAGAGATTTTGAAGGAAAAGTACTGCTCATAGTAAACACGGCTACTAAATGCGGATTTACTCCACAGTACGAAGGTTTGGAAGCTCTATACGAAAAGTATAAGGATAGAGGGTTTGTTATTTTAGATTTCCCATGTAATCAATTCGGCAGCCAGGCTCCTGGAAATTCAGATGAGATTAAAAGTTTTTGCAGTTTAAATTTTGGAACGACTTTTCCACAATTTGAAAAAGTGGATGTAAATGGAGAGAATGAATCTCCTCTATTTACTTATTTAAAATCTCAACAAAAAGGAATCTTGGGCGGTGCTATCAAATGGAACTTTACTAAGTTTCTAGTGGATAGGAATGGAAATGTGACTGATAGATTTGCACCTTCTACAAAACCTGAGAAGATCGAAGAAAAGATTGAAGAATTGTTGTAAAGTAATCTAAAAAAAGAAAATCTTCAATTTTAAATTAAAATAAAATTTCCATACTAAAAATATCAAAAAAGACAAAAAACCAAAGCTATATTGTAACTTTGGTTTTTGTCTTTTTATGTTTTATTGTTGAGCTCGTCTGTATCCTGCTTTTATTGCTTCTTCTTCAGTGTCAAAGAAGACCGCATTTTTAAGGTGAACTTTTTTATAGTCCCTTCCAGTTGGCACATGGTATATCTTTCTCTTTTTATTTCCAATTATTCTTCCATTTGCATACTTATAAGCAGGCTCTTTCGAATTATTTTTATTCGTTTGAGTATTTGTATTTTTATTTTCCTTATCTTCTTTTACTTCAGCTTTAGGTGCATTTACTGGTGTCGTAGTATCTTTTACAGATTCAGTAGTTCCTTTTGCTTCGGCACCAACTGTGATTGGCACTCCATATAGACCTAAATTATTTTCTCTTGCATAAGCTTCAAATGTCTTTAGTATTTCTACATATTTAATATCTGGCGGAAACTGTGCGACCACAGCATATCCATCTCTTACAAGATATGAGTTAAACATATAGCTTCCTATTTCTTCATTGGTAGGAGTATCTGTCGCTGGTTTAACTAGCCATATATATCTAAGAAGTCTACCATACTTATCAGTTTCTCTTACATCTTTTTCTAAATAAATTCTCCTACCTTCCAACCATTTTGTTGTAAACTGAGAGGCTTCTTTTCCATAATATTCTACTTGATTCTTAGGATGTTTCGTTTCTGGTGAATCCACAAGGATAAATCTTACCTTTTCAATTCCCTTTCCTCTGTCGATTTCTATGGTGTCTCCGTCGATTACCTTTGTTACTTTTGCAGCTTCAAATGTACAGGTAGAACTTGCTTGATCTTGGTAGCCTTCCCCAACTGCTACGACTCTATTTTCATTGTCCCAAATTACTTTTTGAGAAAATGCTTCAGACACAAGTCTAATAGGAACCATGGTTCTGCTATTTACAATCTTTGCTCCCACGTCCAGTGGCATTTCGGTACCATCATCTAGATATGTACTGCTTCCGATGGTCAGCTTTATAGTTTTTGCATCGCCTGTGATTTCTACAGTCTTATTCGCTTCGTCCCAATTCACATTGTATCCCAATTTTTCTGAAATAATTCTAACTGGAACGAGTGTCCTTCCGTTTTCAATTACCGGCGCCGCATCTGAGTCTACGAAGTAATTATTTACAAATATTCTCGGTGCGTCGACACTTGCACTTGCTGGTACAAGTAGTAACAAAAGAAAGATACAAATCTTCAAATGTTTTCTTAAATTTTTAATCATTCTAACCCCCTAATTAATATTAATTTATCATTCATAAAGATATATTTTTATATCTATCTTTATCCAATTATCCAACTTTTCTTTTTTATCAATGATTCCATAGAGATTCTTCCCAGCATCCATTAGTCTCGAGAAGACCGGATTGTCCTTCTTAGGCACATATCCAATCTTATCTCCCTTTATAGTTTCTATACGAATCGCATTTTCATCGTATGGATTGTTCGGCTCCCGATAGAATACAAGTTTGTCATCTATGTTTAGCATTGGCTCTATAAGCTCCATATCATCTATGTAACTTGTGCCTGCCACATATGTTTCAAATAGAAATATATCGACGGCAAATGGTCTCGGTAGATCTTTAAAATTTGCAGAGTGGAGAAATTCTAACAACCCTCCATCATCTTTTTTAACAATATCTGACATTATTTCACCAACATTTCTTTGATTTGTACTTTTAAAATAATTATGGCTTCGTCATATCCGGCGGATAATTCTTCCAATTTCTGGATTCTTTCATTCTTTTTTTCTTCGTCTTCTAAGAAGTATTTAAAAATGTATGGCGGAGTTGTCTTTATTTTTTCAACTTCACGCCTAATTTCTTCCACAAGTTTTTCTAAGTTCGCCTTTTGCTTTGCAAGTTTATCCATCGTGGACTCATTGTCTTCTAAGCTTTCATTCATATCTACCAAATTGTATAGAATCCTCATGGCAGTTATATCTCCAGCTTCATATGCATCCACAACATTATAAAACATTTTAAGTTGCTCTTCTGTCAAGTCTGGATTCAAATCCGGATGAAGTTTCTTAACCAGTTCTTTGTACATCTTCTTTATGTCTTTGGTCTCTTCTTCAGACAAAGTCTTTAGTTTAGATCTTTCGATGGCTTCGTTTATGTCTCTTATCTTCTCATTTAATTTATGTATATAGTCTTCAAACTCCCTGTCCAATTGGCGTTCTAGGTCATCTAAGTCTACTTTCTCTCCTCTATTCTTCCTAACTTGGATCAATTCCTTCATCCTTTTAAGTCGAGCGTATTCACAGTATTTTTCGTAGACTCTATACTCGATGAACCCTATCTCAAACATGTAGTCCGTCTTTATATTTTTGCAGATATTAAATTTTAAATCGTCCCTTTCGGTAACCAAGTCCAAAAGTTCTGCTTTAAGTCTTTCCACATCTTCCCTTAGCTTCTTCGCTTCTGGAAATTCTATGATGCCGTTCATTTACTCTCCTTAATTCTAAATTAATAAAAGTAAGCCTTTCGACTTACCCTTTATATTTTAATACCCTTGATCTTCTATTACCCATTCGCTATCTTTATCAGCTCTAACTAAGGTCCAGCTATAATTCTTGTATTCTCCCTTACTTAATACAGGATTTTCACCAGTTATGTCAAAGTCTGTAAAGATTACGATTACATTTTGGGGGTCTATATCTGTGTCTTTGCCCTTACCATTTTCCATAAACCCTTTGATTGCTTCTTCAGATTTAGATTCTTCGTAACGAACTCTCTTTAACTCTGATCCTGGAAAAGAGAAATTATCCTTTACTACTTTGATTGCAGACTCTATTTCTTCTTCGTTAAACTTAGATGGTTTAGCGCTTGCGCCTTTCTCATTACCACTTTCTTTACATGCTGTAAGTGATAACAAAATCAAAAGAGCAAGTAATATACTAATACTACGTTTCATAGTACTACCTCCTTTGTTTATATAATACCCTGGCAAAATTTTTTTAAACTAACACATTAAAAAATATCCATTTACTCCCATTTTCAAGAAAATAAAACTATGATAAGATATATTAAGGTGTTAATATGAAAAGATATTTAAAATTTATTATTCCGTCTGTGCTATCCATGTGGGTCTTTGCTCTATACAGCATGGTAGACGGATTTTTCGTTTCAAACTATGTAGGCGAAGTTGAGTTTTCTGCAGTGAATATCTCCATGCCTATTATCACATTCTTCTTTGCCACTGGAATTCTTTTTAGTATTGGAACCCAAGCAAAGGTCGGGATGAATCTCGGTAAAGGCGATTTTAATCTTGCAAATAAAATATTTTCAACTTCCATTGTAAGCCTTATTTTCATAGGAATTTTATTCTCTGGAATTATTTATATATTACTAGATAAGATAATTTACATCCTTGGCGCAAGCGATGCAACTTCAGAATTTGTAAGAGAATACCTAAAAGCAATTGTTCCATTTGGAATGTTTTTTATGCTTACATATCAATTAGAAGTCTTAGTTAAAGTTGATGGAGCTCCACATATATCTGCTCTTTCAGTTATAATCGCTGCCGTTTCAAATATCGTCTTAGATTACTTATTCATAGTTGAATTCCAAATGGGCATCTTTGGAGCTGCACTTGCTACAGGAATTGCGCAGGCAATAAGCTCATTTTCATTTATTCTGTACTTTTCAAGAAAAACCGGAAGGCTTAGATTCGTTAAAAATTTTGATTTTTCAATTTTAAAATCCACACTTCCCCTTGGAGTTGGTGATGCAATTTCGGAAGTGGCAATCGGTTTTACTGTCTTTCTATTCAATGTGAATCTCTTCAAAGTCTATGGAGAAGTTGCGGTCATAGCCTACACAGTTATCTCCTATGTCTCAGTCCTTGTAACTGTAACCATGACCGGAGTGGCACAAGGTCTAGCTCCTATTTTTTCATTCGAATATGGTAAGAAAGATTATAAAAAGATTCGTAAATTCGTCGAACGAGGCGTCATTACAATAATACTTATAAGTATAATATTTATATTTGTCGCTCATAAATTTGCAGAACCTATAGTTAACATTTTCTTGGGTACAGATTCGGAAGTTCTCCATGAGACTTCCATCGCCCTTGCAAGATATTCTTGGGCATATCCTTTTATCGGGCTCAATGGACTTATGGTTACATTTTTCGCAAGTCTCGGAAGAGGTCGACTGGCTACTACACTTTCAGTGCTACGAACTCCAATCTTAATAAGCATCGTAATGTTTATATTTAGAACATTTATGCCTGATTACTTCTTGTGGTACGTCCTCGCCTTTGCAGAAGGACTTGTATTTCCACTTGGAGTATACTTTGTAAATCGATTTATAATAAAACCAATTAAATACCAAGTATAATATCCTGTGTCATCTGGCACAGGATTTATAAATATTTTAAAATTATTTTCCACTCTTTAACTAAATCATCTAGTCTATACCTTGCGTTGGCAGGGCTCGTCGAAGGAAGTTGTATCGCTTCAATTCCCAAGTTTTCTCTGTGGTACATATTGTAATACTTGTAGGATGCACCTCCATTGCAAAAAACTTTACAAATCTTCGAACCCTCTATCAAATCTTTTAAATCAGAAGGTACCACATTCTTTATGCTTGCATCGCTAGATCCGATAATATCGCATGCGTAGATTGAATCGTAAAGAGCGATATGGTGGCCTAGAAGAAAATACTTTCTCTCATCAATATCTCGAGTAAGAGTTGTTTCAAATAAACTTTCCATTATCTTCCAAAATCTATTCTGTTTGTTACCGTAGAAAAATCCGTACTCCCTCGTCTTTACAGATGGAAATGAACCGAGGATTAGTACCTTGGAATTTTCATCGTAAAGTGGTTTTAGAGGATGAATGATTCTCGAATATTTATCTTTCAAATTAATCTCCTTATAAAAATTTAAACTCTGTGCGCTCTTGATGCCTTGAAATAAAATGGGATAGAAAGTAGCTGTGTCATCATAGAAACGATGATAAGACTAGTTATATTTATATCATATAGCACGCCGAGAAGCCAACTTCCTAAGAACCAAAAAACACCAAAGGACATTTCAAAAATTCCATATCCAGTTGCTCTACTTGACTTAGGAACGACTGAAGTGACAGCAGCTTTCAAAATGGATTCTTGTGCTCCCATTCCCACACCCCAAAGGGCAATTCCAAGTAGAACCGCATAAATATTATTAAATCCAAATATAAATAGAGAAAATGGCGCAGATATAATAGTAGAAACTACGAGAGCCTTCACACCATTTCTATCGTACATAATCCCAAAAATCAAGGCAGAAATCGCATCTACTAGCATCGCTCCTGCATAAATTAATGGAATAGTTTCCATATTTATAAGTCCAACTCCATTTGTTAAGGCATTTAGATTTTTAGAAACGTGCATGATGATTAGCGAGTAGTCGATAAATCCAAATGAGAAAAGACTGATCCCTATAATATAGAAGATAAATGAACCTTTCATCTTAAAAGGGATGTATTCCTTTGGCTCTGGCTCGAAATGTTCTGGATTTGGAAATCTTTTCTTCGTGTATAAAAGTAAAATTAATGTAATAGCGCCAGGGATTGCTAAGTATGCAAAACATCTGGAATAAATTTCAAAAGTTGTCCCATCAGTTTTAAAAAGCATAACTACGTAAAGAAAAAATGGACCTAAGAACGCGCCAATTTGATCGAGCATCTCTTGAATCGCAAAACTCTTGCCAGCACCTTCTTGAGATGCAGCAAATGACATGATGGTATCCTTGGCAGGCTTCTTTATCGCCTTTCCCATCCTTTGAATAACCAAAAGACCACAGCCATATATCCACCCGTCCTTACCCACGAGAGCAAGAGCAGGCACAGCTAGTATATCTAAAACATATCCGAAGATTGTCATCTGCCAATATTTGTGAGTTTTGTCAGTGAGCTTCCCAAAGAAATACCTAAGAGAGTAACCGACAAGTTCTCCGAGACCAGAAATAAAACCAATGGTTCCAGCAGAAGCACCTATTAAACTAAGATACACCCCTCTTAAGCTCGATGCCCCTTCATGGGTCATATCGGAAAATAGACTTACAATTCCAAATAAAATTATAAAAATAAGAGAATTGGATAGTTTTTTATTATCCTTCATAAAATCATTTCCTTTTAAGAGTTTTATCCCATATAGTTTACCCTAAAATTTTTTATGAAAACAATGAGAATGATTGTCGTTTCTGTTTTTGTTGGGATTCATAGATTTTTTTCGAAATGAATAATGGAAATGGTTGTTGCACGGCTAACGCCTGATTAAAAAAAATTTAGCATCTAATTTAATGGAAGCAGATTGCTTCCGCTACAAAACATATCATTACTTAGACTTATCTAAAAATGCCCAAAGGAAGACAGTCACCCTGAGTGAAAATGACGAAGACACAGTCTGAGTCATTGTAGTCGAACGGGTATCACTTTGGTGAGGTTATGTACAGATGATTTTTTAAACTCATGCTCTATAGCATGAGAGATAATAGTTATTAAATAGTTTTATAAAGTTATTTCATTTGCAAAGACTTGACCTTTGGAGGTTATACCCATTCGACTCACTACGTTCGCTCAGGGTGACCCTCCACACACGTCATTCCGAGCGAGAAATCAGAGGTTTCGAGTTGAGGGATCTATCTCTTGCAGTGCGACTGCAGTTGGAAGGACATTTGTAACCTTCGGCTGTGGAAGCAAGATGCTTCCGCTACAAAGTTTACTTTTAAAATAAATTTTTTCACCCTCTATACTTAAATTAATAAAATTTAGTTCCAATTAAAAAGAGATAAGCCTTAACTTACCTCTTAATCTTACGAACTATTTTTCTACTTTAAATATTACTGTGTACTTTTGGATTGAATATACTCCAGTCTTTTCATTTCCTACAGGCACTACTTGTACAAGTTCCCAGCCTTCTTTTGCTTTTTCGACTATGACTTCTTTACAATGTTCAAAACCATCTGTTTTACCAGCCTTTAGTCCGCCTTTTAATTCCACATCCACAAATTCGTATGTAAACATATTTCCTCCAAAATTTTTTATTTGTATTGATTTTTATATAATAAAGTTATACCCGTTCGAAGCCCTAGCCGAAATCTTTGATTTCGTAGCAGGTCTCGTGCAAAGAGTTCCAAAGAAGGAAAATTGCATGAAATCTGATTTGGCGAACTCGACTGCCTACTCACTGCGTTCGCTCATGGTGACCGTAGTTTATAGAATCTATCTGAAAATAAAATTCTTTTGCAAATTTTTTATATTAAAATTAACACCAATGCCGCTTATCTTAATTTTTTTTCATATAGATAGTCTATTCCATGTATGTAGCCTACCAACTCTTCAATTAATGTGTACCCCATCTTTTCATATAGTCCCTTGATCTTAGTAAATAGATGGATGGTATCTACTCCACTTGCTTCTTCTGCAAATTTTATAAACTCTCTTGAATATCCTCTGTTTCTATATTTAGGATCTACATAGATCATCGCGATAAATCTGTCGTACTGTGGTAGTGGTATGTAATCTTGGTTTACCAAGGTGAAAAATCCCATGACTTCTCCATCTTCTTTTGCATAGAAAATCTTGGCATCTTTTCCAAGTTTTTCATCAATCTCATCGTTTTTAATCGCCTTGGTGAGCACTTGGGATTCGCCCCATTTAACATTTGGTAAATAGTCAAGCAGCTCTTTCTTTTGTGAATCGTCTCTTACTTCTATTATTTCCATGACAACTCCTTTATATTTTTAAAATCTCTATTTATATTTTACCCCAAAAATCATATTTATAAAACGATTTCATAAATCCAATTAAAAAATGGTGCACATTGTACACCATTATTTTTATTTATTTAGAAGAAATTTATCTATTTTATTTATAAATTGTTCTGGAACTAAACTTGTTCCTTTTTCAATTTTAAATCCTTCCATCATCATTACTTTTTCTTCGATGGTTAGTTCTTTTCTTTTAACGTCAATTTCTACAGATTTATCTTTTGAAGAAATTTTGATAGTTCTAGTTTCTTTATTCCATTCTACTTTTGCACCGAGTTCTTCGTAGTATTTTCTTAAACCGATATTTTTTTCTTCTTTTTCTGCAGAGTCTTCAGCTTTTGCTTCTAATGCTACTATCTTTTCAGCGTCTACAATAGGTGGCATGCTTCTAGTTGCAGTTTTATAGATAACTGCATAGTCTCCTTCTTGGAATTTGCCTACTTCTTCTCCTTTTAGATTCACAACTTTTGAGTCATCTGAAAGATTGATTTCAACTCTATTTGAAACTCCTCTGCCCTTTTCATTGAAGTGATCCACGTCAACTGAATATTCTCCATCTTCAGCATTTATTGCTATGAAGTCAGGGTTTAATTTAGCTGGCATAGATAACATAACTGGAGCATCCTTTTTATAGAAATATTCTATCATATCTCCCTTTTTAAATTTATAATTTTCTACAAATTTACCAGTTTTTAGATCGAGTACAGGAACTTTTCCAGTGTAAAGGTAGAGTTTTTCCATTGATTTTTCTTGATCTTTGTTTTCTACCAAAATTTGTGAGTTGTCCTTATCCTCTACAACTTCTGTAACTTTTCCGAATACTCTTTCATATCCTACGGCTTCCTTGTTTTCTTTTGCAAATGAAATTGTACCGATTGTAAGTACAAAGGCAAGTGCCATTGCTAATAATCTTTTCATGTTATTCCTCCTTGTTAAGGAAATTATAACATAGCTAAGCTCTTAAGTATTTAAAACTTAGTATCAATAAGGTTACATTTTATATACAATTACTTAGAAATTTGCCAAGTTTTACCTTCATCTTCCGAATAAAACTTTATCCCTTCTTCTTCAAAAGAGTCAGGTGTTGCTAAAATATTTATTTTATTTCCAACCATCCTAGGCATTTTCAAATACTTATAATTCTCTATGGTAAGCCCGTACCCTTTTCCTTTTTCAGGCAGATTCTCAACTTTTTCAAAAGGAAGATTGATTATCTCAAAGTTTGTCCCTCCATCTCTAGTCACATAAATCTCAGAATGTTCACCGGACCCTCCTTGAAGACCTGCAAAACCAAAATTTTCATTTAAAAATTCTATTCCTTCTGCCACACCTGTCCTACCTAAGAACGGATTGGAATTTATATTTTCCCAGGTCTTGCCACCATCGGAAGTCTTTTCAAGTTTATAAAACCTAGAACCTAGAGCAGCGTCTGTAACTACTAATCTAAAACCGATATTTTTATTTGATTTTAAAAATGTATACATGGTACCTGTGTTATTATCCAAAGTCCAAGAATCTTCACCCTTGCTCTTCTCTATAACTTCCTCTTCCAGCTGTGCATTTCTAGTTTCAGAAGAGATTATCTCTGGATCAATTATAAAATTAATAGGAGTTATCTCTTTATCAGGAATGAAAATCGAAAGCGCATTTGCCTTCACTTCTCCACCTTGATCCAATGTTTTAACTACATCATCATTTTCTTTCTTAGAACCCAGGACCTTGATGCCATCTGAATAGAAAAATTCTTTCTTCCCATAATAAATAATTCCAAAGTCAACATCACCATAAATCTTTTCCCAAGCGTCAATTTCCTTTTGGTATTTTGATTTCTTCAGAAGTTTAATCATAGGATCTAGCGCTCTACTCTCATCTAATTCAAGCCCAGCGTCTTTACTTAACCAAACTTCTAACTTTTTATTTTTAAAAGATAGAAGGTACGAATTTACCTTTCCCTTTTCATCCTTACCATAGATCATCCCTTCAAGCTTGGTGATCTCTCCATCCCCGTCAAACCTTATAAGAATCTCATTATCTACGTATAATTTGTCAGGTAGTGTAAATTTCTTTTCTAAATCTTCAATGAGACCTTCAATTCCATCGTTGAAAATATTTCTGTGAACATATCTAACTCTTTTATGATTTAGCATTTCGTCAACTTTCCAGGATAGCTTTCCATTGTAAGGAATGGCTGTGTGGATAATCATCCCACCAAAGATAAGCGTCACAATGATGAACATATATAATTTTATTCTTCTAGATTTTCTGCTACTCTCTATATTTCTATTTAAAATCTTATAAATAATACATACAAGAATTAAAAATAAAATAGGTATAATCCAGTTTATCCAATATCTCCAAGAGCCATACTTACAAATTTTCCAAAGGAAAACCATAAGTACCGAGTACAAAATTATAAAAATATAATCTACTAAATTTTTCATTAATTTCCTCATTTATAATATATTTCATTTTAATATATTAAACTGTGGTATTTTCCCACTTACTGTATTATAATTCAATTAACGGAGAGATATTATGGAAGAAAGAAAAAAACTAAGATATATTTTTTTAATATTTGCAACTCTTATGGTTGTTGGAATCATAGGATATATGATTCTTTTAAAAGTTAACTTTGTCGATGCCCTCTACATGACGGTCATCACCATTTCCACCGTCGGCTTTGGCGAAGTAGCAGCAATGAATTCAGAAGCGGAAATATTTTCGGTGATACTAATATTTTTAGGAGTAGGCATCGTCGGCTATGCCTTTACGACCTTGGTGGTGTTCTTTGTAGAAGGTAAGATGACAGATTTATGGAAGGGGAGAAAAATGGACAAGAAGATTTCAGCATTAAATGATCATTATATAATCTGCGGCTCCGGAGAGCTTGCAGAAGTAATCATACAAAAGTTAATAGAAGAAAATCTAAATTTCGTCGTGATAAGTTCAAATAGAGAAGATCTTGACGAATACAGCCACGAAAATATATTGGTAATAGAAGGTTGCTCAACTGAGGAAGAAATATTAGAAAAAGCTGGGATTACAAAAGCAAAAGGTTTAGTAGCAGCACTAGACTCAGAAGTAGACAACATTGTAACAGTTCTAACAGCGAGAAATCTTAACGACAAGATCTATATAATCGCAAACTCCATGTCCAAATCCGGCAGCGAAAAACTAATGAAAGTCGGCGCAAACAAAACCCTATCAGCAGTAGAAATAAGTGGCAAGAGAATGGCAGCCCTATTAGTAAAACCAAGTATAATTTCCTTCCTCGATGTATTCACAAGAGTCGGAGATGTGGAACTAGATCTAGAAGAAGTAACCGTATTTAAAGATTCATATCTTGAAAACAAAAATTTAATGGAAGCAGAAATACCAAAGAAGACAGGACTAATAGTTATAGCAATCAAAAAGATAGAAGACCAAAAGCTACTCTTCAATCCCCCAGTTAATTACACATTCCAAATTGGAGATGTACTCATAGTCCTAGGACGAGAAGAACAAATCGACAAACTCCGCCACCTAGGAGATGAAGTTAAAAATTAAATAAAATCGGTTAAATAAGTTAACATGAAAATAAGGGACGCTAAGTCCCTTTTTTAATACAAATTTTTAAATTTAGAAAAAAAGCATGGATCTCTCCATGCTCTAAAAATTTAATTTTTAATGTTTTTTATCCTTGTCGATTTCTAACCAATCTTCAACTACTTTTCCATTTTCTCTTCTTTCGAATTCGTGGCTATTAGTAGCTTCCATAATTTCAAAGAATGCCCAGTGAGTGTTATTTACATCTGTGAATTTAGAAATCATGGTTGGATTTTCTAATTTTTCTTTAAGTCCGCTGTTATCTACAGATCTTTCAAATAGACTGTTTGCAATCTTAACTGCTTCTGCTCTAGTGATAGGAGCATCTGGTCTAAAGGTTCCATCTGGATAACCGCTTATTCTACCATTTCCAAAAGCTTGGTTAATAGCATCTTTTGCCCAGTGACCTTTTACATCTTTAAATGTTGCAACTGCTGAGTTAGGTTTGTCGATGTTCTTGATCATTTGTGCAAATTCTGCTCTAGTAATCTTGTCATTAGGTCTGAAGTTGCCATCATCGTAACCCTTCATAAGTCCGTTCTTAAATACAGCGTTAATAGCAGCCTTGAACCAACCAACCTTTGAATCCTTAAATTCAGGTGCAGTTGTGTCATTCAAGCTATAACCTTTAAGTCTAGAAATCATAGCAGCCGCTTCAGCTCTAGTGATGTTTGCATTTGGACGGAAAGTTCCATCTGGATATCCGTACATATATTCTTCGTGGTGTCCTCTTTCTTTAACTTCTTTCTTAGGTTCTACCTTTGTATTGTTAGAGCCAATGTTTCCGTAGAAGTACCATAGAGGAAGACCATTGTATCCATCATATCCTGGATAAATTGGATATTGTGGATTTATTCCAGTTCCCTTAACAGTCTTGTCTGCTGGAATTGTTCCAATTTCTTTGCCATCTTTATCTTTTACAGTTACTGTTCCGTCATTACCTACTTCGACTGTTGCACCTTCTGGTAATTTTGGATTTGCTTTCTTAACTGCATCTTCAACAGCTTTCTTTTCTTCTGGTGTTAAGTTAGATGGATCAGCTACTTCAACTGGTTCTGCTGGGGCTACTACTGCTCCTGGTGTAGCTTTTTCTTCTACTAAATCACTACCTTTGATTGTATCTGTTGATTTATCTGGGTATGTGATTGTTGCTGTTCCATCGTTTCCAACTTCTACTGTTGTTCCTTCTGGGAATTTATCT